>Ga0265327_10000734_pt1 | contig 51220 bp, 43 predicted proteins | sample 41621metaG_FD_202089 | JGI IMG/M metagenome (GOLD analysis project Ga0265327, IMG submission 202089) | Rhizosphere microbial communities from Carex aquatilis grown in University of Washington, Seatle, WA, United States - 4-16-21 metaG | ecosystem: Host-associated > Plants > Roots > Rhizosphere... | reverse complement strand
ACCTTGCCTTCCAACTCCTTCAACCGCCGCCCGAACTCTTCCAACACGTCAAACAGCGACAGGATCAGCGCGTCCTTCTCGGCATGGCTCATTCTGTCTAGGTCTGCTTGTGTCGGGCGCTTCAGTTTAGGCATGGGCGCAGCATAGCGAATTTTGGAGGGCGTTGGTAGTTACGCCGATTTAAGCATTCCGTACCCAAATCTAGCGATCGACAGCGCGTATTTTCCCGGCACGGTTTATTGGTATTGGTCGTCCTTGCCCGACGCCCTTAGCTCTCTCAACGCGTGGTTTGTCTACTTCAACTACGGCTTTTCCGGAAACGGCAGCCTTCGCAGCGTTGGCTACGCGGTTCGTCTCGTGCGCGGCGGCCAGTGATTTTGGCTTTTTGACTTTATTCTCTGGTTTTTGCACACCGCGTCGCTGGCAGTGACGTGGTGCATGGCAATCAGAAATTTCATGAACCCACAGGAGACATTCCGATGGCCTCGATCTCACAGAAAATTCTTTTCCTGGTCACGCTCTGTGCCAGCGCACCGCTAGCGGCGCAAACCTGCAACCCCCATATCCGTACCACAGCCCCGACTTCCCGTTACACTGTCAACGTAGGGCAGGGTCTGGTGCTGGATAAACAAACCGGCCTGATGTGGAAGCGTTGCAGCGAAGGCCAAAGCGGCACCAATTGCGCGATTGGCGCTGTCGTTAATTTCGACTGGGGTACTGCTCTAAGCCGAGCTGCGGGCAGCACCTACGCTGGCTATACGGATTGGCGGCTCCCCAACACCAAAGAATTAGAGAGCTTGGTTGAATATCAATGTAGCCTGCCTGCCATTAACCTAGCTGTATTCCCAAACGCGACTTCGGACGTGCATTGGTCGTCCTCGCCCGATGCTTTCTCCTCTTACACCGCGTGGGCTGTCAACTTCGGCTACGGCGCTTACGGCGTTGGCTTTCGCTTCTTTAGCCTCGCGGTCCGTCTCGTCCGTGGTGGCCAGTGATATCGACTTGAGGAGAAACAACCATGAACATTTCCCAAATTGAATCCCAGGTTTTCTCGCTTCCCATTGAGCAAAGAGCCAGTTTGGCGCATAGGTTGCTGCTGAGTCTGGAAGAGCCGGGCGAGGCCGAGTTTGAGCGGCTATGGGGCGAGGAAAGCGCCCGCCGCGCCGCCGAATTCGATGCGGGCCTGGTGCAGGCGATTCCAGGCGAAGAAGTCGCCGCCAAAGCAAGGGCTTTGTTGCGATGAAGCACAGCTTCCTTGCCGAAGCGGAGGCGGAATACCTGGATGCCGTCCGCTTCTATGAAGGTCGCCAGCCCGGACTTGGCGCGGCTTTCATGGTCTCGTTCCCACGCGCCGCGTGGGAATGCCGTTTTGGCGCGCTGCGCCAAGCTCCGCAGCGCGGAGCAAATGGATTCCCACGCGGCGCGTGGGAACCAGGACATAGCCAGGTGGCGCAATGAAAATAGTCACTATTGACGTGCGGACTTTGGCGGACTCGCTGGCGGACGCGGCGGAGGCCATGGAGGCGCTGGCCCCCGCCGGGCCGCGCATCAGCTTTGCATCGCCTGAATTGCTGTGGAACGTGATGACGGCGGAACGCTGGGGAATTTTGCGGGCGATGGCCGGCGCGGGTGGCCTCACGCTGCGCGAAGTGGCCCGGCGCGCCGGCAGGGATGTCGAGGCGGTGCAAGGCGATGTCCATGTTTTGCTCGACGCGGGGTTGCTCGACAAAACCGCCGACGGCAACCTCGTTTTCCCTTATGACGCCGTGCATGTGGATTTTCTGATGAGGGCGGCTTGACGCCGCATGCCCCAGCCCACAGGCATCGCCAAGGTGGCCGGGCTCGCAGACGTTCTCCAAATTGTTCACATAGAGCCAATCGGCTGACGTTTCCCGTGTACGGACTGTTTCCTCAAGGTAATGCCGCACCAGGGAAAGCCGCCCCGTGCCTGGCTCCCCGGACACAAAAATGCTGTAACCTGGGCGGGCCATGGCGACGCCAAAAGCCACGGCGTCCCGCGCCCCTTGCTGCCCGACCACGCCCTGGAAGGACGCGAAGCCCGCCTCCGCCGTGGAGGCGAAGGGCAGCGAGGCCGGGTCGAGACGGGCGGTCAGACGCTCGGCAGGCAAAGGCTCGGGGGGTTCGCTCAAAGCCATGGGACCTCCTTCAGGATGGATGGATTGAAAGGGGCCGCCGACTGCGCGGGAACCCCGTCGCCCGTGGCAGACAGCAAGAGCCATGCCCAAATCAGGCACCGACAGACTACCTCGCCACGCCGCCATGGTTCAAGCGCTGGACTCGGCAAGCGTGATTTTGTTATATTCAGATAACAGGAACGTCCCAAGATATCCTTTTCGGGCCTGCATGACGTGTGGCCGGCCCCGCCTGACACTGGCGCCGCAACGGCGACGCGAAGCCCGCACACCAGGTTTCCTGGCTAACAACATGCGTTAATAACCATCCGCGTTTTTTCTTCAAACCACACTAAAAAATTCTGGAGAAGGCTTTATGACGATTAATGTCGCGATCAATGGGTATGGCCGCATCGGCCGCAATGTTCTGCGCGCCGCCTACGAGGCGGGCCGCACCGATGTCAAGATCGTCGCGATCAACGACCTGGGCGACGCCAAAATCAACGCCCATCTGACCAAGCATGACACCGTGCATGGCCCCTTCAACGGCACGGTGGAAATCGAAGGCGGCGACCTTATCATCAACGGCGACCGCATCAAAGTGTTTTCCGAGCGCGATCCGTCCAAGCTGCCCTGGGGCGAGCTGGGCATCGACGTGGTGCTGGAATGCACCGGCATCTTCCGCAACAAAGCCAGATGCCAGCCGCACCTCGACGCCGGCGCGAAGAAAGTCATCATCTCCGCCCCCGCCGACAAGAACGAGGCCGACGCCACGATTGTTTTCGGCGTCAACGACGGCGTGCTGAAGGCCAGCGACACGGTCATCTCCAACGCTTCCTGCACCACCAACTGCCTGGCCCCGCTGGTCAAGCCGCTGCACGATAAAATCGGCCTGGTCTCCGGCCTGATGACGACGATCCACTCCTACACCAACGACCAGGTGCTGACCGACGTTTACCACAGCGACCTGTACCGCGCCCGCGCCGCCGCGCTGAACATGATCCCGACCAAGACCGGCGCGGCGAACGCCGTCGGCCTGGTGCTGCCGGAATTGAACGGCAAGCTGTCCGGCTTCGCCATCCGCGTGCCGACGCCGAACGTGTCTGTCGTCGACCTGACCTTCATCGCCGCCCGCGACACGACGAAGGAAGAAGTCAACGCGATCATGAAGGAAGCCTCCGAAGGTGCGCTGAAGGGCATCCTCGGCTACAACGTCGATCCTTTGGTGTCCAGCGACTTCAACCACACCACCACCTCCTCCAACTTCGACTCCACCCAGACCACGGTCATCGGTGGCAATTTGGTGAAGGTGCTGTCCTGGTACGACAACGAGTGGGGTTTCTCCAACCGCATGTTGGACACCACCGTCGCGCTGATCAACGCCCAGTAAGCCCTGATGAAAAACATACGCCGCACGAAAATCATCGCCACCCTGGGGCCGGCCTCAGAGTCACGGGAGGTTCTGGAGAACATCATCCGCTCCGGTGTGGACGTGGTCCGGCTCAACTTCTCCCACGGCAAGCCCGAGGAACACCGGGCGCGGGCCAACCTGGTCCGCGAAATCGCCGCCAGCCAGAAGCGCCATGTGGGGATTTTGGCCGACTTGCAAGGCCCGAAAATCCGCATCGCCCGCTTCAAGGACAACCGCAAGATCGACCTGAAGCTAGGCCAGGACTTCGACTTGGACATCGCCCTGCCGGCCGATGTCGGCGACGAGACCCAGGTCGGCTGCTGCTACGAGGATTTGCCCCGCGACGTGAAGGCAAATGACATCCTGCTGCTCAACGACGGCTTGATCGAGATGCAGGTCAAGGAAGTGGTGGGCACCCGCGTCAAGTGCGTGGTCACCATTCCCGGCGTCCTGTCCAACCACAAGGGCATCAACAAGCTCGGCGGCGGCCTGTCCGCCCCGGCCTTGACCGACAAGGACAAGGAAGACCTGCTGACGGCGGTCAGCATCGACGCGGACTACCTGGCGATTTCCTTCCCGCGCTCGCGCGAGGACATGGAAGAAGCCAGGGCGCTGCTGAAAGCGGCCGGCAGCGACATGGCCCTGGTCGCCAAGGTCGAGCGCGCCGAGGCGATCCTGGACGGCGTCATCGAGGGCATCATCGAAGCCTCCGACGTCATCATGGTCGCGCGCGGCGACTTGGGCGTCGAAATCGGCGACGCGCAACTGCCGCGCGAGCAAAAGCGCCTGATCAGCCTGTCGCGCCAGCACAACAAGGCGGTCATCACGGCGACGCAGATGATGGAGTCCATGATCGACAACCCCGCGCCGACCCGCGCCGAGGTGTCCGACGTGGCCAACGCCGTGTTCGACGGCACCGACGCGGTCATGCTGTCGGCGGAAACCGCCTCCGGCAAGTTCCCCGACCGCGCCGTCGCGGCGATGGCCCGCATCTGCCTGGAAGCGGAGAAATATCCGCGCATCCGCAAATCCGAGCATCGCATGGAGGAAGTGTTCCAGCGCATCGACGAGGCCATCGCGCTGTCGGCGATGTACATCGCCAACCATCTGCCGGTGCGGGCCATCGGCGCGCTGACCGAAACCGGCTCGACGCCGTTGTGGATGTCGCGCATCAGCTCCGGCATTCCGATCTTCGCCTTGACCTCGCACGAGAAGACCTGCCGCAAAGTGACGATGTACCGCGGCGTCTACCCGATCTACTTCGATGAAAAAGGCATCACCGACCACCATGTGCTGAACCGCAAAATCGCCGAGGAGTTTCTGCGGCGCAAGCTGGTGGTCGAGGACGACATGGTCATCCTGACCAAGGGCGATCTGACTGGCCGCACCGGCGGCACCAACGCCCTGAAAATCGCCCGCATCAGCGACCTGGTCGCGGCCGCGCCCGCGGAAGCCGCATAATAAGTCAGCGGCGAAAAACGGCCTAGGCGGCTCCGCCTAGGCCGTTTTTTTATGCCTCGTCAAATCCATAAGCCTCCAAATCCTCGAACCGCCGTGCATGGATCACATCGGCGACGGTGGCGAGGATGTCGCCGACATGGCGGGCAAACTCGTCCATGCGCTTGAACGCCTTGAAATCCTCCACGCCCAAAATCTCCGCGCCATGTTCTTGGATGGCGCTGCGCAAGGCTTCATGCTCCTGCTTCCAATAAAGCGCATAGCTCAGCCGTTGACGCGGCTCGGAAAACTTCGCGCAGTCGGTGCCGTAAACCCGCACCCGGCGCAAAAACTCTGCTGACTCCTGGCGGCTGACGCGCCAGATCTCAAACAACTCGTACATGCAGTACGGCGATTTCAAATATTTGTCGCTGATGATGACAAACACCCTGTCACCCTGCCCGATGCGGCGCATGAACTTTGACAAGTTATCGCCCAAGGCTAAATCCTGCTGATCGCGGAGAATGTGGATGCCCTTCGCTTGCGCCAACTCGCACAGCCGCTCCACCACCTCGCCCCGCGCCACGCCCTCCGGGCTGGCGTCGCCCCGGGCATAAGACACGCAATATTCCAGGCCCGGCTGCGGCGGCTGGACGAATGCCAAGCTGGGAGCGCGGGCTTCCAGCCCGCTTTTTTCGGCGACGACCGCCGCCGGTTCCTCGACCGCCTCCAAACCCCACTGCCGGTTCTGCGCTTCCAGCCGCTTGCGCAGCCGCCCCAGCAACTCCGCCGCCCGCCCGCCGTGGGTGCTGATGCGGATCAGCCCGCGCCAATCGCCCAGGCTTTCCTGCTCAATCACCGCATGGCTGCGCGTCTCCCGCTCGTAGACGCACACCCCGTCGCGCCAATACAGGCCGTTCACCCCCGCCTGCTGGCCGATCTCCGCCATCAAGCTGCGCAGCAAGCCGGGCTGGTGCAGCGCGTAGCGGTACACCGCCGACGCCTCCGCCGCGCCGATTCCCCAGCGTTCCAAATCGACCTCCACGTCGGCCCGCGCCGGCAGCAAATCCGGGGCGATGTACTCGGCCTCCACGTCCTCATTCCCCGGTTTATGCGTGAAGCACAGGCCGCAAGATTCCATCATATCGAGGAATAGCGCCTGCTCGTCGGCGCTGTGTGCCTGCCACACCAGCATGTCCAGCAAAGAGCGGGTGAAGCGGCCACCCAGGCGCTTCAATTCCCGGTAACATTTCTCGCGGTGGAACAGCGTGTAAATCGCCTCCAAGGCCCAACCCTGATCCAGCACGATGCGCTCGCCAAACAAGCCCGCCCGGTAAAACACCACGCCGGACTGGTGCAGATAATCCAGCAAATGTTCGGGCGAACTCACCCCGCCCGCCTCCTCACACAACTGCCGGAAATGTTCCTGGCTCAAGGTGCGGTATTGGCGCTCATGGGCCGGCACTTGGGCGTCCGCCTCGCGCAATGCCTCCAAGCGCCGCCGCACCCGCAAGCGCCCCGCGCCAATCAAAGCCCGCCCCTGCCACAGCCAATCCACCGCCTCGCGCAACGCCTCGTCCAACGCCGCCCGGCCCCGGTTTTTCAAACTGCTGAATTGCACGACTTTAAAAAACGGGAAATCTTCAATCTCCGCATCCTCCACCGGCAAGCGCCGCGCCTCATCCTCGGGCCGGTCGCAGCGGGTCTGCACCACAATCACCGCGCTATCCGGCCCGGCTAGATGCCGCACATAGGCCAGCCAATAGCCCAAAGGATGGTTGCGGAACACCATTCCGCCGTGTTCGTGGCTCTCTTGGTTCTCCGTCTCCGTGGCCCAGACGATCAGAAACACCGCCCGCGTTTTCAAAAACAGCGCATGGGTGCCGTGGTAAATCTCCTGCCCGCCGAAATCCCAGGCTTGCAGCCGCGCCCATTCCGCCCCGTCGCCGTCGCGCAAACTGGCGGCGCTGATGAGAATGCCATGGGTGGAAGGCACGGTGTCGTCGTAATCCTCGCCGCGCAAGCGGCGGCAAATCTGCGTCTTGCCCACCCGGCCATTGCCCAGCACCATCAATTTCACATCGGGCAGGGCTTCGGAACCGGCTTCCAGGTCGCGCAGATGGGCGCGGAGGCGGTCGAGGCAGTTATCCGAATCGTCTTGGGAAACCACCTCGGCGGGGATGCCGGGCAACGGGTTTCCATAAAGGTAAATCTCTTGCAAGGAAGGCTTGTCGCAGAAGCCTGCGGGAATCTGTTCCAGCTTACATTCAGAAAAATTCAGCACTTGCAGATTGTCCAAGCCGGACAGCGGCGACAGGTCGGCGACTGGGGTGCCGCCGCAATCCAGCGTTTGCAGCGCGGCCAGGCCGGACAGTGGCGACAGGTCGGCGACTGGGGTGCCGCCGCAATCCAGCGTTTGCAGCGCGGCCAAGCCGGACAGCGGCGACAGGTCGTCCACGGAAATGCCCAACAGCGATAAGACCCGCAACTCAGGCAATTCGGCCAAGCGCACCCAAGTCAACCCAGGGTCGTTGTCGGCAATGTCGCTGTCGTAGGCCACAAGTCTCCATCTGCCCGCCTCATCCCGCCAGCTAGACCCCAAATTCAAGCCCCGCAAATGCCGCAAGCCAAACAATGCCTCCGGCAACTCCGTCAACCCCAGCATTCCCAAATCCAAAAACCCGCTGCGTTCTTCCGCCTCCTGCGCAATCCGCGCCAAGGCGATGCGCAGCCCCTCCGCCGCTTCGTCAGTCTGCATGATGTCCCCTTCTGTTAAGCCCCTGTCTCGTTTCCCCGTCCTGCCAAGCCAAAATCCGGAGTCCAAACTTTAGTTTGGACGGGAACCCAAGACATTGATAGTCGTACAAACTAAAGTTTGCACTCCAACGCCTTGCCGCCGGGCTGTCTTAACTGAAAGGCTCGAAAGCCGCCATGATAAAACCAAGCCATGCCCCGTTGCGAGCCACGCCGCGCCCAAAATGAAGCCAGCGTTGCTCTCGTTCCCACGCCGGAGCGTCAAAGCCATTAACTTAAGCTTCACCCGTGGGAGCCGCGCCTCGCGGCGACTTGCCTTTGCTAACCGTAAGGGCCAGATATTTCTGCAAATCTAGTCGCCGCGAGGCGCGGCTCCCACGAATTTTGGCTCATTCATTGCCTTTAAGTTAATGGCTTTGACGCCGGAGCGCGGGAACCAGAGAAACACACACGCCAACGCCGCCGCGCTGCGTACCCCTAGCGCAATGACCGCCCATCCCGTACCCTTTCCACACACAAGGAATTGACCTTGCCATCAGCCACCCAACCGAGAAAACTCCATGAAAGGCGTCTCCCTGATCCAATTCCTGATCCGCCAGCAACGCAAAAGCCCGGAGGCCTCGGGCGAGTTCACTTTATTGCTCAACGAAATCGCCAGCGCCTGCAAAGCCATCGCCCATGAAGTCAACCGCGGCGGGCTGGCCGGCAATTTAGGCGTCGCCGGTTCGGAGAATGTCCAAGGCGAGGCGCAGAAGAAGCTGGATGTCATCACCAATAACATTTTCATCAAAGCCCTGGACTGGACCGGCCATCTGGCCGCGATGGCCTCCGAGGAAAACGACGACATCATCCCCATCTCGCCGCACCACCCGCGCGGCAAATACCTGATCTGCTACGATCCGCTGGACGGCTCCTCCAACATCGACCTCAACCTGTCGGTGGGCACGATCTTCTCGATCCTGCGCGCGCCCGAAGGTGTCGAAATCCCCACCGCCGCCGACTTCATGCAGCCCGGCACGAGCCAAGTCTGCGCCGGCTTTTGCATCTACGGCCCCACCACCGTCATGGTGCTGACCACCGGCGACGGCGTCGACGGCTTCACGCTGGACGGCGACATCGGCGAATTCATCCTCACCCACCCCGGCATCCGCATCCCCGAAGACTCGTCGGAATTCGCCATCAACATGTCCAACCGGCGCTTTTGGGAAGAACCGGTGCGCCGCTATGTCGAAGAATGCGTGCAAGGCAAGGAGGGGCCGAGGGCCAAGGATTTCAACATGCGCTGGATCGCCTCCATGGTCGCCGAGGTCTACCGCATCCTCACCCGGGGCGGCATCTTCATGTACCCGTACGACACCAAGAACCCGTCCATGGAAGGCCGGCTGCGGCTGATGTACGAGGCCAACCCGATGGGCTTCATCGTCGAGCAGGCCGGCGGCGCCTGCTCCACCGGCCGCCAGCGCATCCTCGACATAACCCCCAAAGACATCCACCAGCGCGTGCCGGTGATATTGGGCTCTAAGAACGAAGTCGAGCGGGTGGTGGCCTACCATCAGCAATAGGGAGGGGTATTTTTTGCCTGGGGCTGTGAGCGCCTAGGAGAGAGTCGACAAAAGTCGGCCCATGCCCTAGCATTGCCGCCTAAACGGCCCTGGGCCACCCTTGCAACCCTGCCTGATCCAACCCTATCCAGTCATCCCATGCTTGGCGTCCATCCTCCCGACCACCATTATTCCGTCAGCGTCTTCGCCCCGGCGCGCTTGCACATGGGGTTTATCGACTTGGGAGGGAGCCTGGGGCGCAAATTCGGCAGCATCGGCGTGGGCATCAACGAGATTGCCACCCACTTAAGCATCACCGCCGCCGACGCCTTGCAGACGGAAGGCCCGTGCCATGAGCGCGCCGCCAATGCCGCGCGCAAATTCGCGCAAGTCCACGGGCTGGACTGCCGGACGGCGGTCCACATCCACCAAGCCATTCCCGAGCATGTCGGCCTAGGCTCGGGCACCCAGCTCGACTTGGCGGTCGGGATGGGCTTGGCGCGCTTCCACGGGCTGGATTTGGGCGTGCGCGACATCGCCCGGGCCAGCGAACGCGGCGCGCGCTCAGGGATAGGCATCGCCGTGTTTGAGCAAGGCGGGCTGGTCGTCGATGGCGGACGCGGGGCCGACACGGTGACGCCGCCGCTGATCGCCCGCATGGAGATTCCCGAGCCGTGGCGCTTCATCCTGGTGTTCGACCGGCGCGGCCAGGGGCTCCATGGCAAGCAGGAGGTGGAGGCGTTCAGCACCCTGCCGGTTTTCCCGGCCACCGAAACCGCCAGATTGTGCCATCTGCTGATGATGCAAGCCCTGCCCGCGCTGGCCGAGGGCGACATCAAGGGCTTCGGCGCGGTCATCACTGAATTGCAGAGCGCCGTCGGCGACCATTTCGCCCCCGCCCAGGGCGGCCGCTTCACCAGCCCGGAAGTGGCCCAGGCGATGGCTTGGCTGGAAGCGCAAGGGGCGGTGGGCATCGGGCAAACGTCTTGGGGGCCGACCGGCTTTTGCATGCTGGAAAGCCCACGGCGCGCCGCCGAACTGGCCGACCTTGCCAGCCGCCGCTTCGACGGCCTGGACATCCTCGTCGCCACCGCGCGCAACCGGGGCGCGGAGATCTCGCCGGCCAGCCCGCCGCCAGCCGCCGATGTGCTGCGGGCCGAAGAATAGCCCATCCATCGAAACGCCGACGCGCCGAATGGAAACAGCCCCAGCCTGATCAACCGGGATTGACGCTCGCGCATGGGACTTCTCCTCGTCGCCCAATCCGCCCGGATGCTGGCCCAGTCCGCCGCCCGCGCCGGGCTCAGCGCCGCCGCGCTCGACTATTTCGCCGACGCCGACACCCGCCGCCACGCCGCCCGCTGCCTCGCCGTAGAGCCGGCTCCGGGTGGCTTCGACGAAGCCGCCTGGCTGGAAGCCGCCGACCGGCTGGCCCCGCCTGGCGAAGAAAGCGGCCTGGTTTATGGCGGCGGCATCGACACCCGCCCCGGCCTGGTGGCGAAACTGGCCCGGGGCCGGACGCTGCTCGGCAATTCCCCCGCGACGCTGCGCCGCGTCAACACCCCGAAAACCTTTTTCCATCTGCTGGACACCCTGGCCATCCCTTACCCGCAAACCCGCTTTGCGCCGCCTGGCGACTTGGAAGGCTGGCTTATCAAGCCGGGTTGCGGCGAAGGCGGCAAGGGTGTAGGCTTTGCCGCCAAAAAACGCCCGGCGCTTGGCGATCGTTATTATCAGCGCCACCTCCAGGGCGAGGCGTTTTCCGCCCTATTCCTGGCGGACGGCCGACAGGCCCGGATCATCGGCTTCAACACGCAATGGACTGCCGGCCACGACCCCAGCCAGCCTTTTTTATTTGCCGGGGCAGTCAACCGCGCCGAGATAGACGCGGTGCAACGCACAAGCGTCGAAGCCTACGCCCGCAAGCTGACGGCGGCGCTGGGGCTGGTCGGCCTGAACAGTCTGGACTTCATGGCCGGCCAAGGCGTATGCCAGGTGCTGGAACTCAACCCCCGGCCCAGCGCCACGATGGCCTTGTATGACGAGGACGTTGCCGAAGGACTGCTGGCCTGGCACATCGCCGCCTGCCGGGGCCGGCTGCCGCCAAACAGCCCGCCATCCGGCCCGGTTCGCGCCCTGCGGATCGTCTACGCGCCGCGGGCGGTCGTGGTGGAGGAAGACACGCGCTGGCCGCCAGGCTGCGCCGACATCCCCAACCCAGGCACAAAGATCGCCGGAGGCCAGCCACTGTGCAGCCTCATGGCCCAAGGCAGGAACCCAGGCGAAGCGGAGGCGGCGTTGCGGACGGCGGAGGCCGAATGCCTGCGCGGCCTGCCGCCAGCGCTTGAAGACGGGCGCACGGAACTGACGCCCCACGATTTTACCGAAAGCCGGCGGGCTGGCCCGCCGGCCATCCTGCCACCCCACCCTTGACCGGGAACCCAAGAGGATAACCATGCCACAGCAAGTCAGCGTCAACGCGCACGCCCTCCCTATCGTCAAACACATGATCGCCAACGCCGACAAGCTGCGGCTTAAAATCAACAAATTCGCCAACGGCGCCACCCTGATCGACGCCGGCATCGATGCCCTGGGCAGCTTGGAAGCCGGCCGGCTCGTCGGCGAAGTCTGCATGGGTGGCCTGGGCAAGATCGGCATCACCCAGACCGGCCAGTTCAGCCGCTGGCCGACCATGGTCAAAGTCCACTCCAACAACCCGGTGATCGCCTGCCTGGGCAGCCAGTACGCCGGCTGGAGCCTGTCCCACGGCGAAGGCAAAGGCGCGTTTTACGCGCTAGGCTCCGGCCCCGCCCGCGCCCTGGCGGTCAAGACCAAGAACGGCGTCGTCGTACCGGTGGAAGAACTCTACAAGGAGCTGGGCTATCGCGACATCTGCCTGGAAACCGTGATTGTGCTGGAAGTCGACAAGCTGCCGCCGGTGGAATTGATCGACAAAGTCGCCGCCGCCTGCCAACTCGACCCGACCAACGTCAACGTCATCACCACCCCCACCAGCAGCCTGGCCGGCGGCATGCAAGTGGTCTCCCGCGTGTTGGAAGTCGCGCTGCACAAGGCCCACTCGCTGCACTTCCCGCTGGAAAACATCATCGACGGCGCGGCCTCCGCCCCGGTGCCGCCGCCGCACCCCAACTTCGTCGAAGCCATGGGCCGCACCAACGACGCCATCCTGTTCGGCGGCACCGTGCATTTGTTCGTCAAAGGCACGGACGAGGCCGCGCAGCAGTTGGCGATGGAACTGCCCAGCTCCACCTCCCGCGACTACGGCAAGCCCTTCGCCGAGGTTTTCAAGGAATACAAATACGATTTCTTCAAGGTCGACGCGATGCTGTTCAGCCCCGCCAAAGTCATCGTCACCAACATCGACACCGGCCGCAGCTTCCACGCGGGGGCGCTGGACGAGGAATTGTTGGAGAGGTCGTTTGGGGGGGAGTGATTGGATTTTCTGGTTCCCACGCTCCAGCGTGGGAACCCGTCTTGGCCGCTCTAGCGGTCGGTTATGCGGCGCTGGAGCGCCGGAGTAGGCCATCAAGCCCATTCCGTGAAGACTTCAAGCAAGCCCGGCAAGCCTGCATAATTGCGGGCGCTGGAATAACGCCAGTGGACGGGATCGTCCACATAGCCGCGCTTGACGGGATTATAGTGTATGTATTCCAGCTTTTGCGCCAGCATTTCCTGATTCTGCAACAATTGCGGGTGCGAGCCTTCCTCCCAGACTTGATGCTCACGGTCGGTCTTATGGCGTTTCTTGTAAAAGGCGAATTGGTCGAGAATCCGGATGGCGTTATGCGCCTCGAAATAACGCACTAGCATTTTTGCGGTGTAGGATTTGAAACTGTGTATCTCATGGGGCAGGTCGTCGGCGTCGGCGATCCAGTGTATGTGGTTTTCCAGTATCACATAGCCGTATAGCCTCAGCCCGCGCTCACATTGTAGGAAAGCCAGGGAATCGAGGATGATTTGCGCGGTGTCCGGGCGCGTGAACACCGGTATCCAGTTGAGGATCGTGCAGGTCAGGAAATGCGGGCTGCGGGTTTCGTAGATGTGGTATCGGCTTCGGCCCATGGCGGTATTCCTCTTTTGTTGACGCGCACCAGCGTGGTGTTCTGGTTCCCACGCTCCAGCCCTTCGACAAAGCTCAGGACAGGCGTGGAAACCCGTCTTGGCCGCTCCAGCGGTCGGTTACGCGGCGCTGGAGCGCCGGGGTAGGCATTCCCACGCTGGAGCGTGGGAACGAGAGCAATCCAACCCCCAAATCTTTGCGTGGGTGCGGTACGCTGATGTGGCCGGGCCTGGAAAGGATGCGAAAACACATGATGCGAGCCTTTGACGCCTCGCAACACCCATCCGTCTTTTTGTAGCTGCTTGATTAGTTCCGCGCTGTTCATGATGTGTATTATACATACGCTCTATTTCAAATGTCCGGTTCCTCATCCCCATACCCCGCCAACCGCTCCCCCACCGCCCAACGAATCGCCTTGGCCCGCCCCGCGCCTATGCCTGAAACCTCTAGCAAAGCCGATTCGTCAGCGGCGAGAATAGCCTCCACGCTGCCGAATTGTTCCAGCAGATTATGGGCGGTGCCTGGGCCGATGCCGGGCAGCGACTGGAGTATCCGCAACTGGGTTTTGCGCTTGCCTTTGGGGCGTTTGCCGGGGAACAGCCGGGGCTGCTGCGCGCATCCTGTGATGCGGTCGAATTGGCGGGCGGCGTAGAGCATCAGCCGGGCGCTTTCTTCTGCGTCGGCGGCGCGCAGCAGCGGGATGCCGAGAAACAAGGTCAACGTGACCAAAGCCCCTTGCAGCGCCTCCCGCCGTATGCCGCTGTTGAGCCGGTCGTGCTTGCTGCCTTCCAGGATCATCGCTTTGCGGATCGGCGCGGCGGCGAGGCGGAGGGCTTGCTCGAACAGGCGTCCGTCTTTGAGCGAGGCGGCGAAATCATGCAGGGTCTTGCGCTCAAACAACAGCCGCCCGTCCACCAGGTAGTCGCCCAAATCCAGGCGGCGCACGGTGACTTCGGCCCCTTCGTGCCGTCTGAGCGCGGCGATGACCTCGGATTGGTTTTCGCGGTCGTCGGCGAAGATCTGGATGGCTGGCATCGGCATCTCCCATAGGGCAGGGTAAAAACGATCATACGCTTTCCATGTCAGCCTTGCGCGTGGCAATATTGGTGTATTTGATCGTTCCCACGCGGAGCGTCACTGCCATTAAGTTAAGCCGTTCGTGGTGAGCCCTTCGGCTACGCTCAGGAGAGCCCTGTCGAACCATGAACGGCTTAACTTACAAATAGTTGGGATTTTCCGTCCACCCTTCGACAAGCTCAGGGCGAACGGAAAATCCTTAACTTAATGGCAGTGACGCGGAGCGTGGAAACGATGACAATGCCAAAAACCAGGACAGTCATCCCACTTGAACACCCCGACTATCGCCATTTTCACCGACGACCCCGGCTGGCACGGAGCGCGTTTGAAACGCGCCTTCGCCGCCCGCGGCTTCGACTCCCGCTATGTGTCCCTGACCGCTTGCCGGCTGAATCTGGAAAGCGGCGGCCCGCCTGTCGTCATTCCGGGCTTCGAGGACAGGCTGCCCGACGGCGCGTTCGTCAGAGGCGTGCCGGGCGGCTCGTTGGAGCAGGTGACGTTTTATCTGGACATCCTGCACGGGCTTAAAGCCTTGGGCGTCCCGGTCTACAACGACGCACGGGCCATCGAGCGCACGGTGGACAAAGGCATGACCAGCTTTTTAATGCGCCAGGCGGGCATTTCGACGCCGGCCACCTGGGTCGTGAACAGCCGCGAGGCGGCGCTGGCCATCGCCGGCCGGGAGTTGGCGCTGGGCCACCAGCTCGTCAGCAAACCGCTGTTCGGCTCGCAGGGCGAGGGTTTGCAGCGCCATGAAACCCCGCAAGACTTGGCGAACTTGGCCGAGAGCAACGGCGTCTTTTATCTACAACGCTTCGTCCATTGCGGCGAAGCCTCGCATGATTTCCGCGTGTTCGTGATCCGCGGCAAGACGGTGGCGGCGATGCGGCGCTTCGGCCAGAGCTGGCTGAACAATGTCGCCCAAGGCGGGCGCTGCGAGACGGTGCGGCTGGACGATCTGCTATTGTGCCGGTTGGCCGAGGACGCGGTGAAAACTATTGGCATGGCTTATGCTGGCGTTGACATCATCCGCGACCTGCAAGGCCGCTATACGGTCATCGAAGTCAACAGCGTGCCGGCCTGGAAAGGCTTGCAAAGCGTCAGCGAGACGGTCATCGCGGATCGGCTGGCGGATGACTTTCTCGCCCTCTGCGCCCAAGGCCAAGCGCGCAAACCGGTGGAAGGACAGGCATGAACATCCCCCAGGAAGCGTTGCGGCAAGCCTACCTGGACGCCTGCGAAACCGAGCTGCAAGCCTTCAAACCGGGCAATGTCAGCGTGTATTCGGCAGGCCACGACATGACCGTCGAGGATTTCCGCCATAGCGCCCAGGCCAGCGCCGCGCCGCTGTGCGACCCGGCCTTGTCGCTGGGCGAGAGGATTTTCCAAGCCGTCAAAGCCACCCGCGAGGCGGCCGGTTGCAATACTAATTTAGGCATTGTGCTGCTGGCCGCGCCGCTGCTGGACGCTTGCATCCAGGGCATGCCTGGGAAATCGTTGCGGGAAAATTTGCAGGAGGTGTTGAAATCCACCACGCGGGAAGACGCCGACTGGGTTTTCCAGGCCATCCGCCTAGCCGCCCCCGGCGGCTTGGGCCAGTCCGAGGAGCAGGATGTCCATTCGGCCCCGACCGTGACGCTCTTGGCGGCCATGGAGATCGCCGCCAACCGCGACCGGATCGCCTGGCAATATGTTAATTCTTACGCGGACGTTTTTGATTTGGCAATTCCACGTTATTATAAAGGAATGTCGGCGTGGAACGACGAGGCATGGGCGGCGGTCGCGGTGTTTGTGGAATTGCTTAACGCCGTCCCGGACAGCCATGTCGAGCGCAAGTTCGGCCCGGGCCTCCACCCGGCCATGGCGGACAAGATGGCCTTGATCGACCGGGCACTATCCGCCGCGGACAGGCCGGAGCGCGTGCTGCCGCTGCTGCGCGAGGTGGATGCCGAATTCAAATCGGCCGGCATCAATCCGGGCACGACCGCCGATTTGACAGTGGCTTGCCTGTTGGCCGCGCGCTTGGAAAAGCTGCTGGAGGCGGGCATCCAACCTGCCGCGCGCCTCCCGGCTTGAAGCTGAAAAAAGAGACATTGTGTTTTTCTTGCATCCGATGAAGACAGGGCAATGTCGATGATTATACAATTTGACTGTTCTATAAAACCCAAGAGGAGATACAAATGGCGAAAATTAATAAATTCTCGGTAGGAGAGTCCTTAGTCGGTGAAGGCAACGAAATTGCCCACATCGACCTGATCTTAGGCCCACGTGGCAGCGCCGCCGAAACGGCTTTTGCCAACGCCCTGGTCAACAACAAAGACGGTTTCAGCACCCTGCTGGCCGTGGTCGCGCCGAACCTGGCCGTCAAGCCGCACACGATCCTGTTCAACAAAGTCACCATAAAGAACGCCAAGCAAGCCGTGCAGATGTTCGGCCCTGCTCAACGCGGCGTCGCCCTGGCTGTTGCCGATTCCGTCGAAGACGGCACCATCCCCATCGAAGAAGCTGAAGACATTTTCATTAGCGTTGGCGTTTTCATCCACTGGCTGGCAGAAGACGACTCGAAGATCCAACATTTCAACTACCTGGCCACCCGCGAAGCCATCAAGCGCGCCGTCGAAGGCACGCCGACGGCCGCCGAAGTCGTGGCTCAGAAGGGCACCATCAAGCATCCTTTCGCTCCAGACTAATCCTTAAAGAAGCGTCAAGATGGACGCGTTGCCCCATCACCGGGGCAATGCGGCTTACGCAAAGCCGGCCTCAGGCTGGCTTTGCGCAGGGTGCCTGGCCACCCCAATCAGCCATAGCTCCGCAACACCGACCGGCCCAAGGCCCCCGAATGCAAGGCGCTGGCCAGCAGCACGCCGTTGACACCCAAGCCATCCAGCCGCCGCAAATCGTCCTCGCCTCTGACGCCGCCCGCCGCAATCAGCTGTTTCCCCGGCCATCGCGCCCGGAATTGTTCCAAGCGCTGAAAATCCGGCCCTTCGCCGGCCCCTACGCGGGACAAGCTCATGATGATGATTTTTTCCGGCCACAGGCTGGAATCTTCAAGCAGGCTCTCCGCCCCCAGCAGCCGCCCCCCCATGAAATCCAGCGAGAGGATGAATTCGCCGCGCAAGCCTGGCAGAATCCGCAGGGATTCGCCATCCAATGACTCGCTGCCAATGACGGGGACGACGTTGCGGCCACGGGACGGCACCCCGTCCGCCGGCAGGCCGCAATCTATCCAAAACGCCAAGGCGGGGTAATCCTCTTGCAAGCGCTCCAGCAATTCCCGCTGGCCGCCCCTGCCTGTCAGCGCGTCCAGGTCGGCCATGTAAATGGTGGCGAAGCCATGCAATCCCAGCAAGGCGTCGATGACGGCATGCGGAGAAGACCCCTCGCACAAGGGCGTTCGCAAGGGCCGGTACTGGTCGCGACGCCCTTGCCTGGCATGGATGACACAGCCGGCCATCAGATCAATCACAGGTATGATTTGCACGGAGTTCTCGTTTGAAAATTCTGCTTCTGGAATACGTCACCGGCGGCGGGATGCGGCAGGAAGCCATCCCGCCGTCCTTGGGGCTGGAGGGCGGGCGGATGCGCCAAGCCTTGGCTTGCGACCTGCTCGCGCCCTCCGCAAGCCTGCCCGGCGTCGAACTTATTATATTGCACGACGACCGCCTGCCTCCGCCCCGTCTTGACGGCCCTGTCCATGTCGTCGCCATCGGCGCCGACGACCCGTTCCAAGCCATCTGGCGGGAATGGCTAGGCTGTTGCGACGCCGCCTGGCCTATCGCCCCGGAAACCGGCGGCATTCTGGCGCGACTGTGCCTGGACGCGGAAACGGCGGGCATCCCGCTGCTGACCAGCCCCTCCTCCGCCGTCCACCTCGCCGCCAGCAAACTGGCGACCGCCAGACACCTGGCCCTGTCCGGCCTGCTGGTGGCGCACACCCTCCCCCTGTCCGCGTGGACGCCGCAGACCGGCCAGCCCTTTGTCGTCAAGCCCGATGACGGCGCAGGGTGCGAAGGCGCCCGCATTATCCGCGATCCGGCCCAATTCCAGCCGCCTTCAAGCATGCAAGGCTGGATTGCCCAGCCGCTGCTGGAAGGCGAGCCTTTGAGCCTGTCCGCCCTGTTCGCCCACGGCCAGGCGCGGCTGTTAAGCTGCAACCGCCAGCGGATCGTCCAGGCCGGTGACGGCTTCAAGCTCAAGGGCTGCCAAGTCAATGCCATCGCCGACGTAGACGGCCGCTGGCAGGCGCTCGCCGCCGGCATCGCCCGGGCGCTGCCCGGGCTGTGGGGCTATGCCGGCATCGACCTGATCCTGGGCGCGGACGGGCCGGTCATCCTTGAAATCAACCCGCGCCTGACCACCTCTTATGCCGGCCTGCGCCAGGCGATTGGGGAAAACCCGGCCGCCTGGGTGTTGGATCTATGGCAAACCGGCCAGTTGCCCGGTTTGCGCAGCCACACCGGCCTGGCGGTGGACGTTTTTCTGGAGTGAGCTATGGCTTGTGACTTGATCGGCTGGGACATTGGCGGCGCGCATCTTAAAGCCGCCGCGCTCGATGGCGAGAGGATCGTCTCCGTGACCCAGAAGCCCTGCCCGCTGTGGCTGGGCCTGGAGCATTTCCATGCCGCCGCCCGCGCCATCTTGGAGGAGACGGCGGCGAAACCCGGTTGCCGCCACGCCGTCACGATGACAGGCGAGCTGGCCGACTTGTTCCAAAGCCGCGAGGAAGGCGTGTTCGGGCTGCTGCGCGCGTTAAGCGAACAGGTTCCGCCGGACAGCATCCAGGTGTTCGCCGGTGCCCGCGGCTTTCTGGAGCTGGCGCGTGTGACGGCCGAGGATGTCCCCGCCATCGCCTCCGCCAACTGGCTGGCGACGGGCTACCATGCCGCCGCCAGGCTGGCGCAAGGCTTGCTCATCGACATCGGTAGCACCACGACCGACCTGCTGGTGCTGCGCGGCGGCGAAGTGCTGACGCGGGGCTACACCGATTTCGAGCGCTTGCGTTACGAGGAACTCGTCTATTGCGGCGTGGTGCGCACGTCATTGATGTCGCTCGCCAAGGCCGCGCCGCTGGATGGCGAATGGATCGCGCTGATGGCCGAGCATTTCGCCAACACCGCCGATGTTTACCGCCTGACCGGCGAACTGCCCGCGCACGCCGACCAGACACCCTCGGCGGACGGCGGCGAGAAAACCCGCGAAGCCAGCGCCCGCCGCCTCGCCCGTTTAGTCGGGCGCGACCTGGAGTCGGCTGACGCCGAGGCTTGGCGGCGGCTCGCCGGGTATTTTCGCGAGCGGCAACTGGCCCGCCTGGCGGACGCCTGCCATCGGCAATTGTCCTTAGGCGAGTTAAATTGACACGCGCCTGTCATAGGCGCTGGCGTCGGACGCTTTCTAGTGCAAGAATTAGCGCGGAGACTTGGACACACCTATTTGGATTTCGCCGACTTGCTTCCCATGCCCCCAATCCCTTCAGGGTTTCATTTAGCGGATTGCGCGCCCGCCGTGGCGGTCGCCTGTTTGGCGGGACACCGCCATGGCTGAAGCCAATATTGAAGAGCTGCCTTATTGCGAAGACAGCGCCGCGCTATTCGCGCCCTGGTCGGAGAGCCCTTGGGCCGTATTCCTGGACAGCGGCTTTCCGCACAGCCGCCAAGGGCGCTACGACATCATCGCGGCAGACCCCGTCGCCACCCTCGTCACTCGGGGCAAGCTGACCGAAATCCGCGAAGGACGGAATGCCAGGCTGTCGCCCGACGATCCGTTCAAGCTGGTCAAGCAAGCGCTAGGTGCGACCGCTACCCAGCCTTCGGATCTGCCATTCCACGGGGGGGCCATCGGCTATTTCGGCTACGACCTGGCGCGGCGGCTGGAAAAACTGCCGGCCATCGCCACCGACGCGGAAGACATTCCCGAAATGGCCGTCGGCATTTACGACTGGGCGCTGGTGGTGGACCACCTGGAGCGCCGCGCCTGGCTGGTCAGCCCAGGGCGAGACCCGGCGACCGCCATCCGCTGGCCGCATCTGCGCCACGCCTTCAGCCAAATCCAGACCATCGGCTGGCCGCGCGCAGACTTCAGCGTCGACAGCGAAGTCGTCTCCAACCTGAGCCGCGCCGCTTACGGACGGGCATTCCGCCGCATCCAGCACTATATCCGCGAAGGCGACTGCTACCAGGTCAACCTGGCCCAGCGCTTTTACGCCGACTGCCGGGGCAATCCCTGGGCCGCCTATGAAACTTTGCGCCACATCAACCCCGCCCCGTTCAGCGCCTTCCTGAACTACCCCGAAGTGCAGTTGCTGAGTTCCTCGCCCGAGCGTTTTCTGAAGGTCACCGGCGGCGTCGTGGAAACCAAGCCCATCAAAGGCACGCGCCCGCGCTCGCCGAACCCGGAAGAGGACATGTACAGCATCCAGGCGCTGCGGGAAAGCCTGAAAGACCGGGCGGAAAATGTGATGATCGTGGACTTGTTGCGCAACGACATCGGCAAAAACTGCGCCCCAGGCTCGGTGCATGTGCCGGAACTGTTCGCCGTCGAAAGCTACGCCACCGTCCACCACCTGGTCAGCACGGTGCGGGGCAAGCTAGCGCCCGGCTGCCACGCCCTGGATCTGCTGCGCGACTGCTTCCCCGGCGGCTCCATCACCGGCGCGCCCAAAATCCGGGCCATGGAAATCATCGAAGAGCTGGAGCCCAACCGCCGCGGCGCCTATTGCGGTGCCATCGGCTACATCGGCTTCGACGGCAATATGGACAGCAACATCGCCATCCGCACCCTGGCCCATTCCAAGCATGGCATCCGCTTCTGGGCCGGCGGCGGCATTGTCGCCGATTCGATCCTGGAGCAGGAATACCAGGAGTGCTACCACAAAGCCGCCGCCATGCTGACCCTGCTCAAACACTTCAAAGCGGATAAAACTAGCCTCTATGTGGGTGGTTAAGCTGGGCGGCAGCCTGGCCGACTCCCCAGACCTAAGCCGTTGGCTGGACGCTTTAAGCCATACCGACGCCATCGTCGTCCCCGGCGGCGGGCCGTTCGCCGACGCTGTGCGCAAGGCCCAGGCGCGCTGGCGCTTCGACGAGGCGACCGCCCACCACATGGCGATTTTGGGCATGCGGCAATACGGGCTGATGCTGGCCGGGCTTTGCCCCAAGCTGCTGGTGGCCACGACGGCGGACGAATTGACGACAAACCCGGGGCGGCCCAAAGTCTGGCTGCCCCTGCCGGAATCGCTGGACGCGGCCAATATCCCCGCCACCTGGGACATCACATCCGACAGCCTGGCCGCCTGGCTGGCCGGGCAGATCCAAGCCGCGAACCTGCTGCTGGTCAAATCAGTCCCGGTGGAAACCCAAGCACCCGCGCCCTGCGGCATCTCTTGCGCCCGACTGGTGAACCAAGGCTGGGTTGATCCGGTCTTTCCAGAATATGCCGCCCAAAACGCTTGCCAATATTGGTTGTGCGGCCCGGACGGGCATGCCGGCCTGGCGCAATCCCTGGCCGAACCTGCCCACCGCTTCGTCCGCGTCACCCCCTAAATGCCGGCGTCTAGCGGGCCAAACTCTTCACGCGTTTCCTCAATCCACTCGAAAACTCAAAGCCATGACCAATCCCTTGTTAGATCCTCAAACGCCCCCCCCGTTTTCACAAATCAAACCCGAGCACGCCGTCCCCGCCATCACCCAGATTGTGGAGGACAACCGCAAAGCCATCGCCGAATTATTGCAAGCCGGCCAGACCTACACCTGGGAAAACCTGGCCGAGCCGCTGGAAGATCTGGACGACCGCCTCAACAAGGCCTTCGCGCCGGTCGGCCATCTGAATGCCGTGGTCAACAGCGACGAGTTGCGCGAAGCCTACAACGCCTGTTTGCCGATCCTGACCGACTACTCCACCGAATACGGCCAGAACGAAGACCTCTACCGCGCCTTCCAAGCCCTGGCCGACGGCTCTGAATATCCAAGCCTGGACGAGGCCCAGCGCAAAATCATCGACAACGCCCTGCGCGACTTCCGCCTGTCCGGCGTCGCCTTGCCGCCTGGGCAAAAAGCCCGCTACAAAGAAATCGCCCAGGAACTCTCCCGCCTCACCAGCCAGTTCCAAGACAACCTGCTCGACGCCACCAATGGCTGGAGCAAAGCCATCGAGGACGAAGCGCGGCTGGCCGGCATTCCAGACAACGCCCGCGCCGCCGCCCGCGAACGCGCCGAGCGCGAAGGCAAGGCCGGCTGGGTGTTCAACCTGGAATTCCCGTCGTATTTCGCGGTCGTCACCTACGCCGACGACCGCGGGCTGCGTGAAGAGTTCTACACCGCCTATTCCACCCGCGCCTCCGACCAAGGGCCGAACGCCGGGAAGTGGGACAACACCGAATTGATGGAGCAAATCCTCGCGCTGCGCCACGAGGAGGCGCAATTGCTGGGCTTCGCCAACTACGCCGAACTGTCGCTGGCCACCAAAATGGCCCGCTCCACCGACGAAGTCATTCATTTCCTCGAAGACCTGTCCCGCCGCTCCTTGCCGGTCGCGCGCCGCGACTTGGACGACCTGCGCGCCTTTGCCCGCGCGCAACACGGCTTGGAGACGCTGGAATCCTGGGATCTGGGCTATTACTCGGAAAAACTGCGCCAGCAAGCCTACGCCCTGTCGGAAGAGGAAATCAAACCCTACTTTCCGGCGGCGAAAGCCGTCGCCGGCATGTTTGAAGTAGTCGAACGCCTCTATGGCCTGGGCATACGCGAAGTCGAAGGCGTGGACGTGTGGCATCCGGACGTGAAATTTTATGAAATCCAAGACCGCCACGGCGAGATTCGCGGCTATTTCTACCTGGATCTCTACGCCCGCCCCAAAAAGCGCGGCGGGGCTTGGATGGACGAATGCTCCACCCGCCGCAAACTGGCCCAAGGCGTGCAAAACCCGGTCGCCTTCCTAGTCTGCAATTTCACCCCGCCGACCAACGACACCCCGGCGCTGCTGCGCCATGAGGAAGTGCAGACCCTGTTCCATGAATTCGGCCACGGCCTGCACCACATGCTCACCCGCGTGGAACATCTGGGCGTCTCCGGCATCCATGGCGTGCAATGGGACGCGGTGGAACTGCCCAGCCAATTCATGGAAAACTTCTGCTGGGAACGCGAAGCCCTGGATTTAATCTCCGGCCACTGGCGAACCGGCGAGCCCTTGCCGCAAGCCCTGTTCGACAAAATGCTCGCCGCCCGCAATTTCCAATCCGGCATGCAAATGGTGCGTCAACTGGAATTCAGCCTGTTTGACTTCCACATCCACCGCGACTACGACCCCGCCCAGGGTGGCCGCGTCTATCCCATTTTGGACGAAGTGCGCCGGCAAACCGCGGTATTCACCCCCCCCGCCTTCAACCGCTTCGCGCACAGCTTCTCGCATATCTTCGCCGGCGGTTACGGCGCGGGTTATTACAGCTACAAATGGGCGGAAGTATTGTCCAGCGACGCCTATTCGTTATTCGAGGAAAATGGCGTGTTCGACGCCATGACGGGACTCGCGTTTTTGGAGAAGATACTGGAGCGCGGCGGCAGCCGGGACGCGATGGAGCTATTTGTCGATTTCAGGGGGCGGGAGCCGGAAATTGACGCGTTGCTGAGGCATAACGGCATCGTGGCTTGAGTTGGAGTGTCGGCGTCCCGCCTATGCTATCCCTTCACGAAAAAGCCTGCGCAAAAACAATAGTCCCATAGTTCCATAGATTGGGTTGCGATAAAGCCGCAACCCAATCTAAGCTGCTGCCGACCCGACAGCCTAAGCGCCAACGCCACCCTGCGCGGCACTCCCCTCGACAATCTGCGCCGCCGCCATATCTCCGGCCGCATTCGCTCGCGTATCATCACCATCATGAAGCGCAAGGACTTTTGGTGCCTGCGGGCTCAACGGCTGAAGCAGTTGCGGGGATAGCGGGAAAGGTGTAAGTTAGATGGCGGCTTTGTCGGAACCCAATGAGCAGCGCGATGGATGGGCAGACAGAGCCTGGTTGACACATTAAAAAAACACACTCAGAGGATTTGATCATGAACAAAACCAGCCTTCCCTATTGTTTGGCAGCGCTTTTGATGATGCTCTCCGCCATGGCCATGGGGGCCGATCCAACCGCCCCAGAGTCACCCAAAGAGCATTATCTGGTGACGCTTATTATCATGGTCGCCTCTGGTGCAAGCGGCGGGATCGTGAATTACTTTTATAGGTTGCAAACCGACATGGTTAAGACAAAAGACTGGCCTCCCTGCATCATCATCGGCATTGGCGCGAGTTTGGTCGTGCCATTTCTTTTATCCTTGATGTCTAGCAACCTGGTCGAAAACTCGGTCAATGGAAAAGGCTATATCACACTCTTGAGCTGGTGCCTGCTGGCAGGCATCGCTGGCGAACCGTTCATCTCCCAGATGGTAAAACGCTTTACTGACGGCGTGCCATCCAACAATGGCTCCAAACCCAGTGCCTAAATCGCACCGCGCGTTGAGGGCGGCCTTTATCCCGCCACCCGATTCAAAAAAGCCTGATGCTTGATCGCATCATTTAAAGTAGCCCCGCAAATACTGGGGCTACTTTCCACCGCCGAACTGCGCCTCACTAAAGCCCCCAACAGGCCACACCGACAACCGCTTCCACCCCACTGGCTGTGGCCTTTGTTCAATGGCCGCCAGCGCCCTCCCCGCCCATGCTTGAACCAACCTGGATCGGCCTTTGAGGCCAAAATAGCCCAGACCCAAGAAAGCATCGGCAAGTCATTGTTTTTTATATATTTATAACGGCACAACATAGGCACATGGAATATAAACACGGCGACATGGGCTAAGCCAAGGAAAAAACTTGATCCAGATCAAAAAATAAGCTATTCCTTTGGCACAAGGGATCGTCTGCAAAACGCTGCCCCAAAGCAGGCTCTACACGCATAACTATAGAATATTCAATTGGTTACGATCACATTAAGCCTAGAGGGCCATAAGCGCGTGCGATTCTAAGAAGCTCCCAGTCAGCGAACAAGATTGACCTCTACTCAAAAGGCCAGCGGCTTTTTGTGCAAGCACGACCTGCTGGCAAGAAAGCCAGCAAACCGATGCCATGCTTCAATCACCTCTTTATGCAGCGAGGCTCCTATCGTCTACCATGTCTAGCACAGACGCCAAATAGGTAATATTCACCATTGCAATCCGGCAAGCCAAGGGGGTAAAACACACGATGCGACCGTATGGAAGGACTAGAAAGAGCTTTGCGATAAGGAAATCCGCGAGTCCGCAGCATTAGCACCAGTGATTGCGGGCAAGGCGGCAAATGATGGGCTTGTTATTGGGTTTCACGCCTGGGGATGGGTAAAGGGCGGGCCGGGGCAAGGTCGGAAACCGGGGGAGGAGGATCATGCCCGGTAGTGTTGTCAACGAGGTTAACACGTATTCCATTTGGAGGTCTTATGAAGATTCGAAGCTTACACATGACATCCGTTTTGCTGACATTGGGAGTCTCGCTGTTGGCGGCCTATGCCGGCCCAAGCTATGCGATGTGCGGATGGGGAGCGGGCAATGTCCAGGATGAAGCCTTGTGCGCGGGCAGGACAGCCGACACCTTAAAAGGCGCGGACGAGGATTATTTTCGCGACATGGACTATGGCGTCACGAAAAACCCCGCCGCCGTCGCCGCCGCGCTGGATCCTTTTGTGCCTGGCATCAAACAGGAAGACGCGGTTAAAGCCGTCGCGCAAGGGCGTAATAACTGGATCGTCTGGACGGCGGGTAATGACCGGCTCTGGAACGAAATATCCGGGGACAGCGTCGGCACCCTGGATTTTCTCAAAGTGCTTTCCAACCATCCCAACTTAAAGTTCAGCCGGGACAATCGCTGGCATTATCTGGGCCTGGTCAATGAACCCTGCTTCGAGAAAGCGACGGGGCCGCGCCAAGACCGCTATGGACTGTGGCTGGACACGCGCAGCGCGGATTGCCCGCCCGACCCGTTTGAAAACGAGCAGAAATACCCCGGGGTCAAATTTGGCGCCCGCGGCAAAAACCTGCCGGTCGGCTCGTATTATGGCTATGCCACGGGCATCGTCGGCGTCCGCCTGTTCCCCAACCCCGATTTTGATGAAAAAGCGGCGAAAGCCTGGGATCCGGTGCGGTTCTATAATGATCCGGAGTATTACAAAAACAAAAATTTGGTGCGGCCTTATCGGGTAGGCATGTCCTGCGGCTTTTGCCATGTGGGGCCGAATCCGACCAACCCGCCGAAAGACCCGGAGCATCCAAAATGGGAAAATCTCAGTTCCAACCCGGGCGCGCAGTACTTCTGGATAGACCGGATTTTCTCATACGAGGCTGACCCGTCCAGCTTCCCCTACCAGCTCTTCACCACGTCCCGTCCGGGCGCGTTGGACACCTCGTTGATCTCCACCGACTACATCAACAACCCGCGCACGATGAACGCGGTTTACAGCATCGTCCCCCGTTTGCTGAACGCCGCCAAGTTCGGCCAGGAAAAGCTGGCCCATGGCAGCCTGGACAATGCCCAGTTCAACCAATACGTCCCGGCGGGCAGCCCGCTCAACCAGTTCTACAAGGCCCCCGACACCGTGTTCACGCCGCGCGTGCTGAAGGACGGCGCCGACTCTGTGGGCGCGTTGGGCGCGTTGAACCGGGTTTTCGTCAATATCGGCCTGTTCAGCGAAGAATGGACCCAGCATTTCCGTCCGTTGGTCGGTGGCAAGGCTATCAGCCCGTTCCCCATCGCCACGGCGCGGAAAAACTCCTCAATGTGGAACGCCAACGAGGCGCAAACGCCTAATTTGGCGTTATTCTTCATCGCCACCGCGCAGCCGGACTATTTGAAAAACGCTCCCGATGGCCCCGCCCACCAGTCCCAGGACGCCGCCCAGTTGGCGCATGGCAAAGAGGTGTTCGGCGAGCGTTGCGCCCGCTGCCATTCGAGCAAGCTGCCCGACAAGGCTTATTCGTTCTTCCCGCAAGGCTGCGTCGGCCCCGACTATCTGAAGTGCTGGAACAGCTACTGGGCCTGGACGAAAACCGACGAGTTCAAGAAGCAGATCAAGGAAGTCGTCGCGAAGGACGATTTCATCAAGGACAACTACCTCTCGACCGAACTGCGCGTGCCGGTGACGCTGCTTGAAACCAACGCTTGCAGCCCGTTGGCGACCAACGGCCTGGCCGGCAACATCTGGGACAACTTCACCTCCGAGTCCTATAAAAACCTGCCGGCAGTCGGAAAAATCACTGTGCACCATCCGATCACCGGCGAGCCCAGGGAATACGACATGCCCGGCGGCGGACGCGGCTACACCCGCCCCGCTTCGCTGATCTCGATCTGGTCCACCGCGCCGTTCTTCCTCAACAACAGCCTGGGCGACTTCTACGCGAGTGGTTCCGTCGAGGATCGTTTGAAATCCTTCGATTCTTCGATTGAGCAATTGCTATGGCCGGAAAAACGCAAAGGCGACCGCAGCTATGCCACCGCGTCCGGCAAATTAGTGCCTGGCGTCATCGACCGCACCAGCGCGACCAGCTACCTGCGCGTACCGGTCGGCTACCTGCCCGAGTTCCTGCAAAAACCCTGGGTGCTGGACGCCTTGGAAGTGGTCAAGCCGCAGTTCTTTGGTGAAGAAGGCGTGGAAATTGGCCCTATCCCCAAAGGCACGCCGATCAACCTGATCTCGAATATGGATCTGGAACCGACGGTGAAAAACCTCATCCATGTCGTGCCGACCGTCATCAAGATCAAAAAGGCTTTGAAGGCGATTCCGAAAGGCGCCAGCGACGCGGAGGCGATCAAGGTATACGAGGAACGCGACTTGGTTGACGCCATGTTGAAAATCAACAAATGCCCCGACTTCGTCGTCAATCGTGGCCATTACTTCGGCACCGATTACTTCAAGGAAGAGTCCGGGCTTGCCGACGAGGACAAGAAGGCTCTGATCGAGTTCTTGAAAACCTTGTAAGTGGAAATATCCAGCCCTGGCGGGCCGAAAACCCGCCAAGGCTTGCCAATGCCAGGCCAAGGCCCTAGGCAAAGGTGCGAGCGATATTTCACAACACACAGCCAGTCGAGTTAACTAGACGCCCTGACTATAAACAACGACAACGGGCGTTCTTCAAACCAGCGGAGTTAACAACCATGAGCGATCATACTGCTGAATACGAATATATTATCGTCGGCTCCGGAGCAGGGGGCGGGACTTTGGCCGCGCGCTTGGCGGAGCAGGGAAAAAAAGTATTGGTGCTGGAGGCCGGCGGCGACCCCAAACAACTGCAAGGCGGCAACGCCATCGACCCCAACGGCAAGCGATTGCCGCAAGATTATGAAGTTCCAGTCTTCCACGCCATCTCCACCGAGAACGAGGCCATACGCTGGGATTACTTCGTCCGCCACTACGCGGACGACAGCTTGCAGAAAAAAGACCAGAAATATGTCGAGGACTATGAAGGCCAAAAAGTGCAGGGGGTTCTCTACCCAAGGGCAGGATGCCTAGGCGGCTGCACGGCACACAATGCCATGATTACCGTCTATCCCCACAATCAAGACTGGGATAACTTGGCGTATCTCACCGGCGACGCCTCATGGAACTCCGACAACATGCGCAAGTATTTCGAGAAAATCGAAAACTGCGAACACCGCCCGTTGGCTTATCGTTGGCTGGCGAAACTGGGATTCAATCCGACCCGCCACGGCTTCGGCGGCTGGCTGCAAACTGAATCGGAGATCCCCAAAACAGCCCTGGGCGACAAGACCCTGGTCAAAACCCTGGTTGAACAATTCAAAGGTGCGCTCAAAGCGATTGGCGAACCGATTTCCCAAATAGACTGGCTGATCCACGGGCAAGCCGACCCGAACGATTGGCGGCTGGTCAAACAAAACGCCTTCGGCATCCGCTACGCGCCCATGCTGAACCGCAACCATGAGCGCCTGGGCACGCGGGAACGCTTGCTGGAAGTGGCGGAAAAAAACACCAACCTCAAAATCGAACTGGATGCGTTGGCGACCCGCGTATTATTCGACGATGACAACCGCGCCATTGGCGTCGAATATATCAAGGGAACCAAGCTCTACCAAGCCTTCGACAAGCCTAGCGGCGAGCCGGGTGAAAAGCGCGAAGTTTACGCCTCTCGCGAAATCATCCTGGCCGGCGGCGCCTTCAACACCCCGCAACTGCTCATGCTGTCCGGCATCGGCCCCAAAGAAGAGCTGGAAAAACATGGCATCCCTGTGCGCGCGGACTTGCCAGGCGTCGGCACGAATCTGCAAGACCGCTATGAAGTGGGGTTGGTGCATAGAATGAAAGAAGACTGGGAAGTCTTGAAGGGTGCCCTCTATTCTGAAGGCGACCCCCAATACACGCAATGGAAAAACTGGCGGAAAAGCTTGTTCTCAAGTGGCAAGGCCGGCGTGTACGCCAGCAATGGCGCGGTATTGGCGGTCATCAAACGCTCGCTGCCGGAGCGCTTCCTGCCGGATCTGTTCATTTTCGCGGTGCTCGCCAAATTTCCCGGTTATTACCCTGGCTATTCCAAGGAAATCACCAAGCTGAACTATCTGACCTGGGCGGTTTTGAAGGGCCATACCAACAACACCGCCGGCGAAGTGCGCTTGAAATCCGCCGATCCCAGGGAGCGGCCCTACATCAACTTCAAGTACTTTGAAGAAGGCAACGACTACGCCCAAGACGATGTCAAATCCGTCGTCGAAGGGGTCAAGTTCGTACGCCAACTGACCGCGCCGCTCAAGGCCCAAGGCTTGATCGCGGAAGAAGAGATCCCCGGAGAAGCGGTGCAGACCGACGAGCAAATCGCCGATTTCGTCAAATACCAGTCGTGGGGACATCACGCCTCCTGCACTTGCCCCATCGGCAAAGACGGCGACCCGATGGCCGTTCTCGACGGCAATTTCAAGGTCAGAGGCGGTGTGAAGAATCTCCGCGTCGTCGATGCCTCGGTGTTCCCACGCATTCCCGGATTTTTCATCGTCAGCTCAATCTACCTGATCGCCGAAAAAGCCGCCGACGTAATCCTAGCAGACGCCAAATAATATTGGCTTAAGCTCATTCAAAGGCACCTAAAGCGCGCAAGCTTTAGGTGCCTTTGTTTTAAGCGTTTGCAACACAAAAGCGGCAACCGCCTAAAACCAACGAACCTTTTTCCCCTGTTGGCGGGTAGCGGTGTTCGGGTCGTTTTTATCATCCCGCCAGGTGGGATGGCGGAAATGGATCACGAAATCGCCGTTGTAAGACGCCACGCCATTGTCCAGGGTTATCTTGCCGATGCTGCGCCAATCGGTGATGATTTGCCGGTGGCCTTTGGGGAAAAACACAAACCCTGTGCTTTTTCCCGTGTCGGACACGGCGATATCGAAGCTGAGCGTGCGCTGCGGGACAGGGTTGCCCTTGTCGAAAAGATGGGCAAGGATTTCGTTGCGGACATCGTCCTCATCGACAATTGAATGCCCCGTCGAGGCTTTCAAGCGCATATAATCTGGTGAACGGGTCGGTTCGCCGGCCGGCTTGCCCAATTCAGCAATCGGGTATATCTGGCGCATCATCGACTGGCGGTCAACGACGATGAACGCCATCCCTTCTTTCAACAAAATAGGAATTTGCGTGCCCCGGTTCAAACCGGTGATATGCGGGGCGTTGGTCAATTCCACCTCAGTGATACGCGAAGCGGTCGAGCCGCCCAAATCGTCCGACAACAGCACATTGGCGGTTTCCAAGGGCTGCTCGTGGCCTTCGTCCGCCGTCGGATACAGCTTCAGCGCAATGCCATAAGACCGCCGGATGCCGCGCAATGTCATATGGATGCCTTCGCTGACGCGCAGAATGACCAGTCCTTTGCTACCATTTTTGAAATACCCGGAATACGGGCTGCCTTCGCTGATTTCCCAGGTGCCGATGGCGCAGACGCCGGCGGGCCGCACCAATCGGCGAAACCCCTTGCCATTCTCCCCCCAACGTAGGTCAACCCCGGAATCCAAGGTTCTAATGCAGGCTATGTCGAATTGAGGAGGTCGGCCACCCGGCAACGAGCCAGCCAAGACGCTCAGGTTAGTGGCTCGGTAGGTGGGCAAAGCAGGCTCGCCGGCGGTCCCCCAGACTTTCTGATACGGATTGGCGAATAGGGCCGACTTGACTTCGGCAAAACGGGAGCCGCGATAGTCCTTGTCTTCCTGGGTCAAACCCTGTGACCCGAATATCTCTTCAGGAGCGGGTATCGTGTTCATGGATCGCCTCTTATTGTCGATTGCATGGTCGTGGAAAAGGCTGGCCGACAAGGTGCAGTTCACACTCAGCGCATAACATTCGAGAGGCTCAATTCTGAAACTAGCCCAATGGCGTTGTCAAAGAGCCCAGCTTGAAGTTCATGGCGGCACCTACAGGAATAGACTCTACGCCTGGAAAGCGAGTTTGTCAAAATCCATAAATTCCCTATGAAAATATTTGCTTTTGCTCATAGGTGCAAATTACACACCATAGCCGCCAGTATCAATAACTTCTTGAATTATATTTTGTGTAAGTCCTATAACAGTGACGCAGCGCGTGGGAACGAGGAAATTGCCGCCGCGCCAGTCATCGGGCGTGCGACATCAGTCGAACTAAGGTATTCTACGGCAAAGCCGCGCCCGGCTTGATCCCTCTCAGTAGGCGGTTTTGTCGGGTTTAAGCGACATGCGGGCGCAGGTTTGATGCAAAGGTTTTCCGGGTTTGCGGAACGCAAGCCGGGGCTACGCCGGCGGTGGGCGTTATCGCCGTCTTGAGTGTCAGTCGGCCAAGGGCGCGCTAGCGCATTGCGCTGCGGGATTTACGCCTGCGGCATTGGCCGGTTGACGCTGGCATGGTGTGTTGAATGCCATGCGTTTTTTTTGATTGATTGATGTGGAACACAACAGGAGAAATCAACATGACTACGAGACGATATCACACCGCCCAGGCCATCCGCCATGCCCTGATCCTGGCCGGCACATTGGGTTTTGCCTTGCCGGCGGGCGCGGCCAGTTTTTATGTCAATGCCAGCGCCACCTGCGCGGGCGCGGACGGCAGCGCGGCCAAGCCTTTCTGCACGATCCAGGCCGGCGTCGGCAAAGCGGCCACCGGGGACACGGTGCAGGTCGCCGCCGGCACCTATTATGAAGATGTCAGCATCTCCAATAAAGGCTTGAGAATATTGGGGGCCGACCCGGCCACGACCGTCGTGCAAGGATTCTCCTCACCGTTTACGGTGTCGGGTTTCAGCACGGCGGCTTCGGTAGAAATTGCGGGTTTCACGGTCACGGGTGGGTCTGGCAATGGTGTTGGCTTTGGTTCTGCCAACCTCACTGGCTGGGTACATAATTGCATTATTGTGGGCAATCCGAGCGGCATTGCTGTTTGGGGTGGTGCAAACATAAGGGTCAACAATAACGTGATTACAGGTTCAAGCTATCAAGCAGTTTATGTCGCGACGAATTCAGGTATAGCGTTCTACAGCAATATCTTGATGAATAGCGGTACTGGAGCCTTTGCCGACGGTTGTAATCAGCAGGCCCCCATCTACTCGTCTTACAATCGCTATTTTGGAAATGGAACCAATCGACGGACTAATTGCGGTGACCCGCCGTTTAGCAGCACCAACGACAGCGACAACAGCGACCCCAAACTCGTCGATCCGGGCAATGGCGACTACCATCTCCAGCCCGGCTCGCCGAATGTCGACGCGGGTCGGCCCGGCGCGGTGGACAAAGACCCTGACGGCAGCCGCAACGACCAAGGTGTTTATGGCGGCCCGGGTGCCATCGCCTTCTGGCCGAACGCGGCGGGCATGCCCGTGGTGACCGGCCTCTCGTCCTCGCCCCATGATGTCGCCGTCGGCGGCACCTTCACGATCACCGGCACCGGCAAAGCGCAATAAGCCGCGCCCGTGCCTGCGACAGAGGACACTATTATGCAATCCGCTATTTTCTGGTCTTTTTCCCGCCGCGCCGCGCCCGCCGCGATGCTGCTAGGGCTCCTGGGGTCATCCGGCGCCGCTGGCGCGGCCACCACGCTGGCCGGGGCCGAGTTTTTCATCGACCCCACGCCTTGGGTGGAGCCCCACCCGGCCGGCACCAGCCCCTGCGACGCCGATCCCGGCGAGGGTAAGGGAACCCCGCTGCCGCCCACCGACGGCGCGTGGAATTCCGTCACCGAAGCGGTCAAGCTGGCCGGCGTGGACCCTTCCCAGCTGCCGCCGGGCGTCCATGACCTGTGTGTGCGCTTCAATGACAGCAAGGGCCACTGGGGGCCGCTCCGTTTCATCCATTTCACCTCGGGCCGGGGCCTGGCCGCGTGCGAGTATTACATCGACACCGATCCGGGGCCGGGCTTGGGCAAGCCCTTGCCCGCCCAGGATGGCGCGTTCGACGCCAACCAGGAGAATTTGCAGGCCGGCAACATCCCGGTGGCCGGGCTGGCGCAGGGTGTCCACACCCTCGGCAGCCGTTGCCGGGACGAGTGGGGGCGCTGGGGCCAGGTCAAAACGGCGACGGTGAATATCACGCCGCTGCCCGCGCCGGCCGTCGTCAACGCCTTGCCGGGCAGCGCCCAGGCGACCTTGAATTGGAACGCGGTCAGCGCCGCGGCCAGTTACAACATTTACCAGGGCACCACGCCCAACGGCGAGGCGGCGACCCCGGTGAAAACCGGCGTCACCGGCACCAGCGCGACCGTCACCGGCTTGAGCAATGGCACGAAGTATTATTTCAAAATGGCCGCGGTCAACACCGCCGCGACCAGCGCGCTGTCGAATGAAGTCAGCACGACGCCGACACCATTGTTGCCGGACTTTGTCGTGGGCAATCTCTCGGTCTATCCCGCCTCACCCGCGCCCGATGGCAGCTTTAGCGTCCGTTTGACGGTCAGCAACCCAGGCAAAGCCGACGCCGACGGCGGGCAATTGGCGGTCTGGGCCAACCAGCCCAATGTCCAAGGCTGCAACGCCACGCCCGACAAGGCGGTCGCGGTGGGTGTGCTGGCGGCGGGAACGAGCAAGACACTGACCGTGGGCGGGATCGCCGCAGGTGCCGCCGACGCCAAGCTGTTGCGCGTATTTGTGGACGGCACATGCACCAGCCCCGAACTCGTCGAGGACAACAACCAGGCCACCTTAAAGTACCGGGTTGGCACCGCGCCCGCGCCCGACTTTGTCGTCACCAATGTGGTCTTGACGCCCGCCTCACCCGCGTCCCAGGGTAGTTTCAGCGCCAAGGTGACGGTCAAGAACCAAGGCGCGCTGGCCGGCAATCCGGGTTATCTGGATATTTGGGCCGATCAGTCCGCAGCCCAGGCTTGCGGGGCCGAGGGTGATGATTACGCGATCATCGGCAGCTTGGCGGCGGGCGCGAGCAAGACCGTCACGTTCAAACTGCCGGCGGGGAGCGCGGGCGTCAAGACGCTGCACACCTTCATCGACAGTTGGTGTGGAGTGGCTGAATCCAACGAAAGCAACAACCAGTCCAACCAAGCCTACACGGTCAAATAGCGAAGCGCGACGGGGTTTGCAACCCCGTCGCTTACGTTTTGGGCTTTGGCACGGCCTTCAAACGTTCCGGTCGGGGTTGCAAACCCCGACCGGCTTACTGCTCGGCCTTCCGCCAGCGCGGCGTTAAGATCCAGCGCAAACAGCCGGGCCAGTTCAAAACAAAGCTGCGCGTTGGCGTCCAGGCTTTCCAACCGCCGCCATTCGGCTTCGTCCAGCTTGCGTTTTTTCAAATACAGGCCGAAACGCTCACCGAAATGCGCGTCAAACAGCTTCAACACGGCGGAGACCCGCTCGACGGTTTTGCTTTCGTAGACGCAATTCAGCAGTTTGTCGACAAACTCGGCTTCTTCGGCGGGGAACAGGGTTTTCGCCGAGGCGCGGGATTCGCCCCGGCCCTTGATCCAGTACAACAGCAGCGCGAAATCGTAGAGCGGGAAGCTCAAGCCTTGCCGACCCAGTTGTTTGCGCAGCAGGCGCGGGCCGTGGAAGGCATCGCGCGGCGGGTTGTCGTGGTTGATGTCGGCGAAATCGAGGTAGGCATGGGAGACGGGCTGGAAATCCGGCACTTGCTCGAAGTCACGGGGGAATTCCTTGTCCGGCACGCGCTTGATCCATGCCCACAGTTCCAGCGGGAAACGCTTGCAATAGCGCTCCCGCAAGATGCGCAGCAGCCAGGATTTGCCGTTGCCGCCGTCGCCGTGGAAAAACAAGATCCGCTTTCGCGGCGGGTCGTCGTTCAGGTATGACGCGAACAAACGCCGTTCGGCGACGCGGTCGGTGAACAGGTTCAACGCGGCCTCGTAGGCGGTGATGCTGGCAGCTTGGGCTTGGTCGTCGTCTAGGCTCATCGGGGCGGCTTGATGGTAAAATGCGCATGGAGAGCGGATTAGGCAATGCTCCGCAATTGATTGGCTTCGCTATAAAACTGAGTATGGCAAAACTATGAACCTGTCCGACCTGTCACCCGCCACCCTCGAAAAACTCAAATCCTGGCGCTGGGACCGCATCATCGAAAAGCATGAAGGCCCTGAATCCTGGGAAAGCACGCTGCGCTATGCCGAACCTGAATTTCTATTGATCCAGGGGCAGGCCGTCTTGCTGCCGGTGGATCGCGGGCAGCATCCGAACATCACGATCCTGCGTTGCATTCCGAGCGCCGACGGGCGCGTGCTGACCCTGTTCCTCAAGGATACGACTTATGTGTCGAATCCGCAGGACGAATACTTCGCGGCGGGCTACCTGGCGGTGTGCGAACAGTTGCCAGGGGAAACCTTCTACGCGGCGATCCTTTATCACGAATGGTTCATCGTGGAGAATCCGGGCACTTGACCTCGCCGGGCGTAACTGGCGGGAACGGGTGGCCAGGCCATGGCAAGCCGCTTTACGGCCCGCCCTTCCGCGCCAATATCTCTTTGCTCAATTGAAACACCGCCATCGCATACAAGGGGCTGTGGTTGTAGCGTGTGATGACGGAGAAATTATGCAAAACCAGCCAGTATTCCGGCCCGCTTTGTGTTTCCAGCGCCAGCAGCTTGGCCCTCTCATGGTCGGGCACAGGCGCAAGCGCTTCCACGCCCAGACCGCGCAATTGGGCAATGGAATTTTCACTCGCCCCACCATCCAATAGGCGCTTGAATCCTTCGCCAACAATCTTGGCAGGTAAAGCGGCAGGCTCGTTTTTACGCCAGCCAGAATGGGCAAAATAATTGGCGACGCTGGCGATGGCGTCCGGCGGGTTCGTCCAGATATTGCGCTTGTGGTCGCCGTCCAAATCGGCAGCATATAGCCGGTAACTGCTGGGCATGAACTGCGGCATGCCCATCGCCCCGGCGTAGGAACCGCGAACTTGCGCAGGATCGATATTTTCCTCCTTGCACATCAACAAATACTCTTCCAATTCCTTGCGGAAGTATTCGCTGCGGCGGGGATATTCGAAAGCCAGCGTGGACAAGGCGTCGATCACCCGGTAATTACCGAGGACTTGGCCGTAACGGGATTCCGCGCCGATGATGGCGACGATCATTTCCGGGGCAACGCCATAGCGGCTTGCGGCCTCGTCCAGCGCGGCGCGGTTCTGCTGCCAAAACGCCACGCCGCCTTGGACATGGGCTTCGGTCAACAATATCTTGCGGTACTCCCACCACGGCTTGGACTCGGCGGGACGGTTCATCGCGTCGATGATTTTCGGCTGGATCTCCGCCTGCCGAAACAATTTGGACAATTCCGCCGCGTCCAGATGGCGGCGGACCGCTATTTCTTGGATGAATGCGGCCACGTCGGGGCGGTCGGCAATATCCGCATAGGTCGGCGTCAGCCCGGCCAGCAGGGCCAACGCCAGGAAGCGGAAAGGGGCGGGTTTGTTCACGGGGACTCCAAGGGCGGCAGGAGCTTGCGGTGGGTCTGGATGGACATCAGCATGCCGAAGCCGGCCAGCAAAGTCACCATGGAAGTGCCGCCGTAACTGACCAAAGGCAGGGGCACGCCCACCACAGGCAGGATGCCGATCACCATGCCAGTGTTGACGAACAGATAGACGAAAAAAGTCAGCGTCAACGCGCCGCTCAACAAGCGGCTGAACTTGTCCTGGGCCTGAACCACGATGTAAAAGCAGCGGGCCAGGATAAACAGGTAAATCGCCAACAGCCCCACGCAGCCCAGCAGGCCGAATTCCTCGGCGAACACGGCGAAGACGAAGTCGGTGGACGGTTCGGGCAGAAAATCCAGATGCGACTGGGTGCCGTGCAGCCAGCCCTTGCCATAAATGCCGCCGGAGCCGATGGCGATCTTTGATTGAATGATATGGTAACCGCGGCCCAGCGGATCGGATTCCGGATTGAGAAACATCAGCACGCGGTCGCGTTGGTAGCCGTGCATGAAATGCCATAGCACCGGCAACAGGCTGCCGCCAAGCGCCGCCAGCCCAAGGATGTAACGCCAGCTCAAGCCGGCGATGAACAACACGGCCGCGCCGGAGCTGCCCACCAGGAAGGCGGTGCCCAAATCAGGCTGTTTGGCGATCATCAACGTGGGCACGAGGATCAGCGCGCCCGCCGCCAAGACGTGGCGCAGCGCCGGCGGCATGGGCTGGGTGGCGAGAAACCAGGCGACCATCATCGGCATGGACAGCTTGACCATCTCGGAAGGCTGGAAGCGCACCACCCCCAGATTCAGCCAGCGCGTCGCCCCTAGCGACGTTTCACCAAAGACTAGCACGGCGGCCAGCAACACCACACCGGCCAGGTATAGAGCCGGGCTGTACAGGCGCAGATAGCGCGGGTGTATCTGCGCGACGGCGAGCATGATACCCATCGCGAGCCCTAAACGCCCGGCCTGGCGGAGCACCATCTCGATTTTTTGCCCCCCGGCGCTATACAGCACGGCAAACGCCACGCCAGACAGCACCATGAGACCAAATAGCAAGGGCACATCGACATGCAGCTTTTGCGACAGGAAATTACCGACGTTCGGCTCGAAAAAGGGGATTTCTTCCTGGGGAGCTTCGCTGTGCATGCTCAACGGCCCTTTAAGTATTGCTGGATGACGGCCTTGGCAATGGGTGCGGCGACCGAGCCGCCATGGCCACCATTCTCGGCAATGACGGCAATGGCGATGCGCGGCGCCTCCGCCGGCGCGAAGGCGACAAACCAAGCGTGGTCTTTCAAATTGGCCTTGATCCGCATGCTTTTGTAGTTCTGGTCCTGGCGCACGCTAAACACCTGCGCCGTGCCGGTCTTGCCGGCGATATGGTAGGACAGGCCGGGCGCGATCCCTTTGGCGGTGCCGCGCTGGCTATGCACCACGTCGATCATGGCGTCCGCCACGGCCCGCCAGTGGCTGGGGCTGATAGGGACGTCTTCGGCTTCGCCCACCGGAAACGGATTTTCGGTTTCGGGCGGCGCGTTCATGCGGCTCACCACGCGCGGCACGACCACCCTGCCCTTGTTGGCAAGAATGGCGACAGCCCGCGCCATTTGCATAGGCGTGACCTGCACATAGCCCTGGCCGATGCCGGCGATCAAAGACTCGCCGGGAAACCAAAGCTGCTTGCGGGTCCGTTGCTTCCATTCGGTGGACGGATAAATGCCGGCTTTTTCCCCGTCCATGTCGATCCCGGTTTTTTCGCCGAAGCCGAATTTGCGCATATATTCGTTCATCCGGTCGATCCCCAAATGGAAGGCAAGATCGTAAAAATACACGTCGCAGGACTGGGTGATGGCCAGCCGCAAATCGGTCGTGCCATGGCCGGAATGGCTCCAGTCGCGGTAGCGGTGGTCTGAATTGGCCAAGCGGTAAAAGCCGGGGCAAAACACCCGCTTGCCCGCCGTGATCGCGCCCAATTCCAAGCCGGCCAAGGCCATAAACGGCTTCACCGTAGAACCGGGCGGATAGATGCCGCGCAACACCCGGTTGTACAAAGGCCGCGCCGGGTCGTTTTGCAGCGTTTCAAATTGTGCCCGGCTGATGCCTTGGACGAACGGGTTGGGGTCAAAGCCGGGTTTGCTGACCATCGCCAGCACCTGCCCGGTGGCAGGCTCGATGGCGACCACCGCGCCGGTGTAATCGCGCATCGCGTCCACAGCGGTCTTTTGCAGCCGAATGTCCAGGCTCAGATGCAAATCGAAACCGGCCACCGGCTCGGTCTGGCCAATCACGCTGATGGAGCGTCCCTGCACATTGGTCTCCAATTCCTCGTAGCCCGCCTTGCCATGCAGCACGTCTTCGTAGGCCTTCTCCACGCCGCTTTTGCCGATGTGATAGGTTCCGCTATAGACTGACGGGTCGAGCTTTTGCAATTCGGCCTCGCTGATACGCCCGACATAACCCACCACATGGGCGGTCAACTCGCCGTAAGGGTAGGTGCGCAACATGCGCCGGTGGACTTCCACGCCGGGGAAATGCGGCATCCTGACCGAGAACAAGGCCATTTCCTCTTCGCTGAGTTGCAGCCGCAAGGGAATGCCCTCGAAGCCTTTATGCCGGCGCCGCAAAGTATTGAAGCGCTGGATCTCGTCATCGCTTAAATTGAGCAGCTTTTTCAACTCCGCGAGCGAGGCGTCCAGGTCGGGCACCTGCTCGGGAAACACTTCCAGGCTATAGGTGGGGAAGTTCTCCGCCAACACTTCGCCGTTGCGGTCGAAAATCATGCCGCGGGTGGGCGGCAAGGGCGAAATCTTCACCCGGTTATCGTATGCCAGCGTCGCGTAATGCTCGTGCCCGACCACCTGCAAATAGACCAGGCGGGCCACCAGCCCCGCCGTGGCCAGGCAAATGAACAAAACACTGGCGACGATGCGGTTGAGGAACACCCGGTTCTCATAGAAGCGGTCTTTTTCGTTGAATTCGAGATTCATCGCGGCCCGTTGTGAAAGCTGACGGCCAAGGCGGGCAATCGAAACCGCCGCCTCGCGTCGAATCTTCAGAAAATATGGTAATGCCGCCGCAACCGGCGAAGGCCCAGCAATATGCCGGGCCAAACCAGGGTGCCGACGCAGGCTGGCAGCCAGTAGCCCATGCCAATGGCGCTGGCCGCCTGGGTGTTTTGCGTCCAGAAAATCAGCAACTGATCCAGCAGCAGCATCATCAAGATAGAAAACATCTGCTGATAAATCGGATAAAGCCGCAACCGCCGGTGTGACTTCACACAGATATAAGCGACCACGGCATAGGCCAACGCATGCTGTCCCAGCATCCTGCCCGTCAGCACGTCGCTAAAGAGGCCGGCACACCAGGCGTACCCCACCCCCACTCGCTCAGGAATAGCCATCGCCCAATAAATCAGGAACAACAAGACCCAGTCAGGATTGTAAAAAAACCAGGACTGCGGCAAAGGGACTATACGCAGGATCATGGCCAACACCAAGCTGGCCAAAATCACCACCACGGCAATCGGCTTATTTTGCGGCATGGCCCGCGGGATTCGCCTTGGGGGCCGGTTCGGGAACGCGGGGTATCGGATCGGGCTTGCTCCACACCAGCAGCAGCTCCCGATTGCGGTCAAGCAGCGCCACGGGCGTGGCGCCAAACTTGGCGGACGAGCTGCCTTGGGCCGCCGCCGCCGCCGCCGTCACCGTCGCCACCGGGTAACCCTGCGGAAAGATCCCGCCCATTCCCGATGTGACCAGCAGGTCGCCGGGCCGAATATCAGCGCTGCCATTCAAATAGGGCAGGCTAAGCCTGTCGATCTGCCCGGTGCCTTGGGCGATGGTTCGCAAACCGTTGCGGTTGACCTGCACGGGTATGGCATGGTTCGGATCGGTGATCAAGATGACTTCCGCGCTATACGCCGCCACCCGCAACACCTGGCCAACCACGCCGTTGGCGTCCATGACCGGCTGGCCAGGATAGACACCAAAGCGGCTGCCTTTATTGATCATCACGACATGCTCGTAGGGAACCAAGTTGACCTCCAGCAATTCCGCGATCATCACCTGTTCGCCGAGCTTGAACGAAGTGTCCAGCAAACCGCGCAGACGGAGGTTTTCCTGCTCCAACGCGGCAAATTTGAGCAGCTTGGCCTTCAGCAGCAACGCCTCTTCGCGCAGCCGCGCGTTTTCCTCAAGCATCTGGGTATGGGACATAAAAACCTCGCGCGCTTTTGCGGCAAACTGCGTCGGTGAACTGACCAATTGTTGCAAAGGATAAATCGCGGAAGTCAGCGTCGCGCGCAAAGGATTCAGCAGGGCTTTTTGTTCGGCGGCCAGAATCGCCAAAGACGCGGCCACGCAGACAAACAAGCGAATATTGGGGGAGGGGCCTTTGGTGAATATGGGTTTAATATTTTTACGTCCCCTTAAAGCCTTAAGAATCGCTCCTAAGCCCGGCAGATGCGGGCTTACTCAAGTGAGAAGGGCGCGGAGCCTTTCTCGTCGAGCAATTCCAGCACACGCCCGCCGCCGCGCGCCACGCAGGTCAACGGATCTTCGGCGATCAGCACGGGCAAGCCGGTCTCCTCGGCGATCAGGCGGTCAATGTCCTTCAGCAAAGCCCCGCCCCCGGTGAGGATGATGCCGCCCTCGGCCACGTCAGCGCCTAACTCCGGCGGGGTCTGCTCCAACGCCAGCTTGACCGCCTGGACGATGCCGGCCAAAGGCTCTTGCAAGGCTTCCAGGATTTCGTTGCTGTTTAGCACGAAACTGCGCGGAATGCCTTCGGACAGGTTGCGGCCTTTGACTTCAAGCTCCCTGACTTCGCTGCCGGGATAGGCCGTGCCAATGGTGTGCTTGATGCGCTCCGCCGTGGCCTCGCCGATCAACGTGCCATAATTGCGGCGGACATAATTCATGATGGCGTCGTCCAAGCGGTCGCCGCCAATGCGGACTGAAGCCGAATAGACTATGCCATTTAATGAAATAACCGCGACTTCCGAGGTGCCGCCGCCGATGTCGATCACCATCGAGCCCCGGGCCTCGGCCACCGGCAGCCCTGCGCCGATGGCCGCCGCCATGGGCTCCTCAATCAGATAAACTTCGCGGGCGCCCGCGCCGGCCGCCGACTCCTTGATCGCCCTGCGCTCCACTTGCGTCGATCCGCAAGGCACGCAGATCAGCACGCGCGGGCTGGGCCTGAGCATTTTGCTCTTATGCACCTTGTGGATGAAATACTGGAGCATTTTCTCGGTGACAGTGAAGTCGGCGATGACGCCGTCTTTCAAAGGCCGAATCGCGGTGATGTTGCCGGGCGTCCTGCCCAGCATGGATTTCGCCGCCGCGCCCACCGCGGCGATGGTCTTCGAGCCCCGCGCCCGATCCTCGCGGATGGCCACCACCGACGGCTCGTTCAAGACAATGCCTTGGCCACGGATGTAAATCAGCGTGTTGGCCGTGCCCAAGTCGATGGACAAGTCGTTGGAGAAGAACCCGCGTAGACGTTTGAACATGAACATCTTTCCCAAAGTGAAAAATTGCTCCAATGTAACAAGGTAGTGGGCGGAAGGGCAAGATAGGTTATGATATTTCGATCTAGTGAACAATGGAGAAGACGCATGTCCCTAAGCACCGCAGAGGTCAATAAAATCGCCTGGCTAGGCCGCATCGCCATCGACGCCGACAAGATCGAGGCTTACGCGCGCGACTTGTCCGGCATCCTCGATTTTGTCGAACAAATGAGCGCGGTGGACACCAGCGCCGTCGAACCCATGGCCCACCCCATGGACCAGGCCCAGCGTCTGCGGCCAGACGTGGCCACCGAACCCGACCAGCGCGAATTATTCCAGGCCCACGCCCCCTTAGTGGAAGCTGGGCTGTATTTGGTGCCCAAGGTCATCGAATAAACTCGACACGCTTAAAGACTGAAAACCTATGCACAACAAGACCCTCTTGGAGCTTTCCCAGGGACTGCGCGAAAAGCAATTTAGCAGCTTGGAGTTGACAGAGCATTTCCTAAGCCGCATACGCCAGCACGACCCCAGGCTCAACGCCTTCGTCACCGTCACCGAAGAACAAGCCTTAGGCCATGCCAAAGCCGCCGATGCCCGGATCGCCGCAGGCCAGGCCGGGCCGCTGACGGGCGTCCCCATCGCGCAGAAAGACATTTTCTGCACTCAAGGCGTGCGCACTTCCTGCGGATCGAAGATGCTGGACAACTTCATCTCGCCCTACAACGCCACCGTCGTCGAACGCTTCAACCAGGCTGGGGCGGTGATGCTGGGCAAGCTGAACATGGATGAATTCGCCATGGGCTCCTCGAATGAAACCAGTTATTACGGCCCGGTGAAAAACCCCTGGGATCTGGGCGCTGTTCCCGGCGGCTCCTCCGGCGGCTCGGCTTCGGCAGTGGCAGCCCGGCTTGCTCCGGGCGCGACGGGCACCGACACTGGCGGCTCGATCCGCCAACCCGCCTCCTTCTGTGGCATCACCGGCATCAAGCCAACCTATGGCAGGGTGTCGCGCTGGGGCATGATCGCCTTCGCCTCCAGCCTTGACCAGGGTGGCCCGATGGCCCGCAGCGCCGAAGACTGCGCGTTGATGCTGCAAACCATGGCCGGCTTCGACGAAAAAGACTCCACTAGCGTGGACATCCCAGTTCCAGACTACCTGTCCAGCCTAAACGACAGCCTTGAAGGGCTGCGCATCGGCCTGCCTAAAGAGTTTTTCGGCGAGGGGCTGGATTCCAACATCGCCAGGCTGATTGACGAGGCCGTCGCCGAATACCGCAAACTCGGCGCGGAGGTGAAAGAGGTTTCCCTGCCCAATATGCACCTGTCCGGCCCGGCTTACTATGTCGTCGCACCGGCGGAATGCTCGTCCAACCTCGCCCGCTTCGACGGCGTCCGCTACGGCCACCGCTGCGACAATCCGAAAGATTTGAAAGACCTGTACATGCGTTCGCGGGGCGAAGGATTCGGCGCGGAAGTGCAACGCCGCATCTTGATCGGCACATACGCGCTGTCAGCCGGCTATTATGACGCCTACTACTTGAAAGCGCAGAAAATCCGCCGCCTGATTAGCGACGATTTCAAGCAAGCCTTCCAGGAAGTGGACGTCATCATGGGGCCGACTTCGCCCTCCGTGGCCTTCCGTTTTGGCGAAAAGAGCGCCGACCCGATAGCCATGTACTTGTCTGACATTTACACCATCGCCGTAAACTTGGCCGGTTTGCCGGGCATGTCGATCCCCGTGGGTTTTTCAAAGAATTTGCCGGTGGGCATGCAGATCATCGGCGATTATTTCTCCGAAGGCCGGCTGCTGAATGTAGCCCATCGTTATCAGCAAGCGACGGGCTGGCACCAGCAAAGCCCGCTGGAATTCGCTTAAACGCTGCGGCCATTGCACATCCTGCCCCACTCAACAAGGTAATATTTATGGAATGGGAAACCGTCATCGGGTTGGAAGTCCATGCCCAACTCGCCACCAAATCCAAAATCTTTTCCGCGGCTGCGACCGCCTACGGAGCCGAACCGAACACCCAAGCCTGCGCCATTGATCTGGGAATGCCGGGCGTGCTGCCAGTCTTGAACGCCGAAGCCGTGCGCATGGCGGTCAAATTTGGCCTGGCCATTGGTGCGCATGTCGCCCCGCGCTCGGTTTTCGCCCGGAAAAACTATTTTTACCCCGATCTGCCCAAAGGCTATCAAATCAGCCAGTACGACCTGCCGGTCGTAGGCAACGGCCAGTTGAACATCCTGGTGGAGGGCGAAGAAAAAACCGTCGGCGTCACCCGCGCCCATTTGGAGGAAGACGCCGGTAAATCGCTACATGAGGATTTCCAAGGGCAAAGTGGCATCGATCTCAACCGTGCCGGCACGCCGCTGTTAGAAATCGTCTCCGAGCCGGACATGCGCTCGGCCAAGGAAGCCGTGGCTTATTTGAAAAAGCTACACGCCTTGGTGCGCTATTTGGAAATCTGCGACGGCAACATGCAGGAAGGCTCGTTCCGCTGCGATGCCAACGTCTCGGTGCGTCCCAAAGGCCAGAAGGAATTCGGCACCCGTGCCGAAATCAAGAACCTCAACTCCTTCCGCTTCGTGGAAAAAGCCATCCATTTCGAAGTTGAACGGCAGATCGAATTGATTGAAAACGGCGGCAAAGTCGTGCAAGAAACCCGGCTATACGACTCGGTGAAAGACGAAACCCGCTCCATGCGTAGCAAGGAAGAGGCCAACGACTACCGTTACTTCCCCGACCCGGACTTGCTGCCTTTGGAGATCCACAGCGGCTTCATTGAAGAGATCCGCGGCAGCCTGCCGGAACTGCCCGACGCCAAACGCGACCGTTTCAAGACACAATACGGCTTGAGCGACTACGACGCGGCAGTGCTAACCGCCACCCGCGAAATAGCCGATTATTTCGAGGCAGTGACGGCGGCGACGGACGGCGAAGCCAAGCTCAGCGCCAACTGGGTCATGGGCGATTTGTCCGCCGCGCTCAACAAAGCGGGGCTGGAAATCGAGCAAAGCCCTGTGGGGGCTGATCGCTTGGCGGGTCTGATCCGCCGTATCACAGACGACACCATCTCCGGCAAAATCGCCAAGCAAGTGTTTGAAGCCTTGTGGGAAACTGGCGAGACTGCCGATGAGATCATCGAAAAGCAAGGGCTGAAACAAATCACCGACACCAGCGCCATCGAAGCCATCATCGACCAGATCATCGCCGACAACCCCGCGCAGTTGGCCCAGTACCGGGCAGGCAAGGACAAGCTGTTCGGTTTCTTCGTCGGCCAAGCCATGAAAGCCACGCAGGGCAAAGCCAATCCCGCGCAGTTGAACGATCTGCTTAAGAGCAAATTGCAAGGATAGCAATACCCGCCACCCAATAGGGCGATTCTGCTACGCAAGGATCGCCTTATTGTGGCTTGTTCTTGTTGAATCCAACTTTTACGAAACGGCCAGCCTCGGTGCGTACGAACTCCTCAAAAGCATGGCCCACACTGGAAAGCCGTTTTCCGGCCCGGTGAACCATGTACCACTGCCGCATAATTGGAAAATGCTCAACATCGAGGACAGCAAGGCGGCCATCCTCCAACTCCCGCTCTATGGTATGAAGGGATACGACCCCCAGCCCAAGCCCTACCTCAACGCCTTGCTTAATCGCGTCATTGGTATTCATTTCCATGCTGGTGGACAAGCTCAGGCCTCGCTCAGCCAAGAAACGCTCTACCGAAGTGCGCGTACCTGAGCCTTGTTCCCGCATCAAAAAAATCTCGCCGCGCATTTCTTCAAGGCCGATGCCACGCTTACCGACCAATGGATGGCCCGCCGGCGCGATCATCACCAACGGGTTATCCATGAATGCCTCCGATTTCAAATCGAGCTCTTCGGGAGGCAGGCCCATCAATACGATATCAGCCTCATTGTCCTCCAATTGCTGCAATAACCCCTTGCGATTAGTTACTTTAAAGCTGACTTTGACTTTGGGATAACGTTGGCAAAATTCGGCCAGCAAGCGAATCGCAAAATAATGCACCGTGCTTGCCACAGCGACCACCAAACGGCCACCGTCCGTGCCTTTCAATTCTTCGATCAGTTGTTCAGCCTCGTCGAGCTGCAGTGAAATGGCCTTGCTAAGCCGGTACAGTTCTTCGCCTGCGCGGGTCAAGTAGATTTTTTTGCCCAAGCGCTCGAACAGAGGCAATCCGATGGTTTCCTCGAATTGCTTGATTTGCATGGAAACTGCCGGCTGAGTCAAATACAACTCCTCCGCCGCGCGGGTGAAGCTCAAGCGCTTGGCGACCCGTTCAAAAACTTTTAACTGCCTGAGCGTGATGTTCATTTGAAGCTCCCCTTTTACCATAAGGACTAACTTGTTGTTCCGCCTAAAAATAAAGGCTTACGCATAGCTGCCCATATTAAAGTCAGACCAGCAGAAGCGCCAGAAAAATATCAGCCCACCCATAAAAAACCCGGCGTTTAGCCGGGCTTTGTCGATTTTTCGAGTTGCCGCGCAAAGCATCAGATAAATCTATAGACACCCATAAGACCGTCTATCGTTTTGCCACCAAACAAGCACTAACCAGCATTGTCTTATACCAGTTCGGCAACTGCTTTTCCTAGAACAACGCACGCCAGTGAAACCAGCGGAATGGCGACGACCACAAATCCGATTAACGCGAAGCACTTGTTGAAATTGTCCATAGAATTCCACCAATCCATGAGCCTGCTCCAGTAACTCAAGCACACATCCATTGCTTTTTCACGCTTAATGTCCCATCCCTCGCGGATGGCCTTGAGCGCTATTGACATTTTATTTATAAAAAAATACCCCACCCCCATCATTACGACAAACCCCGTATATGCCGTGGCCATTTGCGCATGATACAAATCCAACCTGCATTGCTTGTGATAGAAAGACTCTAGGCATTCTTGAACAAACTCAAGCAACACTGAAATCAATTCTTCCAATAAATCCGTTGCCAGGTCGAAACCAAGCAAGAGCCCCCCCACCCCAGCCAGCAAAGCAATCCACAACACACTCCCTTTACCTGCACCCGCTGTTTTAGTGGGATTTTTCGCTTTTTTTGCCTTGCGCAAATACTGGACAACATTGAACTGTCCTTGCCGCATATCATTAGAAAGCTTCATCATGGTCAACCACACTTCTTAACTTTCTTTAACTTAAGACAGATTGCAGTCCACAACCCACCCCACCCACTAAAATCACTTCTCCGAAGCGTCAAATTGAGAATTGGACTTCCAACGGAGAAAAACATTCACCAAAGCACCACATGAGACTTTTTATGCATTTTTTGACCGGACAACAATTAGAAAATTCCATCTTCCATACAAGAAGCATAAGCATCCTTTTTTCGCACATAAAAAAAACCCCCGCCGGTAGCCCGGGGGGGTTTTTGGCTTGGAGCGTTGCAGCCCTGTCGCCCGGCGCGCGCCGGGCCGCGAGGCCCGGCGCGGCGACCCGCCTTAGATGAAGGACGGGATCAGCGGCGCATCGATCTGGCTGATGATGCGGGTGCCGGAGGCGTCAAAGAAGAACAGCAGGCCGGCGAAGCGGCTGTCCGGATCGTAGATGATGTCGGACAGACGGTACACTTCCCACGCCGCGTCGGAAGCGGTCACTTCCACGGTGCGGGTCTCGCCCGGGGCCAGCGGCGAGTTGTCGCTGACGCTCAGGCCGTCCTCGGCCAGCAAGTCTTCGGGATACCCGGTGGTGTCCTTGTAGACGCTGCTGTCCAGGAAGCGCACGGAGGCGGTGTAGAACTCGCCCAGGCGCACGGCGCTGTTGCCGTTGTTGGTGATGGTCAGCTTCATGCGCATGGCGCGGCCCGGCACGCGGTAGGTCGCGTCCTCGACCTTCACGGCCACCGTCGACTTCTTCTCCTCGATCGGAACCATGCCGCGCATCGTGCCAGCCTGCAGCGGAATGGTGATCGGGTACTTGCTGTTGGCGGCGCTCATCGACGCGACCACGATCAGGATCGTGCCGGCGGCGAAGGCGATGCCGACCTTCTTGTCGGTGGCGCTGACGAGCTCGTCGGCGCGGCCGGCCTCGGCCAGCAGGTAGCGCGGCAGGAACACCGGGCGGCGGACCCAGTACAGGATCCACGCGGTGCCGAACACGGCCCAGAACACGTGCCAGAAGGCGATGTTGCTCTCCTGGTAGGTCTCCAGGTCGATGGTCTGGCCGGTCAGGGTGGTCACCGGGTTCTTGAAGTCGGAGAACTTGCCGCCTTCGATGGTGATCCACTTGCCCGGCCCGATGATCGGGCCGCCGCCTTCGACGTTCATCATGGTGTGGACGTGCCAGTCGCCGGGGCGGCGGGCCTTCAGCACCACGCGGAACTCGTAGGTCTTGCCGATCTCAAGGCGCACGGAGCGCGGAACCAGCTGGCCGCCGATGTACGATTCCTTGCGGATGAACACGGGGCCGGGGATGCCGATGTTGAGGAAGGCGACGTTCGGCTCGCGGACCGACTCGGGCCAGCCTTCGAACACGTGGAACTTGCCGCTGATTTCGACGTTCTCGTTGACCGCCACCTTCTCTTTCGACCAGTGCAGGTCGAACCAGTGGATGGTGCGCATGCGCATGAAGGCCGCCTGCGACTTTTCGCCGTGGGCCGAAGCGCTCGGCGCGTAGAAGCTGGTCGCTGCGAATGCCAGCAACAAGCCGACGAAGGACCAGTGGGCGATCCTGTCTTTAAGTACTTTCATAAGTTCCTCCTCTTTCGAGAATATCTTCGTTTTTTTTCCCGCCCCCGGGCCGCGCCCCTTGGGGGGCGCCGCGCCCGGCGGGCTCGGGCTCTGTCTTCTGCTCTCCCGGCCGCCGCTCGCGGCGGGCCGGGTTCGTCTCAATCCCGTCTTGCGACTAGGTGGCCTTCAGGAAACGGACGGTGGAGAACCAACGGCCGACGAAGTGCCACAAGAAGTAGATCAGGATGGACATGAACGCGGAGAAGAACGCGGACACGGGGGCCACGTCTTTGCCGAAGGTGCGCAGCGTGCCCTTCTCAACCATGCGGATGTACTCGGGGGTGCCGGTACGGACATAGTTGTAGCCCAGCAGGTCGGCGATCGACAGCAGCATGCCGTTGTACTCGACCGGGACGTGGTAGGGGGCGATCACCGGCCAGTTGCCCGGGTAGAAGATCAGGCCCCACGCCATGCCGCCGACGATGGCGGTCAGCAGGTAGCTGCCGCTCAGCAGCAGCGTGACGTCGAGCAGGATGGCGCCCGGCACGATCTGCGACGGGAAGCACAGGGTGATGGGGAAGTAGGTCCAGCCCCAGAAGTTGAAGTAGCGGTTGATCCACTCGCCGAACAGCAGGCCGAGCACGCACACGGTCGCGCCCCACGGCAGGCGCAGGCGCTCCCACAGCAGCACCTGGACGGCCGCCGGGAAGGTGATCAGCACGATCGGCACCACGGTGACCCACAGGCGGCGGTCCTTCCAGTCAACCCAGAAGTCCCAGTCGCCCATCGTGAGCATGGCGTGGATGTGGTACGAGCCGGTCAGTACCATGAAGAGAATGAACAGGCCTAAATAGTCGACGATCCGTGAAACTTTTACCGCTTCGGCTCGTGACGTAGCCGCAGACTGAAGTGCGCTCATGAGTTACCTCCAATTGTCGCATTATTATCATTTTCGGCGGACCGCCCGGCGCAGGGGCAACCCGCCCCGAGCAACCCGCCAACGTTTGCAAGAGTCCAAGGCCCCGGCGGCCAAGGCCGCCGGGCGCCAGGCCCCGCATTACTTGCTGATCAGACCCTGATCAACCGCTTCGCACAGCTCTTTGCCAATCAGGTTGGAGAAGCTGGCGAAAACCTGCAGCAGCACGCCCATGATGGCCAGCGCCAGCCAGCCGAAGATCACGAAGCCGTAGTGCAAGGGAGCGACGAACAGCTCTTCCATGAACCAGAAGGTGTGGCCCCACTCGTTCAGGCCGACGTTCGGCAGGATCATGAACGGGCCGGTGACCGCGATCAGGTACGGCAGGGACAGGCCCTCGCTCCAGAACGGCAGGCGGGTCTTCGCGTACAGGAACGCGCCGCCGCCGGTGATGATGTAGATCGGGTAGCTCAGGTAGAACTCGATGATGTGCGACGGCGTGAAGTCGGTGTCGCGCACGATCGTCTGGTGCCAGGTGCCGTCCTGCTCGGTGAAGTAGGAGGCGCCCCAGTAGATCGCCCAGGCGTAGGCGAACAGCCACACCAGGTGGGTCACGTTGCGGCGCAGCTCTTCGCGCGGGGTGATCGCCGCCAGCTTGCGGTCGCGGGTCTTCCAGATGTAGCCCCACAGGATCGACGCGGTCACGATCTCCAGCACGATCTCGATGTACAGGAAGTTCATCCAGTACGTCTCGAACTCCGGCGCGAACGAGTCAAG
>Ga0265327_10000733_pt1 | contig 51231 bp, 45 predicted proteins | sample 41621metaG_FD_202089 | JGI IMG/M metagenome (GOLD analysis project Ga0265327, IMG submission 202089) | Rhizosphere microbial communities from Carex aquatilis grown in University of Washington, Seatle, WA, United States - 4-16-21 metaG | ecosystem: Host-associated > Plants > Roots > Rhizosphere... | reverse complement strand
GCTGGCTACTCGTCCGAGGACCTTGTCGGTCGCGTCAATCACAAACCACTCGTGCGTCACGTCAGCGGGCTTGGCGCTGAACGTTTTGGTCATGAGTTTCTCTTTGAGGAGGGTTTGGCGGGTTCCACGTGAACCCGCGAACGTCTGGCCCTTTTCCACGGTCGGCGTTCCTCTGCTGGGAATCTCTTAGGTGGGAATCGATGCTTCGCCGCGGGGCCATGAAAACGCTGCGAAGCCAATGATTATACGAAGAAACGGGGCGGGGAGGCAAATCCGGGGCCTGCCAGCACGCCCGGGCGTTAACATCGACGGATGTTCAGCTACCGCCACGCCTTCCACGCCGGCAACCACGCCGACGTGCTCAAGCACACGGTGCTGATCGCCACGCTCGAACACCTGCTCGAGAAGGACACCGCGCTGACCGTGGTCGACACGCATGCGGGTGCCGGCCTCTACCGCCTCGATGGCGACTACGCGGGCACCAGCGGCGAGGCCGCCGAAGGCGTGCTGCGCCTGCTGGGCACTCCGGCCGCCCCGGCTCGCGCGGCCACCCCCAAGCCCACCGCCTCCAGGCCAACCCAGGGCAAGACAGCCGCCAAGGGCGCCGCGGTCGATCCCGATGCACCGCTTGCGCCAGCCATCGCGCGCTACCTGCAGGTCATCGGCGACTTCAACCCGAAAGGCGGCGCGCGCGTCTATCCCGGCTCGCCCTTCATCGTGCAGCACCTGCTGCGCGAGCAGGACAAGCTCAAGCTCTTCGAGCTGCATCCGACCGATGCGCGCACGCTGGACGCCAACATCGCCCAGCTCGAGGCCGGCCGCCAGATCGCGGTGTTGCGCGACGACGGTTTCGGCAGCGCCACCAAGTTCCTGCCGCCGCCCGCGCGCCGCGCCCTGGTGCTGTGCGACCCGAGCTACGAGATCAAGAGCGACTACGGCCGGGTGCTGGACTTCGTCGCCGAGGCGCTCAAGCGCTTCGCGACCGGCACCTATGCCGTTTGGTACCCGATCATTCCGCGGCCCGAGGCCCACGACCTGCCGCGCCGGCTCAAGACGCTCGCGACCAAGGCCGGCAAGTCCTGGCTGCATGCGACGCTGACCGTCAAGTCGAGCAAGATCACCACAGATGCCTCGACCGGCGCCACGCAGCGGCCCGGCCTGCCGGCCAGCGGCATGTTCCTGATCAATCCGCCTTTCACGCTGAAGGCGCAGCTGGCCGAGGCGCTGCCGCAGTTGGCGGCCAGGCTGGCCCAGGACCGCAACGCCGGCTCCTCGCTGGAAGCCGGAGGCTGATAGCGAGCGCGCCGCGGCGCGTGGCTGCCGGCGCTCACTCAACCCTTCTTGCGCGGGACGATCTTGCGAAGGATCTTCTGCGGCAGGCTGGGCGGCGGCGGGAGCGGCGCCTCGGACGGCCCGATCTCGGCGCCGGCACAGCGATCGCTGTCCTTGTCGACCACCGTCAGCGCGACCTGCTTGATGCCCAGCCCGACCAGGCCGATCGATTCGGCCGCGGCGCGGCTCAGGTCGATCACCCGGTTGCCCGCATAAGGTCCGCGGTCGTTGATTCGCACCAGCACCTCCTGGCCGTTGACGAGGCTGCGCACGCAGACCCGGGTGTTGAAGGGCAGTGTCTTGTGGGCCGCGGTGAAGGCGGTCATGTCGAAGCGTTCGCCGCTGGCCGTCTTGCGCTGGTGGAACTGCAGGCCGTACCAGGAGGCATTGCCGCGCTCGAAGATCTCGCGCCGGCCGGTGTCGCCCGGAATGCCGTCGTCGGGCATCAGTTCGTCGGCGCCGGACACCGCCAGGTCGTAGCGCACCGACGGCACCTCGGAGCGCGGCCGCGCGCCGGGCGGCAGCGCAGGCTGCTTGGCCAGCGGGCGCAAGCCGCCTTGGCCATCGGTTCCGGCGGTGGGTTGCAGGCCGCAGGCCGAGAGCAGCGCTGCCGCCAGCAGCGCTGCGATCCGGACGCCGAAGCGTCCGCGTGGATTCATGCAGCCCAGCCCAGCCGCTGCAGCACGCCGAGCGTGGCCACCGACTGGTTCATGGTGTAGAAGTGCAGCCCCGGCACGCCGCCATCGCGCAGCTTCTCGCACAGCGCTGCGACCACGTCGAGGCCGAAGGCCTTGATCGAGGCCGAGTCGTCGCCGAAGCTTTGCAGCCGCAGCCGGATCCAGCGCGGGATCTCGGCGCCGCAGGCATCCGAAAAGCGCATCAGCTGGGTCGAGCTGGTGATCGGCATGATGCCCGGCACGATCGGCAGCGCGATGCCCGCGGCCCTGGCTTCCTCGACGAAGCGCCAGTAGGCCTCGGCGCTGAAGAAGTACTGGGTGATCGCCGAATCGGCGCCGGCCTGCACCTTGGCGGCGAAGGCCTGCAGGTCGGCCTCGGGCGAGCGCGCCTGCGGATGCACCTCTGGATAGCAGGCGACCTCGATGTGGAAGTCGCGGCCGGTCTCGGCACGGATGAAGGCCACCAGGTCGCTGGCGTAGTGGAATTCGCCGCCGGCGCCGTAGCCGCTCGGCAGGTCGCCGCGCAGCGCGACCAGGCGGCGGATGCCCATGGCCTTCAGTTCGGCCAGCTGCGCGCGCACCGTGGCCTTCGTGGCGCCGATGCAGGAGAAATGGCAGGCCGCGGCAACGCCTTCGGACTGGATCTCGCGCACCGCGCCGAAGGTGCCTTCGTGGGTCGAGCCGCCCGCGCCGTAGGTCACCGAGCAGAACTCGGGCTCGAGCGCGTAGAGCTGCTGGCGCACCAGGCGCAGCTTGGCCGCGCCCTCGGGCGTCTTGGTGGGAAAGAACTCAAAGCTGAGCGGAAGGCGCACGGCCGGCTCCTGTGTGGCCGTCGTCGCAGACGGCATGGATGAAGAATTCGCGGTTGCCGTCGCCGCCGGCGATCGGGCTGTCGAACCAGCGCAGGACCTCGAGGCCCAGCGCGGCGCAGGCATCGCGCAGCCGCGTCTCGACCACCACATAGAGGGCCGCGTCGCGCACGATGCCGTGCTTGCCGACCTGGCCGGGCTGCAATTCGAACTGCGGCTTGACCAGCATCAGCATCTGGCCTCCGGGCGCCAGCAGGGGACGCAGCGCCGGCAGCACCAGCGTCAGCGAGATGAAGGAAAGGTCGCCGACGATCAGGTCGAATCCCGGGTCGCCGGGCGCAGCGTCGTTTTCTGCGTGGTCAGCGTCCGGCGCCCAGGCCTCGGCCGTCAGCGTGCGCGCGTTGACGCCCTCGATCGCGGTCACGCGGACATCGTCGCGGATGCGCGCATGCAGTTGGCCGTGGCCCACGTCGATGCCGATCACCGACGCCGCGCCGGCCTGCAGCAGGCAGTCGGTGAAGCCGCCGGTCGACTGGCCGACATCGAGGCAGCGCCGGCCGCGCGGATCGACGCCGCTGGCAGCCAGCGCGCCTTCGAGCTTGAGTCCGCCGCGCGAGACGTAGCGCGCCTCGGCCGCATCCAGCAACTCGAGCTCGGCTGATTCGGGGATCTCGTCGCGGTTCTTGCCGACCAGGCGCCAGTCGGCTGCGCCGCCGTCACGCCAGCGCAGGCCGCCCGCGATCAGACGGACGGCTTGCGAGCGCGAGGCTGCGAAGCCGCGTTCGACGAGCAGTTGATCGGCGCGCAAGCGCTGCGTTCCTGCCGCTTCGATCAGTAGCGGTAGGTGTCGGGCTTGTAGGGGCCCTTCTTGTCGACGCCGATGTAGGCGGCCTGCGCATCGGTGAGTTCGGTCAGCATGGCGCCGACCTTCTTCAAGTGCAGGCGCGCGACCTTCTCGTCGAGGTGCTTGGGCAGCACGTAGACCTTGCCGGCCTGGTAGGCATCGGGCTTGGTGAAGAGCTCGATCTGGGCGATGGTCTGGTTCGCGAAGGAGGACGACATCACGAAGCTCGGATGGCCGGTGCCGCAGCCCAGGTTCACCAGCCGGCCCTTGGCCAGCAGGATGATCTTCTTGCCGTCCGGGAAGGTGATGTGGTCGACCTGCGGCTTGATCTCTTCCCACTCGTACTTCTCGATCGAGGCGACCGCGATCTCGTTGTCAAAGTGGCCGATGTTGCAGACGATCGCCTGGTCCTTCATGGCCAGCATGTGCTCGTGACGGATCACATCGCGGTTGCCGGTGGTGGTGACGAAGATGTCGGCCTTGTCGGCCGCGTATTCCATGGTCACGACCTTGTAGCCTTCCATCGCGGCCTGCAGCGCGTTGATCGGGTCGATCTCGGTGACCCACACCTGCGCGCTCAGCGCGCGCAGCGCCTGGGCCGAGCCCTTGCCGACGTCGCCGTAGCCGGCCACGCAGGCGACCTTGCCGGCGATCATCACGTCGGTGGCGCGCTTGATGCCGTCGACCAGCGATTCGCGGCAGCCGTAGAGGTTGTCGAACTTGCTCTTGGTGACCGAATCGTTGACGTTGATCGCGCGGAACTGCAGCGTGCCCTTGGCCGACATCTCGTTCAGGCGGTGCACCCCGGTGGTGGTCTCTTCGGTGACGCCGATGATCTCGGCCGACTTGCGCGTGTACCAGGTCGCATCGATGGCCAGCTTGGCCTTGATCGCGGCGAAGAGGATGGTCTCTTCCTCGCTGGTCGGGTTGGCCAGCACGCCCAGGTCCTTCTCGGCCTTCTGGCCCAGGTGCATCAGCATGGTGGCGTCGCCGCCGTCGTCCAGGATCATGTTCGGGCCCTCGCCCTTGCTGCCCTTGGGTCCGAATTCGAAGATGTTGTGGGTGTAGTCCCAGTAGTCCTTGAGCGATTCGCCCTTGATCGCGAACACCGGCGTGCCGTTGGCGGCGATGGCGGCGGCGGCATGGTCCTGCGTCGAGAAGATGTTGCACGAAGCCCAGCGCACGGTGGCGCCGAGGGCCTGCAGCGTCTCGATCAGCACCGCGGTCTGGATCGTCATGTGCAGCGAGCCGGTGATGCGCGCGCCCTTGAGGCACTGGCCCGGCGCGAATTCCTCGCGGATGGCCATCAGGCCGGGCATCTCGGTCTCGGCGATGCGGATTTCCTTGCGGCCCCAGGCGGCAAGGCTCAGGTCGGCGATCGCCTGGTCGGCGGTGGCCACGGGGGAAGTCTGGGATTTGAGAACAGCGCTCATGTCGGCTCCTTGGCAATTGAAGGGAGATGCCACTGCGTTCGGGGGATGACTCACCGCGAGAACAGCGGGTGAGCGTGGTTGCGATGTGGGTCCGAGCCTCACGCCTGGCGGCGCTGCAACGCTCCTCGGAACGGCGCATTTTAGCGCGCCTCGGGCATGGGCCCTCGCCTGCAGGCCTTGGGCGATCGGCCTAGACTCGGCTCCCCATTTCATGCCCACGGGCGCCACACACATGTTCAAAGCCAAGGCAATCGCCATTTCCTTCCTGGCCGCGACGGCCGCCACGCTGTCCTTCGGCGCCGCAGCGCAGAGTGCCCGGGTGCACGGCGTGATCGCTTTCGTCGACGCCAATTCGATGGTCGTCAAGGACCGAAGCGGCGAGGTGGTGACCATGGCCCGCCCGTCGGGGCTGCGCGTCTTCGAGGTGCTGCCCTTCAAACTGTCGCAGATCAAGCCCAACAGCTTCATCGGTGCCGGCGCCAAGCCCCAGCCGGACGGCACCCAGCGGGCGGTGCAGGTGGTGGTCTTCCCGGAATCGATGCGCGGCGTCGGCGAGGGCTTCCGCTCCTGGGACGTGGTGCCGAACGGCACGATGACCAACGCCACGGTGTCCACGCTGGAGGGCGCGCCGACATCGGTGCACGGCGGCAAGCAGCTGCTGCTCAAGTACCCGGGCGGCGAGCAGAAGCTGGTGGTGGCGCCGGAGACGCCGGTCGTGACCCTCAAGCCTGTCGCGAATCCGGCGGAGCTGCTGGTGCCGGGCGCACAGGTGGTGGTCAGCGCCCAGGTGAAGAACGACCAGCCGACGGCGTCCTCGGTGCTGGTGGGGCGCAACGGCTACGTGCCGCCGTTGTGAGCCGGTCCCGGCTGATCGGGGCGCCGATCAGCCGAGGGAATGGGTGCCGTGCACATGGCGGCGCGCGCGCTTGCGCGGCTCGGGCGCGGACAACTCGGCCGACAGGCCCTTGAGGATTCCGCAGTCGGCCGTGCCCGATGCCTCGGCGCACTGCTCGCGCAGCGACCTGAGCTGTTTCTCCAGCGCCCGCAGTTCTCGGACGCGCTGCGCCACATGCTCGATGTGGTCGTCGAGAAGCTCGTTGACGCCTGCGCAATTCTCCTGCGGCGATTCCTTGAAGCGCAGCAGCTGGCGGATCTCGTCGAGCGCCATGTCCAGCGAGCGGCAGTGGCGGATGAAGCTCAGCCGCTCGACATGGGGCTGCTGGTAGACGCGGTAGTTGCCCTCGCTGCGCGTCGCCGCGGGCAGCAGCCCTTCGCGCTCGTAGAAGCGGATGGTCTCGATCGGGGTGGCGGTAGCCCGGGAGAGTTCGCCGATCTTCATGGCGGGTCCTTTCAGCAGCTCGCTTGACTCTATACCCGCTACAGGGTTTTCAATCGAGGCCGTGAACGAAACCCTCATTCCCTCCATCCCCGGCGCGCCCTCCAGGGCCGAGCCGGGCCACTCGCATGGCGCCGGCTGCTGCGGCAGTGCATCCCCGTCTGGCGCGGCCTCGGCGCCGGCATTCGCGGCCGAGGGCGAGCACCTGTTCCGGATCCCGACCATGGACTGCGCGGTCGAGGAGAGCGAGATCCGCCGCGCGCTGGACAAGGTGGCGGGCATCGAGGCGCTGAATTTCCAGCTCGGCGCCCGCACGCTGTCGATGCGCGCCAGTGCCGAGGCGCTGCCCGCCGCGCTGGAGGCGATCCGCAAGGCCGGCTTCGATCCGAAGCCGCTGCCGGCTCGGGAAGCCGGCCGGGCAACGGCAGCGGCGCATGCCGATTCGCACAGCCATGGCAGCGAAGGTGCAGGCCATGCAGGACACGCCCACGATCACGACGATCCCGACCATGCCCACGGCAGCGGCATCCCGCGCCTGGGCGCCGCGCTGGCCCTGGCCATCGCTGCCGAGGGCCTGCACTTCGCGGCCGCCGATGTCGCATGGATGAACTACCTCGGCCTGGCGCTGGCAGCGGTCGCGATCTGGCTCTCGGGCGTCGACACCTACGCCAAGGGCATCCGGGCGCTGCTGCGCGGCCGCCTCAACATCAGCGCACTGATGAGCGTGGCGGTGACCGGCGCCTTCCTGATCGGCCAATGGCCCGAGGCGGCGATGGTCATGGCCCTCTATGCCATCGCCGAACTGATCGAGGGCCGCGCCGCCGACCGCGCCCGCAACGCCATCCAGGGCCTGCTGACGCTGGCGCCCGCGCAGGCCGATGTGCGCCAGGACGACCTGGGCTGGCGCAGCCTGCCCTCGGAGCAGGTCCCGATCGGCGCGATCGTGCGCATCCGGCCAGGCGAGCGCGTGCCGCTCGACGGCGTGGTCACCGAAGGCCGCAGCGCGGTCAACCAGGCGCCGGTGACCGGCGAGAGCCTGCCGGTCGAACGCGGCATCGGCGACATCGTCTTCGCCGGCACGATCAACGAGACGGCCGAGCTGCAGTTCCGCGTCAGCGCCGTGGCCTCCGACACCACGCTGGCGCGCATCATCCATGCCGTCGAACAGGCCCAGGGCACGCGCGCGCCGACCCAGCGCTTCGTCGATCGCTTCGCCGCCATCTACACGCCGGCGGTCTTCGTGCTGGCGCTCGCGGCGGCGCTGCTGCTGCCCCTCTTGACCGGCATCGGCTGGCTGGCCGCGCTCTACAAGGCGCTGGTGCTGCTGTGGTGGCCTGCCCCTGCGCGCTGGTGATCTCGACACCGGTGACCGTGGTCAGCGCGCTGGCCTCGGCCGCGCGGCGCGGCATCCTGATCAAGGGCGGCAGCTTTCTCGAAGGCGCGCGAAAGCTGCGCGCCATCGCGCTCGACAAGACCGGCACGCTGACCGAGGGCAAGCCCCGGCTGGTCGAGTGGATCGCCTTGACGCAGGGCGCGAATGGCGCCGATACGGCGGAGCGCGACCGCATCGGCCGCATCGCGATGAGCCTGGTGGCGCGTTCCGACCATCCGGTGTCGCAGGCGATCGCCCAGGGCCTGGCGCTGGCAGCGCATCCGGTCGAGGCCTTCGGCGCGGCGGCCGGGCGCGGCACGCAGGGGCGCATCGAAGGGCGTGACTACGTGTTGGGCAGCCACCGGCTGATCGAGGAACGCGGCCAATGCTCGCCGGCCATCGAGGCGCAGCTGGCCCGGCACGAGCAGCAGGGCCGCACTGTGAGCCTGCTCGCCGACGCTGCCGGCGTGATCGCGATCTTCGCCGTCGCCGACACCCTGCGCGGCGGCGCGCGCCAGGCGGTGGCGGAGTTGCTCGCTCTCGGCATCACGCCGGTGATGCTGACCGGCGACAACGCCGCGACCGCCCGCAGCATCGCCGCGCAGGCGGGCATCGCCGAGGCGCGCGGCAACCTGCTGCCCGAGGACAAGCTCGCCGAGGTGCGAAGCCTGCAGGCCCGCCTGGGCCCCACAGGCATGACCGGCGACGGCATCAACGATGCGCCCGCGCTGGCCCAGGCCGATATCGGCTTCGCGATGGGCGCGGCCGGCACCGACATCGCGATGGAAGCCGCCGACGTGGTCGTCATGAACGACGACCTGGGGCGCATCGCCGAGACCGTACGCCTCTCGCGCCGCACCCATTCGGTGCTGGTGCAGAACATCGCGCTCGCGCTCGGCATCAAGGCGGTGTTCATGGCGCTGGCGCTCTTCGGCAGCGCGACGATGTGGATGGCGGTGTTCGCAGACATGGGGGCGACCTTGCTGGTGGTGGCGAACGGGCTGCGGCTGCTGAAGACGGCGGTTCCCGGAGGCGGTGCCGCGTCCTTGCGACAATAGGGGCCTTCGCGGCGCTTCGTTCCATTCGGCGCCGCATGGCGCGGACCACCGCCCACCCAACCAGAGCCCCGTTCCGATGTCGACCGACAAATTCCTCGAAGAAACCCAGCGCCGGCGCACCTTCGCCATCATCTCCCACCCCGACGCCGGCAAGACCACGCTGACCGAGAAGCTGCTGCTGTTCTCCGGCGCGATCCAGATCGCCGGCTCGGTCAAGGCGCGCAAGGCGACACGCCATGCCACATCGGACTGGATGGAGATCGAGAAGCAGCGCGGCATCTCGGTGGCGTCCTCGGTGATGCAGATGGTCTATCGCGACCACGTGATCAACCTGCTCGACACGCCCGGCCACAAGGACTTCTCCGAAGATACCTACCGGGTGCTGACCGCGGTCGATTCGGCGCTGATGGTGATCGACGCAGCCAACGGCGTGGAAGCCCAGACGCGGCGCCTGATCGAGGTCTGCCGGCAGCGCGACACGCCGATCATCACCTTCGTCAACAAGATGGACCGCGAGGTGCGCGAGCCGCTGGAACTGCTCGACGAGATCGAGCGCGAACTCGGCATGCCCTGCGTGCCGATGACCTGGCCGGTGGGCCAGGGCAAGAGCTTCGGCGGCATCATCAACTTGCGCACGCAGGCGATGACGGTCTTCGAATCCGGCCAGGAAAAGCTGCCGCAGGACTTCGAGACGATTCCGCTGACCGACCGCGAGGCTCTGCTGAAGCGCTTCGGCCGCGAATTCGAGAGCGCGGAAGAAAGCATGGAACTGGCCACCGGCGCCTCGCCGACCTGGGACCGCGAGGCCTTCCTGGCCGGCAAGCAGACACCGGTCTTCTTCGGCTCCGGCGTCAACAACTTCGGCGTCATGGAAGTGCTGGACGCGCTGGTCGACCTGGCGCCCTCGCCGCAGCCGCGGGTCAGCACCACCACCGTCAACCGGCAGCCGGTGGTGCGCGAGATCCAGCCCGAGGACAAGGATTTCGCGGGCGTGGTCTTCAAGGTTCAGGCCAACATGGATGCCAACCATCGCGACCGCATCGCCTTCGTGCGCATGGCCTCGGGCCGCTACACGCCGGGCATGAAGCTGCGGGTGCAGCGCACCGCCAAGGAACTGCGCCCGACCAGCGTCGTCACATTCATGAGCCAGCGGCGCGAGGCGGTCGAGGAAGCCTATGCCGGCGACATCGTCGGCTTCACGACGCACGGCGGCGTCCAGCTGGGCGACACCATCACCGACGGCGCATCGCTGCAGTTCACCGGCCTGCCCTTCTTCGCGCCCGAGCTCTTCATGACCGTGATCCTGAAGAACCCGCTGCGCACCAAGCAGCTGCAGCAGGGCCTGGCGCAGCTCGGCGAGGAAGGCGCGATCCAGGTCTTCAAGCCCGAGATCGGCGGACCGATGCTGCTCGGCGCGGTCGGCCAGCTGCAGTTCGAGGTGGTGCAGCACCGGCTCAAGACCGAGTACGACGCCGACATCCGGCTCGAAGGCTGCCAGTACACCGGCGCCCGCTGGATCACCGCCGACACGCCGGCCGAGCTGCGCGCCTTCGTTGACGCCTACCCGGCGCGCATGGCGCGCGACGCGGCCGACACCCTGGCCTACCTGTGCACCTCGCCCTATGACGTGCGGCTGGCGCAGGAGCGCTTCCCGAAGATCCACTTCCACCCGCTGCGCGAGCACGCGGGCCTGGCCCTGCAGACCGCGTCCTGATGCAGCCGCTGGCCGACTGGCCGCTGGCCGAGCGACGCGGCCTGATCGGCGTCTTCACCGACATCGACGACACGCTGACCACCGAGGGCGCGATCACCGGGGACGCGCTGGCCGCGCTGCAGGCGCTGGCGGCGGCCGGCCTGCCCTGCATCGCGATCACAGGCCGCCCGGTCGGCTGGAGCGAGGCCTTCGCGGCCGCCTGGGCGGTCGATGCGATCGTGGCCGAGAACGGCGCGGTGGCGCTGCTGCGCGATCCGGGCCGGCCGGGCGGCATCGAGAAGCGCTACCAGCAGGATGCGGCGACCCGCACGCGCAACTTCGCGCGAATGCAGCAGGTGCTCGAACGCATCGAGGCAGAGATTCCGGGCGCGCGACGCGCCACCGACTCGGCCGGCCGCGAATGCGACATCGCCATCGACCACAGCGAATTCACGCGCCTGGACGATGCGCGCATCGCCGCCACGGTCGCGCTGATGCGCAGCGAGGGCATGCACGCCACCATCAGCAGCATCCACGTCAACGGCTGGTTCGGCAGCCATGACAAGCTGGAAGGCGCGCGCTGGATCGTGCGCGAGCTGTGGGGCCGTACGCTCGACGACGAACTGGATCGCTGGGCCTATGTCGGCGATTCGACCAACGACGCGCTGATGTTCGAGCGCCTGCCGAACAGCATCGGCGTGGCCAACGTGCGCCGCTTCGAATCGTCGCTGCCGCACCTGCCGCGCTACCTGGCGTCGGCCGAGCGCGGTGCCGGCTTCGCCGAGGTGGTGGCCGCCGTGCTGGCGGCGCGCGGCGAATAGTTCGGCCGCGCGCAGCGCGCGAATATTCACGCACACGCACCCACCCCATGGCAGCGGAGCCGGCCCCTTCCAGGGCACCCGCGGAACCGGCTTCGCCGGGCCGCCGGGTGCGCCCCCTTCCCCGCCGAAGGCGGTAGAGAGGGGGGAGCGGCAAAGCCGCTCGGGGGGTGCTTCAAGGAACCGTGAAGCCGACCGGCTTGGCCTTCGCGATCACGGTCCCGGGCTGGCTGTTGCTGACCAGTTCGAGGCGCGCGTTGTAGGGGCCCTTGGGCGGGCTGATCCAGACTTCCGTCTGGCCGCCGTCCATCTCCAGCGTCTCGGGCTTCAGGCCCGGCCGTTCCAGCGTCAGCCTGAAGTGGCCGGTGTCGGCCAGCTTGGGCGCCGCATTCGAGATGTTGTAGCCGCTCGCATGGAACTGCAGCCGCATCGGCGCCTGCACCGTGCTGCGATCGGCCGGGCTCAGCAGTTCGATGCGCGGCGCGCCCAGCAGGCTGGCCGGCGTGACGCCCTTGTTCTGCTTCGTGACGGTGAAGTTGAGCGGCTTGCTGAAGACGAAATACGGGATGTGTCCCTGGTCGGCCAGCACCAGGCGCATGGTGTAGGTGCCGGGAGGCAGGTCGACCACCGTCTCCATCTGGCCCTTGCCGAAGTGGATGTACTGGTCGTTGAAGGGCAGCGGCTTGGAGAAATCGAGCGGCAGCGGCCGGTTGATCAGCAGGTGGTGATGACCGGCGTTGCCGGCGACCTGCCCGGCCGGCACGATGCCGCGCATCGACAGGCCGAAGCGGGCCACGAAGGGGGCCTCGACGCTGGCGCCGTCCTTGAGGTTGGTGAAGTAGGCATCGGGCGACCAGTTGGGCGGCGGCACGACCCACGGATGGATGACCAGCACGCTGGTGTCGGGCCCGGCCGGCGCGGCGTCCGCGGGCGGCGCGTCGGCAGCGGCGGCGCCGACCGGCAGCCAGGCGCAGCCCGCGGCGACGAGCAGGGCCGCGCATTGCAGCAGCAGATGCACTTGCTTCCTCATGCGACTCCTCCAGTGTTTGCCCCGGATTTTGTAGCTGAAAGTTCCACCGGAGGATCTGCCATTCGGAAGGGTGTCCGTGGCCGGGCTGCGCACTAATGCTCAATAGTGGGGAGGAAGTTCGTCCCTCGGGTTGCGCGGAGCGCCCGCCGCAGCCTCGCTGCCCTGCTGCCGCAGGAGCGCGACTTCGCGCAGCAGCAGGTCGATCTGCTGTTGCTGCCGGTAGACCGTCATGTTGAGCTGCTCCAGCAGGTCTTCCGTGTAGCTGGCCTTGATTTCCAGATCGGTGAGGCGGGCGTCGGGGTGAGGCGATGTGTCCATCCCGCCATTGGACCGCATCGGCTGCCTCGATCCACTTCCCTCGCCTCAGGCCGCCCGCTGCATGAAGCCGTCGAGCACGTTGACCGCGTTGACGCCGACCTCGGCGACCGCATAGCCGCCCTCGAAGACGAAGACCGTCGGCAGCCCGGCCCGCGCCAGCGTCGCGCCGACCTGCAGATAGTCCGCGCTGGCGAGGGTGAAGCCGGCGATCGGGTCGCCCTCGAAAGTGTCCAGGCCGAGCGAGACCACCAGGGCGCCGGCGCCGAAATCCGCGATGCCGCGCAGCGCCTGCTCCAGCGCCGCGTGCCAGGCCGCGAAGCCGGTGCCGCGCGCCAGCGGAAGGTTGTGGTTGAAGCCCAGGCCCGCGCCCGCGCCGCGCTCGTCGGCATGGCCCAGGAAGTACGGGTATTCGGTACGCGGATCGCCGTGCAGGCTGCTGAACTGCACGTCGGCACGCTCGTAGAAGATGGCTTGCGTGCCGTTGCCGTGGTGGTAGTCGATGTCGAGGATCGCGACCCGTTCCACCCCGCCATCGCGCAGCGCCTGCGCCGCGATCGCCGCGTTGTTGAGGAAGCAGTAGCCGCCGAAGAAGTCGAGGCCGGCATGGTGGCCCGGCGGCCGGGTCAGGGCGAAGGCCGCGCGCCCGCCATCCAGCACCCGGGCGGCGGCGGTCAGCGCGCAGCAGGCGCCGGCGCGAGCTGCGGTCCAGGTGCCAGCGGTCAGCGGCGTGCCGGCGTCGTACGAGAACAGGCCCATGCGCGCCGCGAAGCTGTCCGGCAGCAGGTCGGAGCGGAAGCTGCGGATCGGCCAGTACGAAGGCAGCGCGTCGCGCGACGCGTTGGCCGGATCGAGCGCGACCCATTCGTCCCATGCGTGCGCGAGGAAGTCGAGGTAGCGCTGCGAATGGACCCGCGCGATCGCTGTATCGCCGAAGGCGTCGGGCGGCTCGATGCTGCCCAGGCCGCGCGCCTTCAGCTCGCGATGGACATGATCGACACGCGCCGGCACCTCGAAGCAGGGGACGAGTTCGCCGCGGAACATCTCGACCTTGCCGTGGTGCAGCGGGTGAAGCTCGTTGTAGATCGTTTGCATGGCGCCAGCTTAGCGCCGCTCGAGGGGCGCGCCGACGTTGCATCGGCGCGCCGCGTTCAGGCTTCCCGGCGGCGCCTGCCGTCGTCTTCCTGCGCCGAAGACGACACGGGAAGGCTCAGCACCACATGCCGCTCGCGCGATCGCGCCAGCACCGGCGCCAGCGCCACCCCGGTGTGCGTGCCCAGCGCCACCACCTCCTCCGGCGGCGCTGCCGCGACCACCCGGCCGCCGCCGTTGCCGCCCTCGGGCCCGAGGTCGATCAGCCAGTCGGCCTCGGCGATCACGTCGAGGTCGTGCTCGATCACCACCACGCTGTGGCCGCCGTTGACCAGCCGGTGCAGCACGTGGATCAGCTTCTCGACATCGGCCATGTGCAGGCCCACCGTGGGTTCGTCCAGCACGTAGAGCGTGTGCGGCGCCTTGTTGCCGCGCCGGGTGACGTCGTCGCGCACCTTGCTGAGCTCGGTCACCAGCTTGATGCGCTGCGCCTCGCCGCCCGACAGCGTCGGCGAAGGCTGGCCCAGCGTCAGGTAGCCCAGGCCGACGTCCTTCAGCAGCTGCAGCGGATGGCTGATGTTGGGCATCGATGCGAAGAACTCGACCGCTTCGTCGACCTCCATCTTCAGCACGTCGCCGATGCTCTTGCCGCGCCAGCTGACCGCCAGCGTCTCGGGATTGAAGCGCGCGCCGTGGCAGACCTCGCAGGCCACCTTCACGTCGGGCAGGAAGCTCATCTCGATGGTGCGCACGCCGGCGCCTTCGCAGCCGGGGCAGCGACCCTCGCCGGTGTTGAAGCTGAATCGCGCCGGGCCGTAGCCGCGGGCCTTGGCCTCCAGCGTATCGGCGAAGAGCTTGCGGATGGTGTCCCAGAAGCCGATGTAGGTGGCCGGGCAGCTGCGCGGCGTCTTGCCGATCGGCGTCTGGTCGACCTCGAGCACCCGGTCGATGGTCTCGTAGCCCTCGACCGCGACGCAGCCGACCCACTTGGGGCGCTTGCCCGCGGCATCGGCGTCGCGGCCGGCCTTGGTCATGCGCTGCACCACCACCGCATGCACGTTGGCCAGCAGCACGTCGCGCGCCAGGGTGGACTTGCCCGAGCCGCTGACGCCGGTCACCGCGACAAGCCGCTGCAGCGGCAGCGCGACCGTCACCTCCTGCAGGTTGTGCAGGTCGGCGCCGCGCACGCCGAGCCAGTCGGGCGCACCCGCTTCGGGCGCAGGCACCGGGCGACGCGGCTGCAGCGGATGGCGGATCGCATCGCGCAGGTAGCGCCCGGTCTGCGAATCGGCGGCGCGCTCGATGTCGGCCACCGTGCCTTCGGCGACCAGTCGGCCGCCGCGCTTGCCGGCGCTCGGGCCGATGTCGACGATGTGGTCGGCGCGGCGGATGGTGTCCTCGTCATGCTCGACGACCACCAGCGTGTTGCCCTTCTCGCCGAGCTTGTGCAGCGCGTCGAGCAGGATCTGGTTGTCGCGCGCATGCAGGCCGATGGTCGGCTCGTCGAGCACGTAGCAGACGCCCTGCAGGTTGCTGCCCAGCTGCGCCGCGAGGCGGATGCGCTGCGCCTCGCCGCCGGACAGGGTCGGCGCGCCGCGGTCGAGCGTCAGGTAGCCGAGCCCGACCTCCTCAAGGAATTCGAGCCGGCTCACGATCTCCGGCACCAGGTCGCGCGCGATCTCGGCCTGACGGCCTTCCAGCGCGACCTGCCGGAACCAGTCGCGGATGTCGCTGACGCTCATGCGCGCCAGCTGCGTGATCGCGATGCCGCCATCGCCCTCGCCGGCGCCGGGCCGGCCGAAGGACACGGCGCGCGCTGTCGCATTGAGCCGCGTGCCTTCGCAGGTGGGACAGACGACGTCGCCGACGTCTTCGGCCTCGGGCTCGGCGAAGGTCTGTTCGCGCCCCTTCTGGTCGTCGGCGAGCACCGAGTCGTCATACACCTTGCGCTGCTCCTTGGTGAGCTTGACGCCGGTGCCCACGCAATCGGGGCACCAGCCGTGCTTGCTGTTGTAGGAGAACAGGCGCGGGTCGAGCTCGGCATAGCTGGTGCTGCAGACCGGGCAGGCGCGCAGCGTCGAGAACACATGGGTGCGCCCGATACCGGCGGCGGGCGCGCCGGCCATCATCGCGGCGCGCAGGCCGTCGAGCTCGCTCAGCACGTGCACCACGCCCTTGCCCAGCTCCAGCGCCTTGGCCAGTGCCTCGCGCAGCCCGGCCTCCTGCGCGGGCAGCACGTCGAGGCTGGCCACAGGCAGCTCGATGCTGTGTTCCTTGAAGCGGTCGATGCGCGGGAAGCCCGTGGTCGGCAGGAATTCGCCATCCACCCGCAGATGGGTGTAGCCGCGCGGCCGGGCCCAGTCGGCCAGCTCGGTGTAGACGCCCTTGCGATTGCTCACCAGCGGCGCCAGCAGGCCGATGTGCTGGCCCTTGAAGTTCTTCAGCAGCTGCGCCGCGATGCTGTCTGGCGTCTGCGGCTGCACCGCCGCGCCGTCGTGGATGCAGTGCTGGATGCCGAGCTTGACGTAGAGCAGGCGCAGGAAGTGCCAGACCTCGGTGGTGGTGCCGACCGTGCTCTTGCGACCGCCGCGCGACAGCCGCTGCTCGATCGCGACCGTGGGCGGAATGCCGTAGACCGCATCGACCTCGGGCCGGCCCGCGGGCTGCACGATGCTGCGCGCATAGGCGTTGAGCGATTCGAGGTAGCGGCGCTGGCCTTCGTTGAACAGGATGTCGAAGGCCAGGGTCGACTTGCCCGAGCCGCTGACGCCGGTCACCACGCTGAACTTGCCGCGCGGGATGTCGACCGACAGGCGCTTGAGGTTGTGCTCGCGCGCATTGACGATCTGGATCGCGTCGTGCCCGGGCCCCGGCTTCGCCCGCGCCGCATACGAGCGGGCGGCGCGTTCGGCGACCTTGTAGGCGCCGGGGCCGATCGCGAGTTCGTAGTCGGCCAGCGCGGCGCCGGTGAGCGACGACGGGTTCTCGCGCACCTGCTCGGGCGTTCCGACCGCGACCACCCGGCCGCCGCCCTCGCCGCCTTCCGGGCCGAGGTCGATGATCCAGTCGCTGGCGCGAATGACGTCGAGGTTGTGCTCGATCACGACCAGCGAATGGCCGGCATCGAGCAGCTTGCGCAGCGCCCGCATGAGTCGCGCGATGTCGTCGAAGTGCAGGCCGGTGGTCGGCTCGTCGAAGAGGAACAGCGTGCCCTTGCGCGCTAGCGGCTGCTTGCTGGAGCTGGCGCTCTTCGCCGCCTCGGCGAGGAAGCCCGCCAGCTTGAGCCGCTGCGCCTCGCCGCCGCTCAGGGTGGGCACCGGCTGGCCCAGCTTGACGTAGTCGAGGCCGACGTCGGCGATCGGCTGCAGCATGCGCAGCACCTCGCGGTCGCTGGCGAAGGCGGCAGACGCCTCGGCCACGGTGAGCTCGAGCACGTCGGCGACGTTCATCGCCCGGCCGGCGCGCTCGATGGTCACCTCGAGGATCTCGGGCCGGTAGCGCTTGCCGTCGCAATCGGGGCAGCGCAGGTAGACGTCCGACAGGAACTGCATCTCCACATGCTCGAAGCCCGATCCGCCGCAGGTCGGGCAGCGGCCGTCGCCGCTGTTGAAGCTGAATTTCGATGCGGTGTAGCCGCGCTGCCTGGCCAGCGGCGCGGTAGCGAAGATCTCGCGGATCGCGTCCCAGGCGCCGACATAGCTGGCCGGGTTGGAGCGCGCGGTCTTGCCGATCGGCGACTGGTCGACGAAGACCACGTCGCTCAGGTGATCGGCGCCGAGCATGCGGTCGTGCGCGCCGGGCGTCTCGGTGGCCTTGCCGAAGTGGCGCATCAGCGCCGGCGCCAGCACGTCCTGCACCAGCGTCGACTTGCCGGAGCCGCTGACCCCGGTGATGCAGACCAGCCGCGACAGCGGCAGCTCGACCGTGACGTCCTGCAGGTTGTGCTCGCGCACGCCTTCGAGAATGAGGCGCGGCGTGTTCTCGCTGACCATGCGGCGGAAGCCCATGCCGATCTGCTTGCGCCCGCCCAGGTACTGGCCGGTCAGCGTGTCGGCATCGCGCAGCGCGTCGGTGCTGCCGTCGAACACCACCTGCCCGCCGCGGATGCCGGGGCCCGGCCCCATGTCGATGACGCGATCGGCGGCCAGCATCACCGCCGGATCGTGCTCGACCACCACCAGCGTGTTGCCGGCGTCGCGCAGCCGCAGCATCGCCTCGGTGATGCGGTTCATGTCGCGCGGATGCAGGCCGATGCTCGGCTCGTCGAGCACGAACAGCGTGTTGACCAGCGAGGTGCCGAGCGCGGTCGTGAGGTTGATCCGCTGCACCTCGCCGCCGGACAGCGTGCGGCTCTGGCGGTCGAGCGTGAGGTAGCCGATGCCGACCTCGTGCAGGTAGCGCAGCCGCGTCGTGATCTCGTCGAACAGGAGCTTGAGCGCCTGCAGGTCGCCCTCGCTGGCGTTGGCGGCGTTGCCATGGCTCTCGATGCCGTCGAAGAAGCGGCGCAGCCGCTCGATGGGCAGCATCATCAGGTCGTGCAGGCAGAGGCCGGGCAGGGCCTCGAGCTGCTCGCGCGACCACTTCGCGCCGACCGGCATGAAGCGCCTGGCGGGCGGCAGCACCGCATCCGCATCGGCCTTGCCGCCGATGCGCCAGAGCAGGCTCTCGAGCTTGAGCCGCGCGCCGCCGCAGGCAGGGCACGGCGTGTAGCTGCGGTACTTCGACAAGAGCACCCGGATGTGCATCTTGTAGGCCTTGCTCTCCAGGTAGCCGAAGAAGCGGCGCACGCCATACCACTGCTGGTTCCACTTGCCCTTCCAGTTGGGCGAGCCTTCGATCACCCAGTGCTGCTGCTCGGGCGTGAGCTTGTTCCAGGGCGTGTCGCGCGGGATGCCGGCGGCCTCGGCATGGCGCATGAGGTCGTCCTGCGCTTCCTTCCAGGCCGGCGTCTGGATGGTCTTGATGGCGCCGGCGCGCAGCGTGAGCTTCTCGTTGGGGATCACCAGCCCGAGGTCGACGCCGATCACCCGGCCGAAGCCGCGGCAGGTCTCGCAGGCGCCGACCGCCGAGTTGAACGAGAACATCGACGGGATCGGATCGGCGTAGCGGATGTCGCTCTCCGGGCAATGCAGGCCGGTCGAGAACTTCCAGATCTCGGGCGGCGTTCCTTCATCGGCCGCCAGCGCATGCACGGTGAGCCGGCCGCTGCCGCGCTTGAGCGCGACCTCGATCGCCTCGACCACGCGCGCGCGCTCGGCGCCGGCCATACGGAAGCGGTCGGCCACCACGTCGAGCACCTTGCGCGGCCCGGTCGGCGTCGCGACCTCGCGCTCGGACTGCACGCGGGTGAAGCCACTGGCAGAAAGCCATTGGGTGACTTCGTCGCTGGAGGTGCCGGCCGGCAGCTCGACCGGGAAGGTCAGCACCACCCGCGGATCGCCCGCGGCCGCGGCGCGCGACAGCAGTTCGGCATAGATCGAATCCGGCGAGTCGTGGCGCACCGGCAGCGCGGTCTCGCGGTCGAACAGTTGCGCCGCGCGTGCGAAGAGCAGCTTCAGGTGGTCGTTCAACTCGGTCATCGTGCCGACCGTCGAGCGCGAGGAGCGCACCGGATTGGTCTGGTCGATGGCGATCGCGGGCGGCACGCCCTCGACCTTGTCGACCGCCGGCTTGTCCATGCGGTCGAGGAACTGCCGCGCATAGGCCGAGAAGGTCTCGACGTAGCGGCGCTGGCCTTCGGCGTAGAGGGTGTCGAACACCAGGCTCGACTTGCCCGAGCCGCTGGGCCCGGTGACCACCGTCATCTCGCCGGTGCGGATGTCGAGGTCGAGATTCTGTAGGTTGTGCTGGCGCGCGCCGCGTATCCGGATGGAGCCCTGTGTCATGAGTGCCTTGGGGGTGGGGCAGACATTCTAGAAACCCCACCGCCCCCGCCCCGTGCCCCCTCCAGATGGTCAACGCAAGCGCAGGGCCATCCCGCACTCCCCGCCCAGAAAAGCAAAAAGCCCCAGAACCAGCGACCACGACCCCAATTGGAAAAGCCCCAGGCCGCAAGGCCAGGGGCTTGATCGTGAACTCCCGCGGAACCGGCTCCGCCGGGCCGCAGGGAGTGCCCCGGAGGGGGTGCCCGAGCTACACGAAGTGAGCGAGGCTGGGGGAGAGCTAATCGTTCGCGTAGATGTCCACGTCCTTCGTCTCGCGAACGAACAGCACCCCGATCACCAGCGTCACCGCCGCGACCACGATCGGATACCACAGCCCGCTGTACATGTTGCCGGTCTGGGCCGCGATGGCCAGCGTGGTGGCGGGCAGCAGGCCGCCGAACCAGCCGTTGCCGATGTGATAGGGCAGGCTCATCGAGGTGTAGCGGATGCGGGTCGGGAACATCTCGACCAGCATCGCCGCGATCGGGCCGTAGACCATCGTCACGTAGATCACCAGGATGGTCAGGAGCAGCACCGTCATGACCTTGTTCATCTTGGCGGGATCGGCCTTGGTCGGGTAGCCGTGGTCCTTCAGCGCGGCGCTCACGGCGGCCTTGAAGTCGGCGTCCTTCTTCTTGGCTTCATCGGGCGGCAGGCCCTTCGACGCATAGGACTCGATCACCTTGTCGCCGATCGCGACCTTGGCGGTACCGCTGCCGTCGACGGTGTCGTAGCTCACCGACTTCGAGGCCAGCACCTGCTTGGCGACGTCGCACGAGCTGGTGAACTTGGCGACGCCGGTCGGGTTGAACTGGAACGAGCACTCGTTGGGGTCGGCGGTCACCGTCACCTTCGACGCCGCCTGCGCAGCCGCCAGGTCGGGATTGGCCGCCACGGTCAGGGCCTTGAAGATCGGGAAGTAGGTGACGATCGCCAGCAGCAGGCCGGCCATGATGATGTACTTGCGGCCGATCTTGTCCGACAGCGTGCCGAACAGCAGGAAGAATGGCGTGCCGATGATCAGCGACAGCACCACCAGGATGTTGGCGGTCGGGCCGTCGATCTGCAGCGGGCCGGTCAGGAAGAACTGCGTGAAGAACTGGCCGGTATACCAGACCACCGCCTGGCCCATGGTCAGGCCGAAGAGGGCCAGCAGCACGATGCGCAGGTTCTTCCACTCGCCGAAGGATTCGGTCAGCGGCGCCTTCGAGGTCTTGCCCTCGGCCTTCATCCGCTGGAAGGCCGGCGATTCGGACAGCGACAGGCGGATCCACACCGACACCGCCAGCAGGATCACAGACACCAGGAACGGAATGCGCCAGCCCCAGTCGGCGAAGGCGGCCTCGCCCATCGATGTGCGAACGCCCAGGATCACCAGCAGCGACAGGAACAGGCCCGCCGTGGCGGTCGTCTGGATCCAGGAGGTGTAGGCGCCGCGCTTGCCGTGCGGCGCATGCTCGGCCACGTAGGTGGCGGCACCGCCGTACTCGCCGCCGAGGGCCAGGCCCTGCAGCATGCGCAGCGCGATCAGGATCACCGGCGCGGCGACGCCGATGGTGCCGTAGCTGGGCAGCAGGCCGACGATGAAGGTCGACAGACCCATGATCAGGATCGTGATCAGGAAGGTGTACTTGCGCCCGATCATGTCGCCCAGGCGGCCGAACACGATGGCGCCGAAGGGCCGCACGATGAAGCCGGCGGCGAAGGCCAGCAGCGAGAAGATCACCTGGGAGTTGGGGTCCAGGTTCGAGAAGAACTGGCGCCCGATGATCGCGGCCAGGGTGCCGTACAGGTAGAAGTCGTACCACTCGAAGACGGTACCGAGGGACGAGGCGAAGATCACCTTGCGCTCGTCGGCCGTCATCGGCCGGGGCGCGGGGTGCGGTAGCCCTTTCGAATCCAGTGTCGCTGCCATTGCTTTTCTCCTCAGGGAAGGATTGCGGCCTCAAGGCGAGGCCGATGGCATTCTTCGGTTCGCGACTGACCCGATACTTGCACCAAACTGAACCATTGCTGACAACCTCAGGGCAAACCCGAGGTCATCGTTTCAAGATACAGAATGTCAGCGATTGCTACGGGTAAGTCCGGGGCGTTTCGCGCTGCTTTTCCAGGATTCACTGGTGAACCAAGTGTCGCCTTCGAGCAACGCCTTGAGCATGGGCAAGCCGTCCAGGCCCCAGATCAGCTCGCCCTCGGCCTCGAAGGTCGGCACGCCGAAGATGCCTTTCGCGATCGCCTGCTCGGTGTTGGCCCGCAGGCTGGCCCGCGCCGACTCGCCGTTGCCGTCGCGCACCTGTCGGGGCAGCCTTTCAGCCAGTGCCGCCAACCGCGCCGGGTCGGCCGCTTCGGCACCGCCGCGCCAGATGTCGCGGAATATCGTCTCGGCCACATGGCGGTTGATGTCGCCATCGGCGGTGGTGGCAAGCGCCAGGCGCAGGTGCGCCAGGGGATTGAAGGGATGGCTGGCCGGCATGTCCATCGGAATGTCGAGCTGCCTCGCGAGCCACAGCGCCTGGCGATAGGTCCAGACCCGCTTGACCGGGATCTCGGCCGGACCCAGTTGACCGTGATGCTTCAGCAGCGCCGCGAACAGAAGCGGCCGGTAGCTAACGCTGTAGCTGAGCCCCTCCAGCGCCCGCGGCAGGCGTTCGAACGCCAGGTAGGCATAGGGCGAGATGAAGTCCAGGTGGAAGACGATGTGCTTCATGGCGCGGCCTCCTGCGTGGCCAGGAAGCCGGCCGCGGCGCGCAGTTCGATGGCGCGCCAGACGCTGCGCTTGTCGGTGTCGGCCATGCGGCTCCAGCCGGCGATCTCGTCGATGGTGCGCAGGCAGCCGGCGCAGAAGCCGTTTGCCGCATCCATGCGGCAGATCGAGACGCAGGGCGAAGGCAATTCGCGCAGCTGGCGCTGCGCACGCCGTGCGCGCGCCACGAGCGTTCCCGCTGCCGCAGTGGCGCTCATGTGACGTCCGCGACCGGCGCGCCGGTCAGCTGCTCGAGATCGCCCGGCCGCAGGCGCACCACCGCATGCGGATGGCCGGCCGCCGCCCAGACGTCCTCGAAGCGAAAGAGTTCGCCGTCGATCAGCGTGACCGGCGGGGTGGCATGCGCGAAGGGCGAGACGCCGCCGATCGAGAAGCCGGTGCGCGACTTGACGAAGTCGGCATCGGCGCGCCCCAGCTTGCCGACGATGGCCTCGACCTTTTTCTCGTCCACGCGCCGGTCGCCCGAGGTCACGACCAGCACCGCCGCATCGTCCGACTTGCGCCGGAACACGATGCTCTTGGCGATCTGGCCCAGCGCGATGCCCAGCGCGTCGGCCGCCTGCTGCGCGGTGCGCGCGGCGTCGTCCAGCAGCTGCGGCGCATGCGGATGGCCTTTGTCCTGCAGCAGGCGCGCGACCCGCTGCACGCCTTCGGGCAGGGATGTGAGTTCAGCACCGCACATGTCAGCCGGCGCGCTTGGTTCGGATCGCCTTGGAGGCCCGCGAATTGGGTTCGCGCCCCAGCGCGTCGCTGATGTAGACGCCCGCGTCGATCAGCCGGTCGAGGTCGATGCCGGTCTCGATGCCCATGCCGTGCAGCATGTAGACCACGTCCTCGGTCGCCACGTTGCCGGTCGCGCCCTTGGCATAGGGACAGCCGCCGAGCCCCGCCGACGAGGTGTCGTACTGCCACACGCCCAACTCCAGGCTGGCCAACGTGTTGCCCAGCGCCTGGCCGTAGGTGTCGTGGAAATGGCCCGAGACGTCGTCGATGCCGAAGTGCCTTAGGGTGGCCTCGAGGGCGCGCTGCACCTTCACCGGCGTGCCCACGCCGATCGTGTCGGCCACGCCCACGTGCTGCACGCCGATGCCCTTCATCAGGCCGGCCAGGCGCTCGACCGCCTCGGGCGCGACCTCGCCCTCGTAGGGGCAGCCCACCGTGCAGGACATCGCCCCGCGCACGTAGATGCCGTTCTCGCGCGCGGCCTCGACCACCGGGCGGAAGCGCTCGATGCTCTCGGCGATCGAGCAGTTGATGTTGCGCTGGCTGAAGGCCTCGCTGGCCGCGCCGAAGACCACGATCTCGTCGGGCCATTCGGCGCGCGGCGCGGCCATCGCCGCCTCCAGGCCCTTCATGTTGGGCGTCAGCACCGAATAGCGCACGCCGGCCTTGCGCTGGATGCCGTGCATGACCTCGGCGTTGTCGGCCATCTGCGGCACCCACTTGGGCGACACGAAACTGGTCACCTCGATCTCCTTGAGCCCCGCGTCCTGCAGCCGGTGCACCAGGCCGATCTTGGTCTCGGCCGATACCGGCTGCTTCTCGTTCTGCAGGCCGTCGCGCGGGCCGACGTCGACGATCTTGACTCGGGAGGGGAGTTTCATGGGGGTCTCTGGTTCGGGAGGAAAAGGCGGATCGGGCATTTTCCCCGGCTTCGGCCCGCTTCGCGCGGCGCGCCCGACTTGACCGTGACCGGCGCTCTCAGTTCGCCTCTGCCAGCGGCCAGCCGGCGCGCGCGGCCATGCGCAGGCTCGACTTCACCACCATCCGGTGGAAGGGCGCGATCAGCAGGATGTAGGCGCGCCCCAGCCGGTTGTGGCAATGCACCACCGTCGACATCACCAGGTGCGGGCTGGCGCCGTCGGCGGCGGGCTCGCTGCGCCTCATGACGGACAGCCGGAAATCCAGGTGCCGGTCGTCCTCGCCGAGGATGATCTCGTCGGGACGGGTGTCGTAGATGCGGAAGAAGGCGATGCGGTTGCCGCTCGACTTCTCGAGCTGCCTGGAGGTCTTGAGGCCGAAGCAGGCGACGATCGCATCGCGCAGCCGCATCAGCCGCCCCACCCAGCCGGCCTGGTTCGCGAGGATGAAGCGCGCCAGCAGCGCCGGGTCGGTGCTGGCGCCCTTCGGCAGGCGTATCGAATAGGCATCGGCCAGGTCGGTGCTGGCATAGGCCCGGGCGACGGCGGAGTCGGCGGGCACGGGCACCGCCACGATGGGCCAAGCGTCGGATTTCAAGACTCGCCTCCCTTGGAAGTGGCGAACGAGGATAGCCCATCTCGCTGGCGCGTGCCTTGCTTCGCGGAGCTGCAGCGCGACATCTCGCGCGCCTAGAATCGTCGCGCCACGGATGTCACTTTCCAGCACCAGGACCCCCACTTGAGCCGAGACAACGCCTTTGCAGAATTGGGCCTGCGCCCGGATGCGACCGAGAGCGAGGTCAAGGCCGCGTGGCGCAGGCTGGCCTCGCAGTGGCATCCGGATCGCAATGCCAGCGTCGGCGCGGTCGCGCGCATGCAGCGCATCAACCAGGCCTTCGAACAGATCCGCAGCGCCGGCTTCGCGGTCGGCGGCGGCGATTCCGCAGGCCGCCCCGAGCGCCCTGCTCGCGCCGACGCGGCGCATGACGCCGACGCCTCGGGCGGTCATGGCGCGCAGGCCGAAGCGCAGCGGCCGCCGCGCCGCACCCTGCGCCGCAAGCTCAAGCTGACGCTCGAAGAAGCGGCCCTCGGCTGCATCAAGACGCTGCGCGGCCGCATCACCGACCCCTGCGCCGCCTGCGCCGGCGCCGGCCATCAGGTGCTGGGCGGCCATTGCGCCCGTTGCGGCGGCTCGGGTGCGCTGGCCAGGCGCTCCTTCTTCGGCTGGCCCGCCGGCCTGGTCGAGTGCGAGGCCTGCCTCGGCGGCGGCATCGCGCGGCGCCTGTGCGCGGCCTGCGCCGGCTCGGGCAAGGCGCCGGCGACCAGCTACCAGGTGAAGGTGCGCATACCGCAGGGCCTGCGCGACGGCGACCTGCTGCACGTCGCGGCGGGCGGCGCCCGCACGGGCCGGCCGCCGGCCGACATCGAGATCCGCATCGAGCTGCTGCCGCATCCGCTGCTGCGACTGGAGGACGACGGCGTGCTGCGCTGCGAAGTGCCGGTCGACGGTTTCGCCTGGATCGCGAACCGGGCCATCGAGGTGCCCACGCTCGGTGGATTGCAGACGCTGCAGTTGCAGCGCGACCAGCTGGCCTACCGGCTGCCGGGCCAGGGCTTCCCGCGCGAGCGACGCGGCGCGCGCGCGGACCAATGGGTCATGGTGCGGCCGATCTTTCCGCAGTCGCTGTCCGTCGACCAGCAGATCCTGCTCGACCAGTTGCTGGCTACCCGGTCGAACGCCTCCGGCGAGCCGCTGGACACGAGCCTGCGCGACTGGCAGCGGGCCCTGCGCGACTGGCAGCGCGGGCGTCCGGGCGAAGGCCCGGCCTGACGAGGCTCAACCGCCTTCCGTGCTGCCGATGCCGATGCCGGGCAGCCGGCCGATGATCAGGCTGGCCATCGGCGAAGGCGTCCGGCCGCGCAGGGTGACGATGCCGGTGTTCGAGCTGAGGCCGGAGCCGCCCTTCACGTCGAGCGGGCACAGCGCGCCGGCCGCGACCTCGGCCGCCACCGCCGCGTCGGGCGCGGCCATCACCGCGTCGGAATGGAGCGCGACGCCCTTCAGGATCTCGACGTCGTCGCACTCCAGGGCCAACGGAACCTCGCTGCCGGCGCCTTCGGGCAGCAGCTTCGACACCAGCGACCGCACCCCGGACGGCAGGCGCACCGAGACCAGACCATGGAAGAGCGCGTCCTTCAGCGGCACCAGCCGGCGCCCGGCCAGCGGATGGCCGGCCCGCACGTAGAAGCCGCCCGGCTCGCGCCGCAGGGGCCGCACCAGCAGGCCGGGATCGTCGGGCAGGTCGCGCGTCTCGGCCACGAAGAATTCGATGTCTTCCTCGATCAGGCGATTCAGCAGCAGCTGCCAGTTGCTGATCTCGACCCGCAGGTTGATGCCCGGGAACTCGCGGCGCAGGCCGGCCAGCAGCGAGGCGACGAAGGTGGCCGCCGGAAAGGGGCCGACGCCGAAGGCGGTGTCGCCGAGCTGGCGGCTGCGGTAGAGCTCGACGTCGCGCTCGAGGTTCCTGCTGTTGAAGACCAGCTGGCGGGCCCGCTCGACCACGAATTCGCCGGCCGGGGTGGGCACCACCTCCTGCGAGCCGCGATCGAAGAGCACCATGCCCAGCTCGGCCTCGGCAGCCTGGATGCTGCGGGTCAACGCGGGCTGGCTCAGGTGGACCTGCTCGGCGGCGCGCACGAAGCTGCGCCGGTCCGCCACCGCGACGATGTGTGCCCAGCGCCTCAGGTCCATCGGGAAGAACTCCGCCGGCGCCCAGCCGCCGGTGGGCCGATGCTAGCGCCAGCCGAGTTCCGGGCTGCTAGAACGCCGCCGGCCGCCACTTGAGCAGGCGCTTCTCCAGCGAGGTCAGCAGGAAGTCGGCCAGAAGCGCGACGGCGGCCAGCACGATCATCGCGGCGAAGACGCCGCTGGCGTTGAACGCGCCCTGCGCGGTGGCGATCAGGAGGCCGATGCCTTCCTTGGCGCCGAGGAACTCGCCGACCACCGCGCCGACCAGCGCGAAGCCGAAGCTCACGTGCAGGCTGGCCAGGATCCACGACATGGCCGAGGGGATCACCACCGCAGTCGTCAGCTGGCGCGGCGAAGCGCCCAGGATCTGCGCATTGGCGATCATGTACTTGTCCGCTTCGCGCACGCCCTGGAAGGCATTGCCGAAGACCACGAAGAACACCATCACCACCGCCAGCGCGACCTTCGAGGCCATGCCCAGGCCGAGCGCGATCACGAAGATCGAGCCCAGCACCACGCGCGGGATCGAGTTGGCGATCTGGATGTAGATGCTGAAGATCTCCGACAGCAGTTTGTTGCGCCCGAGCAGGATTCCGCAGATCACGCCGGCCACCGAGCCGATCAGGAAGCCGATCACGGTCTCCTCCAGCGTCACCAGCACCTGCTTCCAGAGCGGGCCCTGCGAGGTGCCGTCGCGCACCCATTCGACGATCTGGTCCCAGATCATCGAGGGCATCGAATAGAAGAAGGGGTCGATCCACTTCTGCCGCGCGGCGATCTCCCATCCGCCCAGCACGATCACCAGCACCGCCAGGCGCAGCCCGATGATGTTGCGGCGATGGGCGCGGATGCGGCCCTGGGCGATCTCGGATTCGCGCGCCAGCGCCTCGTCGCTCAATGCGGCGGGCATTGCAATGTCAGTCATTCGAAAAGCTCCGGGTTCAATCAGTGGATCGCGACTTCTTCGCGCAGGTCGTTCCAGATGTGCTTCGACAGCTCGATGAAGCCCGGTTCGTAGCGCACCTCGGACATCACGCGCGGGCGCGGCAGGTCGATCTCGTAGACGCGCTTGAGCGTGCCGGGGCGCGCCGACAGCACGAACACGCGGTCGGCCAGCGCGATCGCCTCTTCCAGGTCGTGGGTGATGAAGACCACCGAACCGCCGGTGCCGGCCCACAGCTGCAGCAGCTCGTCCTGCATCAGGGTGCGGGTCTGCATGTCGAGCGCCGAGAAGGGCTCGTCCATCAGCAGGATCTCCGGGTTGTTGATGAAGGTCTGGGCCAGTGCAACACGCTTGCGCATGCCGCCCGACAGCTGGTGCGGGTAGTGGTCGCCGAACTTGTTCAGGCCGACGCGCTGGATCCATTCGTCGGCCAGCTCGTGCGCCTGCTTCTTCGGCTGGCCGCGGAACATCGGGCCGGCGGCGACGTTGTCGCGCACGCTGCGCCACGGGAACACCGCATCGGCCTGGAACACGAAGCCGATGCGGGGGTCGATGCCGGTCACCGGCTGGCCCATCACGCGCACTTCGCCCACCGTGGGCTTGAGCAACCCGGTGATCATGTTGAGCGTGGTCGACTTGCCGCAGCCGGTGGGACCGACGATGGCGACGAACTCGCCGCGCGCCACCGCCATGCTGAAGTTGCGCAGCGCCACCGTGGCATTGCCGTCGGCCGAGATGAAACGCAGCGAGACGCCGCGGAACTCGATCGCGCTGCCCTCGTCCTTCTTGCCGGTTCCGCTCATTTCGCGCCCGCGTCGATGTAGGCGTTGGTGTAGGTCTTCGACAGGTCGATGTTCTTGCTCTTGACCAGAGGCTTGTAGGTGGCGAGCACCTTCAGCACGTTCTCGGGGCCGCCGGCGGGCATGCGGCCGTCGGTGGTGAACATGGCCAGCGAGGAGTCGAGCGCCTGCACGTAGAGCGCCTTGTCGCTGCCGTAGTAGTCGCGCGGGATCTTCTCGGCGATCTCGGCGGCCTTGTGGGTGTGCAGGTATTGCATGGTGCGCGAGAAGGCGCGCGCCAGCTTGGTGGCTTCTTCCTTGTGCGACTCGGCCCAGGTGTTCTGCACATAGAGGCTGGCGGCCGGATAGAGGCCGCCGAGGGCCTCGATGGTGCTCTTCTCGGTGCGCAGGTCGACCAGCACCTGGGCATCGCCGCTCTTGAGCATCTCGGAGATGGTCGGCTCGGTGGTCATGCCGGCCTGGATGCGGTCCTGCTTCATCGCGGCGACGAAGGTGTTGCCTGCGCCCACCGGCAGAAGCGAGTAGTCCTTCTGGGCCACGCCCTGGCGGTCGGCCAGGTAGCGGGTCAGGAAGTCGGTCGACGAGCCCAGGCCGGTCACGCCGAGGGTCTTGCCCTTGGCATCGGCCATGGTCTTGAAGGTCGGCGCGGCCTTGGTCGAGACCAATTCGACCTCGCCCGGCACCTTGCCGAAGACGGCGATGGCCTGGATCTCCTTGCCCTTGCTCTGCAGGTCGATGGTGTGGTCGTAGAAGCCCACCACGCCTTGCACCGCGCCGGCGATCAGCTGGTTCTCGGCATCGACGCCGGCCGGCTGCGACTGCAGCTCGACGTTGAGGCCTTCGTCCTTGAAGTAGCCCAGCGCCTCGGTGAGCTTGGCCGGCAGGTAGATGATCTTGTTGATGCCGCCGACCATGATGACGATCGGCTCGGCCGCCTGCGCGGCGCCGGTGATGGATGCGAGGGCGCCGGCGAGGGCGGTGGCGAGCAGGGTGCGGTGCAGGATGCGCATGAGCGAAGTCTCCGGATGGAAAGAAGGGACCGACCGCGCACGCAAGCTGGACGCGGCGCGGGACCGGCAAAGTCTAGGCAGCGCCGTCTTTCGGCTTCCTTTCGCCGAGGGCCGGCGCTCGTCGTGGTTATCCCTAGGGTGCTGTCCTGTAAATAGCTGCGCAAAAGAAAAACGATGGATTTCGCGCCAGGGCAAGGCGCAAACCGCAGCGATACCCGCAGGTATCGCGAGGATTTGCAACGCCGCCATGGCGTGAAAGACACGTTCTTCTGCGCAGTTATTTGCGGGACAGCACTCTAGGTCGGGAGCGGCCAGGGCCGCTGCCTAGAATCCCTGCCTGCATGAAGCTGCTCCTGATCGAGGACAACCCCCAGCTGGCCCATTGGCTGGCCGGGCTGCTGCGTGAGCAGGACTTCGTGGTCGACCAGGTCGGCGACGGCGACGCGGCCGACGGCCTGCTGCAGCAGGCGCGCTACGACGTGGTTCTGCTCGACCTCAACATTCCGGGACTCAGCGGCAAGGGCGTGCTGCGCCGGCTGCGCGAGCGTCGCGACAACGTGCCGGTGCTGATCCTGACCGCCGCCGATTCGCTCGACCAGAAGGTGCTCTGCCTGGAGATCGGTGCCGACGACTACCTGGTGAAGCCGGTCGAGGTGCGCGAGCTGGTCGCGCGCATCAAGGCGCTGGTGCGGCGCCAGGTGCCGGGCAAGGCCAACGACATCGCCTGCGGCGACCTGCAGTACGAGCTGCGCACCCGGCAGTTCAGCCTGGCCGGCGAGCCCTTCGCGCTGCCGCCGCGGGAGCGCACGCTGCTCGAGACGCTGATTCTGAAGAGCGGCAGCACGGTCTCGAAGCAGGACCTGATCGACAGCATCTTCGGCATCGACGACGAGCCCAGCGCCGACGCGATCGACCTCTACGTGCATCGGCTGCGCAAGCGTCTCGAAGGCAGCCAGGCGACCATCATCACGCTGCGCGGCGTCGGCTACCTGCTGCGCACGCGGCACGAGGACTGAGACAAGGATGTCGCCCCCACGCTCCCCCACTTCGTGTGGCTCGCTGCCCCCCGAGGGGGCCGCAGGCCGCCTTGGGAGCGGCCCGGCGTCGGCCTGGATGTCGCCCCCACGCTCCCCCACTGCGTGTGGCTCGCTGCCCCCCGAGGGGGCCGCAGGCCGCCTTGGGAGCGGCCCGGCGCCGGCCTGGATGTCGCCCCCACGCTCCCCCATTGCGTGTGCCTCGCTGCCCCCCGAGGGGGCCGCAGGCCGCCTTGGGAGCGGCCCGGCGCCGGCCTGAGCATGCACAGCCTCCGCGTGCGCCTGGCCGCCTGGCTGCTGCTGCCGCTGTCGGTCTTCGTCGGCGTCTGCGCCTTCCTGAGCTGGCGCAACGCGGCGACGGTGGCGGACTACGTGCAGGACCGCGACCTGCTGTCATCGGCGAAGGTGCTGTCGGACCGGCTGATCTGGGACGACGGCGGCGACGTGCAGGCCAGCGTGCCGCCATCGGCCTTGAGCCTCTTCGTCTCACCGGCGCACGACCGCGTATTCCTGAGCGTCACCAACGAACACGGCACGCTCCTGGCCGGCTCGCCGGGCTTCCCGCTGCCGAAGGTGCTGAAGCTGGCCGGCTCCGATCGCGCGCAGTGGTATGACGCCGAATTCGACGGACTGCCGCTGCGCGCGGTCGTCACCCGGCGCGCCATGTTCGACGTCGAGGGCGGCGCCGACATCACCATCGCCGTCGGCAAGACCACGCTGAGCCGCGAGCGCATGCTGCGCGACCTCTGGTGGCCGACCGTCGCCTACCTGCTGCTGGCGCTGGGGCTGAGCCTGGCCCTGGTCACCTTCGCGCTGACCTGGGAGCTGCGTCCGGTGGTGCGCCTGGGCCGGCAGCTGGCGCAGCGCGATCCGCTGCACCTGGACTTCGCGGTCGATGCCGGCTCGCTGCATACCGAGCTGCGGCCGGTGGCCGACACCGTCAACGCCTTCGTGCGCCAGCTCAAGGCGCATGCCGAGGCGCAGCGCCGCTTCATCGCCGATGCGGCGCACCAGCTGCGCACGCCGCTCGCGCTGCAGGCCTCGCAGATCGACTACGCGCGCTACACCCGCAAGCACCGCGGCGAGTGGGAGACGCGGCGCGCCGACATGGACGCCATGTGGGCCGAGCTGCAGACCAGCAACCGCCGGCTGATCGCGGTCACCAACCAGCTGCTGCTGCTGGCCCAGGCCGAGAACCGCGATGCATCGACCCGCCGCGAGCCGGTGGACCTGTCGGCCGCCGCCCTGCATGCGGTGGAGCAGCTGGCCGCGCTGGCCGACCGGCGCCGCATCGACCTCGGCATGGACCTTCGCTCGGCGCCGGGCGAGGAGATGGTGAGTGCGCAGCCGGTGCTGCTGGACGCGTTGATCGCCAACCTGCTGGACAACGCGCTGCGCTACACCCAGGAAGAAGGCCGGGTGACGGTCGGCGTGCGGCGCGCCGACGCGGCCGCGGTCGAGCTCTGGGTCGAGGACAACGGCCCGGGCATCGCGCCCGAGGCCCGCGAGCGGGTGTTCGAGCGCTTCCACCGCGAGTCGCACGACACCGAAGGCACTGGCCTCGGGCTGGCGATCGTGCGCGAGATCGCGGAGGCCTTCGGCGCGAGCCTCGCACTGGCCGATGCGCAGGGCTCGGCGACCGGCCTGCGCGTCAGCGTCCGCTTCGCTGCCGCTCTCGGCTGATCGGCGCCGGCGCCGGCGCCGGCCTGGCGGGAGTCGATCGCGGCGGACGGCGCACCATCGCGGCACCGATCGCCTTCTCCCGGGGGAGTCTCAACCGCTCAAGCTCGAGGTGTCCACCATGTCCCCGAACGGTGTCACGTGGCGCGGTGGCGCCCGGCGCCGTGGAAACTAAGATGGCGGCCCGACGTCACCCAAAGGAGTTGAAGTGCACTTGAAGATCGGCATCACGTGGGCGCTGCTGGGCGCGCTGGCGCTGCCGGCAGCCGCCGCCGGAACCGCGGGCGTCGAGGGGCCGGTCTGGCGGCTCACCGCCTTGCAGGGGATGGACGGCGCCGCGCTGCCGACCGGTCCGAAATCGGTCAGCGCGCAGTTCAAGGACGGGCGGGTCAGCGGCTTCTCGGGCTGCAACCGCTTCTTCGGCGCCTACAGCTGGAAGAACGGGCAGTTGGTGCTGGGCCCGCTGGCCGGTTCGATGATGGCCTGCGAGCCGGCGGCGATGAAGCTGGAGAGCGCCTTCCACCATGCGCTGGCCGGCAGCTTCCGGCCGGTGGTGGCCGACGGCCGCCTGCGGCTCGATGGTCCGGACGGCGGCACCAGGCTCGCATTCGCGGCCGAGCCGCCGCCGGCGCTGGATGGCCTGCGCTCCAGCATCACCGGCTTCAACAACGGGCGGCAGGCGGTCACCAGCCCGATCGCCGGCACCACGATCGACATCGCCTTCAAGGACGGCGTGCTGCGCGGCTTCTCGGGCTGCAACACCTTTCGCGCCCGCTACCGGACCGAAGGCGACAGCATCGCCGTCGGCCAGATCGCAACCACGCGCCGCCAATGCAATGGCGAAGGCGTGATGCAGCAGGAGCGCGAATTCCTGGCCGCCCTGAAGTCGACCACGACCTGGGGCTTCAGCGGCGCGCTGCTCGACATGCATCGGGCCGATGGCGAGCGCACCCTGATGGGCACGCGCGAGTCGGACTAGGGCCTGTCAGCCCCAACCTCCGGACAAGAGCAGCACCAGGCAGCCCACAAAGACGACTTACGGCAGGCCGACCGAAGCCAGCAGCCGGCTGTCCATCGCGCGGCGCCGGAACACCCCGGCGCCGACGGGATCCCTGTCAGGCTCTGGGCCGCGCGGCGCGAGCGGCGGCTTCGAGCAACTCGGGCGGATCGGCCGAAGCGAGCGTCGCGCGCCGCTCCTGGTTGCGCCCGAGCGCGATCGACAGCACCAGCCAGGCGGCCGTCACCGGCAGCGCGCACAGCGCGATCGCACCCAGCTTCAGGCCTGCTGCCTGCACCGTGTCGAAGACCCAGCCATAGAGCGCATCGGAGCCGCGGTAGACCACCACGTCGATCAGGTTCTTGGCCTTGTATTTCTCCTCGCGCCCGACCACGGTGAAGAAGACCTGGCGCGCCGGGTTGGCGATCGCGAAGTTCATCCAGCGCTGCGCCACCTGGAAGACCAGCACCACCCCCAGGGTGGGCGCCAGCGCAAGCGCCGCGAAGCCGACGAGATAGACCGCCGGCAGCGCGGCCGCCGCCGCGCCGGTGCCGAAGCGCTTGAGCAGATGCCCGGTCGCGAAGACCTGGGTCGCCAGGGTCAGCAGCCCGACCGCGAGGTCGATGCTCGCGAAGATCCGGGTCTGCGCGCCCGCCCCGTGCACATTCGCCGCGACCACGTTGGCCTGCGCGAAATAGAGCGTGGTGGCACCGAAGGACAGCAGGCTGACCCAGGCCGCCACGCCGATCAGGTAGGGCGAGCGCAACAGACCCGACAGCGCGGCGAAGGCGCCGCGTCCGACCTTCTGCCCGCCGTCCCGCACCGCCTGCGCCGCATCGCCCTGCGCGGCCTCCGGCAAGGCCTGCGCGATGCCGGTGCTGCGCTCGAGCCGCCAGGCGCAGAGCACCGCCAGTTCGATGAAGACGATCGCAGCGACCAGCAGGTTCGCCGGCCCGAGCCGCACCGACAGCGCGATCGTGATCAACGGCCCGAGCAGGCCGCCGGCCGTTCCGCCGGCACCGATGAAGCCGAACAGGCGCTTGGCCTGCTCGCTCGTAAACAGGTCGGCCATGAAGGACCAGAACACCGCAACCGCGAACAGGTTGAAGACGCTGACCCAGACGAAGAAGACCCGCGCGACGATCACCGGCGCGATGCCCAGGGTCAGCAACAGCCAGAACACCAGCAGGTTGAAGGCGAAGAAGTGATAGACGATCGGGATGAAGCGCGCCCGCGTCAGCCGCGCCACCAGCGCGCCATAGAGCGGCTGCGCCACCAGCAGCGTGACGAAGGTCGCGGTGAAGAGCCAGGGCAGCGCCCGGATGCCGCCGGCGATGCCCATCTGGTCGCGCAGCGGCCGCAGCACGTAGTAGCCGGCGAGCAGCGCGAAGAAGTAGGCGAAGGACCAGAGGGCGGCGGCCAGTTCCTGCGGCGTCGCAGGCACCGCGCGGCGCAGCCAACGCTCGGCGGCCGTTCGGCTCATGAACCCAGTGACAGCTTCTGCCGCAGTTCGGCCGCCGTCACCGACTGGCCGTAGCCCGGGCCGCCGCGCTGGAAGCGGCGCGCATCCGCGAGCTTGCCGACGATGACCGGATCGAAGCCGGCATCGGTCACCAGCCCGGCCGCCACCTGCACCGCGGCCGGGTCGTCGCCGGCGATCGGCACGCCCATGCGAGGCGCCGGCCGGTTGGCCTCGCGCGCGAAGATCATGTAGGACATGGTGTTGAAGGCGCGCACCAGCCGCGCATCCGGCAGGTACTTCTGCGAAGTCACGCCGACGCCGTCCTGCTCGGCCTCGTCGGCGATGGAGCCATCGCGCGACGCCACCGCATTGGCGGCGTCGAGCACCACCTTGCCCTTGAGCGATGCGCCGTAGTCCTTGCCGATCTGCGGCAGCGCGCCATAGGGCACCGCCACGAAGACCACCTCGCCGAAGGCGATCGCCTCGGCCACGGTACCGGCACGTGCCAGCGGGCCGAGCCCGGCGACCAGGTCCTTGAGCTCTTCGGGCTTGCGCGAGGAGAACAGCACCTCGTGGCCGTTCTTGACCCACAGGCCGCCGATGGTGCCGCCGATGTGGCCGGAGCCGATCACGCCGATACGGGACTTCGCCGTTTGCGCCAGCGCCGTGCGCGGATGGATCGCACTGGCCAATCCGAGCATGCCCGCTGCGCGAAGCAGGCCACGGCGGGAGGGATTCGTTGATGCGGACATCGACACTCCTTTGGCTGGACGGTGCGCCACGCCGCCGTTGACTTGGCATGGCCTTTGCACTTGGCGAGAGCCGGGCAATTCTGGTCTTGTAAAGCCGGCCGGGCAACAGGCTTCGGTCAGCCGGCACGCTCTAGCATGGAGTGCAAGCAACTCAGCCCGGTTCCGCCAGATGCACAAGTCCAGACCATTTTTCGCGGCCGCCCTGCTGGCGGTCGCAGCCGCTTCTTCGGCCCAGCCGGTCGCCCCGCCCGGCATGCCGCCACCGCCGCCCGGCCGCGAGGCCCGTCACGAAGCGATGGAAGCCTGCAGGGCGACTGTGACCATGGCCCAGGGCAAGGCCGGCATGCGCGACTGCATGGCCGCCAAAGGCTTCCCGATGCGGCAGCGACCGCCGGGACCGCCGCCGGTGGAGCGCGGCGTGGTGGTGCCTTCGCAGTAGCGATCCGAGGCTGACTCGATCAGTCAGCCTCGGATCGCGCGCTGCCTCGCTTCAGTAGCCGCGCACCACGTCGACCACGCCGGCGATGGGCAGGCCCTGCTCCAGTGCGCGGATCTTGAGCGCGATCTGCGCAATCGATTCGTCGCGTTCGGTGCGTGCCGAACCGTGCGGCGTCACCGTGATCTTCGGATGCCGCCAGAAGGGATGGCCGGGCGCCAGCGGCTCGACCTCGAAGACATCGAGCGTGGCGCCGTCCAGCTGGCCGCTGTCGAGCAGCGGGATCAGGTCGGCCTCGACCAGATGCGCGCCGCGCGCCACGTTGATCACATAGCCGCCCGGCCGGCCGCCGTTGAGCCTGGAGAGCGTCTCGCGGTTCAGGATGCCGCGGGTCTCGGCAGTCAGCGGCAGCAGGTTGACCAGCACCCGGCTGGCGCCGAGGAAGTCGTCGAAGCCGGCTTCGCCGGAGAAGCAGCGCAGGCCGTCGATGCGCTTGGCCGAACGGCTCCAGCCGTTGACCGGGAACTCGAACTGCGCAACGGCCCGGGCCACCCGCTCGCCGAGCACGCCGAGGCCCATCACGCCGACGCTGAAGTCGCGGCGCGCGCGCGGCACCCGGTAGCTCCAGCGGCCGGCCCGCGAATCCTGCTCGTAGGCGTCGAATTCGCGGAAGTGGCGGATCAGCGCATGGCAGACGTACTCGGCCATCTGTACCGACATGCCGGCATCGTCGAGCCGCACGATCCGCGTCTGCGCAGGCACACGCAGCTTGAGCAGCGCGTCGACGCCGGCACCGATGTTGAAGAGCCCGCGCAGGCCGGGCTGCTCGTCGAGCAGCTGCTGCGGCGGCGCCCACACCACCGCATGGTCGACCGGCCCGGCACCGGGCTGCCAGGTCTGGACCTCAGCCTCGGGCAGCGCGGCGCGCAGGCCCTGGACCCAGGGATCGGGACGGTTGTCGGTGAGGCAGACGGCGATGCGGAGGCTGGAAGTCATGCGGCCGAGCATAAGGGCGCGCCGCAGGCCCCTGCGCTCAGGCCGCGATGCGCAAGAGCTCGGCCCCTTCGCTCACCTGATCGCCCGGCGCGTAGAGCAGTTCCTCGACCGTGCCGTCGGCCGGCGCGGCGATGGTGTGTTCCATCTTCATCGCCTCCATCACCGCCAGTGCCTGGCCGCGGCTCACCTTGTCGCCGGCCTTGACCGAGAAGGACACCACCTTGCCCGGCATCGGCGCGGTCAGGCGCCCGCCTTCGGCATGGGCTTCGCCGGCATGGGCCAGCCGGTCGATGGTGGTGATGCGGCTGGCGCCCTCGGGCGCGAAGACATAGGCGGTGTCGCCCTCTTCGTAGACGTCGACGGTGCGCCGCTGGCCGGCGAACTCGAATTCGAACTGGCCGCCCGGGAAGCGGCCGATCTGCAGCGGGCCGGCGCTGCCGCCGACCTCCAGCCAGAGGCCGCCGCCGCGCTGGTAGGTCAGCAGGGCCATCTGCTCGGCACCGCGGAACTCGAAGTCGAAGTGGCGCTTGTATTCGCCGAAGGCGCGCCAGCCGTCGCGGCGCGCGAAGGGATCGTGCTCGCCCGAGGCCGGCCATTCGGCGATCAGCGCGCGCGTGATCGCCGCGGCCGCTGCCAGCGCAAGGCCGAGCGGTTCCTGGTCGAAGAGCTGCGCGCGCTCGCGTTCGATCAGGGCCGTGTCGAGGTTCGCATGGGCGAAGGAGTCGGTGCGCAGCACGCCGCGCAGGAACTGCACATTGGTCGCCACGCCGACGATCTGCACCTGGGCCAGCGCCAGGTCGAGGCGGGCCAGCGCCTCTTCGCGCGTCGCGCCGTGCACGATCAGCTTGGCGATCATCGAATCGTAGAAGGGCGAGATCACGCCGCCCTCGCGCACGCCGTCGTCGATGCGAACGCGGCTGCGCTGGAAGGCGGTCGCCTGCGGCTTGCGATAGACCTTGAGGGTGCCGGTGGCCGGCAGGAAGTTGTTGTCCGGGTTCTCGGCGCAGATGCGCGCCTCGATCGCATGCCCGTGGATCTGCAGTTGCTCCTGCGCCAGCGGCAGCGCTTCGCCCGAAGCCACGCGCAACTGCCACTCGACCAGGTCGAGGCCGGTGATCGCCTCGGTCACCGGATGCTCGACCTGCAACCTCGTGTTCATCTCCATGAAGAAGAAAGACATGTTGGCCCCCACGCTCGGCACCGAGGTGTCCTCGCTGCCCCCCAAGGGGGCGTTCGCTTGCTTGGGGCGGCCCGGCGCCGCGCTCATGTCGCTGCCGCGCTGCTCGACGATGAATTCGACCGTGCCGGCACCGACATAGTCGACCGCGCGCGCCGCGGCCACCGCCGCCTCGCCCATCTGCTTGCGCATCGCCTCGCTCATGCCGGGCGCCGGGGCCTCTTCCAGCACCTTCTGGTGGCGCCGCTGCACCGAGCAGTCGCGCTCGAAGAGGTAGACGTAGTGGCCCTGCGTGTCGCCGAAGACCTGGATCTCGATGTGCCGCGGACGCTGCACGTATTTCTCGATCAGCACCGCATCGTCGCCGAAGCTGTTGATGGCCTCGCGCTGGCAGGAGGCCAGCGCGGCGGCGAAGTCGGCCGACTTCTCGACCACCCGCATGCCCTTGCCGCCACCGCCGGCGCTGGCCTTGATCAGCACCGGATAGCCGATGCGGTCCGCCTCGCGCTGCAGCAGTTCGGCGCCCTGCTCGCTGCCGTGGTAGCCGGGCACCAGCGGCACGCCGGCCTTTTCCATCAGGCGCTTCGATTCGGCCTTCAGACCCATCGCCTTGATGGCCGATGGCGGCGGCCCGATGAACACCAGGCCGGCCTCGGCACAGGCCCGGGCGAAGTCCTCGTTCTCGCTCAGGAAGCCGTAGCCCGGATGGATCGCCTCGGCACCGGTGGCCTTGGCCGCCTCGAGGATCTTCTCCCAGCGCAGGTAGCTGTCCTTCGGCGCGCTGCCGCCCAGGTGCACCGATTCGTCGCAGGCGCGCACATGGTTGGCATGCGCATCGGCATCGGAGTAGACCGCGACGGTGCGGATCGCCATGCGGCGTGCGGTGGCGGCGACGCGGCAGGCGATCTCCCCGCGGTTGGCGATCAGGATCTTCTTAAACATTCGATGAGTCTCCAGGAGGATTCTTCTTGAGCTGGAACGCGGGGACGACGCCAGGATCGGGCCGTCCGCTGAAGATGCGGGCCACGCGGCCGAAGAGGGATCGAAGGAAGCGCCAGCTCTTGCGGATCAGCCAGACGCTGAGCAAGAGCACCACGATGAAGAGCAGCCCGAAGACCAGCGGATGCGCCACCGCCAGCCACAGGCTGACCGGTACCGCGGTGTCCTCGACCAGCGAGGCGCCGACATTGCTGAAGGGCTCGGGCGAGGTGTTGATCGCGGCACGGGTGGTCGCCTTGGCTGCGTGCGCCGTCGCCGCGAAGCCGCCACCGAGCAGCGCCGCCACCAGCGCCATCGCGGTGTGGTCGGCACCGAACACGCCCGCGGCGAGCGCGGCGCCGGCCGGTATGCGGATCGCGGTGTGGACCATGTCCCAGATCGAGTCCAGTCCCGGGATCTTGTCGGCGAAGAATTCGACGAAGACCATGAAGCCGCTGGCGGCCAGCACCGCCGGATGGGCCAGCAGTTGCAGTCCGCCGGGCAGCGGCATCCAGCCGAGGTAGCCCGCCAGCCCGACCAGCAGCACCACGAGATACAGCCGCACGCCGCTGGCCCAGCCCAGAGCCGCAGCCAGCGCAAGCAGTTGCGGAAAGTCAAGGCTGGTCACCAGCGTCCTCCACGACAAGCGTCGAAACGGGCTAGGCTGGGGGTGAGCATCATTGCAGCCACGATGGCTTGCGTTTCTGCAGGAAGGACTGCACGCCCTCGCGCCCTTCATCGCTGGCGCGGATGTCGGCGATGCCCTCGACCGTCTTCGCGACCAGCGCGTCGTCGATCTCGCGGCCAGCCACGTCGGCGATCAGGGCCTTGCAGGCGCGCACCGCGGCCGGGCTGGCGCCCGTGAGCGCCTTGGCGATCTCGGCCACCTTGGCGTCGAGCGCATCGGCCGCCACCACCTCGTGCACGAAGCCGATGCGATGCGCCTCGGCGGCAGCGAAGCGCTCGGCGGTGAGGAACCAGCGCTGGGCCGCGCGGGTGCCCATGGCGCGCAGCACATAGGGACTGATCGTGGCCGGCACCAAGCCGATGCGCACTTCGCTGAGGCAGAACCAGGCCGTGTCGACGCTGACCGCGATGTCGCAGGCCGCGACCAGGCCCATGCCGCCGGCATAGACGTCGCCCTGCACGCGCGCGATGGTCGGTTTGGGGCATTCGGCGATGGTGCGCAGCATCTGCGCCAGCTTGCCGGCATCGGCGATGTTCTCCTCGCGCGAGTAGTCGGCCATGCGGCGCATCCAGTTCAGGTTGGCGCCGGCGCAGAAGGCCGGGCCGTTCGCGCCCAGGACGATCGCCCGCACCTGCGGCGCCGCGCCGGCCTCGGCGAAGGCACGGGTCAGCTCGGCGATGACGGTGTCGTCGAAGGCATTTCGGGCGTCGGGCTGGTCCAGCCAGATGCGCGCCAGCGCGCCCTCGAAAGACAGCTGCAGCGTGGTGAATGGCGTGCTCATGACGGGTTCCGGGCTTCCTGTTGCAGCAGCTGGACCCAGTCCAGCTCTGGGCCGGGCAGCACCATCGCGGTGAGTGCCGCGGTGAGCTGGCCGCGATGGTGGGTCGCGTGATTGAAGACATGGCCGAGCGCGGGCGCGAACGGAATGCGCACCTCCTCGCCGTTGCCGCGCGTGTAGCTCAGATCGCCGGCATAGCGCTCGGCCGGCAGCGTCGCGAGCCACGGGCCCCAGCGCACCACTGCGGCGGCCAGCGCCGCGCAGACGGTGGCGCGGTCGGTGTGCAGCTCGGTGTCGAGCGCGAGCCGCGGCGAACGGCCCTCGGCGAAGCGCGCGAACCAGATGTCGTCGGTCAGCAGCAGGTGGTTGACCGTGCGGTGCACCGAGCGGAAGAACAGGCCGCAGTCGCGGAACCACTGGTCGTCCGGCACGCCCGCGAGGTTGGTGGCGAGCAGCTTCTGCGTGGCCCAGACGTGGTAGCGCGCCAGGCTCGCGAAGTAGTTCGGCAACGACATGCGCGACCTCCTCTCACATGCGGAAGATGCCGAACTTCGGCTCGGGGATCGGCGCGTTGCGCGCGGCGGCCAGCCCCAGCGCCAGCACGCGGCGGGTGTCGGCCGGATCGATGATGCCGTCGTCCCAGAGCCGCGCGGTCGCGAAGTAGGGATGGCCCTGCACCTCGTACTGCTGGCGGATCGGCGACTTGAAGGCCTCTTCCTCGTCGGCGCTCCACTGGCCGCCCTTGGCCTCGATGCCGTCGCGCTTCACGGTCGCCAGCACGCTGGCGGCCTGCTCGCCGCCCATCACGCTGATGCGCGCGTTGGGCCACATCCAGAGGAAGCGCGGGCTGTACGCGCGGCCGCACATGCCGTAGTTGCCGGCGCCGAAGCTGCCGCCGATGATGATCGTGAACTTCGGCACGTTGGCCGTGGCCACCGCCGTCACCATCTTGGCGCCATGGCGGGCGATGCCCTCGTTCTCGTACTTGCGCCCGACCATGAAGCCGGTGATGTTCTGCAGGAACACCAGCGGCGTCTTGCGCTGGCAGCACAGCTCGATGAAGTGCGCGCCCTTCTGCGCCGATTCCGAAAAGAGAATGCCGTTGTTGGCGACGATGCCCACCGGCATGCCCTCGATCTCGGCGAAGCCGCAGACCAGGGTCGCGCCGAAGCGCTGCTTGAACTCGTGGAACTCGCTGCCGTCGACGATGCGCGCGATGATCTCGCGCACGTCGAAGGGCTTGCGGGTGTCGGTGGGGATGACGCCGTAGATCTCGTCCGCCGGATAGGCAGGTGCGTGAGCCGCAGAAGGACCAGACGCTTGCGCCCGGTTTTCGCCCAGGTGCGCTATGGCGGTGCGGGCCAGCGCCAGCGCATGCAGGTCGTTCTGCGCCAGGTGGTCGGCCACGCCCGACAGCCGCGTGTGCACGTCGCCGCCGCCCAGGTCCTCGGCGCTGACCACCTCGCCGGTGGCCGCCTTCACCAGCGGCGGCCCGCCCAGGAAGATGGTGCCCTGGTTCTTGACGATGATGCTCTCGTCGCTCATGGCCGGCACGTAGGCGCCGCCGGCGGTGCAGGAGCCCATCACGACCGCGATCTGGGCGATGCCCTGCGCGCTCATCTGGGCCTGGTTGTAGAAGATGCGGCCGAAGTGCTCGCGATCGGGGAAGACCTCGTCCTGGTTCGGCAGGTTGGCGCCGCCCGAATCGACCAGGTAGATGCAGGGCAGGCGGTTCTGCTCGGCGATCTCCTGCGCCCGCAGGTGCTTCTTGACGGTCATCGGGTAGTAGGTGCCGCCCTTCACCGTCGCGTCGTTGCAGACGATCATGCAGTCGACACCGCTGACCCGGCCGATGCCGGCGATCAGGCCCGCGCCCGGCGCGGCGTCGCCGTACATGGCGTGCGCCGCCAGCGGCGCGATCTCGAGAAAGGGCGTGCCCGGGTCGAGCAGCTGCGCCACCCGGTCGCGCGGCAGCAGCTTGCCGCGTGCCGTGTGCTTGCTGCGCGCAGCTTCGCCGCCGCCGGCCTCGACCGTCGCGAGCCGCGCCTGCAGGTCGTCGACCAGCGCACGCATCGCGGCCGCGTTGGCCTGGAATTCCGCCGAGCGGGCGTTCAATTTCGTTTCGAGCTTCATCGTTGTCCTTGCCTCAGCATGCTGCGCCACCGCTTGCACGGCATGCGTTGGATTTCTCGGCCGGCGCAGCCAGGCCCCCTCGGGAGATCCCGCGGAACCGGCTTCGCCGGGCCGCAGGGATCGCCCCCTGGAAGGGGGTGCAGAGCCACACGAAGTGGGCGAGGCTGGGGGTCATGCCGTCTCCGAGAAGAGCTCGCGTCCGATCAGCATGCGGCGGATCTCGCTGGTGCCGGCGCCGATCTCGTAGAGCTTGGCGTCGCGCCACAGGCGCTCCACCGGGAAGTCCTTGGTGTAGCCGACGCCGCCCAGCGCCTGGATCGCCTCGCCGGCCATCCAGGTGGCCTTCTCGGCCGAATAGAGGATGGCGCCGGCCGCGTCCTTGCGGAAGGTGCGCGCATGGTCGCTGCGGTCGCAGGCCTTGCCGACCGCGTAGACGTACGCGCGCGTGGCCTGCCAGGTCGAATACATGTCGGCCAGCTTGCCCTGCATCAGCTGGAACTCGCCGATGCTCTGGCCGAACTGCTGGCGCTCGTGCACGAAGGGCAGCACCGCGTCCATGCAGGCGGCCATGATGCCGAGCGGGCCGCCCGACAGCACCGCGCGCTCGAAGTCGAGGCCGCTCATCAGCACCTTGGCGCCCATGCCTTCGCCGCCCAGCACGTTCTCCTCGGGCACCTCGCAGTTGTCGAAGTAGAGCGGGAAGGTATTGGAGCCGCGCATGCCGAGCTTGTCGAGCTTGGTGCCGGCCGAGAAGCCCTTGAAGCCGCGCTCGACGATGAAGGCGGTCATGCCGCGCGCGCCCATCTCGGGCTCGGTCTTGGCGTAGATGACCAGGGTGTCGGCATCGCCGCCGTTGGTGATCCACATCTTGCCGCCGTTGAGCACATAGCGGTCGCCCTTCTTCTCGGCGCGCAGCTTCATGCTCACCACGTCGGAGCCGGCGTTGGGCTCGCTCATCGCCAGCGCGCCGACATGCTCGCCGCTGACCAGCCTGGGCAGGTACTTCGCCTTCTGCGCGGCGCTGCCGTTGCGGTGGATCTGGTTGACGCACAGGTTGGAATGCGCGCCGTACGACAGGCCGACCGAGGCCGAGGCGCGCGAGACCTCTTCCATCGCGACGATGTGGGCCAGGTAGCCGAGCTCGGTGCCGCCGTATTCCTCCTTCACCGTCATGCCGTGCAGGCCGAGCGAGCCGAGCTTCTTCCAGAGGTCGGCGGGGAACTGGTTGTCGCGGTCGATGTCGGCGGCGCGCGGTGCGATCTCGTCGGCGGCGAAGTCCTGGATCGCATCGCGCAGCGCGTCGATGGTCTCGCCGAGGTCGAAATTGAGGCCGGGATCCTGCATTTGAATGTCTCCTGGAAGCGGGTTCGCCCGCGGCTGCCTGCCGGGCGCAAGGTCGAGCTTACGCCGTGTGCCGTTGCATTTGGCGCCACAATGGTTGCAAATCGCGCCAGACAAACGCCCGCCGACATGGTCCATTCCGCGCTCCGCCCGAACCGCCGCGCTGCCACGCCGATGGCCTTCGTGCGGGCGATCGTGCGGGCCTACGAGGGCTACGGCAAGTCGCCCGCTGCGGCACTGATGCAGGCACAGATCACGCCGCGTGAACTCCGCGACCCGGCGGCCCGCGTCACCGCCGCCCAGTTCGAGCAGCTGTCCGGCTTCGCGATGCAGGAGCTCGACGACGAGGCGCTCGGCTGGTTCGGCCGGCGGCTGCCCTGGGGCAGCTACGGCATGCTCTGCCGGGCCTCGCTGGGCGCACCCGCGCTCGGCGTCGCGATCAAGCGCTGGTGCCGCCACCATCGGCTCCTGACCGAGGACATCCTGCTCGAGCTGACGGTGAGCGGCGGTATCGCGACCGTCTCGATCCAGGAGCAGCGCGAGCTCGGCGCGCTGCGCGAGTTCTGCCTGGTGTCCAGCCTGCGCTTCCTGCATGGCTATGCCAGCTGGGCGATCGATTCGCGCATCACCCTGGTCGCAGCCGCCTTCCCTTTCGAGCCGCCGCCGCACCGGGACGCCTATCCGCTGATGTTCGAAGGCGAGCTGGCTTTCGGCGCGGCGCGCGCCAGCTACAGCTTCGACGCCCGCTACCTGGGGCTGCCGCTGCAGCGCGACGAGCGCGCCCTGCGCACCATGCTGCGCCGCGCATTGCCGCTGACGGTGCTGCAATACCGGCGCGACCGGTTGCTCGGGCAGCGCGTGCGCGAGCTGCTGCGCGCCCATCCCGAAGCCGGCGCCGGCACCGCGGAGGCGCTGGCGGCCCGGCTGCACCTGTCCAGCCGGACGCTGCACCGACAGCTGCAGGAGGAAGGCGTGTCGCTGCAGGCGCTCAAGGACCAGGTGCGCCACGAACAGGCGGCCGACCAGCTGCGGCGTACCAAGCGGCCTATCAAGCAGATCGCGCTGGCGGTGGGTTTTCTCAACGAGAAGAGCTTTTCCCGCGCCTTCAGGGCCTGGGCCGGCGTGACGCCCGGCGTCTTCAGGCGACAGCAGGCGCGGGCGCTGCTGACGGATGACTGACAACTGACGACCGTCGAAAAAGTAACGGTCGAAGCGACGTGACGATTCCGTGAAAAAATGGTGCCCGTCCCGGTTCAGCCCCGCCCGGTCCCGGCCGCTTCGACGGCATCAGCGCCTACGATCCACGCATGCACCCCGCTCCCAAGCCCGACAGCTCAGAATTCGCAGCCCTGATGGATTTCGTCGCCACTTCGGGGCGCACGGTGAACCATCCCGCGGTCATGCAGAAGGCCGACAAGCTGGCCTCCGAGATGCTGGCCGGCCGCGCCAAGGCGATGACGCTGTCGCTCGCCGCGATGGCCCGGGCCGCCGTCCGCGGCAACGCCTGAGCCCCTCGCGGGCATTCAGCGCGGATCGGCGCCGTCGTCCACCGTCGCGTTCAGCGAACGCACCAGTTCCTGGAAATCCTTCGAGCGCCGCAACGCGCTGCGTCCCGCCGCGATCAGCCGCGTGACCTCCTCGTCGCTGATCGAGAAGGCGGTCGGCACCTGCAGCAGCCGCAGGCGCAGCTCGCCATCGGCGGCGTCGCGCAGGTTGACCTGCACCACGTGGATCTGGGCATCGGGAGCGAAGGCGTCGTTGCCGTCCGGGTTGCGCACCCGCAGGTCCTCGCGCCACTGGCGAGCCGTGTCGAGCAGGAACTCCTGGGTCTCGGTCGTGGCCCGCGCGCCGGCGCCGAAGAGCAGCGTGTCGGCCACCGCCCGCATGCCCGGCACCCGGTCGCTCTGGTCGATGTTGTTGGCCGGATCGCGCGCCGAGTTGACGCTGATCACCACCAGGTTGCGCACGCTGCCGGGCGGTATGCCGACTTCCTCGAAGCTCTCGCGCAGGCCGCCGCCCGACAGGGCACGGTCGAGCAGCCGGCGCACCGCCAGGTTGTCGGCGACGCCGCCGTCGACCAGGTGGATGTAGGGCCGGCTCTGCGAATCGAGGTAGCTGTTGGCCTGCATGCGGAACATCCGCGCCCGGTAGTTGCTGCCGCTGCGCATCGCCAGCCGGGGCACGATGCCGCGGTCGCGGCACTCGCCGGCGTAGTTCTTCAGCGTCATCGGGCTCAGCAGGATCGGCACCGCCGACGACGCCGCCACCGCGAAGGACAGCGGCACCGTCTGCAGGTCCGAGCAGATCAGCTCGAACTGGTCGGTGGTGAACTCGAAGGGCGTTCCCAGCGACATGTCGGTGGCCGCGATCACCAGCTGCGGATGGCGCGGGTCGCGCTCGATGTCGGCGTAGGTCTGGCCGTGGTAGAGCTCGTCGAGCCGCCGCGCCAGCAGGTGGCTGCGGCCATACCAGGGCGAGGTCAGGTCGTAGAGGCTGCTCGGATGCAGCGCCTGCAGGATCAGGCTGTTCTGGAAGTTCTGGCGCAGGAAGTCGCGCTCGAAATCGGGCAGGCCCTTCGCGCCGAAGGCGGCGTAGTAGGCGGCCAGGATGCTGCCGCCCGACACGCCGCTGATGACGTCGGTGGAATCGAGCAGGTCGGCCTGGCGCCCGTTGAGCACGAAGCGGGTGCGATGCAGTTCCATCAGCACGCCATAGCCGAAGGCCGCCGCACGCGCGCCGCCGCCCGACAACGTGACCGCCACCAGGATCGTCGGGTCGCGCCCGGAGGCATCGACCACCTTGCTGAGCGGCGGCGGCGCCTCGGCCAGCGGCTCGTTGAGCCAGGGCCGCAAGGACGAGCAGGCGGCCAGGCTGGCGGCCAGCAGGCAGGCGAAGGCGAGGCGCAGGCCCTTCATCGGATCGCCCTCAGGCCGACGCCGGAGGCCAGCCGGCCACAAGCGCGGGCAGCTCGGCCATTTCAGTGAAGACCCGGGCGACGCCGACCGCGCGCAGCGCCTCGGGGCCGCTATGGCCCAGGTCGGTGGGGCTGTAGCCGAAGACAGTGGCGCCGGCGGCCACGCCGGCCATGGCGCCGGTGACCGTATCCTCGACCACCACGCAGCGCTTCGGGTCGACGCCCAGCGCGGCCGCGGCCTGCAGGTAGACGTCCGGGAAGGGCTTGGAACGCGGCGTCTCGTGGCCGCTGAAGATGCGCCCCTGGAAGCAGTCGAGGATGCCGATCTTCGCCAGCTGCAGCTCGACCTTGAAGCGGTCGGCGCCCGACGCGCAGGCGATGCGGCCGTCGAGCGCCGCATGCAGCGCGCGTACTGCTGCCGCGGCGTTCGGAATGGCGACCAGCTCGCGCTCCAGCGCCTCGTTGCGCCGCTCGCGGAAGCCTTCGAGCCAAGCCGGGGTGATCGCGAAGCCGGTGCGCGCCTCGATCAGCGCCGCCTCGTCCTTGACCGCCTTGCCGGTGAAGATGCGCATGCTCTCCTCGGTGCTGAGCGACCAGCCCAGCTCGCCGAGCATGGTGGCGAGCACGCGGTTGGTGATCGGCTCGGAGTCGACCAGCACGCCGTCGCAGTCGAACAGCACGGCGTCGATGGGGTTGGGGTTCATCGCTCGATCGTATCAAGCGATGCCCCACGGATTGATGACTCAGCCGCCCGCGGCGTGGATCGGGATGTAGATCTCGCCGCCGCCGGCCTTGAATTCGGCCGACTTGCCGGCCATGCCGTCCTCGACCGCCGCGCTGGTCTCCAGGCCGCGCTGCGCCGCATAGTCGCGCACCTCCTGGGTGATCTTCATCGAGCAGAACTTGGGCCCGCACATCGAGCAGAAGTGCGCCACCTTGCTGCTGTCCTTGGGCAGGGTCTCGTCATGGAACTCGCGCGCGGTGTCGGGGTCGAGGCCGAGGTTGAACTGGTCCTGCCAGCGGAAGTCGAAGCGCGCCTGCGACAGCGCATCGTCGCGCGCCCGCGCGCCGGGATGGCCCTTGGCCACGTCGGCCGCATGGGCCGCGATCTTGTACGCGATGATTCCCTGCTTGACGTCGTCGCGGTCGGGCAGGCCCAGGTGCTCCTTGGGCGTCACATAGCAGAGCATCGCGGTGCCGGCCCAGCCGATCATCGCGGCGCCGATGGCGCTGGCGATGTGGTCGTAGCCCGGCGCGATGTCGATGGTCAGCGGGCCGAGCGTGTAGAAGGGCGCCTCGTGGCAGTGCTTCAGCTGCTCGTCCATGTTGGCCTGGATCAGGTGCATCGGCACATGGCCCGGGCCTTCGATCATGGTCTGCACGTCGTGCTTCCAGGCGATCTGGGTCAGTTCGCCCAGCGTCTGCAGCTCGGCGAACTGGGCCTCGTCGTTGGCGTCGGATGCGCATCCGGGGCGCAGGCCGTCGCCCAGCGAGAAGCTCACGTCGTAGGCCTTCATGATGTCGCAGATGTCCTCGAAGTGGCTGTAGAGGAAGCTCTCCTTGTGATGCGCGATGCACCACTTGGCCATGATCGAGCCGCCGCGCGAGACGATGCCGGTGCGCCGGCCGGCCGTGAGGTGGATGAAGGGCAGGCGCAGCCCGGCATGGATGGTGAAGTAGTCGACGCCCTGCTCGGCCTGCTCGATGAGCGTGTCGCGGTAGATTTCCCAAGTGAGGTCCTCGGCCACGCCGCCGACCTTCTCCAGCGCCTGGTAGATCGGCACTGTGCCGATCGGCACCGGGCTGTTGCGCACGATCCAGTCGCGCGTGGTGTGGATGTTGCGGCCGGTGGAAAGGTCCATCACGTTGTCCGCGCCCCAGCGGATCGCCCAGACCAGCTTCTCGACCTCTTCCTCGATGCTGGAAGTGACCGCCGAGTTGCCGATGTTGGCGTTGATCTTGACCTTGAAGTTGCGTCCGATCGCCATCGGCTCGACCTCGGGATGGTTGATGTTGGCCGGGATGATCGCGCGGCCGCGCGCCACCTCGTCGCGCACGAACTCGGGCGTGATGATCTTCGGGATGCGGGCGCCCATCGGGTTGCCGGCGAGGCGCTTCTCGCGCGCTTCGTCCGCCATGTAGGGCGCCATCCATTCGCGCCTGCCGTTCTCGCGCAGGGCCACGTATTCCATCTCGGGCGTGACGATGCCGCGGCGCGCGTAGTGCATCTGCGTGACGTTGGCGCCGGACCTGGCGCGGCGCGGCTGGCGTTGCAGCGCGGCGGCGCCGGCGCGCAGTTCGGCGATGCGCTGCGCATCGCGGTCGGCATGGGTGGCACCGTCGTCGAGCGCCAGGTGCAGCCGGCCTTCGTAAGACTCGGTGTCGCCGCGCTCGGCGATCCAGGCATCGCGCACGCCGGCCAGGCCGCGGCGCACATCGATCTCGGCGGCCGGGTCGGTGTAGGGCCCCGAGGTGTCGTAGAGCGACACCCGCTCGCCGTTGGTGAGCAGCACCTCGCGCACCGGCACCCGGAGATCGGGCCGGCTGCCGGCGATGGCGCCCTTGGTGGAAGCGGGGAATGGTTCACGCGTCAGCGTGAGCAGCGAAGCGAACTTGTCGACGGCATTCATGCGGGGCACTCCTGGTGTGTTGAAACAACGGGTGCTCCGCGATCGCTCGTGGTGCTGCGGCCCTGTGGACGGACCGAAGCCTTGGAGTCGCAGCTCTTCTTACGCTGGCATGAACCAGATCAAGTTCGCGGGTTCGGCCGCTTGGCCATCTCAGCGCGCATCTGCGCGCACCCCGGAGCGGGGACGATTCTAGGCGCCAGATGGCCGAGGGATCAAGCCGGGCCTGCGGCCTGCAGCATCGGCGCTTCGGCCGCCGCGCCCGGCGTCGCCGCGCTGCCCGACGCGGCCCAGGCATCGAGCCCGCCCGCCAGCACGCGTACCCGCGGCAGGCCAGCGGCCATCAGCACACGGGCGCCGGCGATCGCCGAGGCATCGTCGGGACAGTCGCAGAAGAGCACCACGTCGTGCCAGTCGGCCTTGTCCTCGAGGCGCCTGGGCAACTGCTTCAAGCCGATGCCGATCGCACCCGGGATCGCACGCGGGTCGATGGCGCGCGCGTCGTCGGAGCGCACGTCGATCACCGTGATGCCGCCTGCCGCCAGCGCCTCGCGCAGGGCCTGCACCTCGATGTGGGCGATGTCGTCGGTGCGCCGGGCCAGCCGGCGCTGCCGCCAGCGCCAGGCGACGAAGGCGGCCAGCGCCAGCACGCAGACGAGGAGCGCGGCCAGGCCGATCTCGGACATCAGCTCAAGGACATCGGCGATGGCGGAATGGAAGATCCGGCCGAGCAGCATGAAGCCCAGCGTCCAGACCAGCGCCGCCACCGTCTCGTAGGCCAGGAAGCGCAGGTTGGACATGCCCAGCGCGCCGGCCATCGGCGCGGCGACCACCGACACGCCCGGCACGAACTTCGCCGCGATCAGCGACATGCCGCCCCAGCGTCCGATGATCGATTCGCTGCGGCGCACGCAGGAGTCGGGCGAGAGCGATATCCGGCACAGCAGCTGCATCACCCGGTAGCCCCAGTGGCGCCCGGCCAGGAACCAGGCCGCATCGCCGATGATGTTGCCGAGCAGCGCCGCGCCGGCCACGCCCGGCCACGATGCCTGTCCGCTGGCCGTGAGGCCGCCCGCCACGATCAGGAAGGGCGCTGCCGGCAGTGGCGCGCCCAGGCGCGCCGCCAGCGTAATCAGGAAGATCAGCAGCGCGCCCTGGCTCGCGGGAAAGGACAGGATTTCGGGCATGACGGACGGAAGCTCCCGCTATTCGCCGGCCGGCTTGGCCGCCGGCGCGCCGCGCAGGTCCATGTCGGAGAAGTAGGCGATGCCGTGGCCCTTGGTGTTGTCGGCGTCGGCCTGGATCGCGATGCCGACCACGTCGGGCAGCAGGTCGCCGGCTTCGCCGCCGAACGCCTTCTTGTAGTCGGCCATGAGGTTGCGCTTCTCGGAGAGCCAGCCGTTCGACTTGGTCGACTCGCCCGACTCGATCACGTCCATGCGCACCCGCTTGGTGAAGGCGTTGTCGAATTCGCTGCCCTTCATCTCCTTGTTGTCCCAGACATAGCAGAGGGCCTCGGTCGGCACCGATTCGCCGGTCGTGCTGCGCGCCAGGGCCAGCTTGGTCCGCTCGCCGAGCGGCAGCTTGTCGTTCGGGTAG
>Ga0265327_10000732_pt1 | contig 51255 bp, 34 predicted proteins | sample 41621metaG_FD_202089 | JGI IMG/M metagenome (GOLD analysis project Ga0265327, IMG submission 202089) | Rhizosphere microbial communities from Carex aquatilis grown in University of Washington, Seatle, WA, United States - 4-16-21 metaG | ecosystem: Host-associated > Plants > Roots > Rhizosphere... | reverse complement strand
TCAGGCCCAAGCCGCCCGCCGTTGCCGCGAGGCTCGGCAATCCACAGTGTGACCTTAAGGACTCACCGCCATGAGCGTTTATCTCTATCTTTCGCTGATTCCCGAAGCCCTGATCGCCTCCCATTTGCCACCGGAAGCGTTCGGACAGTACTATGCGACCGGGCACCATTTCAAATCCAAGGGCGAGGCCGTGTTTTTCGAGGTCGACCCGGCATTCCGCCACGGCCATTTCCCCATCGAAGAAGGCCTCGCCCGTTGCGTGCCGCATCCCGACGGGAGCCCGAAAAACTCGGTCTGGCTGTCGGTGTACCGCGTCCTGGAGCATATCCCCCCGAGCGCCTTGGGAAAGCTCTATTTGAGCACCAGCTACGGCAAGACCCTGGGGCTGGAGCGGCGGCAGGACGGGCTTGACGAACGGCCCGGCCTGCGCCTGTACCAGGATTTGGCGCCGTCGACCAGCCTGCTGGCCAGCACGCTGGACCCTGCCCGCTACTACCGGGCGGTGACCTGCGAGCCGAGCAAGTTCATCCGCTTTCCGGCCCTGGCCTTCGTCGAACTGGGCCTGGGCGCGTTGGCGCAAGACCCGGAAAACGGCCCGGTCGGCGATTTGCCCTACCCGTACCTGCACCCTCTGCGCGAAGCCTTGCTGGCCTTGGAAAGGCAAGGCAAGCAAACCAAGCTGGTACAGCGGGCGCATTCGGTGGAGTTCCCCTACCGGATGGTGAACACGGGTTTTTATGTCGGCAACGGCGCCGACCTGGCGTTCTACCCCATGCCCAGCCATGAGGCGCTGCGCCGCGACCACGCCAACTGGTGGCGCCTGGCCAATCTCGGCTGACAACAACCATTTTCAACAACAAGAAGAGCAGAGGAGAGGTGGTATCGTGATACACGCATCAGCAGCGGTTACTATTGCGTTCATAATGGGCGCGTTGGGGGTCTGGTTTGTGCTCTGGCAATTGCGCCGGGTGCTCGCCTACGGCCAGGGCAGTGAAACCATGCAAGCCATCGCCCACGCCATCCAAGAGGGGGCGTCGGCGTTTTTGAACCGAGAATACCGGATACTGGCGATTTTCGTCGCCATCGTCGCCACGGTCATCACCGTGTTTTTGCAATGGCAGACCGCCATGTCGTTTGTGTTCGGCTCGGTCGCCTCCGCCGGGGCGGGTTATTTGGGCATGCACGTGGCCGTGCGCGCCAACGTCCGCACCGCCGCCGCCGCCAGCCATGGCCTGCACGAGGGCCTGCGCGTCGCTTTCGGCAGCGGCGCGGTCATGGGCATGTCGGTGGTGAGCTTCAGCCTGCTCGGCATGGGCCTGCTGTATTTCATCTTCAAGGGCGACCCGAACCAGCTCGTCTACATCACCGGCTTCGGCTTCGGCGCCAGCAGCATCGCGCTGTTCGCCCGCGTCGGCGGCGGCATCTACACCAAGGCCGCCGACGTCGGCGCGGACTTGGTCGGCAAGGTTGAAAAAGGCATCCCCGAGGACGACCCCCGCAATCCCGCCGTGATCGCCGACAACGTCGGCGACAACGTCGGCGACGTGGCCGGCATGGGCGCGGACTTGTTCGAGAGCTACAGCAGCTCGATCATCGCCGCCGCCACCTTGGGCGCGTCGATGGGCGTGGAAAACGCGGCGGCTTTCATCGGCCTGCCGTTCCTGGTCGCCGCGGTCGGCATCGTCTCCTCGCTGTTCGGCATTTACATCGTGCTGGGCGAGAAGGTCGCAGGCGACGCCGAGCAGGCCCCGCCCGCCTCCAAGCTCGAAGGCTGGTTGCGCCCCGTCCACCTCTACCTGCAAAAGCACCTGGCCGAAATCAGCGAGAATGCCAGCCTGGAAGAGCTGTTGAAGGCGCTGCGCAACTCAGTCTGGGGCGCGTCCGCCGTGGTGCTGGTGCTGTCTTTGGCCGCCGTGCTGCTGGCCGGGGTCAGCTTCAACTACTGGCTGGTGATCCTGGTCGGCCTGATCGCCGGCAACGCCATCGCCTTCGCCACCGAGTACTACACCTCCTACACCGAAAAGCCCACCCAGGGCATCGCCTACGCGACGCAGACCGGCGCGGCGACGACGATCATCCAGGGCTTGGCCGTGGGCATGATGAGCACCGTCGCGCCGGTGTTGATCGTGGCCGTGGCGATCTTGCTGTCCGTGTGGCTGGGCTACAATGCCAACGGCACCGAGACGGCCGGCCTGTACGCGGTCGCCTTGTCCGGCGTCGGCATGTTGAGCACCTTAGGGGTCACGCTGGCGACCGACGCCTACGGCCCGGTGGCCGACAACGCCGGCGGCATCGCCGAGATGAGCCACCTGCCGAAAGAAGTCCGCCAGCGCACCGACGCTTTGGACAGCCTCGGCAACACCACGGCGGCGACCGGCAAGGGCTTCGCCATCGGCTCCGCCGTGTTGACCGCGCTGGCCTTGCTGGGCGCGTATGTGACCGCCGCCAAGGTGGAAAACCTCCACCTGCTGGGGCCGACCATGCTGCCCGGCATCTTGATCGGCTCCATGCTGCCGTTCTTGTTCTCGGCGCTGACCATGATGGCCGTGGGCAAGGCCGCGCACGAGATCGTCGTCGAAGTGCGCCGCCAGTTCAAAGAAATCCCCGGCCTGATGGAAGGCACCGGCAAGCCCGACTACAAGGCTTGCGTCGGCATCAGCACCGAAAGCGCGCTGCGTGAAATGATCATCCCGGGTTCGCTGGCGGTGATCGTGCCCTTGGTGGTCGGCTTCGTACTGGGCAAAGAAGCCCTGGCCGGCCTGTTGATCGGCACCACCGGCTCCGGCTTCCTGCTGGCGGTCATGATGGCCAACGCCGGCGGCGCCTGGGACAACGCCAAGAAGTACATCGAAAAAGGCGAGTACGGCGGCAAAGGCTCGGATGCCCACAAAGCCGCCGTGGTCGGCGACACCGTCGGCGATCCGTTCAAAGACACCTCCGGGCCGTCTTTGAACATCCTCATCAAGCTGATGAGCATCGTCAGCCTGGTGTTCGCCTCGGCGTTCGGGTCGGGGTGGTTGCACTTCTAAGCGAGCAAGAAAAGCCGGTCGGGGTTGCAACCCCGACCGGAACGTTTGAAGTCCTAGGGCGGGTAAACGCCTTTGTGTTTGCCCATCCTCAGCCAATTCACGAATAACTTCTTCTCAATAATAAAAAAATGAATAATGTCATTCCCTTATCAAGGCTATCTGAATATCCGGTCATTTCCTTGTTTTCTGGTGCCATGGGACTGGATTTAGGTTTGATGGCAGCAGGGCTTGCTATTGCCGTCTCGCAAGATATTGACAAATGGTGTGCCGAGACTATTCGGCGCAACGGCCATGTGCTGATAGAAGGCGATATTCGTGAACTTATTCAATGCAATCCCACCTGTGATTTTTTGCTGAACCCGGCTCGATTAAGACGGCAAGACGTGTTCGCCGTGGTCGGAGGCCCTCCATGCCAGTCATTTTCCACGGCGGGCAAACGCAAAGGAACCCAAGATGAGCGAGGCACTCTTTACGGACAATTCATCCATGTGATTAAGGCCATTCAACCACGCTTCTTTGTCATGGAAAATGTAAAAGGACTGGCTTCCATGCCTGCCGATATTGAAGACCAAGACTCTAAGCGCTTGTTGGATGTGATATTGGGTCAATTTAAAAACTTGGGCTATCACACCGTGCATGCCGTGGTCGATGCCGTGCATTACGGAACCCCGCAGTTTCGGGAAAGGCTGGTGATTATTGGCAGCCGCGACAATGAGCCGATTTTCATTCCGGCCCCCACGCATTTCCACATGCACCAAAACGCTGAGATGCGCTGGAGGACTTTATTTGACGCCATAGGCGATCTGCAAGATCCCGGCGTCCATGCCAATTTCTCCCCCAAAATAGCCTATTACCTAAAAATGGTTCCAGAAGGCGGAAACTGGCGTTCACTGCCCGCCCATGAAACCCAGCGAGCCATGGGCGGGGCGTTTGATTCCGGAGGTGGCAAAGTTGGGTTTTACCGCCGCCTGGCTTATGGCGAACCCTCGCCAACGTTGGTGACCAGCCCCGTTCAAAAAGCCACCTTGCTTTGCCATCCTCGGGAAGACCGGCCCTTATCGGTAAAGGAATATGCCAGAATCCAGCAGTTTCCAGATGACTGGGTGTTTGAGGGCAAAATTGGAGATTGTTATCGGCAAATCGGCAACGCCGTGCCGGTGCCCCTAGGCAAAGCCATTGGGCAAATGCTCAAAGCGGTGGCGCTTGGCAACGCTACCATTCATGTCAAGCGCATGCGTGGCACCTCGGTTCATGATGAAATGAAAAAAAACACAGCCATCGCATTAACAGGGTTATAAAGGACAGACAGTGACAATTGATTCTGATTTGTTAGAGGCAAAAATTGCTGAATTGCTTGATGTTTTCTATGAGAAGCGCAAGGAGTCATTGAAAGGCTTGCGCCTCATCACGACATTAAAACGCAAGAACCCATATTTATATCGTGCGATAGGCGTTTCTGATGCCAGCGACATTGTGGAGGAATTGCTGCATGCACATGTTTCAAGCTCTGATGAAACTCTTTTTGGGAATGAGTTCTTTGAGCCTTTGGCTAAATGGGTGGCAGAACAAGCTTCTTTAGGCGACGACTCAGTCACAGTGCAAATCGGCGCGGCCGAGGGGAGCGATCTTACTATCGACCATGGCCAACACTATGAAGCCTACGCCATTAAATCGGGCATAAACGTTTTTAATGCGCAAAGCAGAAAGCGCCAGATTGCAGACTTTTCCGCGCTCAGGTCGAGACTGAGCAAACTAAAGAAGCGATTCGATCCTATCGTTGGCTATTGCTATGGGCGGAAAGAACAGCGCGACGTTAGTAAAGCCGCGTTTATAGAATTAGCCGGGCAAAAGCTATGGTCACATCTTACCGGCGAAGAAGATTTTTATCTACGCATTATCCGTTTGATGCAGGCCAAGCCATTACAGCATCGGCCTATTTTTGTCGAGGAATTCGCCCAAGCAAAGAATAGATTCGTCTTTGAGTTTCTTGAGACGTTCGCAAATGATGGTGTAATTGACTGGGATAAATTAACCGCTTTCAACAGCGGGCAAACTAAGCCTAAGACGCCGAAAAATCCATCGAAGAAAATACGATAATTTTCTGGTTCCCACACGCCGAATAGGAACCCATTCGCTCCGCGCTGCGGAGCGTCGGCGCGGCGCGCCGAAACGGCATTCCTACGCAGCCCGCATAGAATGCGCTGAGGAACGAAGCGCATCAATTGCGAACGATGCGCCTCCTCCGTCGGCACATCCTACGCAACACGGCAAGGCGCAATAGCGGCTTTATCGCGTATTTCTCCGCATGATAAACTTCTTTGTGAAATTGGGAATGATAGAGCATCGCTTGGCAGAGGAAGCATCAATAGAACTAGCGAAATAACTGATTGCCCAGTCGCGTGTCATCGCGAAAGGCGAGCGTATCCGCGACGTTCAAAGGCTTGTCGACCGGTATGGCGGAAAAAAGTCGAAGTGGGCTAAAAAAAGCAGTCCAGTGTTTGAGAGCGAAGGAAGGCTGTGCGAATACCATTGGTATGAGCATCATGGCATCGGCAGATTTGAAACAAAGCTGAAGGTGGTCAGAGAAAAATGATTGTAAAAATCAAATCAAAGAATCCAAATTACCCCGATCTTTCCGAAGATCAGCCCTACTTCGTCATCGGGATAGAGGCGGATGACTATAGACTATTGAATGACGCCGGTAAACCCTATCTCTACCCGCCTGAGGTCTTTGAGGTCATAGATTCGCGGCATCCTCCGGATTGGATAACGGAATTTGGCGATGACGGGGAGCAGTATTCTTACCCCGCCCCCTTAAACGAAGCCGGTTTTTTTGAAGATTTTTTTGAACAGCAGCCTGAGAAAACGTCGATATTTTGGCATGTTGTGAATCAAACACTCGCGAAAGCGGCATAGCCCGCATAGGATGCGCTGAGGAACGAAGCGCATCAATCGCGAACGATGCGCCTCCTTTGCCAGTACATCCTGCGCAACCCCCTACATGCCATAGCAATTGGAAAAATTGTGATTACCCTTTACCGCGAGGGCAACCTCAAGATTTCTGTCTATGCCGACCATAATCCTCCACATTTTCATGTCGTTACGCCAGAGGGTGAATCGGTTGTGGATTTGTCAACGATGATGGAAATCCGGTCTGGTGCCAATCGGAAACTGGTGGTAAAGGCAATCCAGTGGGCGTTAAAAAACCAGCCTCTAATTGAAGCCGAGTGGAATCGGCTGAACACCAAGAGATGAATGATGAACGCAAATCCTCATAGAATCATTGCCGCCACGGCTTTGCCAAATACCCGGTCTGTGCGGGTAGTCTGGGAAAATGGAACTGAAAATATTATCGACCTGGCCCGGTTTCTCAGTGGTTTTTCGGTCTTTTCTCCATTGGATGATGATGACTATTTTGCGCAGGTTTCAGTCGGGGAATGGGGGTTTGAAATCACTTGGGACGGAGGCGGCGACATGTCTATCGTGGCGTCCACCGTGTACCGTCTGGCTGCCGAACAATCCGACGACCCGGCCCGCCAGTTTGATGCTTGGATGGCGCGGCAGGGGTTTTCCAACGACGCGGCCGGCCAGGCTTTGGGCTTGCCGGGACGCACGGTGGGCTACTATCGAACCGGCAAAAAACCCGTGCCGAAAGTTGTGCAACTGGCCTGCCGCGCCATCGACATGGAGCGGGCATCGGATCACGCTTTGCGCTGACTATCCGCAGGGGCCATGCCTGCGATGAATGCCGACCCGCGCGCGCAGGGTGCGCGATAAGCGGCTTCCCAACAGCCCTGCCGACACCCAGGCTTCACCGCGGCAGCCTTTGGCCGTGGCCCGGCGCGTGAATCCAGACCCCCAGCCGATACACCGCCATCAGCGCCAGCAGCGAGGCGATTCCGAGCAGGAATTCGACATGCCGCTCCGCCAAAGCCCTCAAGTCCGCCAGCAGCGCCGCCGTCACCGCCTGCGACAGCACATAGCAGGCGACCGCCACGACGAAGACGCCGAACAGCCGCTTCAACGCCGCCGCGCTGAACCGGCCCGACAGCATCCCGCCGCCGACAGCCCCGGCCACCGTGGCCGCGGTGACGGCGGCGGCCAGCGTCAAATCAATCTCGGCATGCGCGGCATAGCCGCCGATGCCCGCCAGGGCGTTCATCGCGATCACCAGCAAGGATGTGCCCACCGCCGCCGGCATCGGCAGCCCGACCAAAAGGCTCAAGGCCGGCACGATCAGAAAGCCGCCGCCGACCCCCACCAGCCCGGTCAGCAGCCCGACCAGCAGGCCGTCGAACAACAGCCTCGGATACGGAATCCGGGCCGGGCACAGGCCGTCACGCGCAGGCTGGCCACCGGGCTTGCCGCCGGACAGCATCGCCAGGCCGGTCGCCAAGGCCACCAGGCCGAACAGCGCCATCAAGACATCCGCGGCGAGGCAGGCGGCCAGCCGACCACCCAAATACGCGCCGGCCATGCCCGCCAGGCCGAAGAAAAAGCCGCTGTTCCAACACACCTGCCGCCGCCGCGCATGCTGGACTAGGGCGGTCAGGCTGGACGCGCCGACCACCACGAACGAGGTCAAGATCGCGGTCTTCGGCTCGATCTTCAACACGTACACCAGCATCGGCACGGTCAAAATCGAGCCGCCGCCGCCCAGCAGCCCCAGCAGCAGGCCGATCAGCAAAGACAGTCCGACGGCGAGGGTCATGACCGGCCACCGGCCATGCGCGGAATCAAGGCCGCCATCTCAAGCGTGGCCGGGGCGCGCAAGTGCCGGGGCCTTGCCGCAGCCCCGGTTGGCCGGCAAGGCCTGCTCGATATAGCGCGGATAATCCAGCTTCAGGTTTTCCATGATCGCGATGAAGTCCTCGCGGCTTTTGCCCTGGCCCAGGCGCGGGTTTTTCGCCATTTCCTGCCGGATCGTGGACACGGTGTTGCCGTGGTAGTCGTGGCCGGGATAGACCAGGGTGTCCGGCGGCAGCGTGAACAACTGGCTGTGGATGCTGTCGTACAGCCGGCCGGCGTCGCCCTGCTGGAAGTCGGTGCGGCCGCAGCCGTTGATGAGCAGGGCGTCGCCGGTGAAGACCCGGTCCGCCATCACATAGCTGACGCAAGCCTGGGTGTGGCCGGGCGTGTGGCGGACTTCAAACTCCAGCTCGCCGGTTTGCAGCGTGACGCCGTCGACGACTTGCACATCGGCGCAGGGCGCGCCGCCGTCGCGGTGCACCACGCTGCGGCTGCCCATGCGCTGGCGCAGCAGGCCGGCCCCGGTGATGTGGTCGGCGTGGACATGGGTTTCCAGCGTGTAACGCAGCGCCAGCCCCAGTTGCGCCAATAGGCCGACATAGGTTTCGACCTCGCTGGCGACCGGGTCGATCAGCACGGCTTTGCGCGTGCGCCCGCAGCCGAGCAAATAAGTGTAAGTGCAGGTGTCGGGTTCAAAGAGTTGTCTGAAAATCATGGCGGGGACTCCTGGCAAAGGTTGGCGGTTCGAGGGTGGCTTGATTGGCAATATAGCAAAGCCTGGGCCACAGGCTTGCGCAAGTCCGCGGCGCAATTTGGGCTGCTCGGAACGCGCGCATTGTTTCACTTGTCTCAAACCGTGAAACATGAGATACACACACGGTTCAACCGCAACATTACGCCACGCCATGAGCCCATCCTCGCCTTTCCTCAACCGCTGGCTCAGCCAGGTCGGCCCCGACACCGCCATGGAAGCCCTCGCCGACTTGCTCGGCGGCGGCGCGCTGTATGTGGTGGACGCCACGGGCCAAGTGCTGTTCTGGAGCCAGGGCGCGGAGCGGCTGCTGGGCTTTTCCCACGCCGACGTGCTGGGCAAGCCCTGCCGGCTGGCAATCCGCTGCGCCGACGGCCGCGCTTTTTGCTGTGTGTCCGAGCAAGGCAGCATCACCGACGCCGCCGTGGAGCTGGAGCGTGCCGACGGCGGCAACGTGCGGGTGCGGCGCAACGCCCGTGCGTTTTTCGACGCGGCCGGCCAGTTCGCCGGCGCCTTGGAAGTGCTGTGGCCGGAAGCCGCCCTGGCTTTGCCTTTGAGCTTGCAGGCCGAAGAGGAGACCGAGGAGTTCCATGGGCTGCTCACCCGCGACCCGGCCATGAAACAAGCCTGCCGCATCATCCGCAATGTCGCCCAGAGCGAGGCCACGGTGCTGATCCGCGGCGAGACCGGCGTCGGCAAGGAGCTGGCCGCGCAGGCTGTCCACCGCGAAAGCCACCGCCACGGCCGGCCCTTCCTCGCCATCAACTGCGCCGCGCTGAGCCCCAGCCTGCTGGAGAGCGAATTGTTCGGCCATGTGCGCGGCGCGTTCACCGGCGCGGTCAAAGACCACGCCGGCCTGTTCCAGCGCGCCGACGGCGGCACTTTGTTCCTCGACGAGGTGGCCGAGCTGCCGCTGGAATTGCAGGCCAAGCTGCTGCGCGTGCTGCAAGAGCGCAGTTTCATGCCGGTGGGCGGCGACCGCGCCGTCAACGTCGATGTGCGCATCGTCGCGGCGACCCACCGCTCGCTGCGCGAGCAGGTCAGGGAAGGCCGGTTCCGCGAGGATCTGATGTACCGGCTGCGGGTGGTGCCGATCTTCCTGCCGCCGCTGCGCGAGCGGCGGCTGGATGTGAACCTGCTGTTGTGGCGGCTGATCGACCGCCACAACGCCCGGGGCCAGCGCAAGCTGCTGCGGGTCGAGCCCGACGCGATGCGCGCGCTGCTGGACCACGCCTGGCCCGGCAATGTGCGGGAGTTGCAAAACGTCGTCGAATACGCCTTCGCGGTCGGTTGCGGCGAGGCGCTGCGGCTGGAGGATCTGCCGCCGGAGTTCCGCGAGGCACGCGTTGAGCCCGCCGCCTTCCGCGCGGCCCCGGCCCAGGCGCTGGACGAGGCCGCGCGCATCCGCGCCGCGCTGGACTGGGCCGGCGGCAAGATCGACCCCGCCGCCCAGCGGCTGGGCATGAGCCGGGCGACGTTTTGGCGCAAGCGCAAGCAATACGGGTTAGCCTGAGTTTCATCTTCCCGCCCGGCATTTTCGGCAATGCCTTGCTTTGGGCGTTTCCCTTTACATCCATGCAAGGCTGGACAAGATTCTGTGCGACAGCGCACAGACTACGCCTGGCGCCTCGCCCATACTTCAAACCAAGGATCCCAGTTGATCGCCTAAGTTTTCCGCCTAAACAGGTGGAAGCCGTCCGCTGGCTTGGCGAGCGGCATCTTTTGAGTTTGTCTATTTAATGGGAGTGGCAATATGCGAGTCGGCACAATTTTACTTATCGTTCTGATCCTGTTGCTGGTGGGCGCTTTTCCAACGTGGCCGCACAGCCAGAGTTGGGGTTATGCGCCCAGTGGCGGTCTAGGATTGGTGTTGGTCATCGTGTTGATTTTGTTCTTGATGGGCAGAATATAAGCGAGGCGGCGTGACTGAAAACTAGGCGGTGGGCACGCATGTCGCATGCATTTAATGGATGCGCTTAAGTGTTCCAGAAAAACTGCTTTTAATTCCGTTCGGGCTGAGCCTGTCGAAGCCCGCCCTTCGACAAGCTCAGGGCGAACGGCGGTTAAAATTGGTTCCCATGGTTTACTTATCTGCCCACCGCGCTGTCTTGCGCAATTCCCAGCCTAATCCGGGCGCTCTCATTCATCGTTTTTAGGAAACATCATGTCCACTCAAGAAAATCCTAGCCAACATGAGGGCGAACTAGCGCGGATAATCGCCGAAAACGCCTATTACAAAGCTGAGAACAGAGGCTTCGAGCCTGGTTTTGAAGAGCAAGATTGGATGGAATCAGAACGAGACGTTATAACACTCACCACAGCCCGGCTTTGGTCTTTTTAAAGCTATTTCCGGCCCCGTGGCGTGAACGCCTCGATGACGCGGGTTTATCGCGTCATCATTCCTTTTGAAAGGCCGATGGCCGTCCGGGCGGGCGGCACCGGGAAAGCGGGATCACGCGGTTTCCTTCCCGGTCGGCTTGATGTGGCTGATGTCGCTTAGGGCGACCCACAATATCGGCGGCGCGCCCAAGACCTCCCTGCGCAAGCAGTTGAGATGGGCATGAAACACCGGCCCGCCGACGCTTGCCATCTCCAAATTGAAGGCTTGCTTCTCGCCGTTGCCATGCGCCATCATGCCTAGGAACAGGCGGTGCCAACGGTCGCGGTCCTCGGGCGCGACGAACGCCGAGAAGCGCCGTTTGACCAGTTGCGCGCGGTCGATGCCGAGCAGCGCCGAGCCGGTCAGGTTGATTTCCTCAATCAAGCCTTCCCGGCTGATGCTGACATAGCCGACCGGGGCAAACTCGTAGAGTTCCACATAACGGTCCCGCGCCTCCTCCAAGGCCGCGTAGGCCCGCCGCAACTCCTCGTTCTGCATTTCCAACTCGACTTTATGCACCAGCAGTTCATGCATCAGCACATCGACAGGCTGGGCCGCGGCCTCTTCTGGCGACAAGCTGCCCACCAGGGCGGCGGCCTCCGCTCTTAGCGCTTGGCGCAGTTCAATCCCATCTTTTTTCTGGTTCATGTTTTATTCTCCTCAATAGACGGTTCGACGATTTCCTCAGTCGTCAGTAGAATCAACGACTGCTCACTGGCCGTGCCGACAATGCGGCGGGCATTCAACCTGATTTTGTGATGGCCGATGGCGGGAAAATCATGCTCCACCACATACCCTTCAACGGCCAAGTCGCGGGGCAATATAATTTCCAGCAGTTCGCGCAAAGCGGGGATGTTCCACTGGCTGTCGCCTAGATCGTAAATTTTGCGTCCCACCGTGTCGGCGACCATGACTTGAAAATACTGGTAGAAGGCATGGTTGGCGGAAACCACCTGCAAACCGCCGTCCAGCACCAACAGCGGTTCGCGTATGGTGTCGACGATGCTTTCGGCCAGCTCGCGCGCCAGTTGCACCGCCGCCTCCGCCTCGATGCGCGTGCTGATGTCGGTGAAGGTCAGCACCACGCCTAGGATCACGTTGTCCAGCGTGCGGTAGGGCTGGATGCGCGCCAGATACCAGGCCCCGTCGACAGTGCGCACCTCCTGCTCGTTCGGCACCAGCGATTCAAGCACGGACAGCGCCTTGGCCAGCAGCTCTTCGCCGACGAGATTGGACTTGATGTCGCCCAGCGGGCGGCCCACGTCCGAGGGCACCAGCCGGTAGAGTTTGGCCGTCTCGCGCGTGAAGCGCCGGATAATCAAGTGTTCGTCGAGGAACAGGGTGCCGATGTGGGTGTTGTCGAGCAGGTTTTTCATGTCATTTTGCATGCCGGCCAGTTGCTCGATTTTAGCCTGCAGCTCCGCGTTGACGGTGATGAGCTCTTCGTTGACCGATTGCAGCTCTTCTTTGGAGGTTTCCAGTTCCTCGTTGGTGGATTGCAATTCTTCGTTGGTCGATTGCATCTCCTCGTTGGCAGACTTGAGCTCCTCGTTGGAGGCTTGCTGTTCCTCGATGGCGGCTTGGTGGCTTTCCTTCAGGTAGGCAAGCTCGCGTTCCAATTCTTCGACGCGCCCCCGCTCGGCCGGCTGGACGGCCCGCTTGCGCCCCGGCTTGGCGGCCGGGCCGGTAAGATCCTGGAAGCTCACCAGCAGCAGGTTCTGGCCGCCCTCCGGGCTGGGCAGCGGGCGGACGCTGAGGCTGACCGCCGTGAAACCGCCGCTGGCCTTGACCTGTGTTGCCCGGCCCAGCGTCGGCGTCCCTTCGCTGGCGGCCATGCGGACCGCGGTGCGCAGTTCCAGCTCCAGACCTTCGCGGGCCATGTCGATGACATTGAGGCTGGCCTGCCCGGGCGCCGGGCGCAGGTATTTGCCGGTGTCGCCATGCACGTAGAGGATGTCGCCCTTGAGGTCGGCGACCACCGAGGCGGGCGCGAAACATTGCACCAGCGCCCGGCGGGTGAGTTCGGCGAAAGGGGTCTCTTTCGGTTGTTTAGGCATAGCTTCCTCGGGGGCTTTGCCGCCAGGCTCAGCGGCCCAGGACTCCACATGGGCCATGACGGCGCGGGAAGACGCGATGGAATGGGTGGCGCGGTAAAATTTCCATTTGCGGCTGAGCGGGCTGAACAGTTCGGTGTGGTTGCCGGTGCTTTCGGAGGGCGACAGAAACAATACGCCATTCGGCTTGAGCGCATAGTGGAACGCCTGGATCAGCCGGTTTTGCAATTCCGGCTCCAGATAGATCATCAGGTTGCGGCAACTGAGCAGGTCGAGCCGGGTGAACGGCGGGTCTTTGATCACGTTCTGGACGGCAAACACCACCATCTCGCGGATTTCTTTTTTGACCCGATACCCCGCCTCTTCCTTGACAAAGTAGCGGCGCAGCCGTTCCGGGGCCACGTCCTGGGCGATGTTGGGCGGGTAAAGCCCCGCGCGGGCCAGGCCGATGGCGTCGCCGGCCAGGTCGGTGCCGTAGATTTGCACCTTGAATTCTTGATGCGTCTGCGCCATCCGCTCGCGCAGCAGGATGGCGATGGAATAGGCCTCCTCGCCGGTGGCGCAGCCGGCCACCCAGATACGGAAAACATAGTCGTCGGTTTTGTCCTGGCACAAGGCGGGCAGGACTTCTTTTTCCAGCGCGGCAAACGCCTCGGCGTCGCGGAAAAAGCTGGTGACATTGATCAGCAGCTCTTTGAACAGCGCCTGCGCCTCGGCCGGGGTTTCCTTCAGATAACGGGCGTAAACGTCGGCGTCTTCGATGGCATGCTGGGCCATGCGACGCTCGATGCGACGGTGGATGGTGCTTTTCTTGTAGAGCGAGAAGTCGTGGCCGGTGGCGCTGCGCAATTGCATCAGGATGCGGCTGATCCCGCTGGCCGCTTTGGGCGCGGCGGGCGTCTCGGCGCGGGGGCCGCCGCCGGCCAGCAACGCCTGTGGCATTTCATCGACGGGCAGCACGTGGGTGGCGTAACCCGCCTGGATGGCGCTGGCGGGCATGCCGTCATATTTGGCCGTGGCCGGTGTCTGCACCAGCGTGACGCCGCCGGCGCCGAGAATGGCGCGCAGCCCCAGGGTGCCGTCGGTGCCGGTGCCGGACAGGATGATGCCGACGGCGTTTTCTTGCCGGTCTTCGGCCAGCGAGCGCAGAAAAGCGTCAATCGGCATGCGCTGCCCGCGCGGCTCGTTCGGCACGCTCAGTTGCAATTTGCCGTGGAAAATCGCCATGTCGCGGTTGGGCGGGATGACATACACGCGGTCGGGCTCGACCGCGATTTGATCCTGCGCCTCGACCACCGGCATGGCGGTGCTGCGCTGCAAGATTTCGGTGAGCAGGCTGGCGTGGCTGGGGTCGAGATGCTGCACCAGCACGAAGGCCATGCCGCTGCGCGGGGGCGCGTGGCGGAAGAACTGCTCCAAGGCTTCCAGGCCGCCGGCGGACGCGCCGATGCCGACGATGGGGAAGTTGACGCCGGTGCTGGCGGAGGCCATGGGCTTCAACGGGCCATGCCGGGCAGGGCCGGGAGCAGGCGGTAGGCGGGGCGCGACTCGCCACCCGACTCGTAAAGGACTTCGCCTGGCGGCATCGGAATCAGTTCCAAATGGGGGGAAACGCGCTCGTACTCGGCGGCGGGCAGGGCGTCGAGGCGGTGGTTTTGCCGCGGGCTGTGTGGGGCTGTCATAGCGATGAGTCTGCCAAGATCGAATGGTTCCAGATGCGGGGCGTAAACGCTGGGCGGAAAACCACAGCCCCAGGATGCGACGCCGGGCTTGCTTTATCGCACAGCGCACCCGGACATTCAAGTTTCTGCCTATCTCGCGACCCCCGTTTTTAAAACATCCGCCGCGATGGTAGTCTAACCGGCAACCCTGCGGCCCCTTCCGGCGGCGGCAAGCCCATATTCCTTTTTCGCGCTTAGGGCCATGAACGAAAACAGCCTTCTCCATGCCGTGTTGGACAGTCTCGACGACGGCGTCTGCCTGCTTGATCTGGACGGGCGCATCCAGGCGGCGAACGCCGCCGCCTTGGCGCTGCTGGGCCGGACTGAAGCCGAGTTGTCAGGGCGCGGCGCGGTCGAGGCGCTGGCGGCGGGCCGCTTCAAGGCCGGCTTGGCCGGTTTGCTCGCCGAAGGCCCGGCATGCCGGGAGCAAAACGGCGTGTTGCTCGGCCAGGGCGGGGTGGAGGTCGCGGTGTCCTGCCGCCTCGACCCGCTGCGCGACGGCGGCCGCCCGGCCGGGGCGCTGTTGCGCTTCCGCGCGGCGGGCGCGCCCGGGGTTTGCTCCGCCGCGTTGCGCGGCAGCGAATCGACGCTGAGGGCGATCCTCGACACCTTGCTCGACGGCGTCATCGCCATCGACGAGGCCGGCGCCATCCTGGTGTTCAACCCCGCCGCGGAGGCGTTGTTCGGCTACCGGCGCGATGAAGTGCTGGGGCTGAACGTCAAGGCGCTGATGCCCGCGCCCGACCATGACGCGCACGACGCCTATCTCGCCAACTACCTGCGCACCGGCGTCAAAAAAATCATCGGCATTGGGCGGGAGGTCACAGGCCGTCGCAAGGACGGCAGCCGGTTTCCGCTCTACCTGTCCATCGGCGAGGCGCCGTTGGACGGCCAGCGGCTGTTCGTCGGCGTGCTGCACGATTTGACGGCCAGGAAGCGCACCGAGGAAAAGCTGTTGACGCTGTCGAGAGTCGTGGAGCAAAGCCCCAACGCGGTGATGATCGTCGGCTTGGACGGGGCCATCGAGTATGTGAACCCCAGTTTCACGCGGCTGACCGGCTACGCCGCCGAAGAGGCGGTCGGTTTGAATCCGGCGCAGTTGTGCTCGGCCCATACCTCGCCCGACCAATGCCAGCGCCTGCGGGAAGCGTTGCTGGCCGGCGGCGAATGGCGCGAGGAAATCCAGGGCCGCAAGAAAGGCGGCGAGCCCTATTGGGCCTTGGAGGTCTTGTCGACGATCCGCAACGCGGTCGGCGAGGTCACCCATTTCCTGTCCATCCAACAAAACGTCACCGAGCGCAAGCGCGCCCAGGAGGCGTTGCGGGTCAGCGAGGAGCGCTTCAGGCAAGTCGCGGAGATGAGCGGCGAATGGCTGTGGGAGCAGGACGGGCAAGGCAGGTATCTTTACAGCAGCGGCGCGGTGCGGCAGATCCTGGGCTACGAGCCGGAGGAAATCTTAGGCCAGCCCTATCTGAACCTGCTGACGGACGAGGACAAAAAGCATTGGACGGACGAGCTGCCGCCGACCTCGGAAGTCCAGCAAGCCTTCTTCAAGCTGGTCAACCGCTACCGCCACAAGGACGGCCACGAGGTGTTCACCGAGTCCACCGGCGAGCCGATCTTCGGCGGCGAAGGCAAGCCGGTCAAATGGCGCGGGGTGGACCACGACATCACCGCCCGCAAGCATTACGAAGACGCGCTGCGCCTGCGCGACCGCGCCATCGAGGCGGCCAGCGTCGGCATCAACATCGCCGACGCCCGCGCGAAGGGCTTCCCCAACATTTACGTGAACCCGGCGTTGAGCCGCATCACCGGCTACTCGCGCGAAGAGCTGCTGGGCCGCGACATGCGCCTGCTGCAGGGGCCGGACACCGACCGCGCGGCGCTTGAGGAGATCGCCCGCGCGCTGGCGGAGGGGCGGGGCTGCGAGCTGGTGTTGAAAAACTACCGCAAGGAGGGCACGCCGTTTTGGAACGAGTTGCTGATCGCGCCGGTGCGCGACCAGGAGGCGGTCAGGCTGACCCATTTCATCGGCGTGCATGCCGACGTGACCGAGCGGCGGCGCGCGGAGGCGGAGCGCCACGAATTGGAGATCGCCAAGCAAATCCAGCTTTCGCTGCTGCCGAAAGCGCCGTTGCAAGGGGCGGGCGTCCGCGTGGCGGGTTTTTGCCAGCCGGCCACCCATGTCGGCGGCGACTATTACGATTATTTTTATTCCCGCGACACCTTGAACGTGGTCATCGCCGACGTGTCCGGCCACAGCGTCGGCGCGGCGCTGGTCATGGCCGGGGTGCGCAGCACCTTGAAAGCGGAGACCCGCAAGGCCGACGACGGCCAGCCCGTCCATGGCTCGGCGGCGGTCCTGTCCGCGCTGAACGAGCTGCTGCACGAGGAACTGAGCGGCGCGGATCTGTTCATCACCATGTTTTATCTGCGCTACGACCCGGCGGCGGGGCATCTGTGCTATGCCAGCGCCGGCCACAACGCCCCGTTGCTGTCCTGCGCGGATGAAGACGGTTGCCGGGAGCTGGACGCCGAGGGCATGGTGCTGGGCGTCAAGCAGGAGGTCTGGTTCGAGGAGAAGTGCATGCCCTTGAAGCCGGGCGACCGGGTGCTGCTGTACACCGACGGCATCACCGAGGCGCAGAGCCCGGCCGGCGAATTTTTTGGCACCGCCCGCTTGTGCGGGCTGTTTTCCGCGCACCGCCAGGATTCCCCGGAGGCGACCATCGCCCAGATCCTGCAAGCCTTGCGCGGGTTTTGCGGCAGCGATTCGTTTAACGACGATGTCAGCATGGTGGTGATGAAAGTCGAGCCGGCATGAAACACCCGCCCGCAAACGGCCAGAAATTAACGCGGCTGAACCGCTTTTAGCCTAGACTGTGACCCGATCACACTTTTGTAATTAAAAAAAAACCATCTAATAGAGGCAGCGAAGAATGAACCAGCCGAAACTATCCCCCGATTTGCAGCGGCTTGCCGACGGACGGCACAGCGATCCTTTCGCCGTCCTGGGCCGCCACCGGCAAGATGGCAACGTGGTCGTGCGGGTGTTGCTGCCCCACGCCGAAACGGTGGCCCTGGCCGAAGGCGGCCACCCGTTGCAACGGATCGAAGGAACCGACATTTTTGAATGGCGCGGCGCGGCCACCGAGGTGCCCGAGCGCTACCGGCTGATCTGGCGCGACGACGGGCATCGTGAGCATATCGGCCACGACCCCTATTGCTACCCGCCGCAGCTTTCCGACTTCGACCTGCACCTGTTCGGCGAGGGCAAGCATTGGCATGCTTATCGGCTGCTGGGGGCGCGGGTGCATGAGGCCGAGGGCGTGGCCGGCGTGGTGTTCGCGGTCTGGGCGCCGGGCGCCGAGCGCGTCAGCGTGGTGGGCGATTTCAACCGCTGGGACGGCCGCGCCCATCCGATGCGCGTCCACGGCAACGGGGTTTGGGAGCTGTTCATCCCCGACCTGCCCGCCGGCGCCGTCTACAAGTTCGAGTTGCGGGCCAAAAACGGTGATGTCTTCTTGAAGTCCGACCCTTACGGGCGGCGTTTTGAACTGCGCCCCCAAACGGCCAATATCGTCGAAGCGCCCGACACCTTCCAATGGCGCGACGAGGCTTGGCTGCAGGCCCGCGCCGGTTTCGACTGGCAGCACGAGCCGATGTCCATCTACGAGGTGCATCTAAGCTCTTGGCAGCGCGGGCCGGAAGGCGAGATGCTCAATTACCGGGAGGCCGCGGAACGGCTGGTCGAACATGCTTTGCGCCTGGGCTTCACCCATATCGAGCTGATGCCCATCACCGAGCATCCTTACGACAAATCCTGGGGCTACCAGACCACCGGCTATTACGCGCCGACCAGCCGTTTCGGCAGCCCGGACGATTTCCGCTGGTTCGTCGACCACTGCCACCACCATGGGCTAGGCGTCATCTTGGACTGGGTGCCCGCCCATTTCCCGAAGGATGCCAGCGGGCTGGCCCGTTTCGACGGCACCGCGCTGTACGAACACGAAGACCCGCGCCTGGGCGAGCATAAGGATTGGTCCACGCTGATCTTCAACTTTGGCCGCTACGAGGTGAAGAATTTCCTGATCTCCAGCGCCCTGTACTGGCTGGAAGAGTTCCACATCGACGGCCTGCGGGTGGACGCGGTGGCGTCGATGCTGTACCTGGACTATTCCCGCGAGGCGGGCGAGTGGCTGCCCAACCGCCACGGCGGCCGGGAAAATCTGGAGGCCATCGACTTCATGCGCGAACTCAACGAAGTGGCCCATCACCAGGTGCCCGGCGCGCTGGTCATGGCGGAGGAGTCCACGTCATGGCCGCAAGTGACCAAGCCGACCTATGTGGGCGGCTTAGGGTTCGATTTGAAATGGAACATGGGCTGGATGAACGACACCCTGCGCTACATCGAAAAAGAGCCGCTTTACCGCCAGTACCACCAGGGCGAGTTGACCTTCAGCATGCTCTACGCGTTCACCGAGAACTTCCTGCTGCCGTTCTCGCACGACGAAGTCGCCCACGGCAAGCATTCCATGCTGTACAAGATGCCGGGCGACGAGTGGCAGCAGTTTGCCAATCTGCGCCTGCTCTATGTGTATATGTTCACCCACCCCGGCAAGAAGCTGTTGTTCATGGGCAGCGAATTCGCCCAAGGCCGGGAGTGGGACAGCTCGGGCGCGCTCGACTGGTATGTGCGCGACTATCCCTTCCACCAAGGCGTGGAGAAGCTGGTCGGCGACCTGAACGGCTGGTACCGCGGCCTGCCCGCGCTGCATGCCTTGGATTTTGACTGGACGGGTTTCGAGTGGATCGACTGCCATGACGCGCACAACTCCGTGCTGGTCTATATTCGCCGCCAGGATGAGGATTTCGTCGTGGTGGCGCTCAACTTCACCCCGGTGCCGAGGGAAGGCTACCGCATCGGCGTGCCCGCGGCCGGCGTCTACCAGGAAATCATGAATTCGGACGAGACCGGCTACGCCGGCAGCGGCATGGGCAACGGCGGCCTCGCGCTGGCAGCCGAGGAGCAGCCCTGGATGGACAGGCCCTATTCGCTGGTGATCACCTTGCCGCCCTTGGCGGGCATCATACTCAAGCTTAAGCCGGCGCCGGCCCTGGACGATGGGCCGGAGTCGGTGGAGGTTGGCGGCGAGGAATGAGGTTTTGGAAGCCGGTGCTCCCCGCCGTTAGCGCCGCCTTATGCCGGGCTCGGGATACCCTGGCGGAAAGTGCTTGCCAATAGCGGAGGCCGCGCGGTGCTGGCAAAATCCATGCTCAGAGGGTCGATTGACGGTCAATAGTGGGCGACCAGTCGGATGTATTGACTAACTGGTTTGCCCCCCAAAGCAGTCTCTAAGAATTCAAAACCGCAATGATCGTTTTGAAATCCTCTTTCGTTCCAGTCCGGCGGTTTTCCGCCTTCATGGCGGCAACCCAGGCTGGCAGATTTTCCAAGATGTCATCAGCCATCTGCAAAGGCGTTTGCCCTTTTGCGTTGGCTTTAGAAGCTAAGCCTGGAAACTCATCAAGAATGAGACGGACAGATTCTGGAACTCCAAACCGGACGGCCGTGTGCAGCGGGCTGTTTCCCTCGCCCTCTGTCACCTTGGCAACATCGGGGTTGCGATCCAACACCAGTGCGACACACTCGGGCGAACGCCCAGACACGGCGGCATGAAGGGCCGTCCGGCCAGCGAAGTCCTGTGCATCAACATCTGACAAAGGGGCCAGAAACTGGGTGAGTTTCGCATTGCCCCGGTCGGCCACCAACATCAAGGGCGTTTGCCCCTTGAAGTCCGCGATCTTGGCTTGCTCCGGCCAGGCTTCAACCAGCAAGGCAATGGCTTGCCACCAATGCTTCAAATGCTGTTCGACTACACCTGCCCCGCGGGCTATTCTCCAATCTGCGTTAAATCTAACCCTTGGCAAGTTGTCTTCAGCGGTATGCAGAAGTTTCAGCCAACTCAGCAAGACACTGTTGCGACGGGATTCCTTTAGATTCGATTTACGAAATACCTTGGCATGGCGTTGCATCCAGCCCCGCAAGCCGTCCCAATCCGCAGTTTTAATCAAGCCGAAGGTTTCCCCCAATAGCGCCTGATAATCCTGTGTTGCCGGATTTTCTTTCCGCTGCAAGCTAGGATAGGGCCGGTAAAGATCAGTCCAGAAAAATTCCTCGCACCAAACCGCTGTATCCTCGAAAGATCCCATGCCATCAGGGAACATTCCGTAATCAATCATGTTCCGATAATACTTTTCCTGCTTCTTCGGCTCAAGCCCATTCTCTGCAACCTCGACGGCAAACGCATCCCGTGCGATTTCCCCTCGCAATTCGCCAAATCCACGTTCCGAGCAAGCCTTCAGCGCCGCTTTGAAACCTTCGCTGGCCCCGGCAAAGTCATTTTGCATCAACCGATGCTTAGCCCGGAAACGCAGCAAAGGCGCTTTCCATTCCTCGTAGCCGGGGCTGGCTTCTGCTTCGTCTAACAGCGACTGGACACGCTGCTGAACATCGCGGGGACGCTCCTTGGGCTCGCCATTTAGTAGAAATCCGAGTTCGATGAGGATAGCCCCGACCGTCTGCCCCGGTGTTGCCGCCAGTTCACGCAGACGTTTTAGCGCCATGTCCCGCACCTTGGCCGGCCAGCCTTCTGTTTGGACAAATTGGCTGACCACCCAATAGCTTTCTTCTGCCTGAAGCGCCCGCCAAGGCGAGGCGACACGAACCCGCTCAATCAGCTTTTGCAGCCGCAGATCTTCCTCTAAGTCATTTTTGAGGAAACGCCTGCGCGTTTCATCGATAGATTCCATTTCATCCACACCCAACGGAAACATATCCTCCAACGGGCTTTCGGGGCTGAGGGCCGCGAACTTTCGCGTCAGTCGCTCCGCCAGTTTCAAATAGGCAGTCCCTTGTCCCTTGTTCAGCGAAGGCACGATAGACAGCATCAGGTCTGCCTTCCCCCACCATGGCATCTGCGCTTCAAACCAAGCATCCTGTTCGTCAAAGCTGATCCCGTTTTGCCAAGCGGCAATGGTCAGGTTGTAGACATACTGGGACAAGCCGATGAGTTGTAGCAATTTGTTCTTGGCGGGGTCGGCACAAGTGGCCTTAACCTCCTTTCCAAACAGGGCTTGCACCAGCCGCAGGTAGCCGTCCTGAACCATCCTCGCCACCGTGAAACGCTGGCGTAGGAGGCGCATCGTGGGCTGGGCGTAGCGGATTGAAATAAGCCTTAAGAATTCTTGCTGTTCCTCTGCCGATGCGGCGCCGTTCAACACTGGTTCTAGTCGCTCTGCCGTCATCGGGATTTGCTCGCAGAGAGTATTGGCGTCCAGCCCCTTGCGCTGGATGAAGGCCAGGGCATCCTCAAACGGCGGCTTGTCTGTTACCGCCTTATCGGGGAATGTGCCGCGAAAATCCAGTTTGGCATCGTCATGGAATAATTCATTGATTTCCTTGGCGCTATTCGGCAAACGGCCTTCCAACCGCCAGCCTTGCAGCTTTCGTAGCGCATTGGCATTGACTAACTTTCCCTGTTCTTCCCGTTCTAAGCCCTGAAAGGCTTGTTCAAGTGGCTGTTGCCCAAGCAAGTCCAGCAACCATTCCACAGCCTGCCGCACCGGCAAGTCGATTTGATTGTTTTCCCGATTCACAAAAGGCAGGAACCAGAATTTGCCGCCGGGCATACCCGCATCAAACGGTCTTCCCGCTTCATCGCCCGCCAAACTCCAAAACGCGATGCGCCGGGCCAATCCGGGCACATAGGAATACGCCAGCAGATGCCACAACACTTGTTGCTGGCTGGCATTGCCCGTCCAAGTTTTCAATTCCAGCGCCTTGTGGAAGTCTGCCCACTCGTTGATTTTGCATGCTATATCGCGGCGGGCTTGCTCGTCCAAATCCAAGGCCGACAGGATCGAATCGAGCATCTCACCGCCCATTTCCCGGTGTTTTTCCAGCGGCAGGCCCAAATCGGCGAATTGATAGATGTATTTTGACGGGGGCCGTTCCAAGCCAAGACTTTGGTTGATTTCGAGCAATGCTTCTTCAAAAGAGGGAATGCGGGCCATGGTGTTCATCCAAGTGAGTTGAGGTAGGGCCGAAATTTTGCCGGAAGCCGCATAAGGACGCCATGAAAAATCCCGTACCTTCGAAAACCCTGTGCCGCCCGCCCCCCGCTTTCATGCCCGGTACGGGATTCGTCATGGATGTCAGCAGGCAGAAACAGCGACAATCCACTTCGCCGAATGCAAGCCGCATCTGGCCCTGCCCGGGGCAGCTCTCAAACCCGGACATGGCTATTCACGAGGGGAATCTATTTTGGAGAAAGACCATGAGCAACAACCCCAATTGGCCCAGCAAGTCTGGAAATCCTTCTGGCCCCGGTCGCGGCAACAATCCGCCCGCGCCTAAGAAGTAATACTTCTTCCGGCAGATCGAGGCACAGAAAAAAGCCGGCAGGTTTACACCCGTCGGCTTTTTTTGAAGTTATGACATCCTGACTTCGTTCAACAAATCGGGATGCCGATCCAGTACCTTGAGCAGTTTGACCAGCGCCAAGGGAGGCTTGGTTTTGCCGTTCTCGTAGCGTGAGAAGGCATTGACCCCGCCGCCGAAAATCTCCCCGGCTTCCCTTTGATCTAGCGCAAGCTTCTTGCGGACACGGGCGATAAAGCCCGGATCGACAATCGACGCATTCACTTGCTTGTTGAAATCCAGCATGGCCGCGCTAGTGCGGGAAGATTCAGCCGCATCTAGGAGGACTTCGCCGCAGGCCGGGCAGAAGTCTCCGGTCACCGCCGGGATAAGGGTGGTTTCACCCTTGTAAGTGTAGGGCAGGTCGCGGGTGTCATGCACCAGTTGCGCCATCGCACACAATGGACATTTCATATTCAAAGCTCCTTGAAGGACACGATCAACACATCATCAATGACCGTCAGTTTCAAATAGACCTCGCCGACTGGCGTGGTGGGCCGGTACACGTCCTGCCAAATCCTGTGGTCGGCGTGTGTGGTCATGCTTTTATAGAAGTCTGACGGGGCCAGCGCCATGACCACGCCGACGACCCCCTCGAAGTCGAGTCCCAACGCGGCACCACCCCCCAGCGCGGAACCGGTTGAGCGCACTTTGCCCGCCTCGATCAAGCTTTTTACCTTCGACAGTTTGCAATGGGGTGTGTTTTTTTCCATGGGTTTAAATTAACCTAATTGGTTATATTTGGCAATATGCGAGGCAGTTCAGCCATTCCCGCATCGCCGCGACGTCAGATTTGCCGCCGCGCGGGTCGTTTGGACGTTTCGTTGCGCACAGCCTTGCCGACCGATACACTGGCAAGCTATCGCGGCGAAACTTTATTAAATACTTGGAGATAGAAATTGCACCGCCCGGCCCCGCCATGGGAGCAGCGCTTCCATTGTTTCCTGCGCCGCGCCGCAGGCCTAGAAGACGGCCCGGCCCTGGCCGGGCTCTACGGCGCGGCGTTTCCCCCTGGCTACCGCGAACTGACCCCGCCAGCGCTGGCGGGCCGGGACGTGCTGCGCTTGCGGCAGGCCGCCGAATCCGGCGAGGACGCGTTTGAATTGTGGCAGGCCACCGCCAGCCATGGCCATTTGTTGCGGCTGTACAGCCGGCGGGCGCGCTTTCTCGACGAGCTGATGCCGTTTTTGGCCGGGCTGGGCCTGCGCGTGGCCGATCATGTGCAGTTCGCGCTGGACGTGCCGGGCCGGATGCTGTGGGTCACTAGCTTCTCGGTGCGGCCGGCCCAGCCGGAGGCCTTGCCGCTGTCGGCGGTGAAGAAAAACCTGCTGGAAGCCTTAGGCGACCTGCTGGCCGGGCGGGCGGAGAGCGACGGGCTGAACGGCCTGTTGCCGCTGACCGGGCTGGGCTGGCGGGAGATCGACGTGTTCCGGGGCTACCGCAATTATTATTTGCAACTGGGCCGGCGCTTCACCCAGGCGAGCGTCCACCTCGCGCTGTTGCGCAATGCGTCCACCGCCTTGCTGCTGTACCGCTATTTTGACGCCCGCTTCAACCCGGACTTGGCCGCCGCCGCGCCGCCCGATCAAGAGGAGGACGCGCTGTCCGCGCTGCGGACGGAAATCGCCGCCGCCTTGGACCGGGTCGCCGACAGCCAGGAAGACCGCATCCTGCGCGACCTGTTCAACCTGATCGACGCGACCCTGCGCACCAGCCATTATCTGAGGCGGCGGCGCGGGGATTATTTTTTCGCGTTCAAAATCGACAGCCTGGGCGTGCTCGACATGCCCACGCCCAGCCCGCTGTTTGAAATCTATGTCCATGCGGCGCATATGGAGGGCATCCATTTGCGCGGGGCGAAGGTGGCGCGCGGCGGCATCCGCTGGTCGGACCGGCCCGACGATTTCCGCGGCGAGATTTTAGGGCTGATGCGGACGCAGACGATCAAAAACGCGCTGATCGTGCCGCATGGCGCGAAAGGCGGCTTCATCATCAAAACCCCCTGCCGTGACCGCGAGACCTGCCAGCGCCTGGCCGGCGAGGCTTATGCCACGCTGATCCGGGGCTTGCTGGATCTGACCGACAATATCGCCGAGGCCGGCGTCGCAGGCCCGCCTGGCGTGGTGGCTTATGACGGCGGCGACCCCTACCTGGTGGTCGCCGCCGACAAGGGCACCGCGCACCTGTCCGATACGGCGAACGCCATCAGCCAAGAATACGGCTTTTGGCTGGGCGACGCCTTCGCCAGCGGCGGTTCGCGTGGATACGACCATAAAAAGCTGGGCATCACCGCCCGGGGCGCCTGGGCGTGCGTCCAGCGCCATTTCCGCGAACTGGGCCGCGACCTCGGCCAGCCGTTCAGCGTCGTCGGCATCGGCAGCATGGACGGCGACGTGTTCGGCAACGGCATGCTGCTGTCGGCTTCGATCCGCCTGAAGGCCGCTTTCGGGGCCAAGTATATTTTCCTCGATCCGAACCCGGACGCCGAGGCGTCTTTCCGCGAGCGCAAACGCTTGTTTGAGCTGCCGGGCTCCAGTTGGGACGACTACGACCGGCGGCTGGTGTCGCCCGGCGGCGGCGTCTTCCCGCGCGCCGCCAAGGACATCGCGCTGTCCGCGCCGGTGCGGCAGTGGCTGGGCGCGCAGCACGGCTCCACCGACGGCGAAGGGCTGATCCGCTTGCTGCTGGCCGCCCCGGTCGACCTGCTGTGGCTGGGCGGCATCGGCACCTATGTCAAAGCCAGCACGGAGACCCACGAGCAAGTCGGCGACCGCGGCAACGACGCGGTGCGGATAGACGCTTGCCAGTTGCGCGCCAGCGTGGCGGGGGAGGGCGCGAACCTGGGTTTCACGCAGAAGGCCCGGGTCGAGTTCGCGCTGGCCGGCGGCAGGATCAACAACGACGCGGTGGACAATTCCGCCGGCGTGGATCTGTCCGACCACGAAGTGAATTTGAAGATTTTGATGGCGGAATGGTTGCGCAAGGGCTTGCTGGCGGGCTTGCTGGCGCGCGATGCGTGGCTGCAGGCGATGACCGCCGAGGTGTGCGGCCAGGTGCTGGCCGACAACCGGCTGCAGAGCCTGTGCCTGTCCCTGGATCTCAGGCGCTGCCGGCGCGACGCCGAGCCGTTCCTCGATGTCGCCGACAGCCTGGAGAACCTGGGGCTGCTGGAGCGCGCCGCCGAGTCCTTTCCCGGGCGCAAGGAGGTGCTGGCGCGGCCGGACAAGAGCCTGGCCCGGCCCGAGTTGGCGGTGTTGATGTTGCACGCCAAGCTGGCGCTCAAGCAGGTGTTGCTGGAAAGCCCGGATTTTTTGTCGCTTCCCGCGCTGGCCCCATGGCTGGACGGCTATTTCCCCCAGGCCCTGCGCGAACGCTGCGCCGGGCAGTTCGGCGGCCACCCGCTGGCCCGGGAGATCACCGCCACCGCGCTGGCCAACACCGTTGTCAACCAGGCCGGCGGCGGGTTTTTGAGCCTGGCCGAAAGCGCCGACGCGGCCGCGCTGGTCGAGGCCGTCCAGGCTTATTTGAGCTTCGATGAAATGATCAACGGCCCCGCCTTGCGTTCCGCCGTCGCCGGGTTGGAATCCGAGCTTCCCGCCGAGCGCCAGTACCAGTATCTGCTCGGGCTGGAAGACGTGCTGGCCGACTATTGCCGCTGGGCTCTGGCGCAGGGTGGCCCGCCGCTTCAAGACGCGCAGGCGCTGCCGCGCTGGCGCGCGTATTTCGAGGAATATCTGGACGTTTTGGCCGCCAGCCTGGGGCCGGGCGGGCGCGCGGCTTTCGAGGCGGAGGCGGGCGGGCTGGAGCGGGAGGGCTTTGAGCGGCGGACGGCGCGCTTGATCGCGCTGTTGGATCGTTTGAGCGAGTTTCCCGCGCTGGCGGAGTTGGCGGTGCGGACCCAGGTGGCCTTGCCGGAGGCGGCGCGCGCCTACCGGGCGGTCGCCGAATGCCTGGGGCTGGCGCGGATCGAGTCTTTGCTGGGCCGGGTGGCGGCGCGCGACCGCTGGGAGCGGCGCATCCAAATCCTGCTGCGCGGCCGCTTCCGCTTCAACCTGGCCCGGCTGGCCCGCGCATTGATCGAATCCGGATGCAATGAACCGGCGGCGTTCTTCGAGCAAAGCGGCGGCGGTCGGCGGCTGGAGCGCCTGCGTAGCCTGCACCGGGAGCTGGACCATGCCGCCGCCGCCGCGATCCTGCCTTATGCCGCCCTCAGCGCGGAGCTGGACGGTTTGGCGGAGTTCTGCTTCAGATAAACCTCGACGCGCCCGCCAAATAGCGGGCGCTTGCCGTAGCCGAGAGTAGAAGGATGGCGGCCATGGTCAGCCCGCCCGGCAACCGTGCGCTTCGCCGGTCTGGACAGAGGGTATTTCCCACTGGCAGACTCTTTAATTCCGGCGCAGCCACAGGCTGGCACCCCCAAAGACCCGCCCACCAAGCGCTAGCGCGTCTGCCACCCGAGCCGGAAAGCGCCAAAGCGCGTACGAGCCTCCAAACACGACCGTGAACGCTGACGAGAACATCAATAACGCGCGCAACACATACTGCTCGTTCCAGCTTCGATTGTCGCCAATCGCCCATTCTTTTGGATAGTCGTGAGGCAGAAAAATGTCATGGATATGAACCATGACGCCAGGCTTCAAACGAGGCAATATCTCAAAAAAAACATGGTTGACATCGCTGCCTGTCTTGGCGACATGGGATGAATCGATAAATAATATGTCTCCCGCTTCCAGTGCCGAAAAAACATCCAAGGAAACCTCTTGAACCGGCAAATCAATCAGTTTGGCAATGCCATCAATCCCCTTGGCGAGAAAAGGGCGAGGGTAGGGTTCAATACACGTTATTTCACAGCTTCCATCCAGCCACCTACGGTTGACGTCCGCCATCAGCAAAGAGGAAAAGCCTGAGCCGACTTCAATGATCCGCCGAGGCTGGAGTTTTCTCATAAGAACGAATAATGTGCGCGAATCCAACCAACTGAATTGCGAGTTTTGGGTATAGAAGGCGTTTAAGTCGGCGGATTCTTCAAGTCGCTCAGGATAATCGTAATCACCAATAAAGCGGGGAAATATATCCGTCAAAAACTCTAAGTGGCTGGTATCGTTGAAATCGATACCTAATATGACAGGCATCTGTGGCCAGATTTTTTCCTCATATTTTTTTACATCATCAATATTGACAATTGGGGAATAGAAATGGCCTGGCGGAAATGGCAAAGCCATAGCGTTTGACTCTTCTGGTGTGTCATCAGCTGGTGTGTCATCAGCCAAACTCTCTGAATTCGATATGTCCATTGTGTTCAACAACCTAAATCAAAAATTCATTTCACCCAACCCGTTCCAGAATGGATGGGGGCTCATTCGACAGCAGCATACTAAAGCCGGTCGGGGTTTTCAACCCGGCTGGGTAGCCAGGCAGGGTGGGCAAGCGTCGCTTCGATAAACTCAGACAGGGCCATAGGATGCGCTGAGGCACGAAGCGCATCATTCGGGTTGCTCGATTGATGCGCCTTCTTCGTCGGCGCATCCTATGTTCCTTGTTCCGTCTTAAACCGATCAGGCATAAGCGCTCTGGTAGCTCTCCAACACCCGGATATAGTTGGCGCGCTGGAACGCGGCGGGGTTGGCGACCTTGCGCTGGCTCATGCTGCCGCGCAACTGCTGGACGGAGCTGAAGCGGCGCGCCTCCATCCACTCTTGCAGGCCTTCCAGCAGCGTGGCGGTGTAGCCCGGGCCGTGGCGCAGCAGCGCGGAGGTGGTCATCACCGCGTCGGCGCCGGCCAGCAGGTATTTGATGACCTCGTCGGCGGTTTCGACGCCGCGCGTGGCGGCCAGGGAGGCGTCGAGTTGCCCGTGCAGCAGCGCGATCCACAGCAAGGGCAGGCGGATCTCGCCGGCCGAGCTGAGGCTCAGCGAGGGCTTGACTTCCAGTTCGTTGATGTCGATGTCCGGCTGGTAGAAGCGGTTGAACAGCACCAGCGCGTCGGCTCCGGCCTGATCCAGGCGCTTGGCCATGTGGCCGACGGCGCTGAAGAAGGGGCTGAGTTTGAGCGCGACGGGGATGCTGACGGTGGCCTTGACCGCCGCGAGGATGTCCAGGTAGCGCTGCTCCACCACTTCGCCGGTGGCGTCGAGGTCGGCCTCCACCGAGTAGATGTTCAATTCCAAGCCGGCCGCCCCGGCCTGCTGCATCTGCCGGGCGTAGTCGATCCAGCCCTCGCCGGTCACGCAGTTGAGGCTGCCGATGACCGGGATGTCCACCGCCTTGGCCGCGCGGTTCAGCAGGTTGAGATAGCTTTCCGGGCCGACGGGGTAGTCGTCGACGGCCGGAAAATAGCTCAGCGACTCGGCGAAGCTTTGCGTGCCAGATTCCAGCAGGTAGGAGAAGGCGTCGTTTTCGTAGCGGATTTGCTCCTCGAACAGCGAGAACATCACCACCGCCGCCGCGCCGCCGTCTTCCAAACGCCTGATCCCGTCCAGCGTGCCGGACAGGGGCGAGGCCGAGGCGACGATGGGATGCTTCAGCGCCAGGCCCATGTAGTTTGTTGCAAGTTCCATAAAAACCCCCTTAAGTTTTTGGTTTGACGCTGGCGTCGGGACTGAAACGGTGGCCGCCGCGGCTGGCCATCTCCTCGTAGACTTCCCATTTCTGGTCCACCACCTGCTGGGCCATCCGCATCAAGTGCTCGCTCTCGGCCGGGTGGCTGCGGGCGAGCATCTTGTAGCGCAGTTCGTTGAACGCGTAGTCTTTGAGCTTGATCCGAGGTCTCGGCGAATCCAGCACGAAGGGGTTCTTGTCCGACTCGCGCAGCGCCGGGTTGTAGCGGATCAAGGGCCAGTGGCCGGAGGCGACGGCCAGATCCTGCTGCTTCAGCCCGTGCTCCATGTTGATGCCGTGGGCGATGCAATGGCTGTAGGCCAGCACCAAGGACGGCCCCGGATAGGCTTCGGCCTCGCGCAGCGCGAGCAGGGTTTGCTGCGGGTTCGCGCCCATCGCGATGCGGGCGACGTAGACGCTGCCGTAGGAAATCGCCTGCAAGGCCAGGTCTTTCTTGGCGACCGGCTTGCCGCCGGCGGCGAACTTGGCGACCGCGCCCATCGGCGTGGACTTGGACATTTGCCCGCCGGTGTTGGAATAGACCTCGGTGTCCAGCACCAGGATGTTGACGTTGCGGCCCGAGGCCAGCACATGGTCGACGCCGGAGGAGCCGATGTCATACGCCCAGCCGTCGCCGCCCATGATCCAGACGCTGCGGCGCACCAGGTGGTCGGCCACCGACAGCAAATCCTTGGCTTTTTCGGTGTCGAGTTTGAACATCGCGGTTTTCAGCTCGGCGACGCGGATGCGCTGCGCCCGGATCTGCGACTCGCTCAGTTGCGGGGCGGACAGGATGGCCTCCACCAGTCCCGGGCCGATGTCGTTTTGCAGTTCCAAGGCCAGGTGGGTGGCGACTTCCAGATGCTTGTCGGCGCTGAGCCTGAACCCCAGGCCGAATTCGGCGTTGTCCTCGAACAGCGAGTTCGACCAGGCCGGCCCGCGGCCTTCGGCGTTTTTCGTCCATGGCGTGGTCGGCAGGTTGCCGCCGTAAATCGACGAGCAGCCGGTGGCGTTGGCCATGACCAGCCGGTCGCCGAACAATTGCGACAGCAGCCGCACATAAGGCGTCTCGCCGCAGCCGGCGCAGGCTCCTGAGAACTCGAACAAAGGCTCTAAAAACTGCGTGCCGCGCACCGAGGAGAAGTCCACGCGCGAGCGGTCGTTGACCGGGATCGTCTCGAAGAAGCCGATGCTGGCTTTTTCCTGTTCCAGGATCGGCGCTTTAGGCCGCATGTTGATGGCTTTGACGCCGCTTTGTTGCAAACTTTTCGCCGGGCACACCTCGACGCACAGGCTGCAACCGGTGCAGTCTTCGACATAGAACTGCAAGGTGTAGCGGGTCTCGGGGAAGCCGCGGGCGTTGATCGGCGCGGATTTGAAGCCGGCCGGGGCATCTCCTAAGCGGGATTCGGGGTAGAACTTGGAGCGGATCACGCCGTGCGGGCAGACGAAGCTGCAATTGCCGCACTGGATGCAGACGTCCGGCTCCCACACCGGCACGAAGGCTGAGATGTTGCGCTTTTCCCACTGCGTCGTGCCGGTGGGGTAGGTGCCGTCGACCGGCAGCGCCGAGACCGGCAGTTGGTCGCCCTTGCCGGCCATCATCATCGCGGTCACGTTCCGCACGAACTCGGGCGCTTGCGGCGGCACGGCCAGCGGCATTTCAATGGCGCTGTCAGCCTCCTTGGGCACCTCGACCTTGAACAGCCCGGCCAGGGTCTGGTCCACCGCGACGTAGTTTTTCTTCACCACGTCCTCGCCTTTTTTGCCGTAGGTCTTCTTGATCGACGCTTTGATCTTGGCAATGGCCTCGTCCTTGGGCAACACGCCGGAAATGGCGAAAAAGCAGGTTTGCATGATGGTGTTGGTGCGGTTGCCCATGCCGGTTTCCTTGGCCACCTTCGACGCGTCGATGCAATAGAACTGGATTGCCTTGTCGATGATCTCCTGCTGCAAGCTGCGCGGCAAATGCTTCCACACCTGGTCGGGGCCATACGGGCTGTTGAGCAGGAAGGTCGCGCCGCGGCGGGCGTATTCCAGCACGTCGACCTTCTCGGCGAAGACGAACTGGTGGCAGCCGATGAAACTGGCCGAGCGGATCAAATACGGCGAGTTGATCGGGTTCGGCCCGAAGCGCACATGCGAGACCGTCTGCGAGCCGGATTTTTTCGAGTCGTAGACGAAATAGCCTTGCGCGTACAGCGGCGTGGATTCGCCGATGATCTTGATGCTGTTCTTGTTCGCGCCCACCGTGCCGTCCGCGCCCAGGCCGATGAACAGCGCGCGCACGACGTCGTCCGGCTCGATGTCGAAGGCCGGGTCGTAGTCCAGGCTGCTGAAGGAGACGTCGTCGTCGATGCCGACCACGAAATGGTTTTTCGGCTTGGCTTTGCCCAGCTCGTCCAGCACCGCCTTGGCCATGGCCGGGGTGAATTCCTTGGAGGACAGGCCGTAGCGGCCGCCGACGACGCGCGGCATCGCCGCCAGCGTGCCTTGGGCATAGGCTTCGGACAGCACGGTCACGACATCGCCATACAAAGGCTCGCCGGTCGCGCCGGGCGATTTGAGCCGGTCCAGCACGGCGATGGCTTTCACGGTAGCCGGCAAGGCTTGCAGGAAATGCTCGGCGGAGAACGGCAGCACCAGGCGCGCGTTGACGACGCCGACTTTTTCGCCGCGCGCGGCCAGATAGCGGACGGTCTCGGCCAGCGTCTGCGCGCCGGAGCCGATGATGACCGCCACGCGCTCGGCCTGGGGGTGGCCGATGTAGTCAAACAGCCGGTATTGCCGGCCGGTCAGTCCGGCGAGGGCGTCCATCTTCTGCTGGACGATGCCGGGCAGGCGGGCGTAAAACGGGTTGACCGTTTCCCGGGCCTGGAAATAAATGTCCGGGTTCTGCGCCGTGCCGCGCATGACCGGCTGGTCGGGGTTCAGCCCGCGGCCGCGGTGTTCGCGCACTCTAGCGGGATCTATCAGCGCGCGGATGTGCTCGTCGTCGATCAGCTCCAGCTTGTTCACCTCGTGGGAGGTGCGGAAGCCGTCGAAGAAATGGATGAACGGCACGCGGGCTTCCAAGGTCGCGGCCTGGGCCAGCAAGGCCATGTCGTGGGCCTCCTGCACGGTGCTGGAGGCCAGTTGCGCGAAGCCGGTCTGGCGGACGGCGGCGACGTCGGAATGGTCGCCGAAAATCGACAAGCCCTGCGCGGCCAGCGAGCGCGCCGCGACATGGATCACCGCCGAGGTCAGCTCCCCGGCGATCTTGTACAGATTCGGGATCATCAACAGCAGCCCTTGCGAGGCCGTGAAGGTGGTGGTCAACGCGCCGGTCTGCAACGCGCCGTGCACGGTGCCCGCGGCCCCGCCCTCGCTTTGCATTTCGACGACTAGCGGGATGTTGCCCCAAATATTGGTTTTGCCTTCCGAGGCCCATTGGTCGGCCAGCTCGGCCATCGTCGAGGAGGGCGTGATCGGATAGATGGCGCAGACTTCATTGACGCGGTAGGCGATGTAGGCGACGGCCTCGTTGCCTTCCAGCGTCGTGACTACAGGCGCCCTCTCCCTGGGGGGGAGGGTGGGGGTGGGGGTTGAATTCATGGATTCACTCCGGGCTCAGGATTCATTTCGATGGCGTGGCAGGGGCACTGCTCGAAGCACACGGCGCAGCCGGTGCAGAGGTCGTAGTCGTAGCGGTAGCGCTTGCCCGGCCCCAGTTTGACGATGGCCTGCTCGGGGCAGGTGCCGAAGCAGCCGTCGCACTCGAAACAATTGCCGCAGGAGAGGCACCTTTTGGCCTCGTACAGCGCTTCGTTCTCGGCCAAGCCTTTGATGACCTCCTCGAAGCCGAAGGCGCGCTGTTCCAATTCCACCGAGTCTTGCTGCCGTTGCGCGGCGTCGGTGTTGTACCAGATGTGCAGCTTGTCGAAGCCGACGAGCTCGGGTTTGGGGGGCTTGGTGTATTGCCTCCCGCCCAGGAAGGCGTCGATGTGGCGGGCGGCCTTTTTGCCGTGGCCGACGGCCACCGTCACCGTCCGCTCGCTGGGCACCATGTCGCCGCCGGCGAAGATGCCGGGGTGGCCGGTCATCATATTGGCGTCCACGACCACTGTGCCGTCGCGCTTGAACTCGATGTCGGACACGTGTTTTAAAAAGCCGGTGTCGGTGTCCTGGCCCAAGGCCAGGATCAAGGCGTCGGCCTCCAGGGTCTCGAACTGGCCGGTGGGCTCGGGATAGCCCTCCTCGTTGACTTTCATGACCTCGACCTGGATGCGGGTCTGGTCGATTTCTTTGATCGTGCGCAGCCAGTTGATCTTGACGCCTTCCTCCATGGCCTCGTCGGCCTCGAAGGAATGGGCCGGCATGTGCTCGCGGTCGCGGCGGTAGATGATCAGCGCCTCCTCCGCGCCCAGGCGCTTGGCGGTGCGCGCCGCGTCCATGGCGGTGTTGCCGCCGCCGTAGATGGCCACGCGCCGGCCCAGCAAAGGCGCTTCGCCCGAGGCGGCTTGTCTTAGGAAACTGACGGCGTCGAGGATCTTGCCGGCGTCGCGGGCCGGAATGTCCACTCGCTTGCTCAGATGCGCCCCCACTGCGACGAACACGGCGTCGAAGCGGCCGGTCTCTTTTTCGGCCAGGACGTTCTGGACTTTGCGGTTGAGCAGGATTTTCACGCCCAGATCTTCGATGCGGCGGATTTCCTGCTCCAGCTCGTGGCGCGGCAGGCGGTAGGCGGGAATGCCGAAATGCATCATGCCCCCCGGCATCGGCCCGGCCTCGTGGATTTCCACCGCGTGGCCCAGGCGGGCCAGGTGGTAGGCCGCCGACAGCCCGCTGGGGCCGGCCCCGACCACTAAAATCCGCTTGCCGCTGGGCGGGGCGTCCGGCTTCACCTTCCAGCCCAGGCGCAGCGCCTCGTCGCCCAGGAAGCGCTCGACGGCGTGGATGCTCACCGTGCTGTCCACGTCCTTGCGGTTGCAACTGGACTCGCAAGGGTGGTAGCACACCCGCCCATGCACCGACGGCAGCGGGTTGTCCCGCATCAATTGCCGCCAGGCGCGCTCGAACTGCCCGGCCTGGGCCAGGGCCAGCCAGGCCTGGATGTTCTCCCCGGCGGGGCAGGCGTTGTTGCAAGGCGGCAGCAAGTCCTGGTAGACCGGCCTTTGGGTGCGCACCGGGCCGGTTCCTTTACCGTGTTGCGCCAAATCCGCCGGGCGTGTCTTGTCGATGGTCATGCGTTTTTCTCCATCCTAGTCAGTGGGGGTGGGCGGTGCGCCGTCGGGCGAGGCGCATCCTGCGATGGTGGGGAATAATAGCCGAAAACCCGCCGTGTTGTTTCGCATCCTCCCCTTTTGGCGCGGGCGCTGTGGCAACACAGTGTTGCCCGGCCCGCCCCGTGGATCGCGGGCGGGTGGGCCGGGGCGGAAAAACCGTTCCTGTTCAATGGGATTCGGCCAAAACGCCGCTGCGCGTTTACCGTTGGCGGGTTTTCCCGCTAGACTAGGCAGGCAAACAGGCCGCCTTTAACCGCTTTCCAGGAGAGACGACGTTGAACAGTGTGAAGCCTATGGATGCCACCGGGCCTGGGGCGGACTGGCCGTCGGAGACGGCGCCGACGGCTGTCGCAAATTCTGTGGTCGGCATGGGTGCCGCGGCCGCAAACCGGGGAGGCGAAAAAACATGACGTCTGAAAACGGCCAAGATCCGCCCGGCGCGGCCTCCGACCAGCGCCGTCGCCAGGCGCAGGAACGATGGCGCGCGCTGGAAGCGTTGGATTTCGAGCCTCCCCAGCCCGGGGAAAGCGTCCGACTGGTGCACGAACTGCGCACGCACCACATCGAGCTGGAAGCGCAAAACGAGGAGCTGCGGCAGGCGCAGGACGCGCTGCAAGCCTCGAAGGCGCGCTATTTCGACCTGTACGAGATGGCCCCGGTGGGCTATGTCACCCTCAACCGGCAGGGCATGATCTTGGAGGCGAACCTCACCGCCGCCGGCTTGTTCGGGGTGGTGAAAAGCGCGCTGCTCAAACGGCCGTTAAGCCAGTTCATCGACCCCGGGTACCAGGACGGCTATTACGCCTGCCAGCGGCGGCTGTTTTCCGGCGAAGGGCCGCAGTCCTATGAATGCCGCCTGCGCCACGGGGGGGGCGGGTGGATTTGGGCCAGGCTGGAGGCGATCTTGGTGTGGGACGGGGCGGCGGGGGCGGACTGCTGCCGCGCTGTCCTCAGCGACATTACCGCTCGCAAGCGGGCGGAGGAGCAGGCCGCGCGGAGCCGGGAGCGGATGCGGGCGATTGTCGACACCGCCAGCAGCGGCATCATCACCATCGACCAGCGGGGCGTCATCGTCACGCTGAATAGCGCGGCGGCGCGCCTGTTCGGCTACGCCGAGGAGGAGCTGGCCGGCCGCAATGTCAGCGCGCTGATGCCCTCGCCCGACCGCGAGCGCCACGACGGCTATATCGCCGCCTATCTTCAAAGCGGCACCCCTAAAATCATCGGCACGGGGCGCGATGTGCTGGGCCGGCGCAAGGACGGCTCGACGTTCCCGTTGAACCTCGGGGTCGGCGAGTTCCAAGAGGGCGGCGAGCGGTTTTTCACCGGGATTGTGCAAGACATCACCGAGAAAAAGCGGGTGGACGAGCAGCGCGCGCAGCTCCAACGGCTGATTGAACACAGCGGCGATTTCATCGCCATGGCCGATCTCGACGGCAACATCACCTACATGAACCGCGCCGGGCGGCGTATGATCGGCCTGGCCGAGGGCGCGGACCCCAGGCGCTTGCGCATCACCGACTACACCGCGCCTGAATCGCTGGAGCTAGTCCGCACGGTCATATTTCCCGCGTTGTGGGAAAACGGCCTGTGGGAGGGCGAGATGCGCTGGCGCAGGCTTGGAAGTGGCGAAACCATTGATGTGAGCCGCTCGATTTTCGTGATCCGCGACAGCGCCGGGCAGGCCATCGGCTTTGCCACCGTCACCCATGACATCACCCGGCGCAAACAGGCCGAGGCGGCCTTGCATGCCAGCGAGCAGCAACTGGCGGCGATGTTCCGCCAAAGCACGGCGGGCTTGGCGCAGGCCGACCTGGCGGGCCGCTTCCTGCTGGCCAACGACACGTTTTACGCGCTGGTGGGCCGCAGCCGGGAAGAATTGCTGGGCCTGCGCTTCCAAGACATCACCCACCCGGAGGATCTGCCGCGCAACGAGGCGCTGTACATCCGTTGCGTCGCCGAGGGGCGGGATTTCGTCATCGACAAGCGCTATTTAAAGCCCGACGGCTCGCCGGTCTGGGTGCGCATTCACGGCTCGCCGATCCGCGGCGCGGACGGCCGGGTCAGCAGCGTCATGGCGGCCGCGTTCAACATCACCGGGATCAAGCGGGCCGAGGCCGCGTTGCGCGAGAGCGAGGCGTTCGCCAGGGCCGTGCTGAATTCCGTGTCCGCCGAAATCGCCGTGCTCGACCGGGAGGGCGTCATCGTCGCGGTCAACGAGCCCTGGCGGCGCTTCGCCGGGCACCGGCGCGCCGATCCCGCCGCGCCGGTGCCGAGGACGGATGTCGGCGTCAACTACCTGGCGGTCTGCCGGGACAGCGCCGGCGACGCGTCGGAGGGCGCGATGGCCGCGCACGACGGCATCCTCGCCGTCTTGGAGCGCCAAGCGCCCCGCTTCACCCTCGAATATCCCTGCCACTCGCCTGACGGGCAGCATTGGTTCGCGATGACCGTCACGCCGCTGGAGGAGGCGCGGGGCGGCGCGGTGGTCTCCCATGTCGAAATCACCGAGCGCAAGCAGGCGGAGCGGCAGTTGCGCGAGCGGCAGTCGGAGGCCGAGAGCTACATGCGGCTGTATGTGGCCAACCAGACCATCGCCGCCATCGCCCACGAGCTCAACCAGCCGCTCAACGCCATCGCCTCCTATAGCGCGGGCGCGCTGCGCCTGCTCAAGGCCGGCGACCCACCCAGGGAAAAGCTGGTCCAGGCCTTCGAGCAAAACGCCAAGCAGTCGCTGCGGGCCGGCCAGGCCATCCGCGAACTGTTGGCGTTCCTGCGCGGGGGTGAGACAATCACCCAAGCCGTGAACCTCAACGAACTGGTCTGCGAAACCTTGAACCGCGTCAGAGCCGACAGCCTGCTGGGAAACTTCAAAGCCAGCCTCGACCTCGCCGAACACTTGCCGCCGGTCCAAGCCAACCGCGTCCAGGTGGAAAAGGTGCTGGTCAATTTGATCCGCAACGGCGTCGAGGCCATGCGCGAGGCGGGCATGCAAGCCGGCGCCATCGATGTCACGGTGCGCACCTGCGCGCAAGGCCGCCGCGCGCAGGTGACGGTGCGCGACAGCGGCCCCGGCCTGCCCGGAGAGTCCTTGCGGCGCGTTTTCGAGCCTTTTTTCACCACCAAGGCCGGCGGCCTGGGCATGGGGCTGGCCATCAGCCGCGCCCTGGTCGAGGCGCAGGGCGGCAAGCTCTGGGCGGAACGGGAGGACGGGGCGGGCGCCAGTTTCCATTTCACCTTGCCGCTGGCGGCAGGGGAGTAGCCTGTGGACGCGTCCCCTGTCGTTTATGTCGTCGATGACGACGAGGCCGTGCGCGAGAGCCTGGCCTTCCTGTTTGACGCCGCTGACTTGGCGGCGCAGACCTTCGCCTCGGCGGAAAGCTTCCTGGCCTCCGTCCGCGACGACAGGCCCGGCTGCCTGGTGCTCGATGTGCGCATGCCGGGCATGGACGGGCCGGAACTCCAGGCCCTGCTTGCCCGGCGGGGCCTGCGCCTACCGGTCATCTTCCTCACCGCCCACGGCAGCATCCCGCTGACGGTCGAGGTGGTCCGGGCGGGCGCGGCCGACTTCCTGACCAAGCCGGTCGACGGCCAGCATTTGCTCGAACGCGTCCAGTCTTGCCTGCGCGAGAGCGTCGCGGCCTGGGAGCGGGCCGCCGCGGCCCAAGCGCTGCGCGCGCGCTTCTCCTTGCTCACCGAGCGCGAGCGCGAAGTGCTGGCGCATGCGCTGGACGGCCATACCAACAAGGAAATCGCCAAGCGCTTAGGCATCAGCTTCCGCACGGTGGAGCACCACCGCTCCCGCGTCATGCTGAAAACCGGCGTCTACAGCCTGCTCGAACTTGCCCGCCTGGCCGACAGCGCGCGCTGACCGGCCCTCTCTTCCTGTTTTCCGCCGCCGGCCGGCCTTAGGTGTCCATACCTAGGGGTGTCCGCACGGATTTCTTTGTTCCCGCGCCTCTGCTTCCATTGGCCGAAATAAACGACGGCAAACCCCGCGCCTGTGAAACGCTTTTTCAACCGCTGGCCTCGGCGTTGCTGGCCGCCATCAAGGCCAACCTGGCGCAGGGCTTGCCGGCCATGTTCGGCTTCACGGTGTACAGCTCCTATATCCAGGCCAGCGCCGCCAACAAGAGGGCGATCCCCTATCCCACGGCCGGCGAGCAGGTCGTGGGCGGGCACGCGGTGTTGGCGGTCGGTTACAACGACACGCTGCAGATCAAGAACACCAACACCGGTGCCGTCGCCACCACCGGGGCTTTGCTGATCCGCAACTCCTGGGGAGCCGGCTGGGGCGACGGCGGTTACGGCTGGCTTCCCTACGACTATGTCCTGAAAGGCCTGGCCGTAGACTGGTGGGCGCTGATCTCGAACGAGTGGGTGGACACGGGCAAATTTGGTTGACGTCGGCGTCAATGATTGCCGCCTGCGGCCTTCCGCCCCACCCTGACTAATGGGGAGCAGGGCGGGGCGGAAGGCCGATTGGGCGGGTTAACGGGCCATGTCCAGGCTTATGCCTTGGGCAAGGCCCGTATTTTTCTGCGGTTTGGCCTGATAACCGCCGCCCGCATAGGCGTTCGCACCTATATTTATTGCTCCTTGTTTCTGGTTTCATAAGCGCTAGGCGGTGGCAGCCAAAATGCCGGCTACTCCGGCATAGGCAAGGACGCCTTTAGGCTAAGGATGCCTTTACTGGACAGGTGCTACCGCCAACCCATTGACAGCCAATCCCTGCCATGCCATTTGCCGCCCGGCGGAGGGGTCGGTGCCGGATGGCTTGCGCAAGGGGTTTCTGTGTGTTTGCGGATGACAAAACGCGCCAGCGGATGGCGGCCCTCCCAGGACAAACAAAAAAGGTGATGACATGCAAGCCTCACAGGTTCACCCGCTTCATTCCGATGACTACTTGGCGCTTTGCCATTTCTTTGAAAAAAACCGTCCGCCTTACACGCTGTGGCATATCGGCGAGTTCAACGCGATTTATCGGCGCGTTTATCCCCGGCTGGGGCGTGTGGAGAAGCGCAAGGCCGAAGAGTTTGTCGACCATATGATCGACCATGTCGAGCAGCCTAAGTGGGTGTCGAAAATCTATGGCGTTGTTTGAGGGCGGACGCGCCGCTGCGGCCTGCCCAGGCTCCCCCAAGCGCCCGCTTGGGAGCCGGGGCAGGCCGCGCAAAGCGGGGGGTCATTTGCATCGCCAGCCATATTTATATTCATACTTGGTATAATTGGTATTCCATTCATATTCATGTAAAAATATCCTTGCGGCATTCACAACATGCTTTGCCGATGCCCTGTTCGTGTTCCCCTGCCGGCCATGGCCTCCGCGTCCGGCGCCAAAACCCGCCTTCGCTCAAGTGGATGATTGCCATCCGTCCCGCCTCTGCCACATCGTTATGGTTGAACTCATAGTATAGTGTCGGCATGCTGCGGCCGCTTGGCAAGGCCGCAAACCCCGGCGGTTCCCGCCTTAGGTTTTTTTGTTTACCCTGCCGCATAAACCCATCAAGCCGACACATGACGACAAAACCTCCCCGCATACTGAGCCAAATCCCCAAAGGGGTTTGGGTGCTAGGCTTCGTCAGCCTGCTGATGGACATTTCCTCGGAAATGATCCACAGCCTGCTGCCGTTGTTCATGGTTACGACCCTCGGGGCCGGCGCGTTCGCGGTCGGCCTGGTCGAGGGGCTGGCCGAGTCCACCGCGCTTGTGGTGAAAGTCTTCTCCGGCGTGTTGAGCGACTGGCTGGGCAGGCGCAAAGCCCTGGCGCTGTTTGGCTACGCGCTGGGGGCGGCGTCCAAGCCCTTGTTCGCGCTGGCGCCCGGCCTAGGCTTCGTGCTGGGCGCTCGGCTGCTAGACCGGGTCGGCAAGGGTATCCGCGGCGCGCCCCGCGACGCCTTGGTCGCCGACCTCGCGCCGCCGTCGCTGCGCGGCGCGGCGTTTGGCCTGCGCCAGTCGTTGGACACTGTCGGCGCGTTTCTCGGGCCGCTGCTGGCGGTGGGCCTGATGCTGCTGTGGGCCGACGATTTCCGGGCAGTGTTCTGGGTGGCGGTGGTTCCCGGGGCGATGGCCGTCGCCTTGCTGTTCTTCGGCGTGCATGAGCCCGCCGGCCACCAGGACGGCCGGCGCGTCAATCCCATCCGCCGCGACAACCTGCGCCGGCTGGGCCGGCCTTATTGGTGGGTTGTCGGCGTCGGCGCGGTGTTCACGCTGGCGCGGTTCAGCGAGGCGTTTTTGGTGCTGCGCGCGCAGCAGGCGGGCGTTCCGGTGGCGTGGACGCCGCTGGTGATGGTGCTGATGAATGTCGTCTACGCCGCGTCGGCCTATCCGTTCGGCAAGCTGGCCGACCGCGTGAGCCACACGCGGTTATTGGCTTTGGGGCTGGCCACGCTGATCGCGGCCGACCTGGTGTTGGCCGCGGGCGATCATTGGAGCCTGCTGCTGCCAGGGATCGCGCTGTGGGGGCTGCACATGGGCATGACGCAAGGCTTGCTGGCGGCGATGGTCGCCGACGCCGCGCCGGCGGACTTGCGCGGCACGGCCTACGGCTTCTTCAACCTGGCCGGCGGGCTGGCCATGCTGCTGGCCAGCGTGCTGGCCGGCCTGTTGTGGGACGCGTTGGGCGCGGCGTTCACGTTTTACGCGGGGGCCGCGTTTTGCGCGCTGGCGCTGGCGCTGGCGGCGCTGGCGGTGCGGCCTGCGCGCTAGCCTCGCGGCTTTGCAGTTCTTCGATCAAATGGCCGTAGCGGGCGGGGGGCAGAAAGGTCTGGTTCTTCGCCATGGCCTGCAAGGCTTCAATGCCCGCCTCGGTGAACCGGGCGCAGGGGATGCCGCGTTCGGGGTTGACGACTTCGACCAAGCCCCGCGCCAGCATCGACTGCACGGCGGCTTTCAGCTTGGGCTGGCCTTTGTTCGGCCCGGCCGCCCATCGGAGCAACTGGATGCCCTCGTCCAGGGAAGGAACCTGGCCAAACCGGACGACGAATTCGAAGCGGATCAGATTGCGTTCGGCGGCGGTGAAATTCTCGGTCATGTTGGCGATCATGTGTGGCGTCGTTTCGGCTTGGCATCGGCGCTGGCGTCGGTGGTCCCGCCGCCAGTGTTAAAGACCGGGGTCGGCGGCTTGCCCGCCGACCCCGGTCGCGGCATGGATTTTACAGAGCCCGTCCTCGCAGATCCACGCCAATTTTTCCAGGCATTGCTTTGAAAACCAGTGCTTTGCCTGCGCGCGGCGGCTTCTCAGCTCCCGCGCGCCGGCTTGCGGCATGCGCGTGTATCACCACTTTTACCGCAACGCCCTGTCCCGCCGTCTTATTCCAAGCTATGCCCCCAAAAACCTGCGCTTGTAAGGCCCCGTCAGCCCCCTTGGCGTTGAACTATGGTTTCAATGACGACTGGCGGATCGGGCGGATTGGCGGTTTGCCTACGACGCCCAAGGCCACCTCTCAAGTGTTGGCGACACAGCGGCCGGCGCGCTCTGTTACGCCTATGACGGGTGCGGCCGCTTGCAAACCATCACCCACAGTCCGACGGGCACACCTATGACCAAGACGGCGCCTGCCTGGCGCGCTATGCCTATGCTATCACCTATCGCTAATCAACCGGCAGTGGCGTTGACAATGCAGGGCAATACACGGCCGACCCCCTGGCTCCGACACAATCACCGTGACCGATAAAAAGCGTCGCCGCCCCGGCACATTTCCATCATGGCCAGGCAAGGTTAATTGCCTGTGATTATATTTTTTATAAACATTATTTAACGCTCATAAACCGATAAATATGATCAAATGCTTGGCGGGACTGCAACGCTCAATGCCTGCGACGGCCAGAACCCCATGGCCTAAAAGGCAGGGACGGCGCCTCCGCGTGGTGCCCGGCAAGATTCTCCCCCTAAACTTTCACCTTACCGGACGGCAGGCCATGTCCGCCGCCAAGCCAAGACAGCCCTCCCAAGCCGACGCGTCCTAAAACACAGCGTGGAACGCAAGCCAATGGTGGATTGGCGGGCCAAGGCAAAACGCACGGCCCACAGGCACGGAGCCCCTAAACTTTCACCTGACGAGAAAAGCAGCCCCTAAACTTTCACTATTCAGCCCCTAAGCTTTCACCTTAAGGGGAGGCCTGGCCCCTAAACTTTCACCCCGCATCCCCTAAGCTTTCACCTATTGCCGCTACAAGCGCCAGCAGGCAAGGCTTCCAGGAAGCTAAACGTATTAAACGGTTGTTAGAAGATAAACAAAAACAACAACAGTCAATGTTGTTGTTTTTTCGACAACTTCACTAAGCCTTGTCTGGGAATGGCAGTGGGCAAGCCAGCATGATGGCAGCGGCTCCTAAAAAGCGGGATGGCCCGAAGACGCCCATGCGGCTTGACTGAAGACCGCAAGCCGACAATAAATTCCGCCCAAACGCGATAGGTGAAAGTTTAGGGGATAGACTTCGCACGCGCTTGAGTGATAAATTTTGCTTGGAAAAATTTTCACTTTTATAGGCCATGGACAAAACCAAGAAACTCAAACCAGCCGGGCAGTGCATTAAAAAGCATGTCGCGGCCATCCATATCAACGGTGTCCTTTCGCTGGTTGAACGCAAGCTTGCCAATGTGTTGCTGTTGAATGCCTACGACGATTTGCTGGTGAAGCAAACCCACACCCTGCCTGTTCCCCATTTGTTCGCTATGATGGGATGGGAGGAGAGCAACAACATCGGACGCTTGCAGGACGCGATCAAAAAACTGGCCAGCACGCCGGTCGAATTCAACCTGATGAATGATGGGAAGGTGTCTTGGCACGCGATGGCCATGATCGCCTATGGCAGCATTGAAGGCGGCACCTGCACCTACAGCTATGCCGAATTTCTCGCCAAACAGCTCTACAACCCAGAGATTTACGCCACCATCAACCTAGGGATTCAACGCCTCTTCGAGTCGGGCTATGCGTTGGCGCTGTATGAAAATTGTCTGCGCTACAAGTCGGTCGGCTCGACGGGGTGGTGGAGTGTCGAGAAATTCAGGGAGCTTGTGGGGGCCACAAAAAGCAGTTATGACGAATTCAAATATTTGCGGCGGGAAGCCATCGACAAGCCTGTGGACGAAATCAACCGCATTTCCGACATCCGCCTGTCCACTGAATTCCGCAGACAGGGCCGAAGGATTGCCGAGATTCGCTTTCTGGTGGCCGAAGCGCCCCAGCAGGCGGCGTTGAGGCCGGAGGCTAAGGACGCCCATTCCCAGATCCGCGATTCCGAGCTGTTCAAGAAGTTGCGCAGCCACGGCATCGGCGACCGGCTGGCTATCGCCTGGATACTCCAGGACGAGGCGCGCGCCCGCGCGACGGTCGAGTACGTCGAGGCCAGGGCCAGGAAACGCCAGGTGAATGGCTCGACGGCAGGTTACATACGCACCCTGTTTGAAGGGGGGGCCGATGTGGGCCGGTCCGCTTTCGAAGCCGACCAGAAAGAACAGGCCCGCTTGGCGGCGGAATCGGAAAAGCGGGCGGAGGCGGAGAGGCGGAAAAAGACACAGCAGGACAGGGATGCCAGGGAGCGCGCCAAGGAGGCTGTCTTGGCGCTTTCGCCCGAGGCCCGCTTGGCTTTGGCCGCCGAGTACCGGCAAGGGGACGGGGCTGGGCGGGCTGTGTCGTGGGATGACGGGAAAGGGAATTTTCGGGACGCCTTGGAGCGAATCCAATTCAATGTTTGGCTGCAAAAACGCCAGATGCGCGCGTCTTAGGCACGTGCCGCCGCCGTGGGTGGCCGGGCGGGCCGCCATCCTGGGCTGCTTTACCTCTTCTATTCAGCTAAATCAATCCTGTTCAATGATCCGCAGACGACCACGCGCATGACCGAGCCCCCACCTGCCGCCTCGAACCTGGCGTCCGCCACGAATGACCGCAAACCTTGGTTGATCCTATTGGCCATTGCCGTCGTGGTTGGCGTGGCGGCCGCCGTCCTGCTGGAGGCGGCGGCGCGTTTCGGCTGGGCTTCTCCGCCTTGGCTGGCGGCGCTGCTGGGCGCGGCGGTGTCCGCGCCGCTGGGCGGGTTGGTGTGGATCAAAAAACCGCGCAGGGATGATCGTGGCGGCGCCGTGCAACGCTTGAACGCCGACCTCAAACGGGCGCTGGACGAGCATGCCTTGGTGAGCATCTGCGATGTCAGCGGCAAGATCACGTTCGCCAATTTTGACGAGGACGGCCAGCCTTACCAGTATGTGTCGATCAGGCGCGATATCACCGAGCTGAAAGAGGCGCAGCGCCGCGCCCAGCACCTGGGCGAGCGCCTGCAATGGCTGCTTGACGCCTCCCCGTCGGTGATCTATGCCCACGAAAATCCGCAAGACTTGGCGGAATGCACCTTCGTCAGCGGCAACGCCGCCAAATTCCCCGGCCTCAAGGAGAAGCGGCTGATGGGGCAGCAGGACTTCTGGATGGAATATCTGCATCCTTCAGACCACTCGGCCGCCAGGCAAATCGCGGGGGAGATCATGGGCGGCTTGCTGAAAACCGGGCGGGCGGCGGCGGAATACCGCTTTCTGTCCGCCGACGGGCAATATCGCTGGATTAGCGACCATGCCCTGGCCATCCGCGGCCAGGACGGCGAATTGCAGGCGATAGTCGGCTCCTGGACCGATATCACCGACAACAGAAAGGCTGAGCAGGAGCGCCTGCGCCTGCGCATGGCGGTCGAGGCTAGCGCGGACATGGTCTTCCTGACCAATGCCGAAGGGCTGATCGAGTATGCCAACCCGGCTTTTTGCCAGTTCACCGGCTGGGGCGCCGACGAGGTGCAGGGGAAGTCGGCCGACATTTTAGCCAGCCGCCAGACTGGCCCCGCCGTCTACGAAGCCATGCGGGAAACCCTGCGCCAAGGCAAAGCCTGGCAGGGCCGCCTGCTCAACCGGCGCAAGCAGGGCCGTTTGGCGGCGGATGGCGGCCAGTCAACGGCGGGGGGCGGGCTGCCGCGCCGTCGCAAGGAAGATCCTCCCGATGTCCAGGCCGACCCGTCCGATCCTTTGCTGTATTGGGCCGAAGTCAGCATCACGCCGATCCTGGACGACTTCGGCATCAACCAGGGGTATGTGTCTTTCCAGCGGGACATCAGCGCGACGGTGGCCGAGGAAGAGCGGCAAGCTTTGAAACGCCTGGACACGAAAGCCCGCCTGGCGGCGGTGGAGATTTTGAACCAGTCCACGCCTTTGGCGGAGCGCTTCAGCGCAGTCTTGGATTGTTTGTTCGATTTGCCAGACTTGGCTTTGCAGAAAAAAGGCGGGGTGTTCCTGCGCCGGCAGGCGCAAGACCGGCTGGACATGTTTTTGTTGCGCGGCGAATTTAGCGAGGAGTTCATCCGCCGCGAACAAAGCATTCCGCTGGGCGCCTGCCTGTGCGGGCGGGCGGCGGCCTCCGGCGAGTTGCTGGTTTCCGACGATTGCTTTTGCGCTCCGTGCCATGAACACCGCTTCGAGGGCATGGCCGCCCACGGCCATTACATCGTCCCGCTCGCCTCCGGCGCGGAGGTGCTGGGCGTCCTGTTCCTCTACACCGACCCGCATCCGAACGGCTCCGCCGACCGGATCGAGATGCTCAAGCAAATCGGCGAGTACATGGCGTTCGCCGTCGCCAGGGACTGGACGCGGAAAATGATCGAGCAGGCCCGCGACGCGGCCTTGGACGCCTCCCGCCAAAAGAGCGAGTTCCTGGCGAATATGAGCCACGAAATCCGCACGCCGATGAACGGCGTGCTGGGCATGTTGGAATTGCTGCGCCGCACCCCGCTGAGCCCCGACCAGCGGGAGTTCGCCGAGACGGCGGCCCTCTCGGCGGAAAATTTGCTGGCCGTCATCAACAGCATCCTGGACTTTTCCAAGATCGAGGCCGGCAAACTGGATTTGGACAGCGTGGATTTCGACTTGCGGGAACTGGTCGAGGAGGTCTGCGCCTTGCTGGCCGCGGCGGCTTTTGCCAAGGGTTTGGAGCTCAATTGCTTTGTCGAGCCCAAGCTGCCCAGCGCCTTGCGCGGCGATCCCACGCGCTTGCGCCAAGTCATGACCAACTTGATTGGCAACGCCGTCAAGTTCACCGAGCGTGGGGAAGTGTCGGTGGAGGTGGCCTGCCTCTCCCAGGATGCGCGCCAAGCGCTGTTCCGCTTCACCGTGAAAGACACCGGCATCGGCATCGCGCCCGAGGACTGGCAGCGGCTGTTCAAGCCTTTCGAGCAGGCGGACGGGGCCACCACGCGCCGCTTCGGCGGCACGGGGCTGGGGCTGACCATCTCCAAGGGCTTGATCGCCTGCATGGGGGGCAGCGACATCCATGTCGACAGCGCGCCGGATTCAGGCTCGACCTTTTGGTTTACCCTGGGCTTGGAAAAACAATGCGAATCGGAGGTCTCGGAAGCCGTGAAAAACCTTTCACATCGCAAAATATTGATTGTGGACGACAATGCCACCAACCGTAGGATAATGGACCGCTTTCTGCAAGAGTGGGGGGCCGAGGTCGGCGCGGCGGAGGACGCTTTCGAGGCCTTGCACATGCTGCGCGCCGCGCAGAGCGAAGCCCATCCCTTCGAGCTGGTCATCTTGGACATGAACATGCCCGACATGGACGGGCTGATGCTGGCGCAGGCCATGGCGCGGGAGCCGGCGCTCGCGCAGACGCCGCGCATCTTGCTGAGCTCCGGCGGAACGGTGGGCGAGGCCGAACGCGCGGAGGCGGGCATACGGCAATCTTTGACCAAGCCGGTGCGGCAATCCTTGCTATTCGACGCGATTGTCTCAAGCCTGGATGAGGCGTGGATAAAAACGCCTTTGAGCCGGCAGCGGTTTTACCCGCCCCTGCCGCAACTGGCCGGCCGCAGGGTGCTTCTGGTCGAAGACAATCCCATCAACCAGCGGGTGGCTTTGAAAATGTTGGAGTGTTTTGATCTGCGGGTGCGCTTGGCGGGCAATGGCCTGCAGGCTTTGGCCGAACTGGAGCGCGAACCCTGCGACCTCGTGTTCATGGATTGCCATATGCCGGAAATGGATGGCTACGAGGCCACGCGCGCGCTGCGTGAACGTGAGCGCCGCCAGGGCGCGGCCAGGGTTCCGGTGGTCGCCTTGACCGCGAATGCGCTGGAGGGCGACCGGGAGAAATGCCTGCAAGCGGGGATGGACGACCATCTGGCCAAGCCGTTCATGCTGGATGGCTTGGCGCAGCTATTGACGCGCTGGCTTGCGCGGGCCGATGCTGGCCCGGAACCGCCCCGGGAACCGCTTTGGGATGCCGAAGCGGCGCTCAAACGGCTGGGGGGCGACCGTGAGCTGCTGGCTGAAATCATGGCCTTGTTCGCCAGCGAGGCGCCCAAACAGCTTGCGGTTCTGCAAACGGGGGAGGCCGCCGCCATCGCCGGGGCGGCCCATGCCTTGAAGGGCATGGCCTTGCACTTTTGCGCCAGCCAGGCGGTGGAACTCGCCGGCCAGGTCGAACAACGCGCCCGCGCAGGCGGCATTGGCCGGGCTGACCCGCAGGTTTTACAATTCGTTTCCGCGGTCGAGGAATTGCTTGGGGTATTTAGGAACGAAACTTAGATTTGCCATCTAAGTTCTATATGGCAGGCAGCCAATTACGTTGCCCTTTAATACTTTCAACCCACCCAGGAATAGACATGCTTCTGACCCACCACCCACAGCAAGGCTTGGAAATCATCAATATCGCCGGCCGTTTTGTCATGGCCGACGCGCCCGAGGCCAGGGAAAAAATAAAATCCCTCATTGAAGGCGGCGCGGAACGGTTGCTGGTCGATTTGAGCGGCGTCACCTTCATCGACACCAGCGGCCTGTCGGTGTTGATTTCGGCTTACAAATTGATCAGCGCCAAAAACGGCCGCATGGTTCTTTGCGGCATTCCAGGCAATGTGCGGACGCTGTTGGAGCTTACCCGGCTCAACGAGATTTTCGAGTCGTACGCCTCCGTTGACGCCGCGCTGGCTGCCCTCGGCTAAAAATCTTGTCCGTTTTCCGCCACAGACGCCCGCCTGCCCATGAATGCCACCACCGCCATCCGGTTTGCCGCATGGGTTTTGCCATTGTCGCTATTGGCCGCTTGCAGCGCGTGGGAAAGCGTCCCGGAGGAAACTCAGGACGCCAGGAAATCCTTTGAAATGCCGGACCGGTCGGCGAAGTATTCCGAGCCCGCGGTCTTGGACGCGTTTCGTTCGGAGGCGGTGACCGATTACCGCCTATGGGACGGCGACCAAATCCAAATCGACGTGCTGGGCAGGCCCGAACTGAGCGGCCCGCACATCGTCGGCCCGGACGGCAAGATCACCCTGCCGGTCAGCGGCGTGTTGATGTTGCGCAACCTCACCCGCGAGGAGGCGGCCGCCGCCGTCACCAAGGCGCTCTCCCGCTACTACCGGGACATCTACGCCACGGTGCGGGTGGACCGCTACGCGTCCAACCGCGTCATCGTGCTGGGCCGCGTGGAACATCCCGGCGCGCTGCAGTTCGAGTCCCCGCCTTTCCTGCTGGAGATACTGTCCAAGGCCGGCGGCCTCCCGCTGCTGCGTCCGGAGCAGGTGCTGACCCGCTGCGCCGTCATCCGCGGCGAAAAAATACTCTGGATCGACATCAAGCGCCTGTTGACCGGCGATTTGAGCCTCAACATCCGGCTGATGCGCAACGACACCGTGTATATTCCCGATGCCGCCGACACCTCGGTCTTTGTGCTGGGCGCGGTCAACAAGCCCGGCGTGTTTCGCCTGACCCCGCAAATGTCGTTTTTGGACGCGCTGGGCCAGGCCGGCGGCGCGACGGTGGACGCGGATTTGAACACCTTGCATCTGATCCGGCCCACGAAACAGGTGAACCTGGAAATCGACTTGGAAAATATCCTGCGGCCCGATCCCAATTTGAATCTGTCCATGGAAGAGGGCGATATTGTTTATGTCCCTCGCAACGGGGTCGCCAAAGTCGGCTACATACTGCAAAAGATCAATCCTTTTGCGACGCTGATTACGCTGAAAACCCTGGCCGCCTTCTAAAACCTCAAGCCATGGCTCAATGACGTCCCAGGGAACCGCCTCCGCGCCCTCTCCCGACCAGCCCGCGCTGGCGACCGGCGCGTTCATGCCGCTGGTCAGCCTGCGCCGCCATTGGCGCGCCGGGCTTATTGTCATGGTCTTGGTGGCCGTCGCCGGTATGAGTTTCGCCTGGATCAAGGGCAACCAGTATGTCTACAGCGCCACGGCCGCCCTCTACGTCGCCCCCCGCTTCGTCAACATCCTGCAAGAATCCAAAGAGGTGGATGTCGCCTCGTTCCAGCAATTCCGCCAATTCATCGAACACCAGGCGCTGACCGTCGGCCGCTTCGACATATTGCTGGAGGCGTTGAAGCGCATGGGGGATAAACGCCGCGTCTGGCAACAGCCCGACGAAACTGACCGGCAGGCCGCGGAGCGCCTGCAAGCCAGCTTGAAGGTCGTGGCCATCAAAGACAGTTATCTCATCACGGTCAATTTGGAAAACAACGTTCAGGCGGGACTCGATGAATTGGTGAATTCGGTGGTGGACACTTTCATCGAAAAAGCCCAAAACGACGAGTTTTTTTACGCCCGCGACGCCCGCCTGGGCAATCTGCGCGAGCGCCGCCGCCAAGTCGAAGACACTATCGGGCAAAAATCGACGCAGCGGACCAAGATCGCCCAGGAATTGGGGGTGACCACGTTTACCGAGGCCAGCATCAACCCTTATGACCAGCTACTGCTCGACACGCAGACGGCCCTCGCCAACGCCCAGCGCAACCGCCTCATGGCCGAAAGCAATCTGGCCGCTTATGAAGACGCCCATGGCAAGGTCAATCAAGACGCCCTGGCCGCCGCCATCTTCGACATCGTGTCCAAGGACACCGGCCTGAACACCCTGAAAGGCGAGTTCCACGGCCGCCGCGGCAAGTTCCTGGAACAGATCAGCGGCCTGGACAACGAACATCCGCTCAAGCGCAAAATAGACCACGAATTGAAAGAGTTGGACGACGAGCTGGCCAGGCTGGTCAAGGAGCAAATGGACCAGGTGGCCAAATCCTTCCTGGACCAGCTCAGGACGGAAACGCAAAAAGCGCGCAGGCTGGAACAGGACATCAAACAGCAACTGGACGCGCATTTGCAAAAAGCCTCCTGGTTTGCTACCCGCTACAACGAAGCGCTGGCACTTAGCAACGATATTCAACGCGGGCGGAGGCAACTCGACACCATTGAC
>Ga0265327_10000731_pt1 | contig 51292 bp, 57 predicted proteins | sample 41621metaG_FD_202089 | JGI IMG/M metagenome (GOLD analysis project Ga0265327, IMG submission 202089) | Rhizosphere microbial communities from Carex aquatilis grown in University of Washington, Seatle, WA, United States - 4-16-21 metaG | ecosystem: Host-associated > Plants > Roots > Rhizosphere... | reverse complement strand
CCGGCGGCCTGGCAGGGGCCTGAAGATTGAAAGAATCAAACCGCAGCCAATCCACTTATCTCAGGCTGCTGCGTGTTCAACTAACCGGAGCCGGCTCTGACCACCATCACGATGAAAAGGCTGATGCCGCGCTGGCGCGCACCCGGACTTCGTCTGCCACGCATGCCGGCCTGCCTCAGCGCGCCCGCAGGGCGAATGAATTGCGCAGCACCAGATGCACCCGGTTGTCGCGCGCCGGCTCTGCCTCGTCGCAGCCCTGGTAGGCGCCATCTGCACCTGCGATCAGCTCCTTGCCGTACAGGTCCAGGCAGACCTCGATCGCCCGGATCGCGCCCCAAAGGTTGTCGCGCACGATCGCGCCGGCGTTCATGTATTGCATGCCATGCGCCGTGTCGACCAGATAGCTCACCCGGAAGTCCGCGACCTGGCCGACGAGCGGCTGCTTTCGCGACAGGCCGCTGCAGGTCAGTTGCCCTTGCGGATTGACCTCGAAGCGCGCGATCAGGCGCTTCTGGCCGTCGACGCGCATGCCGGTGCAGTCGTAGTGCCGCTGTGCCGATGGGGTGGACGCGCTTCCGTCGCCGCCGGCCGCTGGCGCGAAGCCGACGGTGACGCTGTCCATCGACGGCGCCGCACCGTCGGTGCCCGACACCGCGGCGCCGGCCGCGGCTTGCGCCAGGGCCTCGGCATCGAAACGGAAGAATCCGCTCGCCTCGTCTCGAGACGCATCGACCGCGCCGGCTTGGCGCAATTGCAGCCCCATCACATGCAGTGCGTAAGCCCCCTGGTGCTGCAACTGCGAAAGCTCGGCCACACCGGCCGAGGCCGACCTGGACGGCAGCAGGCTGCCGAAGGCCGCGAGAACCACCAGCAGGCCGACCACGATTCCGGCCAGCAGTTCGACCAGGCTCAGGCCGCATTGGCGCGCGCGATGGCGCATGCGGCACGAGCCCTCAGGGCTGGACGTGGGCGACATGGCAGACCAGGCCCTGGGGGCATCGCAAGGCGGGCTCGGTGGCATCGAGGGCGAGCGGCCGATCGAGTTCCGGGCCGTCGACCGCCGCGCGGCTGGGCCGCCAGCCGATCGCGACGCCGAGGCGCTGCACGCCGCTGCCGGCCGCGCCGGACGGCATGAAGACCATGGCCCGGCCGAGCGGCAGGGCCTGCGCCACCGATCGCTTCCAGCGCCGGAGGTCCCGTCGCGCCAGCGCGGCCGCATCGCAGGCTGACGCGTGGCAGTCGACTGCCGCCGGATGGCCGTCCCAGTCGACGAGGTAGTCGTCAAGGCGTCCAGCGGCGTCGGGATGGGCCTTGAGCCGCTCGGAGAAGTCCTCGATGAGGCGCACCGCCTGGGCCCGCCGTGCCGCGCCCTGGGCATCGGCCAGGCTTTGCAATTGCAGACCGAGCAGGGCCAGGACGGCCACGGCAAGGATCGCCATCGACACCAGCGATTCGACGAGGGCGATGCCGCGGGGGCTGGACGCGCGACGGGTCAGCACGCGGCTCTTTCGCGCACTGTCTGGAGGCGCCCGGCGGAAGACATGCACAGCCGCAGCGTCGGCGTGGCCTCGATGCTTCCCGCCGGCCGAAGGTCGATGCTGAAAGCGCCCAGCGTGTGGAAGCGACCCCAGCGGTTGACTTCGAGATGTCCGGCGCTGCCGGGCGCGTTGACCTGGACCTGCACGCCATGCGGCGCGATCCAGGTCTGGATCGGTTGCGCGGCCTCGGGTTCGGCGCGGTCGAATCCATCCGACGCCACCACCTGCCAGCCGCAGCTCCAGTCCCTGGCCTCGGCGGCGCTGCATCCGGCCGCGGCCATGCTGCGCAGGCTGACGCCGCCGCCGCGCCGCAGGGCCTCGGCGCGCGCGAGGTAGATCGCGGCGCTCAGGTCGTCTCGCGTGCGAAGAAGCCGGCTGCGCTCGAGCAGCGCACCGACCGGCGGAACGGCGAACGCCGCGAGCAGCGCCACGATGGCGAGCACTGCGGCCGACTCGACGAGGGTGAAGCCCCGGCCGGCGGATCCGGTGCCGGGCGGGGCGGGGAGGCGATGCTTGCTCATGCCGCCCCATGCTGCGGCCCGGGGCGGCCGGGGCCAAGACTCAGTCGCCGGATGGCGGCATCGTCGGGATCAGCGGACGAAGCGCGGTCCGAGGCAAGGATCCTGGACGAAAGTGACTCGAATATTTCGAGTCGAGCCGCCTCAGATGTCGCGCAGCAGTTGCCTGAACTCGTCCACGTCCTCGAAGCTGCGATAGACGGAGGCGAAGCGCACGTAGGCCACCTTGTCCAGCCGCTTGAGTTCGCGCATCACCAGTTCGCCGAGCTTGGCCGTCTCGATCTCGCGCAGGCCGCTGGACAGCAGCTTCTGCTCGATGCGCAGCAGCGCGTTGTCGATCTGCTCGATGCTCACCGGCCGCTTGCGCAGCGCCAGCATCATCGAGGCGCGCACCTTGGCGGTCTCGAAGTCGGTGCGGCTGCCGTCCTTCTTGACCACCACCGGGAAGTTGACGTCGGGCCGTTCGTAGGTGGTGAAGCGCTTCTCGCAGGCGCCGCACTGGCGCCGGCGCCGCACGAAGTCGCCGTCCTCGGACACCCGGGTCTCGACGACCTGGGTCTCGAGATGGCCGCAGAAGGGGCACTTCATTGCGCAGAACCTTCGCGCGGCGGCGCTTCAGGATTCGCCTTCCAGACTGCCGTCCGGCTCATGGCCTTACTGGTAGACCGGGAAGCGGCTGGTCAGCGCATGCACCTTGGCGCGAACCGCCTCGATGTTGGCCGCATCGCGCGGGTTCTCGAGCACGTCGGCGATCAGGTTGGCGGTGGCCCGGGCTTCCTCGTCCTTGAAGCCGCGGGTGGTCATCGCCGGGGTGCCGATGCGCACGCCGCTGGTGACCATCGGCTTCTCGGGATCGTTCGGGATCGCGTTCTTGTTGATGGTCATGTGGGCTGCGCCCAGCACCGTTTCGGCTTCCTTGCCGGTGATGCCCTTGGCGCGCAGGTCGACCAGCATGACGTGGCTCTCGGTGCGGCCGCTGACGATGCGCAGGCCGCGCTGCGTCAGGGTTTCGGCGACGATCCTGGCGTTCTTGACCACCTGCTGCTGGTAGGTCTTGAATTCGGGCGACAACGCTTCCTTGAAGGCGACCGCCTTGGCCGCGATCACATGCATCAGCGGTCCGCCCTGCAGGCCGGGGAAGATGGCGCTGTTGATCGCCTTCTCGTGCTGCGACTTCATGAGGATGATGCCGCCGCGCGGGCCGCGCAGGCTCTTGTGGGTGGTCGAGGTGACGACGTCGGCATGCGGCACCGGGTTCGGGTAGACGCCGGCGGCGACCAGCCCGGCATAGTGGGCGATGTCGACCATGAAGATCGCGCCAACGTCCTTGGCCACCTTGGCAAAGCGCTCGAAGTCGATGTGCAGCGAATAGGCCGAGGCGCCCGCGATGATCAGCTTGGGCAGGTGTTCGTGCGCCTTGCGCTCCATCGCGTCGTAGTCGATGGCTTCGTTGGCATCCAGGCCGTAGCTCACCACGTTGAACCACTTGCCGCTCATGTTGAGCGGCATGCCGTGCGTGAGGTGGCCGCCTTCGGCCAGGCTCATGCCCATGATGGTGTCGCCCGGCTTCAGGAAGGCCAGCAGCACCGCCTCGTTGGCGGAGGCGCCGCAATGCGGCTGCACGTTGGCGGCGTCGGCGCCGAAGATCTTCTTCACCCGGTCGATGGCCAGCTGCTCGGCCACGTCGACATGCTCGCAGCCGCCGTAATAGCGCTTGCCCGGATAGCCCTCGGCGTACTTGTTGGTGAGCTGCGAGCCCTGGGCGGCCATCACCGCCGGCGATGCGTAGTTCTCGCTGGCGATCAGCTCGATGTGATGTTCCTGGCGCGCGTGTTCGGCCTGGATGGCGGCAAAGATCTCGGGATCGGTCTGTTCGACCAGGATATTGCGGTGATACATGGATGGCAGTCCTTAGAAGACGTCGGTCCTTGTTCTTCAACCAAACAAGGGCTGCCCAGGCGAACGGCTGAACGCCTGCAAGAAGACCGCCGGCGGCACGCTTCCCAGTGGTGTTCCACGTCAGCGCAGTGGGCCCGAGAAGGGTTGCGCCTATCGCCAGTCGCGTGCCCCGCGAGTGTAACTGACCCGGTTCCTGGCGCGCGACGCCGGGGCCATTGCGATCAGAACTCCGAGAGCAGCGCCAGTTGCTGCGGGTCCGGAGCCGCGGCGGACTTGGCGGCCGGCGCCGCCGCGGGCGCCGCGTTGGCGCGCAATACGTTCGGCGCATTGACCGGCGGCGGATGGCCGGCCACGACCTGGCGCAGGCGCTCGTTCTCGGCCATGACCTTGCTGGCATAGCCGCCGTCATCGCCGGTATTGGCGGCGCCGACGTAGTAGCGCAGGCCGCCTTCGAGGGAGCCGGCGCGCGAGATGCATTCCTGCAGCACCTTGACGCCCACGCGCATGTTGGTCACCGGATCGAAGGCGGTCAGCGTGCCGCCGGCGCTTTCGTACTTCTCGCCGTGCACGCGCGTCATGACCTGCATCAGGCCCTGGGCGCCGACCTGGCTCTGGGCGAAGGGGTTGAAGCTGGATTCGATGGCCATGATCGCCAGGATCAGGGTCGGGTCGAGCTTGTTCTTCTTGCCGAGGTCGAAGGCCTCGGCGACCAGCGCGCTCAGCGGCTCGGCCGCGACGCGGTACTTCTTGCTGAGCCAGTAGGCGACGGCGGCCTGCTGCTTGGGCAGCTCCTGCGGGATGGCGGCGGTCGTGCGTTCGATCGCCGTGGGGTCGAGCTCGGCCACTTCGGGCGCCGGCAGCACCGGCTTGCGCGACTGCAGCCAGCCCATCAGCTGATCCTCGCCGGTCTGGCGCAGGTCGGGGCGGGCGGCCAGCGCCAGCACGGCGAAGACGATCGCCAGTCCCAGCAAGGCGAAACCGTTGTGGGTGATCTCGAAGAAGCCATCGACCACGTCGGACGCAAAGGTCCGTAGCCCGCGGGCAGTGGCGTCCAAGGCCTGTTTCATCGCTTTCCTTTCTATGCGGAGCCTGGACACGACGCCACGTCGGGCGAAGTGAAGAGGATCCGGCGATTGGATGGGTACGCATCAGGTCCGCGCGAAGGAAGAAGGGAGCGCGGCCGCCTGATCAAAGCCGACAGACTGGTCGGCAGCGGGTTCAGTGGGAGAGTGCCGGCCGCGGGTCGGCGGCAGGGCTGAGCGCATTCTAGGAGCGGCTAAATACCCGGTCAAGAATAAGGGACGAGGTTGTTATGCTATCAAGGTTGAAGCAAACGAGTGCGAAAGTTCAAATTTTTCCAGGCGAGATTTCGCAGGCCATCGACAGCGCTTCGGCGATTGAAAAGCCCATTTGCAATCGCAATCGCGCGGGACTAACCTGAAGCTGCTTGAGTTTTCAAGCATTCCGCCAAGGTCCGGCGGCGTGTCGAGACTTCTCGACCGCCCCGCGATTGCGGCTCCCACGGCAGCAATCTCTTGTTGCCAGCACGAGAGGAACATTCAACTTCCACTCATGCGAAAAGATGGCATGGGCTTCACGCCAGCCATCGAGCCCGGCGGCTCGACTTCGGTCAAAGCGCCGGGCTTTCTCGTTTCTGCCGGGCCGTTGCGCGTTTGGGGCACACTTCGAATCGATGAATGCCGCTTCGCTGAAACAAAACAAATGGATGCGGCGCGCAGTCGCCGCGCTCGGGGTCCTGCTGGCGTTGTGGTTGGTGGCCTGGCTGGCGGTTCCACCCATCGCCAAGAGCCAGCTGCAGAAGATCGCCAGCCAGAAACTGGGTCGCCAGGTGACCGTCGGCAAGATCGACTTCAAGCCCTGGACCCTCGAACTCACGCTCAACGACCTGCGCATTGCCACGGCCGATGGCAGCAAGCCCCAGGTGGTGGTCAAGCGCATTTATGCCGATGGCGAACTGCAGTCGATCCTGCGCCTGGCGCCGGTCATCGACGCGGTACGCGTCGAGGCGCCGGCGATCGCTCTGACCCGCCTGCCCGACGGCCATTACGACATCGACGACATCCTGGCGCGGCTGGCGCCGGCGCCCGATGCGCCGCCGGCCAAGGGCGAACCGCCCAAGTTCGCCATCTACAACATCGCGATCTCCGACGGCGCCTTCGACTTCGTCGACGACACCGTCAAGCGCACCCACACGCTGCGCGAATTCGTGCTCAACGTGCCCTTCCTGAGCAACCTCGATTCCAAGCGCGAGATCAAGACCGAGCCCAAGCTGGGCTTCGTGCTGAACGGCAGCCGCTTCGATTCGAACGCGGCCAGCACGCCCTTTGCCGACAACCGCAAGACCGATGCGCACCTCAAGTTCGACGGCCTCGACCTGGTGCCCTATCTCGGCTATGTGCCGGGCGGCCTGCCGGTCGCGCTGAAGGCCGGCAAGCTCGATGCCGACCTCACCATCGGCTTCGAACAGGCGGCGGCGATCGGCCTGAAGATCAGCGGCAGCATCGGGCTGCGCGAGGTCAAGCTCGACGATGCCAAGGGCCGCGACCTGCTCGGCTTCGACGCGCTGAAGATCGGCCTGGCCGACGTGCGCCCCCTCGAGCGGGTGGTGCACCTGGGCGAGATCGCGCTGGCCGACCCTCACATGGTGGTCGCGCGCGACGCGTCGGGGAAGATCGACCTGTTGTCCACCGACCGTGCGACCGGCGCCACCGGGAAGGTCGCAACGGTGCCGACGCAGGCTCCCGAAGCCGCCGGCGCCAAGCCGGCCGAGCCGCCGGCGTGGCAACTGCAGGTCGACCGGCTGGCAATCTCCGGCGGCGAGATCGGCTGGCGCGACCAGAGCACCGCGCCGGCGGCGGCCGTCGACATGAAGCAGCTGGCGGTCGAGGTCAAGGACTTCAGGTGGCCGATGGACAAGCCCGCCACCCTCGAGGGTTCGACTTCGATCGGCGGTGCGCCGCTGAAATTCAAGGGCGAAGGCACCGACAAGGCCGCCAGGCTTCAGACCGAACTGACCGGCCTGCCGCTGTCGCTGGCGGAGCCCTACCTGGCGCAGAGCCTGTCGCCCACGATCGACGGCAAGCTGAGCGGCAAGGTCGACGTCGAGTGGGCCAAACCCGATCTCAAGCTGATGGCCCACACCGTTTCGGTCGACGGCCTGGCACTGACCCAGGACAAGACCGCGGTCGCCAGCGTCGGGCGCTTCGAGATCGCCGATGCGCAGGTCGACATGAGCCAGCACACCCTGGCCATCGGTACCCTCAGCGCCAACAGCCCGAAGGTCCGCGTCGAGCGCGACAAGGACAAGCACTGGATGTACGAGCGCTGGTTCAGGGCGCCGCCGGGCGGCAGCCAGGCCGGTGCACCTGAGACGAATGCTGCGGCGCCGAAGGACGAAGAGACCGCCGACAAGGCCGTGAAGGGTGGCCGTGGCGCCAAGCGCGGCGAGCCCGCCACCGATCCCGCCGCCAGGCCCTGGGCCCTGACCATCGGCAGCGTGGCGGTCGAGAACGGCGCGCTTTCCTATGCCGACAATGCCAGCGCCACGCCGGTGGCGGTCGAGGTCAGCGCGCTGAGCCTGCATGCCCAGAAGATCGCTCCCGACACCGGCACGGTCTCGCCCTTGAAGCTGAGCGGCCGGATCGGCTCCGGCACCCGCGCCGACCCGGGGCGTTTCGAATACGACGGCAACCTGGTGCTGAAGCCGATCGCGGCCGAAGGCCGGCTGCTGGTGGGCGGCTTCCCGGCCCATGCCTTCAAGGCCTATTACGCCGATGCGCTCAACATCGACATCCGGCGCGCCTATGCCAACTACCGCGGCACGGTCAAGGTCGCGATGGCGCCGGCCGGGCTCAGCGCGCACCTGTCCGGCGACACTTCGCTGGAAGATTTCCGCGCCAACAGCGTGGTGCTGACCCAGGCGCCCGGGCTGTCGAGCGACAACAAGCTGCTGAGCTGGAAGGCGCTGGGCCTGCGCGGCCTGCAGGTCGACATGAAGCCCGGCGCGCCGCTCACCGTCGACGTGCGCGAAACCACGCTGAGCGACTTCTTCGCCCGGATCATCATCGACCCGATCGGCCGCCTGAACCTGCTCTACCTGGTGAAGCGCCCCGAAGCAGCCAGGGCCGCCGAGGAAGCCGCAGCCGCGCGCGAGGTCACCAGCAAGCGCAGCCTGGGCGGCACCAACATCACCACCGAAAAGCCGGCCAAGCCGGCAACGTCGGCCGCCGCGAAGCCGGCGACCTCCGGCGCGGCCGAGCCGCCGCCGGCCGAACTGATGGTCGGCGGCGGCCCCGCGGCACCAGCTCCGACCCCCGCCGCAGCGCCCGCCGCCGACACCGCGTCGAGCGGCCCGGCACCGGTCATCACCTTCGGCCCGATGAACCTGATCAACGGCCAGATCGACTTCTCCGACCTGTTCATCAAGCCCAACTATTCGGCCGACTTGACCGAGCTCAACGGCAAGCTGAGCGGCTTCTCGTCCAAGCGGGTCGGCGACCAGCCGGCGCTGGCCGACCTCGAACTGCACGGCAAGGCCCAGCAGACCGCCTCGCTGGAGATCACCGGCAAGCTCAATCCACTGGTCAAGCCGCTCGAACTCGACATCACGGCGCGGATGCACGACCTGGACCTGCCGCCGCTCTCGCCCTACACGATCCGCTTCGCGGGCCACGGCATCGAGCGCGGCAAGCTCAGCATGGACGTCAACTACAAGATCGCCCCCGACGGTTCGCTCACCGCCGCCAACAAGCTGGTGCTGAACCAACTGCAGTTCGGCGAACAGGTGGAAGGCGCGCCGGCCAGCCTGCCGGTCAAGCTGGCGGTGGCGCTGCTGGCCGATCGCAACGGCGTGATCGACGTCGACCTGCCGCTGCGCGGCTCGATCAACGATCCGCAGTTCAGCATCGGCCCGCTGATCCTGAAGGCGATCGTCAACCTGATCGTCAAGGCGGTGACCGCGCCGTTCTCGCTGCTGACCGGCGGGCTGGGGGGCGGCAGCGGCGAGTCGAGCGCGATCGTCTTCGCGCCGGGCAGCGCCGAGCTGTCGCCCGAGGCGACCCAGAACCTGGACAAGGTGGCCAAGGCCCTGGCCGACCGGCCGGGGCTTCAGATGACCGTGGTCGGCACCGCCAGCCTCGAGCAGGAGCGCGAGGCCTACCAGCGGCAGCGCCTGCGCGCGCTGGCACTGGCGGAGAAGCGCCGGCTCGCCTTGCGTGCCAACCAGCCGGTGGCCGATGTCAAGCCGGTCACCGATGCCGAATACCCGGACCTGCTCACCTCGGTCTACAAGCGCGCCGACATCAAGAAGCCGCGCAACATGGTCGGCCTGACCAAGGACCTGCCGGTCAAGGACATGGAAGACCTGCTGATGCAGAGCGTGAACGTCGACGAGGAGTCGATGCGCCAGCTCGCGGTAGACCGGGGCGCCGCGGTGCGCGACTACCTGCTGGCGCAGAAGCTGCCGAGCGAGCGCCTGTTCCTAGGGGCGGTCAGCACCAAGCCCCAGGGCAAGGACTGGAAACCCAGCGCCGAGCTCAAACTCGCGACCCGCTGAACCGGTCGCGCCCAAGTCGGTGAAAATGGAGGCTTGCGCCGGCATTTCGCCGGCGCCTTCGCTTTTCCCTCCAGACCAGACATCCGCGCAGTGACTTCATCTTCTTCCAAGACTCACGACATCCCGTCCCTCGACGCACTGACCGGCGGCGCCTTCACCGCGCCGACCTCCGGTGAGCGCGCTCAGCGCATCCGCGACTGGCTCGCCGGCAATCCGGCCGCCGAGCAGATGCAGGACGTCTTCAAGGAGCTCAGCGGCCGCGACAAGGGCGCGGCGCGCCTGCTGCGCGAAAAGCTCGACGAGATCAAGCGGGCCAAGGGCCAGGAAGCGATCGCGGTCGAGTGGACGCAAAAGGCCGAGGCACTGCTGGCTCAGCCCAAGCTCAACATCGCCGACGCGCTGGCCTGGCAGCGCGACGCCGCCAAGGCCGGCGCGCCGCTGTCGCGGGAGCCGCTGGCCGGCCTCAAGCTGCGGCTGGCCGAGCGGGTGAAGGGCATCGAGGACCTGCAGCACCGCGCCCAGGTGCATCGCGAGGCGGCGGTGCTGCTGGCCCAGCGCTTCGAGGTCCTGTCGACCAAGAGCTGGCGCGATGCGCAGGCCGCCGAGGAAGCGCTGCGCGTCGACGTCGCGCACTGGCAGCAGCAGGCCGGCGAGATCACAGCCGATGCCAACTGGAGCAGCCTGGACGCGCGCTTCGCACCGCAGCTCGAATCCTCCAAGGCGCAACTGCTGGTCGTCTCCGATGCCTTCGACGGCGCCCTGGCGCTGGCGGTGGCCGCTTCGGCCGATGCGGCCGCGCCGCTGCCGCCGGTGCATGTGTGGGCCGACGAATTGCGCGTGGCGCGCGGCGGGGTGGCCGAGGCCGCGCCGGCGGCCCCGGCCAAGCCGGCCGGTCCGCGGGTCGACCCCGAGAAGCGCGCGGCGGCCCAGGAAGCGGTGCAAGCCGCCCTGGTCCGGCTCGAGCAGGAGACCGCAGAGGGCCACGGCAAGGCCAGCGCCGGCGCGGCGGCAGCCCTGCGCGCCGTCCTCAAGGAACACGGCAAGCTGGTCGAGGCGCCCCTCGAGGCGCGCGTGCATGCGGCGCTGGTGGCGGCCGGCGAACTCGAAGGCTGGCAGCGCTGGAGCGCCGACAAGGTGCGCGAGGACCTGGTCGCCAAGGCCGAGGCACTGCTGAAGCGCCCCGAGGGCCAGGCCCTGGGCGGCCGCAAGATGCAGGAAACCCTGCGCGGCCTGCGCGACCAGTGGAAGCAGGCCGACCAGGGCGGCGTGCCGAACCACGCGCTCTGGAAGCGCTTCGACGAGGCCTGCAACGAGGCTCACAAGGTGGTCGAGGCCTGGCTCGAGAAGGTGCGCGCCGACGCGGCCGAGCATCGGGCGGCCCGGCTGGCGCTGATCGAGGAGGTCAAGGCCTTCGCCGCCGAGCATGCCCAGGCCGGCGACCTGAAGGCGCACAACCGTGCGCTGCACCAGTTCGCCGACCGCTGGCGCGATGCCGGTCATGTGGGCGAGAAGCTCTTCGCCGAGTTGCAGCCGCAGTGGAACGAGGCCTTCGGCGCGGCGCGTGCGCCTTTCGAGACGGCGCAGAAGGCCAGCGTCGAGCGACGCCAGGCCATGATCGCCGAGGCTGCGGCCCTGGGCGCCGCGCCGATGCTGCGCATCGATGCGGTCAAGGCGCTGCAGCAGCGCTGGCAGGCCGAGGCGCAGGCGGTGCCGCTCGACCGGCGCCATGAACAGAAACTGTGGGATGCCTTCCGCGCACCGATCGACGAGGCCTTCAATCGCAAGACCGCCGAGCGCGAGAAGGCCTCGGCCGCAATGAGCGAGCACGACCGCCATGTGCTCGAGGCATCGAAGGCGCTCGACGCCGCCAACAGCAACGGCGACGCGCAGAAGATCCGCGCCGCGGTGGCGCAACTGGAAGCCGCCCTGCGCGGCGAGGCGCCGCCGCCGGCCGCGAAGCCCGCGCAGGAAGCCGTGGCGCCCGCTGCCGCGACGAGCGACGGGCCGTCGGTGGGAGCCACCGAGGTGGTCGCACCCGGCCAGGCGGCCGCCGAATTCGGCGAGAGCGCCGCCCAGGCCACCGCGCCCGAGGATGCCGAAGCGGTGCCGGCCGAGGCGCCGGCACAGGCCGCGGTGGGCACCGAAGGCCTGGTCGCGCCGGCCGACGGTGCCGATCCATCGGCCCGTTCCGACGCCGAGGCCGCTGCGACCGAAGCCGCGCCTGCCGCCGCACCGAAGCCGGCACCCAAGCCCGTCATCGCAGTGCGCGGCGACGACCGTCCCGGCAACCGCAAGGCGGCCGACGTGGCCCCGGCCGGCCGCGGCCGCTTCGGTGCCGACCGCCGCGATGGCGGCCGTGGCGCGCCGGGCGGCCCTGGCGCCCGCGGCAACGACCGCGGCGGCCCCCGAGGTCCGGGCGGCGATCGTGGTGATCGCAGTGGTCCGGCCGGTGGTGGCCGCTTCGGCGACCGTCCGCCACGCTTCGAGGATCGCGGCCCGCGCCTGGGCGATGCCGCCTTCCGCGCGCAGCGCGAGGCACTCGAGCGCGCCGATGCGGCCCTGCGCAAGCTGGCTTCGCAGGCCCATGGCGAAGCGCTGACGCAGGTGCTCGGCGCCTGGGAGCAGCGCGATGCGGCCCGGCTGCCCAGCGTTCAGGACCTGGGCCGGGCGGTGACGCCGGCGGTTCGCGGCCAATGGTCGCAGGCTCTGGGTTCGACGCCGAGCGCACCCGCCGCCGATGCGGCCGAGGCGCTGTTGCGCCTGGAGATGGCGGCCGAGGTGCCGACCCCGGCCGAGCAGCTCGACGCGCGCCGTGCGCTGCAGCTCAAGCTGCTGACCCGGCGCGGCGATCCTACGCCCGAGCAGACCTGGGGCCAGGATGCGGGCCGGGTGCTGGCCGCGCCGCACGACGCGGTCTCGGCCCGGCGCCTGCAGAACGCGCTGAAGGCGCTGCTGCGCCGCTGAGGTCTCGTCGGGTCAGGTTGAAGCCGCGCGGGCTTCGGCCCGATCCGACGACCGCTGCCGGTTTCCAAGGCCTGCAATGCGCAGGCGAAGCCGGCGCCCGGCTCAGTGCGCCGCTGGCGCGCGCGGTCCGAAGAAGTCGTCGAACAACGCCACCAGCGCACCGAATTCCTCGGTGAGCGCTGCCCGGTTCACGAAATAGGCCTCGCAGGCCACCGCGAAGAATTCGCCGGGCGACTGCGCGCCATAAGGGTCGAGCCAGGGTTCCTCGCCACCGAAGCGTTCGGCCACGATCGCCTTCTCGCGCAGCGCTTCGTAGGCGGGTTGCAGCACCGCCAGCCAGGCGGCCCGTGCCTCTCGCGGGTTGCTGCTTCCGCGAAATCCGGCCGGCAGCTGCGGACAGCCATCGGCGCTGCCGTTGCGCATGTCGATCTTGTGGGCGAATTCGTGGATGACCACGTTGTAGCCCTCGCCACTGGTCACGCTGCTGGCCAGCACGTCCTGCCAGCTCAGCATGACCGGGCCGCGGTCCATCGCCTCGCCGGCCACCACCTCCTCGTATTCGTGCACCACGCCGGTGGCGTCGGTGGTGGTCCGGTGTGCCACGGCCTCGGAGGGATGCACCACGATGCCGACGAAATCGTCGTACCAGTCCAGGTCGCCCGGCAGGTGCATCACCGGCAGCACCGCCTGGGCGGCGATGGCCAGCGCCACCTCGTCGGTGATCCGGAAGCCATGGGCCCCGTGGAAGCGCTTGTCGCGCAGGAATCCGGCCGCCAGAAGGCGCAGCCGCTGCTGCTCGGCCACCGGGCGTTCGCCGAGGAAGCGATAACGGGCCAGGGTGGCATTCCAGGCCTCGTCCGGGATCGCGGGCAGGGAGCGCAGCCGGCGCAGCCAGCCGAACATCAGCGCAGGTCGACGCGCTTCGCGCCGGTGCTCGAAAGGCACAGCACCTGCGCCCGCGCCGGTCGGGCTTCGGCGTCCCAGTCGCTCAGCACGATGCGGCGCAGGCCGTCGCCCAGGTCGTGGACCGCCGGCTTGTGGGTATGCCCGTGCACCAGGGTGCTGGCATCGGCCTGGCGCAGCCAGTCGCGCGCGGCATCGCGGTCGACGTCGGCCCAGACCATGCCGGGATCTTCCTTGCGGCCTTCGCTCTGAGCGCGCAGCGAGCGTGCCAGCGCGCGGCGCTCCTCGAGCGGCCGGGCAAGCGTTGCCTGCTGCCATGCCGGCGTCCGCACGACGGCGCGCATGCGCAGGTATTCGGTGTCCTCGAGGCACAGCAGGTCGCCGTGGCTCAACAGCCATCGCTCGCCGTGCAGCACCAGGATGCTGGGATCGGAGATCAGCGTCATGCCGGAGCGCGCGGCGAAATCGGCGCCGAGCATGAAGTCGCGATTGCCGTGCATGAAGAAGAGGGGCCGCCGCGCGCTGGCCGCGCGCAGCACGTCGGCGCATTCGGCCTCGAAGCCGGGCAGGGCGGCCGCGTCGTCGCCGACCCAGACCTCGAACAAGTCGCCGAGGATGAAGATCGCGTCGGCCGGCGAGGTCTCGAGCAGGCCGCGCCAGGCCTCGATGGTGGCGCGATCGCCGGGCTGCAGGTGCAGGTCGGAGATCAGGTCGACGGTGCGCCAGGACGGCGGCGCGACGATCTCGGGAAAAGCCGGCATGGCTTCAGCCCCGCGCCGGGCAGCGCCCGAGCCCGGCCCATTGGCGAGCCCGCGAAGTGCCGATCAGCGCGGAGGCCATCCGGCGATCAGTCCTTGACGACGGCCTTCTCGATCACGACGTCCTCGAGCGGCACGTCGTCGTGGAAGCCCTTGCGGCCGGTCTTGCTCGCCTTGATGGCGTCGACCACTTCCTTGCCGCCGATCACCTTGCCGAAGACCGCATAGCCCCAGCCCTGCGCCGAGGGCGCGGTGTGGTTCAGGAAGCCGTTGTCGGCGACGTTGATGAAGAACTGCGCGGTGGCCGAATGCGGCGCGTTGGTGCGCGCCATGGCGACGGTGTAGTTGTCGTTCTTGAGGCCGTTGTTGGCCTCGTTCTGGATCTCGGCGCCGGTGGGCTTCTGCTTCATGCCGGGCTCGAAGCCGCCGCCCTGCACCATGAAGCCGGGGATCACGCGGTGGAACACGGTGTTGTGATAGTGGCCGCTCTTCACGTAGTCGAGGAAATTGGCCACCGACTTGGGTGCCTTGTCGGCGTCGAGTTCGAGCGTGATCACGCCCTTGTCCTTGATGTGCAGTTCGACTTGCGGGTTGCTCATGGTGTGGCTCCTTTACTGGATGACGGTAGCGGACTTGATGGAGATCGATTCGAGCGGCACGTCCTGCATGCCGGCCTTGTTGCCCGTGCGCGCGGCGCGGATCTTGTCGACGACGTCGGCGCCCGAGATCACCTTGCCGAACACGGTGTAGCCGTAGCCGTCGGGCTTCGGCGCATTCAGCATGTCGTTGTCCTTCACGTTGATGAAGAACTGCGCGGTGGCAGAGTTCGGATCGGAGGTGCGTGCCATCGCGATCGTGTATTTGTCGTTCTTGAGGCCGTTCTGCGCTTCGAGGGGTATCGGCGCGCGGGTCGGCTTTTCCTTCATGTCGGAGGTGAAGCCGCCGCCCTGGATCATGAAGCCGTCGATGACCCGGTGGAAGATGGTGCCGTCGTACTGCTTGTCCTTGACGTATTGCAGGAAGTTGGCGACGGTCTTGGGCGCCTTCTCGGGATTGAGCTCGACCACGATGTCGCCGGCCGAGGTCGCCAGCTTGACGCGCGGTGCGCCCTGGGCCCAAGCGACGTTCGCGCTGGCGGCCAGGGTCAGGGTTGCGGCCAGCATCAGTGCGTTGCGGCGCGAGAAGGCTTTGATGTTCACTTGAAGATCGCTTTCGCTGAAGTGCGCGTGGATGGCGCGGTGTGTGGATCGGCTGGCGCGCGTCGCGGCCGGATCAGTTGCGCACGGGCTTGCGCGCAGCGGGTGCCGCGGCGGGCAGTGCGGTGGGCGGAGGCGCCGCGCCGAAGAGCTGGCGGATCAGCACCAGCTTGGGCGGCACGGTGGTGTTGGACGGCTCGAGCTTGAGCGCCCGGCCATAGGACAGGCCCGCCAGGCGCACGTAGACATCGCCGAGGTTCTCGTGCGCGGTGGCGTAGTCGGGGTTGAGCTTGACCGCCATCTCGAGCGCGGCGCGCGCCTGATCGAACTGGCTCTGCGCGGCGTAGAGCGCCGCGAGGTTGTTGTAGGGCTCGGGCAGTTCGGGAAAGTCCTGCGTGAGCTGGGTGAAGGCTGCGATGGCTTCGCTCTGCTTGCCCTGCTCGGTGAGGATCACGCCGCGCAGGAAGCGCATCTGCGGATCGCGCGGCTTGCCGGCGATGTAGGTGTCGGCCTTGGTGAGGGCTTCGTCGGCCTTGCCCTGGCGCAGCAGCGCGTTGACGTCCGAGTAGTCGTCGGCATGGGCCAGCCCCATGAGCAGGGCGCATGCCAGGCCCAGCAGGATTCGGAGGAAGGGAGTCGGGGAGGACGCGACGTGCTGCATGAAGCCTCGAGATTAGGGGAAGCCGGGCCTTCCGGGGGCCTTGTGAATACGCGGAAAATATCCGCGGCCGGCCGTTTATACTGGGCGCCGATTGTAGCCGAGGGGCAGTGCCCAGCCGCTCGCCGCCACAGCACCATCACCCCCTGAAAACCCGCCGTCGTTCGCCCGTGCCAGCATGGTTGCCGTCCTGACGTTGTCCGAGCCCCATGAGTCTTCGCATCTACAACACGCTGTCGCGTGAACTGGAAACTTTCGTCCCCTTGCAACCCGGCAAGGTGAGCATGTACGTGTGCGGGATGACGGTCTACGACTACTGCCACCTCGGCCATGCGCGCTCGATGATTGCCTTCGACGTGGTGCAGCGCTGGCTGCGCCAGTCCGGCCTGGCCGTCGACTACGTGCGCAACATCACCGACATCGACGACAAGATCATCCGCCGCGCCGTCGAGAACGGCGAGCCGATCCGCGCGCTCACCGACCGCATGATCGACGCGCTGCACGAGGATGCCGACGCGCTCGGTATCGAACGTCCGACGCACGAGCCGCGCGCCACCGACTACATCGCCGAGATGCTCTCGATGATCGGCACCCTCGAACGCAAGGGCCTGGCCTACCGCTCGACCAACGGCGACGTCAACTACGCGGTGCGCAAGTTCCCCGGCTACGGCAAGCTGAGCGGCAAGTCGCTCGACGAGCTGCATGCGGGCGAACGGGTGGCGGTGCTCGACGGCAAGGACGATCCGCTCGATCCGGTGCTCTGGAAGAGCGCCAAGCCGACCGAGCCCGACGAGGTCAAGTGGCCGAGCGAGTTCGGTGCGGGCCGGCCCGGCTGGCACATCGAATGCTCGGCCATGGCCTGCAGGCTGCTCGGCCGGACGCTGGACATCCACGGCGGCGGCATGGACCTGCAGTTCCCGCATCACGAGAACGAGATCGCCCAGAGCGAAGGCGCCAACGGCCAGCCGCTGGCGCGCATCTGGATGCACAACGGCTTCATCAACATCGACGACGAGAAGATGTCCAAGAGCCTGGGCAACTTCTTCCTGATCCGCGACGTGCTGAAGCGCTTCGACGCCGAGACCATCCGCTTCTTCGTCGTGCGGGCGCACTACCGCAGCGGCCTCAACTACAGCGACGTGCACCTGGCCGATGCGCGCGCCTCGCTCAAGCGGCTCTATACCGCGCTCGACGGCGTGGCGCCGGCGCCGGTGCCGGCCGTCGACTGGAGCGATCCGCATGCCGCCCGCTTCAAGGCCGCGATGGACGAGGACTTCGCGACGCCCGAGGCGGTCGCGGTCCTGTTCGAGCTGGCCGGCGAGGTCAACCGCACGCGTTCGGCTGCATCGGCCGCGCTGCTGAAGGCGCTGGGCGCCATGCTGGGCATCCTGCAGGCCGATCCGCAGGCCTTCCTGCGCGCCGGTACGACGCTCGACGAGGCCAGCATCGAGGCCGCCATCCAGCGGCGCACCGATGCCAAGGCGGCCAGGGATTTCGCACTTGCCGACCGGATTCGCGCCGAGCTGCTGGAGCAGGGCATCACGCTGAAGGACTCCGCCGCCGGCACCACCTGGACCTCCGCGCAGTGAGCGCCGCCCGAGCCACGCCACCCAGGGAGCCGGTGGTCCAGGTCTTCACGCCCGACTACTGGGAAGAGGCCTGCAAGCACCTGTCGCGCAAGGACCGCGTGATGAAGCGGCTGATCCCGCGCTTCGGCGACGCCTGCCTCGAGTCGCGCGGCGATGCCTTCACCACCCTGGCCCGCAGCATCGTCGGCCAGCAGATCTCGGTGCCGGCGGCGCAGGCGGTGTGGAACCGCTTCGTGCACCTGCCTCGCAAGCTGACGCCGGCCAATGTGCTGAAGCTCAAGGTCGACGACATGCGCGCGGCCGGGCTGTCGGCGCGCAAGGTGGAATACCTGGTCGACCTGGCGATCCATTTCGATTCCGGTGCGGTCCACGTGACCGCCTGGGAGAACATGGCCGACGAGATGATCATCGCCGAGCTCGTCGCCATCCGCGGCATCGGCCGCTGGACCGCCGAGATGTTCCTGATCTTCCACCTGATGCGGCCCAACGTGCTGCCGCTGGACGACCAGGGCCTGATCACCGGCATCAGCCAGAACTACTTCTCCGGCGACCCGGTCAGCCGCAGCGATGCCCGCGAGGTGGCGGTCGCGTGGGCGCCTTTCTGCAGCGTGGCGACTTGGTATATTTGGCGATCGCTCGACCCGCTTCCGGTCGCGTACTGAAAAACAACAGGAGAAGACGTTGGCGAAACGAACCTTTCTCGACTTCGAGCAGCCGGTGGCGGAACTCGAAGGCAAGATCGAAGAACTGCGCTATGTGCAGACCGAATCCGCGGTCGACATCTCCGAAGAGATCGATCAGCTCGGCAAGAAGAGCCTGCAGCTGACCAAGGACATCTACAGCAGCCTCACGCCCTGGCAGATCACCAAGATCGCCCGGCATCCCGAGCGGCCCTACACGCTCGACTACGTGCACGAGATCTTCACCGACTTCGTCGAGCTGCACGGCGACCGTCACTTCGCGGACGACCTGTCGATCGTCGGGGGCCTGGCCCGCTTCAACGGCACGCCGTGCATGGTGCTGGGCCATCAGAAGGGCCGCGACACCAAGGAGCGCACGGCGCGCAACTTCGGCATGAGCAAGCCCGAGGGCTATCGCAAGGCATTGCGGCTCATGAAGACGGCCGAGAAATTCAAGCTGCCGGTGTTCACCTTCGTCGACACGCCGGGCGCCTATCCTGGCATCGACGCCGAGGAGCGCGGCCAGTCCGAGGCCATCGGCCGCAACATCTTCGAGATGGCGCAGCTCGAGGTGCCGATCATCGTGACGATCATCGGCGAGGGCGGCTCCGGCGGCGCGCTGGCGATCTCGGTCGGCGATCAGCTGGTGATGCTGCAGTATTCGATCTATTCGGTGATCAGCCCCGAAGGCTGCGCCTCCATCCTCTGGAAGACCAGCGACAAGGCCCAGGAGGCGGCCGATGCCCTGGGCATCACGGCGCACCGCCTGAAAGCGCTGGGCCTGGTCGACAAGATCGTCAACGAGCCGGTCGGCGGCGCGCATCGCGACCACCGCCAGATGGCCGCCTTCCTGAAGCGCGCCCTCAACGACGCCTTCCGCCAGGTCAGCGACCTGCCGACCAAGGAACTGCTCAACCGCCGCTACGAGCGGCTGCAGAGCTACGGCCGCTTCTCCGACACCAAGGCCGACAGCGCCAAGTAGCGCTATCGGCTCGCGGGCCCGGCGAGGGCCGCCCGCAAGTCTCCCGATGCAAAACCCAGCCGCCCCAGCACTCGCGGCCTGGGCCGCGCCGTTGCCGCTGGCAATCGCCTACAGCGGGGGCGCCGATTCCACTGCCTTGCTGCATGCCGCCGCCGCTCGCTGGCCCGGACAGGTGCATGCGCTGCACGTGCATCACGGACTGCAGCAAGCGGCCGACCAGTTCGAAGCCCATTGCGCCGCCACCTGCGCAGCGCTCGGCCTGCCGCTGCATGTAGGCCGCGTCGATGCGCGCCATGCGGCCGGAGAGAGCCCGGAGGACGCGGCCCGGCGCGCGCGCTACGCCACCCTGGCCCGGCTCGCGAGCGAGCAGCGGCTGGCCCACGTCGCGCTGGCCCAGCACGCCGACGACCAGGTCGAGACGATGCTGATCGCCCTGGGGCGCGGCGCCGGGCTCGACGGGCTGGCCGGCATGCCCCGGCGGATGGAGCGCCATGGCGTGACCTTCCATCGGCCACTTCTCGAAGTGCATGCCGCTGCGCTGCGCGACTGGCTGATGGCCGGTGGCGTGGCGTATGTCGACGATCCGACCAACGCCGAGGCCCGCTATACACGCAACCGCATCCGGCAGCAGCTGCTCCCGGCGCTGGCGCAGGCGCTGCCGCAGTTCCGCGAGACCTTCGCGCGCTCGGCGCGCAATGCGGCGCGTGCATCGGCGCTGCTGGCCGAACTCGCCGCGCAGGACATCGAGCGCACCGGTGCGCCGCCATCGATTCGGGAACTGCGCCTGCTGCCGCGCGAACGCCTGGCCAACCTGCTGCGCCACTGGCTGCGGCGCGACCATGCGGCGGTGCCGAGCGAAGCCCAGCTCGAGGAACTGCTCGACCAGATCGAGTCCTGCGCCACGCGCGGCCATCGGATCCGGCTCAGGATCGCGGCCGGCCGCGTCGAGCGGGAGGGCGAATTCCTGCGTTGGTACAATGCTTCGCCCCCGTCCTAGCTAGCCTGCGGCCTTTGCACTGAATCCTCTGAACCGTCAAGGCGTTGATCCGCCGAAGCGGTCAAGGCCGCTATTGCCGATGCGTCTTCCGGATCCACAACGATCCGGCTGAAGCGTCGAAGACCAGGACTGGCGGGTCGCGCGACGGCGCCGGGCCAACCGGCATACGGCGCAGGTTTTCTTCTCTTTGATTTCATCCATGGCATTGATCGTTCACAAGTACGGCGGCACGTCGATGGGCTCGACCGAGCGCATCCGCAACGTCGCCAAGCGCGTCGCCAAATGGGCGCGCGCCGGCCACCAGATGGTGGTGGTCCCGAGCGCCATGAGCGGCGAGACCAATCGCCTGCTCGGCCTCGCCAAGGAACTCGCGCCCGGCACGCCCGGCACCGAGCATGCGCGCGAACTCGACATGCTCGCCGCCACCGGCGAGCAGGCCTCGTCGGCGCTGCTGGCGCTGGCGCTGCAGTCGGAGGGCCTGCAGGCCGTCAGCTACGCGGGTTGGCAGGTGCAGGTGAAGACCGACAGCGCCTTCACCAAGGCGCGCATCGAGAGCATCGACGACGCACGCGTGCGCGCCGACCTCGATGCCGGCCGCGTCGTGGTCGTCACCGGCTTCCAGGGCGTGGACGAGAGCGGCAACATCACCACGCTCGGGCGCGGCGGCAGCGACACTTCGGCGGTCGCGATCGCGGCGGCCATGAGCGCCGCCGAGTGCCTGATCTACACCGACGTCGATGGCGTCTATACCACCGACCCGCGGGTCGAGCCCGATGCGCGCCGCCTGCTCACCGTTAGCTTCGAGGAGATGCTGGAAATGGCCAGCCTCGGCTCCAAGGTGCTGCAGATCCGCTCGGTCGAATTCGCCGGCAAGTACAAGGTGCCGCTGCGCGTGCTGTCCAGCTTCACGCCGTGGGACATCGACATCAACGAAGAAGCCAAGTCCGGCACGCTGATCACTTTCGAGGAAGACGAAAAAATGGAACAAGCCGTCGTATCCGGCATCGCATTCAACCGCGACGAGGCCAAGATCTCGGTGCTCGGCGTGCCCGACAAGCCGGGCATCGCCTATCACATCCTCGGCGCCGTGGCGGACGCCAACATCGAGGTCGACGTCATCATCCAGAACTTGAGCAAGGACGGCCGCACCGACTTCAGCTTCACGGTCAACCGCAACGACTACGCCAAGGCGGTCGAGTTGCTCAAGGCCAAGGTGCTGCCCACGCTCGGCGCGGCCGAGGTCGTCGGCGACACCAAGATCTGCAAGGTCAGCATCGTCGGCATCGGCATGCGCAGCCACGTCGGCGTGGCCAGCAAGATGTTCCGCGTGCTGAGCGAAGAGGGCATCAACATCCAGATGATCTCGACCAGCGAGATCAAGACCTCGGTGGTGATCGACGAGAAGTACATGGAGCTCGCGGTCCGCGCCCTGCACAAGGCCTTCGATCTCGATCATCCGCCCGCCTGAGCATGGCATAATCGACAGTTCCGGAGCTGTGACCGAGTGGCCGAAGGTGCTCCCCTGCTAAGGGAGTATGGGGTGTAGAGCCTCATCGAGGGTTCGAATCCCTCCGGCTCCGCCAGGCATCGTCCTGGGAAATCCAAGAAAGCCCCGCATCGGTTGATGCGGGGCTTTTTTCATTGGGAAGCGTGCCCATAATCCTCTCAAACATCCCCTGACCGTCCCGCCACAGCTCGGCGCGAAACATGGTATCGGTCGGGGTACTGGGAGGGAGCAATACCATGGGTCTGACGATCAAGGAGGTCGACGCGGCCAAGCCGCGCGACAAGGGATACAAATTGACCGATGGGCAGGGCCTGTACCTGTTCATCACGCCGGCTGGCGGAAAGAGCTGGCGCGCCAACTACATGGTGGCCGGCAAGCAGAAAACGCGCACCTACGGCATGTACCCGGCGCTGTCCCTCGCCCAGGCGCGCAAGGCGCATGCGCAGGCCCGGGACAGGGTGCCTGGAGGCGTTCCGGCCGCGCCGCCGGTCGCCGAAGTCCGGACTTTCAAGCAGGCGGCCGCCGAATGGCTGCAGGTGAAGCTGCCCAGCCTGTCGAACACGAAGCACCAGGGCCAGGTCGAGAACACGCTTGAGCGCTATGCCTTCCCGAGCATTGGCTCGCTGCCGATCGATTCGATCCCGCGCACGAAGCTGGTAGAGGTGGTCAGGGCTGCCCAGGCCGGCGGGAAGGTCGAGACGGCGCATCGCGTGGCCGGCCGCATTGCGGCGGTTTTCGCCCACGCTCAGGATCTTGGGTACATCCAGCACCACGGAGCGGCCAATCTGAGCCGGGTGCTGCAGGTGCGCAAGGTGAAGAAGCCGATGGCCAGCATCCCGCCCGAGGAGGCCGGCCAGCTGCTGCGCGCGATCGACGGCTACGACGAGCCGGTCACGCGCCAGGGCCTTCGCCTGCTCGCGCACACCTTCGTGCGTGTGGGCGAGATGCGCGGCATGAGGCGTTCCGAATTCAAGGAAGAGGGCGCCATCTGGGTGGTGCCGGCAGCCCGGGTCAAGGGCGAGGAGGAGGCCAGGCTGCCGCACATCGTGCCGATGTCGCGGCAGGCGCGTGAAATCGTCGCGGGTCTGGACCCGATCACCGGGCACACCGACCTGGTGCTTGATTCGCCTCTGCGACCAGGTCACTCGGTCTCAGAAAACACGTTCCTGTTCGCGCTCTATCGCCTCGGCTACAAGGGCCGGATGACGGCGCACGGGTTCCGCGCGCTGGCGTCGACCGTGCTCAACGAGCATTCACCGTTCGACAAGGATGTGATCGAACGGCAGCTGCAGCACCAGGAGAGTGACGAGGTGCGCGCGGCCTACAACCGCGCGCAGTACCTCAAGCAGCGCCGTGAGCTGATGCAGTGGTGGTCGGACTGGCTGGAGGAGCAACACAGGCAAGCAGCTCGGCCACGCGCCAGCGCGTGAGGCCGCCGATCCTTACCGGCGCGGGCAGGACGCCGGCGCCGACCTGGCGCCAGAAGGTCGACCTGCCCATGGAGAGCATGGCGGCGGCCTCTTTGTCGGTCACGAGGATTTTCTGCGCTGTCATTTGGTCGCTCCTCCTGCAATGCTCAATGCCACAGCCACATCGCGCACCCAGATCGGCTGCGACGACAGCATGAAGGTCTCGCCGCTCCACGCCAGAAGCAGCGTGGTGCCGATGACATTGCCGATCTGCTCGGCTGCATCGCTCGGGACGGCGTTGCCGATGCGCTCGCGCCACGCCTGATCGCTGAGGCCGTCCAGCTCGAGGTGCTCCTCGGGCTCGACCAGGGACTGCAGCGCGGCCAGCTCGAGTGTCGTGAAGGGTCGGTGCCAGGTTCCGTCGAGCGCTCGGATGCGGCATACCAGCTTGTCCGCCGCGTCGGGCATACGCGGGTCCGCGACGCTCCAGCGACCATTGTCGTGAGCCGCTGCAGCGCTGACGGCGCATGCGTGCTTCGTCCAGGGCATCACGCCGTAGTGGCCGGCCGTCAGGTAGTGGTCTCCCTTCCCGCGCTGTATGCCGGATCTCGGATCGGCCACGGCGAATGCGCCCTGGCCGTTGGTGCTTCCGCTGATGACCGTGCCGCTGGGCTGTTCGTATGGCGTCACTCCGTACTTCGCGAAGGCTTCGCCGACCGGGCGCGGATCGGCCACGGCCTGGCCGGTGCCGTGCGCGCTGGTGACCGCGCGGCTCGCCTCGGACCACGGCACGATGCGGAACTCGTTCGAGTGCTTCGGCGGGCCGGCGTGGCGCGGGTCGGCGATGGCGTACGCGCCCGAATCATCGCCTCCGATCACTGTGCCGGTGCCGCATTCCCAGTGCGACACGGCGTACTTCGAGAACAGTCTGCGATCCTGCGGCCCGCGCGGATCGGCGACGGTGAACGCGCCCTGGCCGGGGTTCTGCTGGCCGCCGATCGTCCCCATGGGCGCGGCCCAGCTTCGAACGCCGTAGGCCTGCCCGTCGCGCCACTTCGCGGAAGGGTCGAACCTCGGGTCCGCGATCGAGTACGAGCCGTTGTGCGGCCTGCTCGCGCCGGCAACCACGCCGGATGGCCCGGCCCAGTCGCGCACGCCCAGCGCGCCGTTGTGCATGTCCGGCACCAGCAGGTAGTCGCGCAGGTGGCCGTTCTCGATCGCCAGCCTGCCCAGGCTGCGCCAGTCGCTGCCGGCCTCGACGAATGCCAGCCGCACCCAGGTCTTCCACTGCAGCGCCGGGATGCGGTGCATCGGGCCGGCGCGCAGGTCGCCCGGCAGCAGCATGCGGCCCAGGACGTCGCCGACGGCGCGAAGCGGACGCTTCTCTGGTTCGTAGAGGAAGGGCGGCACCTTCTCGATGTGCCGCGCCACCAGCAGGAAGCGCTTGCGGCTCTGCGCCAGGCCGCCGATCTCGCCGCAGTCGTGCGTCGTCTCGGCCACGGCGTAGCCGTAGCTGCGCAGCAGGCTGGTGATCTGGTCGAGCAGGTGGCGGCCGCGCGTGGCGATACGCGGCACGTTCTCGAAGAGGATCATCTCGACCGGATCGTCCTTCCAGGCTTCGAGCATCAGCCACACGCCGCGCAGCGTCAGGCGGTTGAGTGCCTGATACTTGTCGGTCTTGCTCTTGCCCTCGGGCAGCAGGCCACTGAAGCCCTTGCACGGAGCCGAGAGGAAGATGATGTGCGGGCGTTCATTGCCGGCCGCACGGTGGATGTCGGCCGTGGTCGCTTCTACCCATCCGGCGGGCGGCGGCTGGCGGTCGTGGAAGTCCTGGTACTGGCTGCGATCGAACATGTCGAGCACGGTGCCGCGCACGCCGACCAGGCGCTCGAAGTCGCGGATCGCCGCCGGGTCGACGTCGATGCCGCCGATGCAGCGGAACTTCGCTTGCAGGTTGCCGACGCGCGGGTTCGACTTGTTGAAGCCCTTGGCGCCGCCGCCGAGGCCGACGAACGCATGGAAATGGCGGATCTCGATCGGCTTCATTCCGCGCTGCCTTCCAACGTCGTCACGCACTCCAGCGTGATCTCTGCCAGCGCCGCCAGGCTGCCGTCGTTGACGATGTCCGCGTCGGCCTGAATCCGGCCGTGCTCCTCGCTGATGTGCGCGGCGGTGGCGCCGTCGAGCCGGCGCGCATCGAGGCGATGCACGCGGATCACCTTCGCGCCCATGGCGCGCAGCATCTCTTCCTCGACCTCGTCGCGCAGGTCGGAGACGACGATGCGGTTCCATCCGCTGCCGACCTGGCGATCGATCCAGCGCGCCACCAGGCGGGCGTAGTAGGCGGGACTGAATCGACGCTGGAAGGTGGCCCAGGTCTGCATGACCCAGCGCGGGCTGCGCGGCTCGGTGAGGCTTTCTCCGCTGTCGGCGCACCAGCGTGCGAAAGCGGCATCGCCGCACATGCCGGCGGCCAGGGCCGGCAGCGGCAGCTCCTTCGTCGGGCGATGCGTGAGCATGCGCTCGTCGATGCGCCAGGCCTCGCAGACTTCGGCGCGCAGCGCGTCCGCGAAGGCGATGCGGCGGAAGCCGTGCCGCGGCGCCAGGATGCCGGCGACGGTGTCCTTGCCGACGTCGGGATAGCCGGTGAGGGCGATGATGAGCGCGCGGCGTGCGGCTGACTTGCCCGCTTGCCGCGGGCGTTCGATTTCGACGGTGTCCATTTTTTTGCTCCCTGAAAAATCGGTTGGATCAGGCCCAGGCCTGCATTTCGAGATGCCGCGCGTTCGGCCCGCACGAGCCGTCGACGGCGCGCGCGGCCGCGACACGCTCCGGCCCGCCGCCCAGCTGCGCGGCCGGGCTGTTGCAGAGGAAGACCTCGCCGCTGGCGCGCCCGTGCAAGCACAGCTCGCACGCGCGGTAGGTCACGCCGCCCTGCGACAGCCAAGCGATGGCCGCTCCGCCGAGGCCGGCAGCCGGCTCGGCCGCTACTCGCGCGTTCACTTAGCACCTCGCACGATCGCCACCAGCTGCAGGCCGCCGCCCAGGTCGAGCCGGCCCTGGCCGGTGTCGGCTTCGCGCTGCGCCTCGGCGCGCTCGCGCCGGACGCGGGCGAAGGTCTTGCGCACATCGCTGTGCAGGTGGTCGCGGTAGCGAAAGGCAGGGTTGTTCAGGCCCACGGTGGGAAAGACGATGCTCGGCGTTGAGCTCATGCCGTCCTCCGCACGCTCAACACCCGCACATCGCCAAACCGATCGAACGCCATGCCCTCAGCCGCCGCGCACGAGCGCGCCAGCTGGGTGTACCGATGAAAGACGCCGTCAGCGTCGATGACCTTCACGTGATAGGCGTGCATGGTCAGACCTCCTTTGCGGGGTTGGTTGAGGAAATGGGGAACGGCGCCGGCTCGACGCGGTCGACCAGGCGGCCGATGGCGGCTTCGGCCAGCTGGCGCGCCGCATCGGCGTGGCGCGCGCGCAGCTGCACGAAGAGCGCGATCGGCGCCTGGCCGGGCACGGCGTGCCGGTAGTGGCAGCGGAAGGGGACGGATGCGGTGATGTGCATGCGGTGTCTCTGGTGGTTGGGATGGATCAGTGCGCGGCGCCGGCGCCGGCCAGCTGCGCGGCGCGCATGGCGGCGCGGACTTCGGGCGTGAAGCGCGCGGCCAGGCTCTGTGCGGTCACGGGCGGGCGCGGCGCGGCCGCCTGGACCTCGATCTGGCTGCCGTGGGGCATGTGCCGGATCGCTTCTTCGACCTGGCGGGCGGTCATCGCGGGCTTCTGGGCTGGTCGCGCGCGGGCCGCGATGGCGGTGCGCGGCGGTTCGCCGCTGTCGAGGGTGCTGTCGTGCACCTTCGGCCAGGGCAAATCGCCCATCAGCAGGCAGCGAAGGGTCTCGCGACCCAGGCGGGCCGTACAGTTATTGAAACCAGTCCAAGGCCGCGCCAGCGCGGCTCGCTGCTCGGCCGACTGCACGCCCGCGTCACCGTCGACCACACGCTTCCAGCCCTGCCGGCGCGACACCAGCCAGCGGCCCGAAGTCAGCTCGACCCCGACCACGGTCTTGCGGTCGATCGCCTCGCCATAGAGGTTCTGCACCTGCGGCACGACCCGCACCGCGGGGCGCAGCGCCCAGGCGGCGCGCTTGCGGCACATGCCGCCCTGGGCCTGGGCGTAGCGGTTCCAGTCGGCCAGCACCAGGCCGCTGCGCTGGCAGGCGTGCCAGGCCTTGACGGCGGCCTGGTCGCCGAAGTCCATGCGCAACTGGGCGCTGTTGATCTGGTCCTTGGTGACCCGGCGCATCTCGCGCCAGACCACCACCGGCGGCTGGCCGAAGGGTTGGAACTGGCGGATGCCCCAGGTGCTGGCCCAGGCGTCGACGCGCTGGAAGCCCTTGTAGTCGCGCGTGTCGACCTCCAGGCCGTCCAGGTGCGCGCCCAGGCCGGCGTCGCTGCCGTCCTCGGCGCCGATGTTCTTGGCGACGTACTTGGCGACGTAGCCGGCCGCGCCGCCGGCCTGCATGCGCTTGAAGTCGACGCGATTCTTCTGCGCGCCGGGCTCGTCGCCGGCGTCGGCCAGCCAGTAGTCGCGCACGGTGGCCTCGATGCGCTGCGCGGCGGCTTCGTCGTCGCACCACAGCAGCACGTGCCAGTGCGGGCAGCCATCGTGATGCGGCTCGGCCACGCGGAAGCCGTACATCGCGATGCCGCGCCGCTGCAGCGCCGAGCGGGTGCGGGCCCAGTTGTCGCAAAGCCATTGCTGGGCCTCGCGCGGGTCGGCGCCTTCGTAGCGCGGATTGGGGCGCGGCCGGGCCTTCGGGCCTTTGCCGCCGGACAGGACCGCGTGAAAGCGGCTCGGGCAGGTCAGCGTGAGGAACATGCCGACATGGCCGCGCGCATCGGCGAACTCTTCGCAGCCGCGGATGCGCGTCATCAGCTCGCCGCGGCGGTTGTCGCGGTTGCTGACGGACGCGGCGGCCAGCTCGGCCAGGGTGTAGACCTGGCCGGCCTCGTTGCGCACCAGCGTGCGCTGCAGCAGGGCGGCGTTGCGCTCCAGCTGCTGGCGGCGGCGGGCGCAGGCCTCGTCGCTGGCGTAGCCGCCGTTCTTGCGGTGGACCACGCCGAGCTTGATGGCGGCGTGCTCGACCACGCGGGCCACCTTCTTGCGCAGCGCGGCGCGCCACCAGTGCTCGCTGCAGCCGCGGGCGATGGTGCCCTCTGCGGTCTTGCCGGTGGGCAGCGGCACGTCGATGTTGCCGCACACGCTGCGCAGCAGCTGCATGCGCTCGGCCAGGTCGAGGTCCTGCGGCCACAGCGACATCAGCTCTTTCACATCGGCGGCGATGGCGCGGGCCCGGTCGCAGACGGTCGAGTCCGAGACGGCCCAGTGCAGGACGTCGCCGTGGCGCTCGCTGAAGGCGCGCATGCGGTCGATCCACGACACGTAGCGGCTGTAGCCCGCCGCACCGCCGGCTTCGTGCTGCAGCAGCTGCAGGCTGGGCCGCCACTGCGCGGGCACGCTGGCGAGCAGGCGCTGCTCCATGCCGTGTGCCACGCGGCGCTCGAGCACGTTCCACGGCAGACGGGACTTGCGCCCGATCTGCGACCAGAACATCTGGCCGGGGGCGGCGGCAGTGGCGCGCGGCATCGTCATCACCAGCCGACCAGGGCCGCCAGGGGGCGCACGTCTTTCTGCAGGCGCCGGGCGGCGACGCGGATCTGCACGCGCTCGGCGTCGCCGATTTCCATCCAGGCTCGTTCGCCGAGGACACCCAGGTCGCCTTCGACGCCGGCCAGCATCAGCAGCGCCATGCGGTGCTCGGGGCGCAGCCGAGCCCATTCGCGCGCCGAGGCGTTCACGAACCTGCCGCGCGTGGCGAGCGCAACGAACTCGTCGCGCAGGGCGTGCAGCTGGCGCACGGCCGACTGGCGGTTGGGAGACTTGGCGTTGCTGGGCATCGAGGTGGTCGGCGGGTTGAATGAAGAAACCTGGGGATGAGCTGATCCCGCAGTGCCTCCGAACAGGCACCGCATGGGGTGAAGGAAAAGGGGATGGGCGCCGCTGGCGCGCCGTGCCTGAGCCGGGCTCAGGCGGGCTCAGCGGCTGCTATGAAGGACCGTCGGCATGGAACAGGTCCCGCGTTTCGCTGGCCTTGCGGCGCGGCGAGTAGTCGAAGATTCGCGCCGAGCGCATCTGCGCGCCGACCACATCGCGCCGCACGTGCGAGGACATGGGCAGCAGCACCGTCGACTCGGGCGTGGCCGAGGGCGAGAGCGTGAGGTCGGCCTCGGTCGTGGCGCGCCAGGTGTGGCCGCATTCGAGGTTGTTGCAGATCACGTACTGGCGCGAGACCGTGGCCGAGACCACTTCGCTGGAGCGGATGGAGCCCAGCGTGCCGCAGTGGGGGCAGCGCAGCCTCATGCCGCGCCTCCGGGCCGGCGGGCGACCAGGCGCAGTGCGCGGCGGCGGCCGGCGGTGGCCTCGGCCGCGCGGCGCAGGCGCATCTTGACCAGCCATTCGGCAGCCGATTCCAGCGTGGGAAGGCCATGCTGGGCCTGCACGCGCGCGAGCAGCGCTCGGTCGTCGTCGCTCAGCTGGATGGAGTGATCGGGCATGGGTGCTTGCTTTTCGGCAGACGTTTTTGCGCGGTTGAGCAGCTGCTTGCGGCCTTGGCTCAGGCCGCCCGATCTTCGAGACTCAGGGCATGCGTCAAGAACTGCTGCGCCTCCCGCACCACCATGTCGCGCAGCAGCGTCGAGAGCTGCTCGCCCTGGTAGTTGGCCAGGGCCTGCACGAGCTGGTGCTCGTAGTCATCCAGGCGCAGGGTGAGGCGGTTGTCGCGGACACGCTTGGGGTCGGGATAGGTCATGGGCGGGGAGGCGAGGGCGAAGAGGGAAGGTCAGGCGGTGAGCGGGCTGGAAGCACCTTCGGCGGCCACCAGGCCGCGCAACAGGACGAGGCGGCAGGTGGAGGCCAGGGAGCGCTGCTCGCGCGCGGCGAGGGCTTCGACGGCGGCGCGCTCTTCGGGGAGGAGGCGCAGGGGGATGGGCTTCTTGGTGACGACGCCGTTGGGGGCGCGGCCGATCGGTTTTGTGGTTCTCATTGCGGCGCTATGCTTTGTGGAATGGTGGATTGCAGAAGATGGCGGGATTATGTTCGTCGAAACACGAACTTTTGAGTCGATGAGTCTTGATTCAACGAACTTCGGAAATCGCCTACGCGAGGAGCGGAAACGTCTGGGTCTTACGCAGACCGCCATGGGCGCGGTCGGCGGCGTGTCGAAAGACGCCCAGTTCAACTACGAGGCAGGGCTTAGAAGCCCGGATTCGGTCTACTTGATGAAGGCCGCGCAGAGCGGCCTGGACCTTCACTTTTTGTTCACAGGCGTTCGAACAGCTCCGGATACCTTGACCCCGGAGGAAGCGGCACTGCTCGCCAACTTCGAAGCAGCGGATGAAGCAGGAAAGGCGATCATTGAAGGCGCTGCTCGCTTGGCGGCAGGGGCAAAACCCCGCACCTGATTAGCTGACGTAGTTGCTGTGTCCTTGCTGCGCAACGATCACAGCCAGTTCCCGAATGCGTCTCTTCGAGTCGGTGGAAGATTGACGGTAATGCTCGATCAGCTCCTGGGCGCGGTTACTCGAAGAGCCCCCAGCCGTTCGTGGCAAACGGCTGCCGCAAAGCAGGAAGTGCACCTCATAGCCTAGGCTGGCAAAAGTCGCGACACATTGGACGTCGGGCAGCTGATCGCCAGATTCGATGTCCTTCAAAGTGCTGCGCGACATGCCCAACGCAAGAGCGACTGTGGCTAGCGACAGATTCAGGCGGCAGCGCTCAAGCCGGATGCGCAAGCCCGCTGGGCGCACAGGCGTGCCGCCAGCTTGGACAGCCGCCAGACTCGTCGGCCCATTCCAATAAATGCCCCGCCAATAGCCCACTGCTCGGCGTTCCGCTTCCTGCTCTCGGCCAGAAACGTCCATTCGGTCGATTCGCAACTCGTCTCCCCATTCACGCTTATTAACATTCGTCAACGCTTCTTCTTCTTGGTCGGCGCGGAGCCGCTCAAATGAATGAGGCAGGCCAATGCGCGCCCTCAAATCCTAGGTGGCCGCAGCTCGCTTGGCGAGAGGGCAAGCGCATTTCCACATACGTGAACAAAAACGCAGTCGTGCGCCGCCGTGGCGATGGATGCAATCAAGACGGCGCAGCGGGTCTGCGAGGTGTTCGAGCTTTTCGAGTCGGAGCGCAAGCCGCTGCGCCTTAAGGACTTCATCGAGCGGCACGGCTACCCGCCCTCCAGCGCGTCCGTGCTCCTGAAAAGCTTGGTGCGCCTGGGCTACCTCGAATACGACCACGCGGCGCGAACCTACTTCCCGACGATGCGCATGCCGGCCATGGTCGGCTGGCTGGAGAAGGCGCGCTTCGGAAACGGCATCGTGCTGGCGGCCATGCAGCGCTTGCGCGACGCCACGCAGGAGATGGTCACGCTGGGCGTGCAGAGCGACCTCTACGCGCAGTACGTCTACCAGTTGAAGCCAGACGAAGGGCATTCGGACGTGCCCTTTCAACGCGGCATCAGGCCGCTGGCTCGATCAGGCCTCGGGTGGCTGCTGCTCAGCGTGTTGGACGATGAAGCGATCCGGCACCTGGTGCGGCGGATCAATCAGCCGTGGCGTCGCTCCGCCGGCAATCCGGTCAAGTTCGAGGAGGAGGTGATGCCGCACGTGCGGGAGGTGCGCCGCGATGGCTTTGTGTTCGCCAAGCACACGCACGTGAAGGGCGCGGCGGTGATCGGCATGCTGATTCCGGCCGAGCCATCGGCAAGGCAGTTGGCGCTATGCGTGCATGGGAGCGTGGAGGATCTGGAGGCGAAGCAGGGCCTGATCCTCGAGCAGTTGCGGGTGGTGTGCGGCGCCGCCGCAGCGCTGAATGCCGGTCGTGCGCGACCTCCAAACCAAGCCGCCTGATGCGGCATGGACCCCAATAATCCGGCTCATATAGAGTACGAGAACACCCTTTGGAGTCCAAGATGCCAGAAGCTGCACCGCAGGAAGTATCCGAGCCGCGCCTGTTCCAGTGCTTGTGCCACAGCAGTGCGTTCAAGCGGTTTTACCGACGTTTCGATGACGGGTTCTCCCGTCGGAGCTTCCTTGCGAGCTCGGCTGCAGTCGGCGCATCTGTCGTGTTGCCCAAGGGTGCGCTGGCCCAGACCAAAGCTCCCACTTCGCCGATTGCCTTCACCAACGTCCAAGTCTTCGATGGCGTATCGAAATCGCTTCGCTCCGGTCTCACCGTGGTCGTCGAGGGCAACAAGATCAAGTCTGTTCGCCCGACTGGAGCCCCGCTGGATACAGGCATCAAGCTGATCGACGGAGGCGGCCGTACGCTGATGCCGGGCCTGATCGACGCGCACACTCATCTGATGTTCGCGTCGGTGCCGCAACTGGCGCTCCTGACTGCCGACATCGGCTTTGTCAATATCGCCGCCAGCAAGGAAGCCACCGACACGCTCATGCGGGGTTTCACAAGCGTTCGCGACATGGGCGGCCCGATCTTCGGGCTGAAGCGGGCCATCGACTCGGGGCTGATCCCGGGTCCACGCATCTGGCCATCCGGCGCGTTCGTTTCCCAGAGCGGTGGCCATGGCGACTTCCGCTTGCCCACCGACATCCCGGCCCGTCCGGACGATTACGGCTACGCAGAGAGAATCGGCGCGTCGGCCATCGCGGACGACCCGGACACCGTGCGCAAAAGGGTGCGCGAACAGCTTGCGATCGGCGCGTCTCAGGTCAAGCTGATGGGGGGAGGCGGCGTCTCGTCCAACATGGACCCCCTGGATGTCACGCAATACTCGGGCCCTGAGTTGCGTGCTGCCGTAGAAGCAGCGGAGAACTGGGGCACCTACGTTGCTGTGCATGCCTACACCCCTCGGGCCGTCCGGCAATGCCTTGACGCGGGCGTGAGGAGTATCGAGCACGGGCAGCTCTTGGACGAACCCACGGTTAAGTTGATGGCTGAGAAAGGCGTCTGCTGGAGCCTGCAGCCTTTCCTCGATGACGAGGACGCCACTCCGTTCCCCGCAGGTTCCGCCAATCGAGCCAAGCAGTTGCAAATGACCCAGGGCACCGACAACGCCTACATGCTGGCGAAGAAGTACAAGCTGAAGACAGCGTGGGGAACAGACACCCTTTTCGACGCGAAGCTGGCGACGCGGCAAGGAGCCCAGCTTGCGAAGCTGGTCCGCTGGTATTCAGCGGCTGAAACCCTGCAGATGGCGACCAGCAACAACGCGGAGGTGCTTGCGATGTCGGGTCTGCGAAGCCCCTACCCGGGCAAGCTCGGCGTCATCGAAGAGGGTGCACTCGCTGACATCCTGCTGGTCGATGGCGATCCCATCACGAACATCAAGTTGCTGGCCGAGCCAGACCGCAACCTATTGCTCGTCATGAAGGACGGCGTGATTTACAAGAATCGCTTGAGCTGACGGGCTGCGCGACAGCGGGCCGAGGCGTCAAGGTGGGAGCGAGCGGCCGCATATGCATGCAAAACACAACGCCGAGTGATGCGCGAGGGGCGCCTCTAGCGCCTTCTGATTGGCGCGACTCGCAACCAGTGCTGTTCAGACGAAGTAGCGCACCGCCAAAGCAAGCACGATGGAAACCACGATCGCGAGAGCAGCCTTCTTTGTGAGCGATATGTCCTCGCGTTGGCCGCGCATCCGGCTCGACAAGCTCCGCATCATGTGTTCGTAGCCATCCGCATCGTCTTGGCGGCCCTCGCGCAGAGCCTCCTCTCGGAGCGCCCCGAGTTGGTCCGCCGCATGGCCTGGGTACAGCCCAGAGGATGGATGAGCGTAGGCGATGGTGCTTGGGAAATCGTCGGTATGGGTCATGGCAGCCGATGATTTTCGCCACCGGGCCAGAACACTGAAAGGCACGCGGGGCTACATGCATCTGCGATGTGCCAACTTTTGAAGCTTTCAGGACGGCCTCTCGGTACGATACGGGCCGTGACTTTTAACGAACTGCCGATCGGCGCCAAGTTCCGCCTCCACCGGCGGGCTGGTGCACACGAAGGTGTCGGCCAAGGCGGCCAGTTCCGATGGCGGCCAGGGCTACGTTCGGCCCGAGCTGGAGGTCATCCCCGAGGACGAGTTCGACGAGCCGACTGCCGCGCCGGCGAAGCCGACCACCACCGAGGACAAGGCGCGCGCACTGCTCCACCGCATGGGCATCCCGCAGGCCTGGACGCTGCCGGCTGAAAAGCTGGCCGAGCTGGTCGCTCTAATCGAAATGAGTCGCAACAGGTAAGTGGCCGCTGGCATTGGATTTGGGCGAACACCGGCCCCGCACATGCTTCAGCTACCTAGCCTTGGCGCGAAACCAACTGGAGGCGCCAATGACCGACTAACGCACGACCAACAAGATTTCGCCCGACGAGAGGCGGATCAACCTGGACGATCTTCACGAGGTTCGTTCGTGGATGCTCGCCTTTGGCTGCACCGAACCCGAGTTGCGGCTCGCAGTGCGCGCCGGAGGGGACCGAGCCGAGGACGTGCGGGCGTACTTGCACCGGACAAAGTGAGCATGCGCAGGGATCTCAGCATCGGAAACTGCCAAGGCAATATCGGAATCGTCTGAGTCCTCGGGCCCTTCGTCCGCTCGTATTCTGTGGAATCAACTATTCCATGGGAGAGAAATGAAAAAGGTGTTCAAGTGGCTCGGCATCCTGGCGGGCGGGTTCTTCGTGTTGATCGTGCTGGCCGCCATCTTCGGCAGCCCGAAGGAGAAGAGTGCAGCCGCACCTCAGCTGGCCGAAGCCGGCTCCACGGCATCAGCGCGAGGCGAGCCGGTGGTCATCGAGGCGGCGCCGAAGCCGGTCGCCATCGAGGTCAGCGCGCTGCAGCTCTACAAGGCCTATGACGACAACGAGGTTGCCGCCGACCAGCGCTACAAGGGCAAGGCCCTGGCGGTGACTGGAACCGTCCTCAGCATCGACAAGGATGCGTTCGACAATATCGTGGTGCAGCTGCGCGGCGACAACGACTTCATGGGCGTCCACGCCGGGCTGGACGACGAGCATGAAGCCTTGGCGGCCAGCCTCAAGAAAGGCACCAAGGTGAAGTGGAAGTGCGATGGCGGGGGACGCATCCTCACCAGCCCAGTGCTTCGGAATTGCGGGCCTGTGTGAATCCAGCAACGCCAGCTCTTGAGCCGATTTCGGACGAGCAGCTGCAAGCTTTCCTGGCTCACGCGCATGCGGATAGTGGATGCCCGACGTGCGCGACAAACCGGTGGCACCGCCTGCCCGAGCAGTCGCCCGGCGTGAACTACGCGGTGCCTGGTTTTGTGCCAATGCGCGGGCCTACCGGCTTGGAGGTGGTGGTGCTCTATTGCATGCAGTGCGGCTTCGTGCGGCAGCATGCGGCCCACCTGATCCGCGCGTGGGGTGAAGCGCATGAGTAAGTCGCTGGAACTGGTGACCGACGAAAACCTGGAGCGGGTGGCGCGGCGCTTTGACGGTGGATCAGGCGGCGGCAATAATGGCTCCATGGAAGCCCGCATCGAATCCCTGGAAGCCTTCGCACTGTCGGCGCGTGAACGGCTCACGCGAATCGAAACCAAGCTCGACGCCGCTGCAACGCGCGAGGATCTGCACCGGGAACTCGGTGCTCAGACTTGGCGGATCATCGGCGCGGTGATCACGCTGGGGACGCTGCTTTCAGGCGTCGTCTACTTCATCGCAAGGAACGTGCGGTGAGTCAAAGGTGGCCTTGGCCCATTGAGTGAAGCCCGCTGTATGCGGGCTTTTTTCCGGCAGCTCTTCGGCGCGCTGATCGCGGTGGCGCTCGGGCTGGCCGGACTGATGGCAAAGGGCTTTCACTGGTTCTGACTGTGGCGTGGGGCCGCGATCCCGACGCACGAATCGCGCAGTATTTAACGGAACAGCGCAAGCACGCCGATTTCTGCGCACCCGACTGAGCGAGCGGTCATCGACATTCATGGGCTATGCGCCTGGATGACAGTTCCCATGCATTGCTCGACACGCGCCTGGAGCCATTGAAGGCCTGGGAGCGAAACCTCCGCCCTGCGAATTCTCCGAGCCTGTTGGCCGTCACGGGCGGCGTGCTTGTCGTGCTGGCAGCAGCTCTGGCGCTGGCGGCATCTTGGACTGGCTGGCGCCTGCCTGTTCCGCCGCTGCGCCCCGCCGTGGTCCAACGCACGCCACCGGCCGGCGAGCCGACGCCGCTCAAGGGTGCCGATGCACCCGCGTCGCCGGCTGGCCCGGCCGTGCAAGTCATCGCCAAGTGCATGGGGCGCGATGGCAAGGCGATCTACTTGGACGGTGCCTGCCCGGGTGGGACGGTTGCCGGCTCGGTGGAGATTCGCCCTGATGTCAACGTCGCCGATGGCATGCCGCCAGAGGCGCGCGCGGCCTCGCTGCGTGACAACAGCCAGGTTGCCCAGTGGACGGCTGAGCACGAGCGCCAGGTGGCGATGAATGTCGACAGCTCGGCGGGCGAATGCGCCGCGCTGGAAGAGCAGATCAAGCGGCTCGACGCGGCGGCGCGTCAGCCGTTGCCGGCCTACCAGCAGGATCAGATCAGGGAAGAGCGCAAGCGGGCGAGGGATCGGCAGTTCAGGCTGCGCTGCCAGTGACCGCCGGCCGGCTACCATGCGCCTCAGCATGCAGTTCAGCGACCTGAAGGCAGTGCTGGACGCCATGCAATGACGAATCTGCACTTGCTTCACTGGATCATCGTGCTGGTGGTTATTGGCATGATCTTCGCGCTGGGCCGGCGCAGGTAGCCGTCTCCTGGTGCATGCAATCCCCAAAACTGAGGAGTCCACTCCGCAGAGTCGTGCGGGTGTGGAATTGTTCGCGGCGCTTCGGGTTCCGGGCTTCTATCATCCGTCGGCGGCCTTTGCGAACGGCTGCCATCGGAGCCAGAAACGGACATTCAGTGAAAATCACTCTCCGCCGATCGAAGATTTGCAGAAAGCAATGAAAAAAGGCGACGAAGGTTTCTTAAAGACAGTCATCATCCTGGTGGCAACTCTTATCGCGGTGCCTCTGGTCTTGATGCCGCAGCTATTTCTGACCCTTCGACTTGGCGGGTAGCGATGTGCGGCTTTCGGCCAATAGCAGACAGGACTCTTGATCGCCGCCAGACGGATGGGAAGCCCCCGCGTCCCTTCTGTAGGCGCAATACCAGCACCCAGACGCCTTCCACCGATCTAGAATTTGTGCATTGCACCAAAAGGAGCAGCTCATGTCCAAGCATCTTGTTAGGTTGCAGCTCTTGTTCGACAAGCTCGAAGCACGCTACGGCGCCGACGATCCGGACGTCCGAGGGGTGGCCGACAGCCTCAAGGCACTGGAGGAGTTGGAGCGGCAGAGCAAGGCTCCGAACGCGACCCTTGGTCGCGAAAAGGCCGTTCAGCTTGCACAACGTCATTGATAGGCCGGGCCGCAGCGGCTGCCCTTTAAGCAGGCAGGCTAGCCGAAGACAAGGCGGGCCGGCTCTTCAGCCGATATGCCCGCAACTTGTCCACAAGGTTGCGCACTGCGTCGGGGGACAAGTCCTTCCTGACACGCGAACAGGATAAACGCGCTGCGGCGATCCTTGTCCCCGGAGCAGGCCCGCCGCCTCCATCATCAACGCGTAAAATGCGGGGCTCAAAGTGAGGGGTCGGGTTGGAGTTTGGTCGGCGCCAGTCGCCTTCGATCCCGCAGTACTTCGTCCATGCAGAACCCCGTCACGGTCATATTTGTCTCACGGCAGGGGTCACTACGCAGCGTCCTGGCGCAGGCCTGCCTTACCCACCTCAGTCCAAAGCGGTTTGTTGCTTTCTCTTGCGGGCAGCCGGAGCATGTGGCAGATGCAGCTCATCCTGCCGCTCTGGGCGCTCTCGCCGCTGCGAGCATCCCGAGGCCAGCGCGTCTAACGCCGCGCAGTTGGGCCCAGTTGGTCCAATCGAGCTCACCACGTGCAGACTTCGTCGTGACGCTGGATGAAGCTTGCCTAGCGTTTCAACCACGATGGCCAGGGCAGCCCGACGGCGCGCTATGGGCCTTTCCCGACGCTGCCTCACTCTCCGATGCTGAACAGGTGGCGCATGCGGCGATCCAGACCCTCTTCGCATTGCGTCGCCGGCTGGAATTGATGGTCAATCTTCCGCTTCACTCAGCCGACCGGGCCGCAGTCCGCTCCGACTTGCGGGACCTGGGGTATATGGACTGAACTCGGGCACCGGATCGAGATTTCGGACAATGGCTGCTCAAGTATTTGCATCGCGGCCGGGAGGTCAAGAATCGAGCCAGCCATCTAGTGACTTACGAGGTCTGCTATCGGTCACAACCAGACCTTCACGAACAACACCCGAATGCATTACTCAGCGGCCATCCAACGCAGCATCGACCTCGCGCTCGCCGATGGAAACGAAGTCGTCCAGACCACGGCAGGATGGGAAAAAGTTGATGAGGTGGTCCACCTTCGGCAGCCGCTGACCTCCAAGGTCCGTAACGTGCTGCGGGGCGATACCGCGCTGAGATACTGGACGAGCAAAGGGTCGCCGCACAACCAGCCAGCCGAAGGGTTTATCGACGACGCTGTGCGAGTGGCGCTGTCGTTTCCGGTGTCGTCCTGACCGGCACAAGACGGCCAGTAGCGGTCGCTCAATCAGCGTCGCCGGCGACTTCCTCGCCGCCAGCTCCAGCCACTTCAAGCTCGACCCGGGACGTATACCCGCCATCCCCAAAGCTGTGCGTTGTCTTGGTCGCAAGCCATTCCATGCCGTCGATCACCGCCTTGTAGCCGCGCACGCGCACAGGTGACTGCGGCGCCAGCGTCGGCTCACCCAGCGCCATCGTCAGCTCGAATGTGGCCGCGCCGCGCTGGATACGCTGCCACTCCGCCTGCGCCGCCGCCATCGCATCGGCCTCGGTGGCAAAGCTCTCGTGCAATCGCTTGGCATTGCCGCTCTGGCCCACCAGCACACTGCGGCGGTTGGACTGCTTCGGATCGTGCCAGTAGGCCCGCACGCCGCTGTACGCATCGCGGTCGCTGGTGTGATAGCGGTGGCTGTCGCCATCTCGGCGCGTGATCTCGACCACGGGCAGCGCATCGCCTCGGCTGGTCGTGGTGCCGTTGATCGGCAGGAACAGCAGCATGCCCTTCTTCACGGTCGCCACCGCGTCGTAGCGCTTGGCCAGGCGCGTCACGAAATTCACATCGCTCTCGTTGGTCTGGTCGATGTGGGCAACGGCCCGCGCGGCCAGGCGGGCGTCGACCCGCGGCTGCAGGCTGTTGCGCGCGGCGATGGCGGTGAGGATCTCGCCCAGCGTGGTCTGGTGCCAGCTCTGTTCCTTGCGGTCGCGCAGCTGCTTGCCCAGCTCGGCGCTGCGGGCGCGCAGCGACACCTGGTCGGGCGCGCCGCTGTGCTCGGCCTCGTCGACGACGAAGGTGCCCTTGTCGACCAGCGCCTGGCCGGCCCAGCCGATCGCGAGCGACAGGGTGACGCCCTTGCGCGGGATCTCCAGCGCGCCATCGCTGTCGTCCAGGCAGATGTCGAGCTGGTCGGCTTCATCGCCGCGGCATTCGGTCAGCGTCAGGCTGATCAGCCGCGCGTCGATCGCCGGGGTAATGTCGCGGCCGTCGAGCTGGATGCGGTAGCTGGGTTGCGGGTGGCGCGGGATCTGGTCTTGCATGGTCAGGCCTCACCCGGGCCTGCCACGCTGCCGTGGCCGATCGCATCGACCCGGTCATCGTCCACGCGCGCGAGCTGCAGCTGGAACTCGATGCGGCGCGCGGCGCCATCGCGATAGAAGAGGGTGCGGGTCTCGTTGAGCGACTCGATGACGAACTGGCCGTAGACGATGCCGGTGCCGTCGACCAGCGGCCAGGCAGCGCCCTCGGCGCCCATGGCGCGCAGCTCGTCGAGGGTGCCGGCGTCGCCGGCGAAGTCGGGCAGCAGCAGGCCGTTCAGGTTCATGCTCTCGTCGCCGGGGCCGACGTATTGCCGCGCCGGCCGCGCGCCGACACGGCTGTTGCTGGGGTGCCTCCAGCTGGTCTGGCGCTGCAGGTCTTGGTAGGCCAGCGTATCGAGGCTGAAAACGAACTGGCCGAAGGCCATCATCATGGTGGTGGGCTCCCTGGGGTGCGGTGCGGGTCAGTCGATGTCGGCCAGCGAGGACGACATGCGGGCGCGTTTCTCGCGGTCGCGGCGGTCCATCTCGGCGCGGACGGCGCGGGCGATGGCTTGCGCATCCGCGCCGGGGGCGGCGTGGATGTTGAACGTGATGGTGTCGCCGGCGGCCGCCGCGGCGGATCGAGGCGCAGCGGCTGCAGCGCCGATCGGCGGTCGGCTGTCGAAGAGCATGCCGCCGGTGCCGGCGCCGGCCACCATAGGCAAGGCCGCGGCTGCAGCGCCGGCCAGGCCGAGCGCGGCCTTGCGCACGCGGTCCTGCTGGCCGGCGATGCCGATCGCGGCGCCGTTGCTGATCTCTTCGCCGGCCAGCATGAAGACGCGGCTCGGGCTTTTGATGCCGAGCGCTTCCTTGAACCAGGTGATGGCGCCGTCGGCGAATCCCATGACCGTGGATTTGAAGCCGGGGAACATGCCGTCGATGCCATTGATCAAGCCTTTGATCAGCTGCGCGCCTAAGCCGGTGAAGGTAGCCGGAAGTTCGAGGCCAAACCAGTTCAGCACTGGCGCAAGCGCCCTGTAAAACATGCCCAGCGGCGACCAGTCGAGGATGGCTTTGAGGATATTGCCCAGAACAGCGGTGAATGAGCCGCCGAGCTCGTCCCAGATCGCGAGCAGTCCGCCCTTGATGCCTTCCCAGTTGCTGTAGATCAGGATCGCCGCCAGGGCCAGGAGTCCGATGGCCAGGAAGAGCGGGTTGGCGAGCATCGCTTTGCCAAGGAACTTGAAGGCGTTGCCGACCAGCTTGATCGAGTTCGCCACCACGCCGCCCTTCAGGCCGAGCATCTGCAATCCGAAGCGAAATGCGAGCATGGGCCCCAGGATGCCGGCGAGGCCGAGCGCCAGCGCGCCGCCGGCCGTTGCGAACACCGCCAAGGCGCCTGCGGCAATGACGAGGGTCGAGGTGAGCCTCGGATTTTCACGGGCGAAGTCGCCGACCTTGGTCGCCAGCTCCCCGAGCCAGGTGAGCAATTCCTTGAGCTGTGGCGCTGCGGTGGCGCCTATGTCGGACAGCGCGTTGGTAAAGCTGCCCTCGGCGGCCTCCGCGACGTTCTTGAGCGTGCCCAGCTCGGCCTCGACGCGCTTGCGCAGATCGGCCTGGGCCTGCATCTTGGCGATGATCTCGTCGTAGCCTGCCTTGCCCTTCGCCATGAGGGTGTTGAGCACCTGCAGCGTCTCGGCGTCGTCGCCGAACAGGGTCTTCACGACGCTGGTGCGCTCGACGCTATCGAGCGCCTTCAACTTGTCGATCTGGGCGAACATCTGGTCAATGCTGCCGAACTCGCCCTGGCCGTCGGTGAAGTCGAGTTCGAAGCCGGCCTTCATGTCCTTCAGCGCTGCGTTGGCCTTGCCGATCTTCTTGGCATCCACGCCGGCCTGGAACACCTTGCGAATGGCATTGCCGGCGGACTCGCCCGCCATGCCGGTCTGGTCCATCATGACCAGCAGCGGCGCCAAGTCCTGCGCGGCGCCGAGGCCGTCCTTGCGCAGCACCGTGAGCAGCGGCGAGAGCTTGGTGAAGCCCTGCAGCATGTTCTTGGGGTCGACGCCGAGGTAGAACGTGCGCTGGATGACGTCCATGAGGCCCATCATGTCGCGCTCGGCGGTGCGGGTCGAGTCTTGCATCTTGGCGGCGAATTCCGCTGCCTCGGTAGCGGACATCTTGAGTTGCACGCCAAGAAACGCTGCCGATTCGCCCAGGCCGCCCAGGATGGTCTTCGCGCTCATGCCCTGGCGCACGAGCATCGTCATCATGTTCTGGAAGTCGGCCGTCGTGCCGGGCAGCTTGTCGCCGAGGCGCGTTGCCAACTCGGTGAGCTTCTGAAGTTCCTCTGGCGCGCTGCCGTCGGCCCGCATCATCGAGGAGGCGAGTTGGGACTGAGCTTCCTCGCGATCGGCGAAGGCGCCCACGACGCTCCCCATGGGGCGGGCGATGGCGCGGCCCGCGCCGATGGCAGCGGCGCCGCCGCCACCGACCATGGCGGCATGCATCATGGTCTTGCCGTGCCTGGCCTTGAGATCCGCGATGCGCTTCTGCGTGATGGCCTGGGCCTTGAGCCGCGCCGTCTGATCAGCGATGGCCTGGGTGGTCGATTGGATGTCGGCGCGCAACCGCTTTTCGTGGCCACCGAGGGCAGACGTGGAGATGCCCACTGCGGCCAGCTCGTCGCGCAGCCGCTGAGCCTTCTGCTGCTGCTGCTGGAATGTGGCGCCCAGCGCGGCGGCGTGTTGCCTTGCAGCCTTGAACTCCGCCGCCATGGCCTTGGTGGGGGCCCCCGTGGCGCCGATCTGGCGCGCGAGTTGCTGCACACGCGCCTGCGCCGACGCCAGCGCGGTCGAGGTGCCCTGCAAGCCATTGCGCACCTCGCGGAACGCGCCGACCGCCTTCTGCTGCTCGTTGAGCACCTTGAGCTTGTCGCGCGCCGCCTTCAGCGCTTGCGCGGTATCGCCACTGGCTTTGTTGATCCGACGCAGTGGAGCGGTGGCGTTGTCGAGCGCCTGCAGGACGACCTGCAGCCGCAGGTCATTGGAGGCCACGGGCGCCTCCGGTGCAGATCAGCTGTCGGCCAGCAGCGCCTCGATCTCGGCGGCCTTGGCGGCGTGCTCCTTCGCGCTGCGATGTGCCCACTGGCCAGACAGCATGGCGAACGGGAACAGCACCAGGCCGACCATGGCGGCCAGGGCCAGCATGGTGAGGATGCAGACGATCGAGGTAGTGAACATGTGCGGCGATCATAGGACTATTCCTCTGCCTGCGACCGCTCGCGCGCCCGCTCTCGCCAGGCCATGAGTTCGTCCAGGTCGAAGTCGTGCATGTCGGCAGGCGACCAGTGGAAGACCACGGCGAGATCGGCCATCGCATCCTCTACGCGCTCGGGGATCCGTCCGCCAGCGCCGATCTCGGCAGCAAAAAACCCGCAACCCGGGTGCCGAGCTGCACCAGGTCGGCCGGGTCGAGCTCGGCCACATCCTGCTTGAGCAGCGTCGGCGCGCTGATGCGCGGCAGCACGGTCTGCAGGGCGGTCACGTCGAGCTGCAGCAGGTCGGTGAGGGCGATGCCGCGCAGCTCGCCGGCCTTGGGGCGGCGCAGGGTGATCTGGGCGATGGTGGTGTCGCCGCGGCGGATCGGCGTGTCGAGGGTGACGGTGTTGTCGTCGACGAGCGCCGGAGCGGCTGTCGGCTGCGAGCGAGGCGCAATGCCGACGTTGTGCATGTGTTCGCCGGTGCTAGCGAAGATCGGGTGGGCGTGTGCGCCATCACCGGGGCGGAGGAATTCGGATTGATGCTGGTGGTCCATGTGCTGGGTCTCGGGGTTGGTGGTTGAAGTGATGCTCAGATGCCCATGGCGGCGCGCACGTCCGCCATCAGGTCGTAGCCGTTGACGATCTCGACCATGTTGACCAGGTCGATCTCGACGGCCACGACGCCGTCGATGCTCAGCTTGTAGTAGCTGAGCGCGCTGGTGATCTTCAGCTCGGTCAGGTCGCCGGCCTTGCTGGTGCCGGGGTCGATCTCGGTGTGCCGGCCGCGCACGACGACTTCGAGCGCGCCGACGTTGCCGGTGCCGGCGTCCTGCAGGGCGCCGGCGAAGCGCAGCAGCACGCCGTCGTGCTTGCGCGCGCCCCATTGGCCGAAGAGGTCGCGCAGGTAGCCGGCGGCGGTCCATTGCATCTCCAGGCCCTCCATGCCGAGGTCTTCCTTGATGGGGCCGTTCATGCCGCCGGCGCGGTAGTCCTCGGTCTTGCGGGTGAGCTTGGGCAGCGTGACCTCGGGCACTTCGCCCAGGTAGGCGCGGCCGTCGTTGAAGAGGGTGAAGTTCTTGAGCTTGCGGGGCAGGGACATGGTGCGTTCCTCGGGTGTTCAGGGTGGGCGGCGCTCGGCCGTTCAAGCCGCGGCGACGCGCTCGGCGAAGTCGGCGAAGTAGCGATCGGTGATGCGCTGGCGGAAGGTCAGGTCCTCGATCGGCGGGATCGGGGTGTAGTCGTAGTCGATGACCAGCTTGCCGCTCTTGAGCGATTGCTTCTGGTTGATCTCTTCGTCGTACCAGGCCGAGCCGTCGAGGATGTAGCCGCCGGCCTTCAGCTCGCGGAACTTGGCGTTCACGCCTTCGAGGATGTCCTTGACGATGCTCGGGTGCATGGGCTTGTCGACGGCCCACATGTGCGCCTCGGCGATGCTGTCGGCCAGCACCTGCGCGGTGCGGGTCGCGCTCTCGAAGGCGAACAGCGGATCGTCGCTGCAGGTGCGGCTGCCCCAGAAGCGGTAGCCGTTGTTGTTGATGAGGGTGGTGACGTCGCCGCGGTTGAGCACGCCGGCATCGGTGTCGGGGTTCTGCAGGTCCCAGTAGATGTCGCGCGTGAGGCCGATGGCGCCGTTGACCGCGACGTTCGAGAGCGTCTTGTGCCAGCCGGTCTCGTTGTCGATCTTGGCGCGCAGGCCGAGCGCGTAGGCGACGGCCGGGGCGTCGTCCATCAACCCTGCGAGCCCCCGTCCATCCTGGAAGTTGGGGTAGATCACCATCAGCTCGCGCGCGCCGAACTGCTTGCGGTAGGCGGTGGCGTCCTGGATCTGCTCGCAGCCCCAGGCGCTGACATAGGCGAAGGCGCGCAGCTCCTGCGCGATGCTGGCCAGGCCGGCGGCCACCGGCTGCGTGTCCAGGCCCGGCGCGCCGAGGATGCGCGGCTTGATGCCCAGCGCGGCCTGGGCCGAGAGCAGCGCCTTCATGCCGGTCTTCCTGCCCTGCGGGGTGACGGTGCCGAGCACGTTGGTGGTGGTCGCGGCCTCGTCCGGGCCCTGTTCGACGCGCACGACGACCGTGATGGGCCGCGCCTGGTCGGCGATGGCCCGCAGGCTGCGCGCGAGCGTGCCGCTGATGCCGGCATTGCCGATGGCGGTGTGGACGTTGGTGATGAGCACCGGCGTATCGAGCGGGAAGGTGAGCGGGTCGGCATCGGGCCCGGTGGCGATGAGGCCGATGACCGAGGTCTGGATGAGGCGGATCGGGCGCGTGCCCTCTGTCAGTTCGAGGACGCGGACGCCGTGGTGGTAGTCGGTGAGGGACATGGGTTCTCCTGGGATGCGGTGATGGCTTGGCTTGGCTTGGCTTGGCTTGGTTTGCCTTGGCTTGTGGCGTCAGGCGGCTGCGGGCTGTTGCATGTCCGGGACCGGCTTGTCCGCCGACTCCGGTTCGGGCGTCGGCTCATCGGCCGACGATGGATCGAAGCGCGGCAGCAGGTCCGCCAGCTGCTCGGGCTTGGGCTCGGGTGCCTCGCCGGCGACCACGGCCGCGAGCAGGTCGTAGCAGGCCTGCCAGACCTTGGAGCGCCAGGCGCGCAGGGCGCGGCCTTCGCGCTGGAACTTGGGCACCGCGGGCTCCTCGGCATAGGTGACGGCGGTTTTCATGTCGTCGTAGCCGTAGGCGCGCGAGATGGCGTCGAGGTAGTCCTGCACGTAGGCGCGCAGGGCTGCCAGGCGCTCCTCGAAGCTTGGCTCGGGCGGTGGCGGTGGCGGCGCGGGGGCGGGCTTGGGTGCCGGCGCAGGGGGCGGCGGCGGGGGTGCGGGGACGGGCTCCAGCGTCCAGCTGGCGTCCCGCATCACGGCACGCATGCCGGCGGGCACGGGCGGCGGCGCCTGGTCGGTGGCGACGGCCGGGTTGAGCAGGGCATAGACGGGCTTGCCGGCGCGCTCGGTCTCGACAGGGTCGAGCGGGTGCGGCGCGGTGCCGATGTAGGTGCGCGACTCGGGGTCGATGAGGTAGATGAGCTTGGTCATGTCCGCTTTCAGTAGCTGACCCAGGCGGGCAGCGCGACGTTGCGCGGGCGAGCCTCGGAGCCGGATGCATGGATGCCGATGCCCGTGCCGCTGCCGTTCAACCAGATGCCGGTGCCGGATGCCGCGACGCCGACGTTGTGGCCGTGGTGGCCGTCCACCGGGATGGCAACGGCGTTGTCGATGCTGAAGACCGAACCGGCCGACCCGCGGTCGTTGTCGCCGCCGTAGAGCGGGATCGGATAGCCGCCGTGGCTGTGCGCGCCTTGCGCATCGGTCCAGGCGCCATGCGCGTGGGCCGGATCGTTGACGTAGTGGTTGTGGCTCGGATCTGCGACGGCGTGGGCATGCGATTGGTTGTCGCCGGCCTGCGCCGTGCGCAGCCCGCGGCCTGCATCCACGCCGCGGCCGTTGTCCAGGCAGCGAATGAACTCGCCGCGCAGCTCGACCAGCGTGAAGATGCCGACGCCCGACAAGCCGAGCCGGGCCACCAGGTCGGGGTAGTTGCTCTGGATGTAGCTCACGTCGCCACGAATGGGCAGATAGCCTGAAATCGTGGCCGGGTTGTCGTAGCTGTAGAGCACCATGCCGGGCTGATTCCACGGCGCGCGCACGTAGCGCGTGCTGCTCCAGACCATCTGGCGCAGGTGTGGCTCGGTGACGGTGATCACCTGGCCCGCGTACTTGGTCGGCACGGTATCGAAGCCATCCCTGAAGGCGTAGACCGGATGCGGGTCGGCTTTCTTTTCGTGCAGCGCGGTGGAGTCGTCGAGCAGCGCGGCGATCTCCTTTGCCGTGTAGCCCCAGCGCATCCAGCGAACGGCGTCCGTGCCAGGCTCGACGCCGACGCTTGGCACCAGGCTCTTCCAGGTGGTGCCGCCGCGCGTGACGAAGGCGCCGGCCGGATAGTCGAAGCCGGGCACCCAGGGCGTGATGTTGCGCAGGCGCTGGTAGCGCGTGCGGTTGGCGAGCTGGCGCGGCGGCACGTTGTCGATGCCGCTCGGGCCGCCGAGCACGGGATCGTCTTCTTCCCACTGGTAGATGCCGTCTTCCCAGGCATCGGTTTCGATGAGGTTTGCCATGAAGTCTCTTCTGTCTAGGCGCTGCCGCGGTTGAAGGAACCGTCGCGCCGCATGGCGCCGTTGTGGCTGCTGGCGACGGCGGCGTAGCGCAGGCCGATGCAGTGGCAGCGCGCTGGCGCGACGGATGGGAGCAGGGCGCGGATGCGCGCGGCCTGGGCGTTGGTAACGGGCCGCTCGAGCACGATGCGGTAGGTGGCCCAGGTCGCGGCGAGCGGAGCGCGGGCGTATTCGCCATTGCGCGCGATGACGCCGTCATGGCGGAAGCCGCCCACGCGCTCGATGATGGTCACCTCGCCGAAGCCCAGCGCGCGAAGCAGCGCGCGGATGGCCCAGGGCGTGCCCTTGCGGCGATGGATGTTGATGCTGTCGAGGATGACGGCGCGGCGCGCTTCTTCGCTGCGGGCATCGCTCCAGCCTTCGACGGTCAGGGTCCACGACAGCCAGGGCAGGGCGTCGGCCTGGCAATCGCGCGCGCTCCAGAGATGGCGCAGGCCATCGGTGTCGAGCGCGAGCGTGGAGGCCGCGGCGAGCGCGGATTCCATCGACGTGCGATTGGGCGGCAGCAGGCGGGCGTCGTCAGTCATGGGTGACGGCCTCGGTGATGGTGATGCGCTGCACCCGCACGCACTGGGTGGCATCGCAGAGGATGTCCGCCGCTGGCGCGATCAACTCGACGCGGTCGATGCCGGGCTGGTGCAGCGCGGCGTCGATGCCCGAGCGCGGCAGGCCGGCGCCGAGTCGGCGGACCTTGGGCAGCCACGCGTCGAGTGCTGCGCGTGCGGCGGCAGCGGCGACTTCGCCGGCCGGGCCACTGCCGCGATGCAGCACCGCCGTGATGTCGGCGTCGACCATGCTGGCCGGCTGCACCGTCACCAGGTCGCACAGGGGGCGCACGTGCTCGGCGCTGAGCGCGTTGCGCACGGTGGCGAGCAGCGCATCGTCCGCGATACCGCTTGCGTTGTCGGCCAGCAGGGTGACGCGCACCCGGCCGCTGCCGGGGTCGGGACTGTCGACGCCGGCGTCGGCCACGTGGGCGTCGGCGGTCATGGCATGGAAGCGATAGCTCTCGCGGGAACCGGCGGTGCTGAGGCCTTCCAGCGCGGCCTGGGCGCGCTCGCGTAGCCGATCGTCTTGCTCCATGACGGCTGCGACCGGCGGCGATGCGTCGGGATCGGACGGCGTGACGACCAGGCGCTCGACGCCGAGGTTAGCGGCCAGGTGGTCGAGGTCGGCGCCGATCGCGTAGGCCAGCAGGCTGGCGCGGGCGGCGTCGTTGATGCGCTGGCGCATGACCAGCTCCTGCCAGGCCATCAGCTCCAGCAGTTTCATGGCCGGGTCAGATTCGAGCAGCAGCGTGTGCTCCGGCAGCTTCGAGCGGAAGCGGGTGAGCAGGCCGGCCAGGATGGTCTCGTAGTCGAGCTGCTCGATGACCTTGGGTGGCGGCAGCAGGGTCAGATCCATGCTCATGCGGCGGCCCTCATCTGAACCGGGACGCGCAGGGCGAGCACGCTGGTGGCAACACCGGGCGGCGTGTAGATGCCTTCGATGTCGAGCACGACCTGGCCGGGGCGGCTGCCGCTGAACATCTGCACGCGCGACAGGCGCAGGCGCGGCTCCCATTTCATGAGGGCGCCCGCGATGGCGGAATAGGCGCGCACGCGGGTGATGCCGTTGTCGGGCGCGTCGATCAGCTCGGGCAGCTGGCTGCCGTAGCTGCGCCGCATGATGCGGCTGCCGATAGGCGTGCCGAGGATGTCGGCGATGCTCTGGCGCAGGTGCTCGACGCCGTCGATCGCGCGGCCGGTGATGCGGTCCATGCCGCTCATACCGGGCCGCCTGAGGTGTCGCCGCCCTTGGTGACCTTGTCGTGGGCGTGGCCGGTCAGGCTGATGCCGTTGGCGATGACGTCGTTGCTGGGCAGGGTGATGTTGCCGTTGCGGATCTCCATCGGGCCGTCGATGACTGCGACCGCGCCGCCAGATGCGCCGCCGCTGCCGACCATGCCGGCGGCGTAGGTGAGCAGGCCGCCCACCTTCAGCTCGCCGGTGACGATGGTTTCTGGGGCGTCGAGGGTGATCTGCTGCGAATGGACGGTGGCGCTGTCGCTGGCGGTGACTTCGGCGGTCTGGCAGTGGACGGCGATCGAGGCCGGCGCGGTGATGTCGACGGTGCCGCCGGCGGGCAAGGTGGCAGTCAGCGCGTGGGCGGCGTGGTCGTACTCGATGACGGCGCCATCGGGGTAGGTGGTGCGCTCGACGTCGGCGGTGCTGCCGTTGGCGGGCAGGGCCTCGCTGAAGATGCCGACCAGGACGAAGGCCGAGGCGATGTCGCCGCCGGGGGATAGGAGCAGGCACTGCTCGCCCACCGAGGGCGGCGACCAGTGGCGGATGTCACCGGCGCGGAAGGAGAGCCAGGGGAGCCAGTTGGAGGTCAGGCCGCCGGAAGTGACGCGGCAACGGGCGGAGGGATGGTCGACCTGGGCAACGCTTCCCGCTCGGATGATGTTTTCGATGCAGCGGATGATTTCCGCGTTGCTTGCTCCCTGGTCGACCATGCGGTGATGGTGCCGAGCAGGCGCCGTTCCCGCACCTCAATTGCCTTGTCGAACCTACTTCCACATGGGAAGATTCCAGAAGTCAGAGACCCTATCCGAATCCAGTCAGCGATTCGTTCGTTCGCTCAAGGCCTGAAGCGCCAGTATTGCGGGCCTTCGTTGGAGCTGACAGTGTCGAGACTTGGCCGCCGACTTGCCGGCATGTGTTCCTTCACGATCAAGACCATGTCGGTGAGCAGCGGCCGCGTGCCGACCGCGTACGAATGGGCCAGAAAGTCGGTGTCGATGTTCGAGGCATCGATCGTTTCGAGTCCGGGGCAGATGACGAGGTTCGGGCCACTCTCGCCCGCCCGCGCGAATCCGTGAACTTGCTTGGACGCAAGCAGCGCCTTGTCCTTAGACGATGCGTAGAGAGTGACGGGGGCGCTCATCGCCTTGTATGCAGGCATCAGGTCGCGAACAAAGACTTGCGCGTCAATGTCCGGCGCCGCGAGAATAAGTTGCTTGAATCGCGGTCGTAGGTCGGCGCGACGCTCCAGAACTGCCGAAAGCGCGCGCGTCGCTGCTCGCGTGCCCATGCTGTGCGCAATGACCACGATCTCCTGCGACTTACTCTTGTCCGCGTAAAGCTCGAGAAACTTCCGCAGATTTGGCTCTGACCATTCAATGTTTTGCTCGTCGACGGTGTATTGCGCCGTCGAGCCCTGCGACGGCCAACTGTAGAAGACCGGCTGCGCCTCCGGATCGAGATCAACTGCAAGCTGTGCGGCGCGGAGCGCGGCGTCGGAGAAGCCGACGTTGTAGCCGTGAATGAAGATGAACGTCCGAGAGGGTGCGGATCTCTTGGAGACGGAGCTTGCCACTTCGTTGAAGAAGCTGGACGCGTCAAGCACCGTGGTCTTGACAAGTACTACGTGCTTTGCCGTGTCCTCGCCGAGCTGAAAACCTAGAATTTCCATCGGTCTTTCGATGACGCCGGTCTTATGGGTGGGCGGAATGCTGACGTCCACGGAACCGAAAGTTATTTCATTGCCGCGACCACCGGAGAACTCAACATCGTGGTGAGGCTGGACTGGCAGCGCGGCGCGGTCTGTTCCAAAGAACACATGGACCTTGTAGGCAAGCGGGGTTGTCGCGGCGTCGTTCGAAGCAGAAGCTTTGGGGGCGGCGACTCTTTTTGCTACCCGCACCGGCGCTACTGCTGATGCCGCCCCTCCGGAACCGAAGGTAATGTCAGGGCGTGGTGCATGAATCTGCGCCTGTCCAAAGACCTCGGGCTGCGTGTGTATGGCGGTCGCAGTAGGGCCCTGCTGCGAGAGGATCTCAGCGTCATACCGAGGTCTGACCAAGCCCTCTTATCCAGATCGATTCTTTGCTTGTGATTGTGCTTGTGCTTGTGCTTGTGCCTGTGCCTGTGCCTGTGCCTGTGCCTGTGCCTGTGCTTGTGCCTGAGCCTGACGCTGAGCTTGTAGGTCGGCTCGCATTTGTGACTCTTGGGCAGCGGCGCG
>Ga0265327_10000730_pt1 | contig 51310 bp, 47 predicted proteins | sample 41621metaG_FD_202089 | JGI IMG/M metagenome (GOLD analysis project Ga0265327, IMG submission 202089) | Rhizosphere microbial communities from Carex aquatilis grown in University of Washington, Seatle, WA, United States - 4-16-21 metaG | ecosystem: Host-associated > Plants > Roots > Rhizosphere... | reverse complement strand
TGTGGCGCGCATAACCAGACCCTGTATAGCCGGCTTGTAACCCTGCTTCCGGGTTGCCTTGTGCAATCAACCAACGCGTTGGGAGTGGACGGCGACTATCTCGAGGCTATTGCCTTCGCCTGGCTGGCTCGGCAAACCCTGCGCGGGGAAGCAGCGAATTTGCCCGCAGTTACCGGCGCACGTCACGCCTGCATACTCGGCGCGATTTACCCGGGATAGATTATGGCGGCAAGAGGGCGGGGTACCGCCTATCGTCAAGAGTTCACCTTTTATCATGAGTGTGTTGACATCGAAAAGTCCGCCAATTAAATTGCTGTCGAATAGCAACTTCAACGAATGCTTTGGATTGTGAAGTCTCCTGAGAGATGCATGAAATGCATGTGCCAAGAAAACAAGATGGCTTTACACTAATTGAACTGATGATCGTGGTGGCGATCATTGGAATTCTGGCTGCAACTGCGATACCGGCCTACCAGCAGTACACGACAAAGGCGTCCTACTCGGAAATGATATCTATGATGGGGCCGGTGACGCAGGCTGTGTCTATCTGCGCATCAGACGGGTCTTGCGTGACAGGTGCAAGTTGGAATAATTTGGCGGTATCCACGGGGCCGGGATTTTCATTTCAATCAAATGACGGAGGTACGGTACCATTGCCTGTGCCCCAGGCCTCGACATCAATATTGGATGCCGCGGCAACGGGAGGTTCGGCATCGGGCAATAAAATAATAATTCAATTTAGGCCTGTGACGGGTGCGCCACACGGGATAAAAACCACTGACACTCTGATGATGACGGGAACATTAAATGTCGATGGGTCGGTTAGTTGGATAGTGGGGGGCGGTTGCAAGACACGCTCTCCAAGCCCCCTGTGCTGAGTCTGGAGTATCTTGCGGGTATGATCAAAGCTGGGAGAAATTTTTCAATGGGCGGTATGCAGAACGTCTCGTCCCCAATCCAGGCAAATATCTGAAGTTCAATGCGGCAATAATAAGCGGTAATTCGATGAATCCACCCGGATTGAACTCTGGGCTATTTCCGTATGGGCAATAGCCCTCCCGGTTTTCCGCCAGTTTTTTCAGTTATCCATCAGCCCGGTACTTCTCAAAAAATACGGGGTGCAACGCACCCCGTAACTTTCCGGCAATCCAGACAAATCAAACTGAAAACGAAGACCCGCAACCGCAGGTTGTGGTCGCGTTCGGATTCTTGATTACGAACTGGGAACCTTCCAAACCTTCGGAATAGTCGATTTCGGCGCCCACCAAGTACTGGAAACTCATCGGGTCGATCAGTAACTGGACGCCGTTCTTGGTCAGTACGGTGTCATCGTCATTGGTCACTTCATCAAATGTGAATCCGTACTGGAAGCCGGAACATCCCCCTCCGCTCACGAATACACGCAGTTTCAGGTCGGCATTGCCTTCTTCCTCGATCAGTTCCTTTACCTTGTTTGCCGCGCTGTCGGTGAACAATAAGGGGTCTTGCAGTTCAGTTAATGTATTCATGTTGTCTCCGTAAAAAATTAATCCGCATTGTTTAGCTTGAACGCTACTACTTTGTCGGAAACTGCATCATCCAAATGGATGAGGCGGCCTTCAACTATTGCGCCCAGTTGTATTTCCAGTGTTTTGTAGTGCACGTTACCTGTGACCCTGGCTTTGCTTTGCAGTTCCAAATATTCCGCCGCGCGCACCGGGCCGTCGATCACTCCATTTACAACAAGATGCGTCACACTGATTTCGCCGTTTACGCGGCCCAGCTCACTCAGTACCAATGTGCTGGGCTTCCCCGGTGTGGCAATGACGTTACCGTTGACTTCACCATCCACCCGCAAGCCGCCGTTGAAGCCAATATTGCCGTCTATTCTGGCTTCCGCTCCAATTAGCGAGTCAATACGGTTTTTGGGTTTGCTAACCTTTTTGCCAAACATGGTTCCTCTCCAATATTTCCTTCAAGACAAGCTGGCATTTTGCTTAATCCTGGGTTCGCTGGCGCCCCGTTCGAAAATACGAACCTGAATATTATCGATCGAAGCATCCGGTGGCAACTGGAAACTATGTTCCATACGCTGATAATACTTGAAATTTAGCTGGTATGCGGGATCTTCGGGTGTATTTTCCTGCGGGAACACCATCACCGCTTTCTTTCCGTTCTGCTGGATATTTACCAGTAATTGCAAATTCCCCTGAAATTCTTTTGCGCGCTCGGAACCGCTTTGCACCAGCAGTCCGCGATAGCGATACTCTCCCGGGAGCGCATCGCGCTCGATTTTTAGCCGGTGCATCGATAGTTCCGGCCCGTGTTTCCCGGATAGGCTCAGGCTTTGGAAAAATGCCAAGTCCTCCTGAATATGCGAATTTTCGTCATTTAACGCCTTTAGTTGCTTATCTGTTTCCAGATTGGCGGCATGCTCAACCTGAGCCTGCCGTTCAAATGATGCCGCCTGGCTCGAGAGTCGGGCATTTTCAATTTGAAGCGTGCTGACTTGTTCGCGCAGCCGGGATAATTCCTTTTCAGCTAGTCCGCGATGGAAGCCTGCGAATTCCAGGCCCGAGTCATAAGCCCACCACACTAACCCGCATGCCAGAAGCACAAAAGGAAGTACGATGGCCCAGCGCACATACCAGGGGACATGCGGGCGCACAGCCAGGCGCGGCGCGTAAATGCCAAATTTCCGCCTGAGTTTGCGAATTACGTACACTTTGACGTGAAACTCGCGTAGTGCCGGATTCGATCGGGTGTATTGCCATACGCCCCTGCGATCCGGGCTCCCGTAGGGGCGTATGCTAATACGCCTTTATGCGTGTGCTTTATGGATAAAGCAGCAGGCATGACGGGATTGTTATTCTTGAACAACATATTGTCCATGCCCTTCAGGGGAGTAAAGGAACGATGTTCAGCCCCGTTGTTTCCGGTAAGCCAAACATGAGGTTCATATTCTGCACCGCCTGACCTGCCGCTCCTTTTACCAGATTGTCGATTACGGAAAGCACGACAACGGTATCGCCCTGTTGCGGGCGATATACGGCAATGCGGCATTGGTTCGAACCTCTTACCGAGCGGGTTTCCGGTTGACTGCCTGCTGGCATGACATCCACAAATGGTTCGTTGGCATAACGTTGTTCAAACAACGCCTGCAAGTCGACCTCGCGTTTCAAGCGTCCATAAAGTGTGGCGTGAATTCCGCGTATCATCGGGGTCAGGTGGGGCACAAAGGTCAAACCAACTTCATGCCCCGCTGCCCGGGCAAGTCCCTGCCTGATCTCAGGCAAATGGCGATGCCCCGCTACGCCGTACGCTTTGAAATTATCCGATGACTCGGCAAACAAAATGCCAATCTCAGCCTTGCGACCCGCTCCCGATACGCCGGATTTGGTATCGGCAATCAGACAGTCAATTTCCACGAGCCCGCTTTCCAGCAAAGGAAGAAAGCCGAGTTGTACCGCAGTCGGATAGCAACCCGGATTGGCCACCAGCCGTGCCTGCCGAATCTGCTCGCGATTAACTTCCGGCAAACCGTATACCGCTTCAGCGACCAGATCGGGGCAAGCGTGGTTCATGCCATACCACTTTTCCCATTCATCCAGATCTTGAATGCGAAAATCTGCAGCCAGATCAATGACCTTTACGCCCGCATCAAGCAAGGCGCGGGTTTGCTGCATGGCAATACCGTTAGGCGTGGCAAAAAATACCAGGTCGCATTCGTCCAAATGCGCCTCGTCCGGATGCACGAAACACAAATCCACAAATCCGCGCAAACTGGGGAACATCTGATGGACCGGTTCGCCTGCATCAGCGCGCGAGGTAATCGTGCGCAACTCCACCTGCGGATGCAGCGCCAGCAGTCTCAGCAACTCAACCCCGGTATATCCGGTACCCCCCACAACGCCCACTTTGATCATCTCTTGCTCCGTTAAAGTGTAGGCACTCTTCCGCCATGTTCATTATCAAGCCAGCAATTGGTTAAAATCAATGGCTGTGCTATCGCCAGCCTGCAAAATAATATAACGCGCCAATGATACAACGGAAATAACAAAGCCGCCCGAAGGCGGCCTTGCTGGACAATCCCAGGCGAATTAACGCTTCGAGAATTGTTTGCGGCGACGCGCCTTGCGCAGACCGACTTTTTTACGTTCCACTTCACGCGCATCGCGGGTTACCAGTCCGGCTTTGCTCAGGGTAGGCTTGAGGGTTGCATCGAAGTCGATCAGCGCTCGGGTGATACCGTGGCGCACTGCACCGGCTTGGCCGGACTCGCCTCCGCCGGATACGTTCACCATGATGTCGAACTTGTCCAGCGTTTCGGTCAGTTGCAGCGGCTGGCGCACGACCATGCGACCGGTTTCGCGGGAAAAGAAAACATCCAGCGGCTTGTCGTTGACGACGATATCGCCCTTGCCGGGCTTCATGAACACGCGTGCTACCGCGCTTTTGCGACGGCCGGTGCCATAGTTATAATTAACGCTCATGGTTATGCTTTCAACAGGTCAATAGGTTTCGGTTGTTGTGCCGCGTGCGGATGATCCGTACCGGAGTAAATTTTCAGCTTGCGCAACATGGCGTAACCGAGCGGACCTTTCGGCAGCATGCCTTTTACGGCCTTTTGCAGAATGCGATCGGGGTAACGTCCCTGCAACTTGGTGAAATTGGTGGTGTACAGGCCGCCGGGATAACCGGTATGCCGGTGATATACCTTGGCTTCAGCCTTGTTGCCGGTCACGCGCAGTTTCTCGGCATTGACCACAACGATAAAGTCGCCGGTGTCCACATGGGGCGTATAAATGGCTTTGTGCTTGCCGCGCAGACGAGCTGCGATCTGGCTGGCCAAACGGCCCAGCACTGCGTCTGCTGCATCCACTAGAAACCAGTCGTGCTGGACTTCCTGGGGTTTGGCGGAAAATGTTTTCATGGCACTTCCTAATAAACTCAAATTAACTAAAATCTCGAAGGGCGCGAATTCTATGCCAAAGAACTGCCGCATGTCAAACCATTTCAGTGTGAAAACAGGCGGTGTCATAATGGCATTCAATAATCATACGGTTATAGGAATGCCATTTCCTGCTTCTCTGTGCGGTAGATGCGATTATTCTATTCTGTGCTATCTATGCCTTGTATCCGATGCGGAATCCACCCCATTGTTTTCCACGCACAAATATAGGCGAGGATACATCGTGCATCACTTCACCCGTGTCCCTGCGGTAGGTTTGCAACAAGAATGGCAGATTGTGGTTGCCGCATCGCCTGCCAACGGGGTCATTGAATATTCGTTTGCTGCGTGAGAACAGCGTATCCTTTTTGAGGTCTCCTGTTGGCTGGGCGGAGAATTTTTTGTTATGGGTCGGGAAATAGCCGTTTCTATCCACGGCCCCCGCATAAACAAATTCAGGATGTTGATCCAGAATCGCTTCCTGAATATTGGGAAACAGTTCGTCAGTCAGCTTGTCAAATCGCGTGTGGTATTTTGGAGGTTCCACATTGGCAACGCGCGCATATTTCTCGTCAAACAGATCGGCCTCGCTGATGCGATTGGAGGCAATGGCCTGCTCCAAAATCTTTTCGATTGCGCGCGCAGCGTCCTGAACTACAGCAGGCGTTCGGCCATGTATTTCCAAACCTTTCAGGCCCGACTCGCCCAGTTTAAAAACAGTTTCTATTTCTTTGAGATTAACAGCCAGATTGCCCAGATGGGTGGATTGCCCCAACACCTCTTGAACGACACCGGAGTTGGACTCAACCAATTCGAGTATGTTTGAAATCTTTCTTCCCACCAGTTCGCTGGCTACGGTTTCTTCGGCAATTGCACTGGCAATCAAAGCGGATTGGTCCAGCACAGTTTGCGAACTGTGAGTGATATGGGTCAGGGTGTCTGCTGCTTTACGTGCCAGTTCGGCACCTTCATGGGCAAGCATAGTGCCGGACTTAACCTTGTTGATTGCCTCCACCGTGTCCTCCTGAATGCTGGAGATTACCGCTGAAATTTCTTTGGTGGCGGACGAAGTGCGTTCAGCAAGTTTGCGCACCTCGTCAGCAACGACTGCAAATCCCCGTCCTGTCTCCCCGGCACGCGCGGCTTCAATAGCCGCGTTGAGAGCAAGCAGGTTCGTTTGATCGGCAATCTCGCTAATGGAGCTCGCAATGCCGTTAATTAGCCGGGTGCGTTCGCCCAGATGATTGATTGATGTTGCGGTATCCTCGAACGCTTGGGCGATGTGTTCGATTTCGCTTGCTGCATGCTTGGCCTCTTGCGCACCCGCGCTGGAAAGTTCCCTCGATTCACTTGCCTTGTCGGCTGCTTGGCGAGCGCTTTCGGCAATGTTTTGAATATTGGCGGTCATTTCCTCAATGGCCTGGCTGGCAGACAGGGCTGCGTCCTGCTGGGCTGCGGAGCCTTTGGAAACTTGACGTGCCATGCTGTCAAGAGATTGTGCTGAACCGGCAACCTGGTTTGAATTGAATATTACCTTGCCGATTATGCTCTGGAAGTTATCAAGCAATTCATTGAAAGTATTTGATATTCCAGTTTGTGAGCCGGACTCTGCACGTAAGGCCAGATTTCCGCCCATTTTAACATTCTGTATGGTGGCATCCAGTTTATCCAGTGGCGTTATCAGGGTAGATTTGATTTGCAGATAGATAATACTCATTGATATCAGCGAGATAAAAGCAACGCACAGACCTATACCCCATCCCGAGAGGGTTTCGCCGAATCTCAAAGAGATAAAACTGATGGCCAGTTGGGATGCCAATACAGTTATCAGCATACTAAAGTTGATCTTCATTGTTATGCTCTACCTTATGAACTAATAGTCGAGAGTTAATGCGCTATCGGCAGAATTCCCGCAGACTTGAAAATAGATACGCACGGAACCCGTTGAGGATTTCTTCCTCTAGCTCCTCCCCTTTCGGGATTTCAAGCATAGGCGGCTTGCGCTTCGGCGTCGGCGCACCGTGAAGTCTGGGGGGGCTTCATGCTCATGCTGCAACGATAGAATTTAGGGGGCGAAGGGAAACATCTTCTATTGCCAGCAGGATCAGATGTCTTTCGCCCGTCTTGCCGGTGACGCGTCGGGCGTTGAGCAGCATCCTGCGTTTACCGATGGCGGGGAAATCATGCTCGACTTCGTAGCCCTCGAAAATATGGTTGTCCGGCAGGATGGATTCCAGCAATTCCCGCAACTTTGGAATGTCCCACTGGTGATTGCCCAATTCATAAAGCGGGCGACCAATTGTATCTTCCCGGGTGACGCGGAAATTTTGGTAGAACGAACGGCTGGCAGAAACGGTTTTCAGCGCGCCATCCAGAACAAGTAGCGGTTCGCGCACCGTGTCCACGATGTTTTCGGCTAGTTGCTGTGCCTCCTCGCTGGCGGCTTCGGCCTGTATGCGTTTGGTGATGTCGGTGAAAGTCAGCACTACGCCGTCGATCACGTTGTCCAACGTGCGGTAGGGCTGTATGCGCGCCAGATACCACGCACCGCCGACGGTGCGCACCTCGCGCTCGCGGGGCACCAGCGTTTCGAGCACGGACTGTGCATCGCCCAGCAGGTCATCGCCGTCGATATCCGATTTGATGTCGGCCAGCGGGCGACCCACATCCGAAGCAACCAGCCGGTAAACCCGTGCCGCTTCGCGGGTAAAACGCTTGATTTGCAGCGCATCGTTCAGGAACACCGTGCCGATGTTGATGTTATCGAGCAGGTTTTTCATGTCATTCTGCATGCCGGCCAATTGCTCGATCTTGTCTTGAAGCTCGGCATTCACAGTAACCAGTTCTTCATTCAGGGATTGCAGTTCTTCTTTGGAGGTCTCCAGTTCTTCATTGGTGGACTGCAGCTCTTCGTTGGTGGATTGCATCTCCTCATTGGTGGACTTGAGTTCCTCGTTGGAGGCTTGCTGTTCTTCTATGGTGGCATGCAGATTTTCTTTGGTGTAAATCAGCTCGCGCTCCAGCTCTTCGATACGGCGCGGCTCATCGGTTGCTTCAGCACCTTTGCCACGTGCGGGTGCGGCTGAGGTCGCAGCTTTGTCATTCGCGGATTTTGCGATTGCCACATCCTGAAAACTTACCAGCAGCAAACTTTGGCCGGAGTCCGGGTAGGATAAAGGCCGTACGCTGAAACTCACGCTGTGGAACTCACCGTGGCTCCCGAACGATACTTCCCTGTTCAGGGTTGGCGTGCTTTTGTCGGCGGCGGTATGGATGGCTGTGCGCAATTCCAGCTGCAGCCCCTCGCGCGCCATCTCGACCACGTTGAGGGTAGCCTGGCCCGGGGCCGGGCGCAGATATTTGCCGGTGTCGCCGTGTACAAACAGAATATCCCCTTTTGAATTGGTCACTACCGAGGCCGGGGCATAGGACTGGAGCAGCATGCGTTTGGTCAATTCGGCAAAATCGGTTTCCTTAATCTTGATTGTCACCGTGTCGGGGCCTTTCGTATTATTGTCGCGGGTCCACGAAAGACCGCTGGACATCACTGCGCGGGTGGAAGCTACCGAGGGTATGGTCTGGTAGAGCTTACATTTGCGGTTGAGGGAGGTAAACAGGTCGGTATGGTTGCCTATGCTCTCCGAAGGCGAAAGGAACAGCACGCCGCCCGGTTTCAACGCGTAATGAAAGGCGGGAATGAGCCGGTTTTGCAATTCCGGTTCCAGATAAATCATCAAGTTACGACAGCTGAGCAGATCCAGTTTGGTAAAAGGCGGATCCTTGATCACGTTCTGGATGGCAAACACCACCATTTCGCGGATTTCTTTCTTTACCCGGAATCCGCTTTCTTCTTTGGTGAAGAAGCGGCGCAGCCGATCCGGCGCGACATCCTGCGTAATGTTGGGCGGATAGATTCCGGCGCGAGCCACGGCGATGGCATCCTCGTCCAGATCGGTGCTGTAGATCTGGGTTTTGAACTCCTGATGGGTTTCATCCATGATTTCGCGCAACAGGATGGCAATGGAATAGGCCTCTTCACCGGTAGCGCAACCTGCCACCCAGACGCGAAATACATAGCCTTCCGGCTTGTTTTTTAGCAATAGCGGCAGCATGTCCTGTTTCATTGCAACGAAAGCTTCCGTATCACGGAAGAAACTGGTGACATTGATCAGCAGTTCCTTGAACAATAAATGCACTTCAGGCGGATGCTCCTTGAGATAGCGTGCATAGATTTCCGTGTTCTCGATGTTGTGCTGCGACATGCGCCGCTCGATACGGCGGCCTATGGTGCTTTTCTTGTACAGCGAGAAGTCGTGTCCGGTGCCGGAGCGCAACAGCATCAAGATGCGGTTCAGGCCGCTCGTGCCGGTCGGGGCGTGCTGCGGTATTTCCATCTGTACACTCAGGCTGCGCGTATTGCTTAATATTTTTTCCGGCATCTTGTCCACCGGCAGAACATAGGTGGCGTAGCCCGCCTGAATGGCGCTGATCGGCATGCCGTCGTACTTCGCCGTAGCCGGTTCCTGCGCCAGAGTAATGCCGCCCGCGCCTTGAATGGCGCGCAGCCCCAGCGTGCCGTCGGTGCCGGTACCGGAAAGAACTATACCGATCGCTTTCTCTCCCTGATCTTCGGCCAGCGAGCGCATGAATGCGTCGATGACCATGCGCTGCCCGCGCGGCATATCCGGCTCGCTCAGCTGCAGCTCGCCATGAAAGATGGACATATCGCGGTTGGGTGGGATTGCATACACGCTGTTGGGCAACACCTGTATCTGATCCAGAGCCTCGACTACAGGCATAGTGGTGGAACGTTGCAGGATTTCGGTGAGCATGCTGGCGTGGTCGGGGTCGAGGTGAGACACCAGAACGAAAGCCATGCCGGTGTCGGGGGGGGTATTGCGGAAAAACTGCTCGAAAGCCTCCAGTCCGCCTGCGGAAGCACCGATACCAACAATGGGAAAACCGCCCACCGGGGGGGGGATGTCTTTCGCTGCGGAATTCAAAGCCGCAGGGTTGGCTGGTGCTTTGACCTTGCTTTTCCTGACAGTCACGGTATTCCTTTCATGGGGCGTTGCGCAATTGCATGGAATGCCTTTGCAATCGTGCAGACACAGGATACTCCAAATTGCTTGGGTATGTGGGAGTGAACCGGAACCAAACGCAGGGGCGTATGGCAATATGCCCTTTGGGTTTACGTCCTGTCGCCTATTATCAAGGGGCGTATGCCATACGCCCCCGCGAATATCCGGGTTTAATGCAATAACGCATGTCAGGGAATCTCCACGTCATTCATGCGTCCGAGAATAATATCCGACTTGCGCACCAGACCTTTCGCCTCGCGGTGAGAGTCGTAGTAGCGCGGATTGGGAACCATTGCGGCGAGCTTGGCGGACTGGGCCGCGGAGAGTTGCGACGCGCTGATGCCGTAATAATGGCGTGCCGCCGCTTCCGCCCCGAACACGCCATTGCCCCATTCGATCACGTTAAGATAAATCTCAAAAATGCGTTCCTTGTCCATCATTTTTTCCAGCATCACCGTGATGGTGGCTTCTTCCAGTTTGCGCCATGGGGTGCGTTTCCCCGAAAGAAATAAGTTCTTGGCCAATTGCTGGCTGATGGTAGAGCCGCCTGCGACGATCTTGCCCTTTTTCAAGTTCTTTTCGTACGCCTTCTGGATACCCTCCCAGTCAAAACCCTCGTGGTCGACGAACTTGGCGTCTTCGGAGGCAATCAGGGCTTGCTTCAGTGTGTCGGATATTTTGGCGTAGGGAATCCATTTATGCTGCAACTCGGCATTGGGATTCTTGCTTTGCAGCACCTCAAGGCGATCTTCCATGAAAGAACTGGTGGCTGGGTTGTGATCCACCCACCACCACACGTGGGCGAAGATCCAGAGCTGATAGAACAGCAGCAGTACGAACAGCAGTGCAAGAACGCGCCAGGTCCAGCGCCAGAGTTTTTTCATTATGAAAACCTCAATTCAAGCCACAGAGATCACAGAGAAAGTGGCGATATAAGACATTTTCTTGACTTACCCAAAAAGTGAACGCATCTCTTGTTACCAGCATTTATTCCTCTGTGATCTCGGTGTTCTCTGTGGCTAAATGGTTTTTTCAGGGTTCAGGGCTGGCGCAGCTTGGCGAGGACGGGGGCGGTCTTCGGGCGCACGCCGCGCCATTTGAAAAAGGCCTCGGCCGCCTGTTCAACCAGCATGCCCAGCCCGTCGGCGCGCATTGCCGCTCCCTGTTCCTGCGCAAACTTAAGAAAAGGTGTCTGCTTGCCATACATCATGTCGTAGGCCAGCGCGCCGGGTGCAAAGATGCCGGAGGGCAGCGGCGGCAGTTTATCCGAAAGGCTGCTTGATGTGGCATTGATCACCACATCGAATGGTTTGCCTGTAAGCGCTTCATAGCTGCTGGCAAACACAGTGCCGTAGCTGGAGAATTCGGACGCCAGTTGCTGCGCCTTATCCAGTGTGCGGTTGGCGATGACGATGCTGGCACCCGCATTGAACAGCTGCCAGATCACACCATGCGCAGCCCCGCCCGCGCCCATCAGCAGCACTTTTTTGAACAACAGCTTGCAGGCCAGATTTTGTTCGATATCGGATATCAGCCCGGCGCCGTCGGTGTTGTCACCCAGAATTTCCCCGCCTTCGAACAACAGCGTGTTCACAGCCTGCGCGGCGCGCGCGCGACCGGTAAGCCGGTTGCAAAGCTTGAATGCCTCGAACTTGAAGGGCACGGTTACATTGCAGCCTTTGTAGCCGTCCCCGCGCAACTGTGTGATCGTGTCGGCGAAACCGTCGAGCGGCGATTCTATTTTTTCGTAACGGATATCCTGCCCGGTTTGTTCCGCGAACAATGTGTGGATCAGCGGGGATTTGCTGTGCGAAATCGGGTTGCCGATAACGGCGTATTTGTCGGTCATAGTAATTCGAATTATAGCGGCAAAATCAAACAGACTGCCCCCCGATAAATTGTTGTACAGGGAAATTGTTTTATCCGGAACGCTTCCGGAGCATAACTATCGCACCTATTGCAGCCATCGCCCACAAGTGACAGTTCACCACGTCATGGACATTAAAATGATGTCGTTACCCCCGCGTATAAAGTCCGGCGTGCGCCATATTGGGGTGCTCCAACACCGATTCCTGTCCCGTCACGAAGCAAATAGGATTTATCAAAAACATTGATCAGCGCGAGCCGGCCTTCTATATTTCCCATCGAAGTTTCCTTCCACTGATGCGTCAATGACGCATTGGCTGTTACATAACTCGGTAGCGATGCTGAATTCGGCGCGCCGCCGTCCGGTGTTTTGCGCAGGCCGCTGCCGGAAGTAAAATCCGCACTGATTTGTGAGTCGTCAAAATGATAGTGGGCGCCACCGGACAGGGTGTATGTTTGATCGTGATCCAGGTAAACGTAATGATTTGCGATATAACTTAACTCAGCCGCTCCGAATAACGATTGGCCCGAGATGATATTTTTCCCTTGCGCTCTTTGCGCGGCAAAGTTCAAGAATCCACCCCAGCGGGTTGCGTTGTAAATTGCCGAGAGTTCCAGTCCTTTGGCGTAACCTTGGGCATAGTTAAACGGCGACAAAATTAGCGCTTGCCCAAATTGACCTTCATCAATCAGGTTAGTGATTTTTTTGTAATAAGTATCTGCGGTTAACGTCAAATTGGAACCCACCTTCTGACTTATGCCCAAATCATAATAATTTGTGCGCTCTGCCTTTACGTTGTCCGACGCTGGTATCTCAGGCGCATTGCTGGTATTGGCATACAGATTGATGCTGCTTTGCGACGCAAGCTCTTGCGGTGGCGGAGTGAAGTAACGCGAATAGCCCGCATGAAGAGCAGTCTCTTCACTCAGCTTGTAAGCCAAATTAAGTCGAGGACTCCATTGGTGCTCATCGGTAAACGCAGCTACGTTGTCGTAACGCAGTCCATAATTCAAGGTCAAAGGTTTCGATATCTGGTATTCATCCTGAAGGTAAATACTGGCCAAGGTTCCTGTCTTGCCCGAATTGTCATTAATTGTGGTGGGGGTGTGCGGCAGAGTTTGTGCGCCGGTATTGTCGGTCTGGAAAACAGCCACGCTATTGATGCTCTGCGTAACCTGTCGTGTATAGGCCATGCCGGTGCGTAGGGTATGCGCTGTATTTAGCTTATAACTCGCATCCACTTGAACGCCGTTTGCCGAATTTGAGCGTAACGTGTCGGATGCGACTCCGTTGTAGATCAGGTCGCCAACCAAGTCAGGTGTGTAGTGCAATTCAGAATACTGATGAAAAGCGGCGGCTTGATAGTTCAGGCCACCCAAAGTTTTCTGAAATGAAAGCACGAGGAAGCGATTTACTTCGTGTTGTTGCTCATCAAGTTGTGATGAGGGCAACAAACTTGCACCGGTGTACGTCCATGCTATTGCCTGTCCGGGATTGTTGGGTATCTGGAACTTGCCATTGTAGGTTCCGAAAAGAAGCCCGGCTTTTGTATTGTCATCCACAAAATACGAGAGATCGCCAAATGATTTTGTTTGCTGGGTGCGATCATGAATAGCGTTGGATGCGGCAGTCGGATTCTCGATGCCCAATGAATTGCTCAGATAGTTTCCTGAAAGGTAATAGTTAAAAGCGCCTTGGCTACCAAACAATTCGGCGCTCGGCTGCGCATAATTATTTCCACCCACCTGCAAACCAATCCGCCCCCCGGGCTTTGTTGTACCTTCCTTGCTCTCTATATCGATAATTCCGGCGGTACGCAAACCATATTGGGCAGGCAATGCTCCGGTAACAAAATCAATTTGATCTGCAAACCGCGTATCGATTGACTGGCCGAATCCCGATATACCTTCCGGAAGTTCAATGCCGTTGATGCGGTATTGCACATTGCCATGGTCATCGCGAATATGAAGTGAGCCAGATGCCTTGGAGTCTTGTGCGACGCCCGGAAGACGCAGCAAGACTTCATTGAAAGGTGTGTCATCGCCTTGTCCGAGCATGCTGATCATTTTTTTGTCGACGCTATAAACCGTTGTGCCAATTTTCGGGGAAAGTTCTACGCGGGCGCTCTTGAGGCGTGCAGCAGTGACTACGATAGTATTGAGCGCCTCGATTGGCGCAGCGTCAGGTGATAAAGTATCGGTAGATGCTCCCGAACTATCCGCTTCATTATGGGTAGGTATGGCGTTAACTTCATTTGTGGTAACTGGTTTATCGTAAAGGGTGCGCAGATTTTCAACGGTTGACGCATAGGCGGACAGGGGCGCGAACAGCGCCACACAGAGTGCGGTGTATTTGAACATGGTGATTCTCCCAACGGGTTAAGCGGGGAATATTGCCCGGTGGGCAATATTCCGCAAAATACGGCAAACGCCCCGCCAGCGGCGGAGCAGGTGTTATGCGATTCTTCGGGGAGGGGGAGGGCCGCGTGCGACGGCGGGTATTACGAGGGCGGAACGAAAGTCCGGGCTGCGGTGTTGTACCAGTACATCAGATACGGCGAGGAGTATGAAATCTAGCGCGCTTACGTTGAGCGCACTGCCGAGTTGTGTATAGTCGGAACACTTTTCGCAGGCATCGGTATGGGGTGCCTGCTTGTCCTTCTGGTGTTGCGACAAATCATCAAGCGCATGGTGCAGGGCGTGCGCTGCCCCGGCTTGCTGTGCGAACAGCATGACGAAGGCAAGAAACAACGGAAAGAATATTGTGCGGGATAACTTCATGACGGCTGCAATCATATCAGGCAAAAAATGAACCGGCAATGCGAACCAGGATTGCGCCGGCTACCATGCAACCGCCTTGCCATGCGAATGATTCCCGGTCACGGCGCAACCAGGGCATGATGCCGGTCAAGGCGATGTAGATAAAGTTGGCTGCCGCGATGGCGAGCACGTAGGGTAGCCATTCGCGTGCGCCGGCTAGAGAAATATATCCGGAAACTGCGCCAAGCATACATGCGAGTCGAGTCAGGGCATTCCATGCAAGTGCTTTTGCGGGACTCCATTTGGCGCTGAGCAACAGGGCAAAATCACCCGCTTCCCGGGGAATTTCATGTGCCAGAACCGCAAAGGTCATGCCCCATGCCAGTACCGGATCGGCTAGAAAAGTGGCCCCCAACATCAAGCCGTCGATAAAAACATGCAGCGTTGCACCGGTAAGGATCATTGGGATGGGGCGCGCGAGATCGTGGGAGCAGTGATGCGCATCGTGGAGGTTACAGCCGGCATGAAGCTTGTGCTCAAGCACAAACAGGCCTATCAGTGATGCCAGCAGCACGGTAAAAATATTGTTGAGGGGCGCGCCGCTTTTCATCGCGTCGGGTAACAGGTCGAGCAGTGCGATGGCAAGCATCAGGCCCGTCGCAAAGCTGACCATGCGCGTTAGCCAAACTTGGTTCAGGCGGGCAGTGACGAAAAATGCGATACCCATGCTCACAAACCCGGCGAGCAAGCCGGCGGCAATGACCTGTGCAAGCGTATTCATCGGTGATGGTCGGCACAACGGGGGCATTCGCCCCGAATATCAAGTTGCATACCGCCAAAGCGAAATCCATGCGGCATGGCGGGCATGGGCGGCGGCGGGGAATCCAGGCAAAATAAACCTCCGCAGCCAGTGCATCTCAGATGAATGTGTTGCGTATGTTCGTCATCAGGATCCGCTGCGGAAAAACGAAATACCCCGCCGGAATCGCTTGCCTTGTTTGCCAGACCCGCCTCAACAAGCCAGTCGAGGACACGATAAATGGTTACCCGGTCAACCGGACGGTCTTCACTGGCCAGCAAATATGCAATTTCGGCATGGCTTAAAGGAACGGCAGCTGATTTTATTAGGGCCAAAACACGGGTGCGAGCGTATGTTGCTCGCGCACCGGCGTTGCGGATGGTTTCTGTAATAACAGGATTATACTGGGTCGGTCTCATTCGGGGATATTAATGCAACTTTGTTGCAAATACAATAAATCGAATTATTGCCGCCCCAAACTGATCACGGATGCTTTTCCCGATTCAGGAATAAGCTATGCGTTATTTCTTGGTTCCCTAGTTGAAATCGCAGCAATAGACTGCCAGCCGTTGCAAAACCATTCTCGCAATTTACAAAGGAATAATCATGAAGAAGTCGCTATTGCTTGCCTTGCTGTCCACGCTCTATGTCGCATCCTCCTTTGCGGGCGAGGTGACCCTGTTAAATGTTTCTTACGATCCCACGCGCGAACTTTATCAGGAATACAACACGGCTTTCTCAAAATACTGGCAAGGCAAGACCGGTGATACCGTTACGGTAAAACAATCGCACGGCGGTTCCGGCAAGCAGGCGCGTTCAATTATAGATGGTCTGGAAGCCGATGTGGCCACGCTCGCTTTGGCTGCCGACATTGATGCACTCGCAAAAAATGGCAATCTGGTTCCGGATAACTGGCAGGCACGCTTGAAGAGCAATAGCACCCCCTATACGTCGACTATTGTGTTGCTGGTGCGTAAAGGCAACCCGAAGAACATCAAGGAATGGAGCGATCTGGTCAAGCCCGGAGTTGCGGTGATTACCGCTAATCCGAAAACTTCGGGCGGTGCTCGCTGGGCCTATCTGGCGGCGTATGGCGATGCACTGAAGCATAACGGTAACGATCAGGCGAAGGCCAAGGAGTTTATCGGCAAGCTATATGCCAACGTCCCCGTGTTGGATTCTGGCGCACGGGGTTCTACAGTAACTTTTGCCGAGCGCGGCATAGGCGATGTGCTGCTCTCCTGGGAAAACGAAGCGGGTCTGGTATTCAAGGAGTTCGGGGCGGACAAGTTTGAAGTCGTTGTTCCCAAGCAAAGCATCCTGGCCGAGCCTCCCGTCACGGTGGTGGACAGGGTCGTTGACAAGCACGGAACGCGCAAGGTGGCGGAAGCCTATCTGGAATATCTCTACTCCCCGGAAGGTCAGGAAATCGCCGCGAAAAATTTCTATCGCCCGACCGATCCCAAGGTTGCCGCGAAGTATGCCAAGCAATTCCCCAAAATCGATTTGTTTACTATAGCTGATGTGTTTGGGGGATGGACCAAGGCACAAAAAGAACACTTCGCCGACGGCGGTATATTTGACCAGATTTATACGAAGAAGTAAGTACAGCGCAGCACTCTGTCCTTTTGTATAACGCCACCCCGTCATCTTCTCCCCATTGCAGGTTAAAGGGAAGGACATGACGGGCTGCAGTTGACTGTGCGGTGTATCAAAATTGTGGGGCTCAGGGCATGACCGGTGCATGAATTTTGCCGCGATCATCTCAGCCCGCCGGCAAGCTGGAGATTTAACGCTCCGGAATAAATTGCACCATTCAATTGGGGGAAATTATGAGCATCGCGGCTATCAATGCAAGAAATCAGTTTCGCGGCAAGGTCGTGGACATCGTGACCGGGCCGGTCGTATCTGAAGTCGTGGTTGGGACTCCGTTCGGTGCGGTAACCTCGGTTATTACCACCCGTTCCATCAAGGAGCTGGGTTTGGAGATCGGCACCGAAGTATTGGCCCTGATCAAGTCCACCGAAGTTGCGATTGCCAAGATATAAGCCGCCAGCACAATTTCCAATTCGCTTTTGCAGACGATCAAAGAAATTGATTCGGGGTAAATATACACCTGACGGGAAATGAATATGGCCATTCAATTTAGTGCAAGCACAATGCAAAATGAGCTTCGGCAAGCACTCAGTTTGGATAGTGACGATTATCGCGTGGTGGTGAAAGAGGGCGATATCGAAGGGCGCTTTATTGGCATGGAACTGAAAAGTGTATTTCAGCCGATAGTCGATATTGATGCGGGAAGACCGGTGGGCTATGAGGCGTTTCTGCGAGCGTTCGATAGCAAACAAGAATCAATGTCGGCACCCAAAGCATTTGAGCAGGCTGAAATATCCGGGCAGCTCATAAGGTTTGACCGTGTGTGCCGTACGCTGCATACGCTCAATTTTCTGAATTTGCCTTCCGACAGGGGGAGCCTGTTCCTAAATGTTCATCCCCAGTTGCTGGTGACAGTGAATTCGCATGGCAAGATATTCGAGCGTGTTTTGCACGATTACTCGGTTTCCACCAGCCAGGTGGTCATCGAGATACCCGAGAGTGCAATTGCGCAGGAGGGGCTGCTGGAGTATGCAATAAATAATTACCGCGAGCGCGGATATAAAATTGCGATCGACAATTTCGGGCGTGACCACACCAGTCTGGAAAGATTGTGGCGGCTGTCACCGGATTACATCAAATTCGACGGCAGCATTATTGCGCAGGCGGCAAGCAATACCCGCTTACAAAAGGTGCTGCCGAAACTGGTCGGGATAATTCAGGATTTGGGCGGGCTGGCTATTGTTGCAGGGGTGGAAACGGAAAGCCAGCTTGAATTTGCACGCTTTGCAGGGATGAATCGGGTGCAGGGTTTTTTGCTGGGGCATCCTGAAACTGCGCTGCATTGGGACGACAACTTAAGTCCGTTCGTTGCTCCGGCTGAACAAATTATATCCGCCAATCCAGAACTCAAAACGGTACGAACAATATGAAATTCGAATCACCTGAAACTGACAACGTGCTGGATCTCATTTCTGGGCGCAAGCCGATACTGGTATTCCCCAACCCGCAGCAGATCAGCTTGTCGATCCGTGCAAGCGCGCTGGTATTTTCAGATCCCGAGTCGCAAAAACTGCTCTCCCTGATCGAGCGCGTCGCGCCCAGCAATGCAACGGCGTATATCAAGGGGGAAACAGGGACGGGGAAAGAGTTGGTCGCACGGCATATTCATTCCTTGAGCCCGCGCCGCAAGGGGCCGTTTGCGGCCATCAATTGCGGTGCCTTTTCGGAATCCCTGGTAGAGAGCGAGCTGTTCGGTTATGAGCGGGGTGCATTTACCGGGGCGGTAGGAAGTAAAATCGGCTGGTTCGAGAGCGCGAATGGCGGCACACTTTTTCTGGACGAGATCGGCGATTTGCCGCTGTCGACACAGGTGAAATTGCTGAGGGTGCTGCAGGAGCGCGAAATTGTACGCATCGGTTCGCGTACGCCGGTACCGATTGATGTCAGATTGATTGCCGCCACCAACGTGAACCTTGAGGAGGCGGTACAGGCCGGACGGTTCCGCGAAGACTTGTATTACCGGATCAATGTGGTGCCGATACAGCTTGCACCTCTGCGCGAGCGCCCCGGGGACATTTTGCCGCTGGTTGAGCACTTCATTTCGATTTATAAAGATCGTTTGCACACTCCGGAACCGGAATTGCATCCGGACACGGTACGCTTGCTGCACGAATATCCGTGGCCGGGCAATATCAGGGAACTGGAGAATACGATACACCGCGCGTTGCTGGTTAGTGACGGGCACGTGCTGCGCCCCCGTGACCTCAATCTGTCGGCAATACAATCCGGTCCGGCAACCATTGTGCCGCAAGCTGCCGAAGCCGCTTGCGCAGACACCTGCTCGCTGGATCGGGCCATTGGCGAATTGCTAGAACAGGAGCCGGAGCAATTGTATGATCTGGTTAACCGCAAGCTGGTGTTGCTGGCCTATGAACATTGCCGCCACAATCAGGTGCAGACAGCAAACCAACTGGGAATCAGCCGGAATGTTCTGAGGACATTGTTAAAACAGTTCGGGGTCATTCAGTAGGCGCATCCTGATTTTAACGCTTTAAGCCCAGCACTATGACTCCTGCACCGACCATGAGTATTCCGCCCCACTCTCTGGCGGAAGGCCGCTCGTCAAGGAACAGAAATGCGAAGATGACCACCAGCAGCAAGCTGAGTTTGTCCACCGGTGCGACTTTGGATGCTTCTCCCATCTGTAACGCCCTGAAATAACATATCCAGGAAGCGCCGGTTGCGAGTCCGGAGAGTGTCAGGAACAGCCATGTTTTGGGCGTGAGCAGGAGTGGATTGGTCCATTTCCCGGTAGCAGCGACCAGCACGCCGAGCGCAACAAGTACGACGCAGGTGCGTATCAGGGTAGCAAGATCGGAGTTAACACCGGTCAGCCCGATTTTTGCAAAAATCGCTGTTAATGCCGCAAAGACGGCGGACAGTAATGCCCAGTAGAACCAGCCGGCGGCGAGGATGTTGGTTTGCATGAAAATTCCGATTCAAAAAACCGCCACTTTACCCCGATTTTATTTTTTGGTTTGCCCGAACCCATAAATCGGGCGCGATTCAAACTGTTGCGGAAGTCAATTATGCCGTCTGCCCCACCAAAGCCGTAGTCTGGATGGCGTGCAACGGAAACCGGGGAAGACGGAGCATAATATTTCCGGATGACACTTCGTTTTACCCTTTTGTTTTACCCCGGATTTTCTGTGGCAAAATTAATTTTCCAGATTAATCAGCCTGGGTCAGTACCGCCAATTTGGTAATGCCGGCACGTTCAATGGCCGCCATCACTTTGGCAACCGCTCCATATTTGACCGACTCATCCGAACTCAAATGGTAGACCAGGTCCGGATTGGCCGTCTGGCGGGATTTTAACTCGGGTTCAAGCAAAGCCAGTTCGACGGCTTGTTTGTCTATATAAACCTTGCCTTCCGCATTGACACTGATGGTCACCGGTTTCTTTTGCTCGGGCGGTTTGGTAGCCGCAGTCTTGGGCAGGTTCACGTGGATTGCGTTATTCAACAGGGGCGCGGTGACGATGAAGGCCACCAGTAATACCAGCATCACGTCAACCAGCGGGGTGACGTTTATTTCACTGAGTACATCATCGCCTTCGCTATGGGAGGAAATGGCCATTATGCTGCCGCTCCCTTCAGATTGCGTACTACGTTTGCCGGACTGGCCAGAGCCAAATCGGAAAAGGTGGCAGACTCAGCCGATTCGGAACTTTTTCGAAACGTGGCACGGCGCGATAGCGTGATCAAGTCCTCGGCAAAGTCATCAAGATTGTTGCTGCTGGTTTTGAGTCTGCGCAAGAAAAAGTTGTAAGCCAACACGGCGGGTACGGCAACTGCAATTCCCACCGCAGTCGCGATCAGCGCTTCTCCTATCGGGCCCGCGACGACTTCCAGACTGGCCGAACCCAGTTTGCTGATGTCGGTCAGTGCGTGCATGATGCCCCACACCGTTCCGAACAGACCGACGAATGGTGCGGTAGTGCCGATACTGGCCAGTACAACCAAGCCACTTTCACGTAATACGCGTTCTTTTTGTATCTGCTGGCGCAGGGCGCGCTCCAAGACATCCTGACGGTCGCCGAAATGCTGCAAATCGTTGGCCGAGTCCGAATCGATATCCTTCAGTGCGCCGAAACCGACTTGCGCAACCCGGTAAGCCGGTCCTCCATGCCCTTCCAGGCCGGCGGCACTCTGGAAATTGGGCGCACTCCAGAAAGCGCCCCTGAATTTTACATTCTGTTTGCGTATATGCCAGACCTGCACGGATTTAACCAGTATCAAAGTCCAGGTGACTATAGATGCCGCAATCAAAGCAAACAGTACGCTTTGCACAACCAAAGATGTGGAAGAAGAAAGATTAAACATTTTTTATTACCTCACGTTGCTAGTTTGAATTCGATCGGAACAGTTGCCCAGCCGTCGATCGGCGTACTGCCGCGCTTGGATGGTACAAAAGTCCAGTTTTTGACGGATGACAAGGCAGAATCATCAAGGGTTTTTCGACCGCTCGATTGCTTTATCTCCACTTTGTCCGCTTTGCCGTTCGCAAGTACGTGCACGCGTAACAATACTTTGCCTTCCCAGCCTTGGCGCTGCGCATAAGCCGGATAGTCCGGTGGCGGATTTTTCAGGTAGGCGGCATTGGCAGTCGCTTCTGTCACAGGTTCCTCAACCTTGGGGGCCGGGGGGGCGGCTACCACCGGTCCGCTTGATTTGGGGGCTGTGGTGTTTTCCGGAACCGTAAGGGCATCCGGCGCAATGTTCTGCTCCGCCGGCAAGGTGCGCAGTTGCGGAGTCGGTTGCTGTACCGGGGGAGGTGTCTCCTGATGGACAATCCTGGGGGGCGGCGGTTTGGGCGGCTCGACTTCCTGCGGGGGGACTACAACGGGTTTGATCAATTCAATTTCAACCTCGTTATGAGGGGCACGGAGCAGGGTAGTGGTATCCCGATTGATATAGCCCAACACGGCCGCGCCATGAAGCAGCAGAGCGAGCAAGCCGAGTAGGGCGTAGTCGCGCCGGGTGACATCATGGGGAAAACTTTCTGCAATCCGTGCTTTTAACGTTTCGTAAGCACCGGCATTGGCCGAGGCAAAATGGGTAAACACCGAACCGGCCGCCTTGGTGACGGGCTGTGCCTCGTAGCTGAGTAACGGGTTTGATGAATTCAACGCACTGGACATTTGATTTCTCTCTTAAGCATCACTCAACCTCGACCTGGGCAAAGTCGCTCATTACATCGGCCTTGATCTGCTGAAACGCCAGCGCGGTGCGGATGCGCGGGCGGGGAAGTGGAACAGGAACGATGCGTTTGATACGCCCCGGGTGGGACTCCATGACCACGATCCGGTCGCCCAGGAAAACGGCTTCTTCCACATCGTGGGTGACCAGTATCGTAGTCAGCCCTTCATGCTCCCACAGCCGCTCCAATTCCTGCTGCAATTTGAGACGGGTTAATGCATCGAGTGCCCCGAACGGCTCATCCAGCAGTAATAGTTGCGGACGCAATACCAGTGCCCGCGCAATAGCAACACGCTGTGACATGCCGCCTGAAATCTGGTGCGGGTAGGCAAGCTCGAAGCCTTTCAGTCCCACGACTTCGATCTGTTCATGCACACGCTGTTTGCGTTCGCTCCTGGGTACGTCCGTGGCTGAAAATGCCAGTGCAATGTTTTCTTCCACGGTCAGCCACGGGAACAGCCGATGTTCCTGAAAGACGATGCCGCGGGACAGGTCGGTTCCTGTGATGCGTTGTCCCTGATAAACAATTGAGCCGCCATAACTGGGGTCAAGACCCGCAATCAGTCTAAGCAGGGTCGATTTGCCGCAGCCGCTGGCACCGACGATGGAAACAAACTCTCCGGGGTGTACATCGAGATTGATATCTTCCAGTACGCGTAACGTCGATCCACTCAGGGAATAGGATTTTTCCACCTTGCCAATATGCAAAGCTGCAGTGTCTGTATCCGGCTTGACTTCGGTCAGAGGCGGGCTGCGAAATTCTGTGTGCTGGGAAAATCCCAGAATATTGTCAGGCGTCGAACTTTCCAGCAAAGCCGGAACCCCGGCCAGGCTGGAGCCGCTCGGACGTAAATTGATCGCTGCGTTATAAATCGCTGCGGTGTAAGAAGGCATACTGCTATTTCTCCAATCCGATTCTATTCGGTTATAAATAACTCACGGTTCTTTACAGCAATAGCCGTGCCAAATGTATATTATTAATTAAAACATTATGTTATGTATAAGCAAAGCTGCCGGATGCGGATTGTTGCTGCGTGAGCAGCAGGCTATGAATGCGGGAGTGCTGAATTCTCAGCAGGGATGTTGAGTAGCGGCAGTTTGCAAAATCCGGCTTCTGCTAGTTGTGCATGCAACAGCGCTGCTGTTTGTGCATCAGATTTGTGTGGGATTAAGCACTGCCACCTTACATCGGGATCGCTGGAAATAGGCAATATTATGATATTTATGGGTAATCTCTATTGGCACGATGTGTGCTGTGATATTTCCGGCTGCGCTATCCGGTGCGTGCCGATTGCGAAAATCATCAGCCATGAACTTTCAGGAATTAGAGCCATGCTCAAGATTATTTATAGATCCCGATTTTCGGGCTGCATCGGATAGAGGATCTGGTTGATGGCAAACAAACTTTTTTCGACCGCGTTCTTTCAGGAGCGTGTCCCGCTGTTTATCTCTCCCCTGCTGCTGCTGGGAGGTTGGGCATGGGTCTGTCAGGCGGGTATATTTCCGGAGCAAATACTGGTATCGCCCCTGCGCGTATATGAAGCCGCAGCCGAGCTTTGGAATAGCGGCGATCTGCAAATGCATCTTCAGCACAGCCTGTCCCGGCTTGCTTTCGGTTTTTGCGCGGGATCGTTATTGGGACTGGTATTCGGAGTTTTGATGGGACTGTTCAAGCCGGTGGCGCAATATTGCTCCCCATTATTTAATGCGATTCGGCAAGTGCCGACGATAGCCTTCATTCCCATGTTGATCCTGATTTTCGGAGTCGAGGAAACTTTCAAAATTGTGGTAGTGGCCAAAGCTGCATTCTTTCCGGTTTCGCTGGCGGCCTATGATGCGGTGAAAGGAATTCCCCGCAGCTATTTCGAGGTGGCGCGTGTATACCAATTACCGGCGCGATATTTGATAACGCGCATTATCTTGCCCGCGACGGTGCCGCCGGTGCTGACCGGACTGCGCTTAAGTCTGGGGCGTTCGTGGATGGTGCTGGTGGCAGCCGAGTTGCTTGCGGCGGATAGCGGCATCGGACAAATGATGGAGCTGGGGCGCCAGATGTTTCGCATTGATATAGTGATGGTCGGTGTGTTCATTACCGGCTTGGTCGGCTTTGTGCTGGATCGCGGATTCAGGACGTTGGAAGGTCATCTGGTGAAATGGAAATACAGGTAATTCGTATGCTGAAGCGCTTAAAAAATTCATTGCGATTATCCGCCTTGCAGGGCGTGGTGTTGCCTGTGCTGTTGCTGTTGCTTTGGGATTACTTGTCGCGCCAGGGAGCGGCGTTTGCCTATGCATTTGTGCCGGTTATCGATATCTGGCACAGTTTGCTGGAATTGTTGACGAACGGTGAATTGCTCACGAATTTGTTAGCCACTCTGCAGACGGCTATGGTGGGGCTGGTTATCGGTGGAAGCTTGGGTTTGATGGTGGGCGGTCTGATGGGGATATCCCGAACGGTAGACAAAATTATCGGCCCGCTTTACCACACTGTGCGGCAAGTTCCGTTGCTGGGATGGATACCGCTGATAGGCTTGTGGTTTGGCAACGGACTGACTTCCAAGGTGCTGATCGTTTGTCTGGCTGCATTTTATCCTATGGTGCTGAATACCTATGAGGGTATGCGGCATGTCGAGAAGCAGTATATCGAGGTTGGCCAGGTGCTCAAATTCACCCGCTGGCAAATCTTCATTCATGTATTGATGCCCGCTTCCCTGCCTTCCATTATTACCGGAGTGATGCATGCGCTTGCGTTCGCATGGATTTCAACCGTGGGTAGCGAACTGCTTTTTTCCACAGGACCGGGCTTGGGGGGGCTGATGCAGACAGCACAGTCGGCATCCCGAATGGATATTGTCGTTCTGTGCGTGGCTAGCATAGGGGTGACCGGTTTCATTATGAACTACGGATTTTCCCGTCTCAGCCGCCATCTTTTGCGCTGGCGCAACGTTCGCTAAACGGATCGTTGCTTACCCCGGCTAGAGAGTCGGCCATCAAATAGTTTGGTAGGCCGGCGGTGAGCTTACGAACCCCAGGGTTTGCAATCCCGAAAAGCCGGGGTTCGTGCCTCGCCGCCGGCCTGCAACATAGTGACCAATTTTATCTATTTATTGGCCAACTCAATAGCACATATCAAATTCATCCGCGTCCCTTGTTCATCTGTTTGCGGGGGGGCAGTCCGGCAACATTTCTGCTTCGCAATCAACATCAAATTTCCCGGGAAAAGATTATATATTTATGAATTAAAAGTATTTTTATAAATATTTTTTGCTGGCATGCTAGTTGCTAACTATACGGATAATCACGATTGCCCGCGGACTTATACGGCATCAAATGATTGGGCAGCACAGAGCTAAAACAGAAATTTACATTTAACTTAAGGAAGGAACTCGCAGTGATGAAGTTAACTAAACAAGACCGCCATAGTGCTCACTCCCGACAGCTGTCAGGTTTTGACTATCGCAGAAAAACACTGGTGGCACTACTCGGGGCGTTGTTTATTGCTCCCGCTCTGGCTGAAACAGCACCTGCCGAGCATGAAGCTGCAACGCAACAGACATTGGGGGCGGTGGTTGTGGTGGGGTCGAACCGGCCCGACCAGGAGGCGTTAAAAAGTTCCTCTCCCATCGACGTGGTGTCGGCCGAGCAATTAAAAGACTCGGGCGCATCAACACTCAGCGAGGCGTTGATCCGTCTGAATCCTTCGGTTAACTTTCCCCAGAACACGACCGGTCCGCAAGCCGCAACCAACGGAATGTCTATCGCATTGCACGGGCTGACACCCGATCAGACGCTGGTTTTAATTAACGGTAAACGGCTGGTATCGCAAAGTACATTGACGGCGGGAAATCCTCCCATGTTCGGTTACATGGGACAACCCCAGGACATCAACATTATTCCTTTCAGCGCAATCGATCATGTGGAAATATTGAAGGATGGTGCATCGGCCTTGTACGGTGCAGATGCGGTTGCCGGCGTGGTGAATATCGTTCTGAAAGACCGCTCTTCAGGGGGCGGGCTATTTGCACAAGTGGGTAATTATGTTTCGAAAGATATGCCGCATGGGGCACCCAGCCCCAGCGCGGATATAAAAGGCTGGAAAGGTTTTGAGTTGAAGGGCGATGGCTTCCTGACGCTGAGCGCGGAAGTGAATGCAATCAATCATCCGGAACAGGGTGTGGCGAGTCCGAATCCTATTTACGGACCAACCGGCTCGTCGACGGCGCAAGGCACTCAGCCTGCCTACGACACAATGCGCCATTTGATGGGCTATGCCGGTCCGGTACTCGACTATAAATTGCTGGCCAATGCCGAACTGGGGCTGACTGATCAGTTGCGTTATTACGGCAATGCAAGTTATGCCCATATCAGGAAGGCGGGTGAAAGTCTTACCGTTGATGCGTACCAGAATACTGCCATTATCGACCCCAACTACTTTCCCCAGGGGCGTGATGATCAGTCCATCATTGAAAATGTTGCACTGACAGTGCAGCAGGGATTCAAATACAAGGATGCCAAGCTGGGCGATTTCGATCTGGGCATCAATCTGGGCACCAACAGAAGCAACACTTTCAATCAGCTTGCCTACAACCAGACTTTGGGGACAGCGAGCCCGATAGGTTTGAATATGGGAACCACCGTCAGTACAGTGGTCGAAGGCAACCTGAATTGGGTGAAGCAGTTTGATCTCGGCCAATTCAAACCCGTCAGCGTGTCAGCGGGAACCGATGTGCGGCGCGATAATTACCGCACCATAGTGGGGGATTGGGCCTCCTGGGTACAAGGGCCTGTGACAACCATAGGCGCCGGACATTACACCTGGAATGCCGCAACGGGAGCTTTCACGGCTTCCAATGCCAGTACACCGACTACGACGCCGAACGGGATCAATCCGGTCGATGCGGGATCATGGAGCCGTACCGTGAAGAGCATCTTTGCCGACGTGGAAGGGCAGCCCACCCAGCAATTTTCCTATGGAGTCGCGGGGCGTCTGGAAAACTACTCGGACTTCGGCGGCACTGCGTCCGGAAAACTTTCAGGACGCTATGACTTCACTCCGGAATTCGCTTTACGTTCGACCTTGAGCAACGGCTTTAAAGCGCCTTCGCTTATTCAGGAAAATTACAAGGGAACCTCCAGTGTGGCGCAAGGCACCCTGCTGGTGCCGTCGCTTGCATTGCCCACCAATAGCCCGTTGGCCGTATTGTTGGGAGCCAAACCGTTGAAGCCCGAAAAGTCGCTCGATTTTTCTGTGGGCGCAGTATGGCAACCCGCCAAAGTAACCTCGCTGACTGCGGATATTTATCGTGTCAATGTGAAAGACATGCTGAATTATTCCGAAGCGCTGCAGGATAACAAGAATGGGAATTTTAATGCCTTTCTGGTTGCCAACGGTTATACCTCCGGCACCATTGCCCGCTTTTTCGTGAATGGCATGGACACGGCGACGACCGGGCTCGACATTACCGGAAAGCACGAAATAGTTCAGCCGGGAGTGGGGCTGTGGAATTTGAGTCTGGCTTATTCTTATGCGCATACCACAGCCAGCAACCTTATTCAGACGCCTTCGCAACTGGCGGGAACCGGGGCCGCCCTGATCAGCACGGTTGACGTTCTGGGGGTGACCCGCGCCAGTCCGAACAGCAAGCTGATTCTCGGGGAAAAATTGACCCGGGGCGACTGGACTTATGAGCTGGCGGAAAAACGTTACGGCACTTACGTGGAGGCGCTGATTTCCACGACTCCGACGCCGCAAACTTTCTCGGCGCAGTGGGTGACCGATCTGGATATAGGTTACAAAGTCAAGAAGTCGGTCAATGTGCATTTCGGGGCAAAGAATCTTCTGGATAGCTATCCGGACCAGGAATGGGCGTCGAACCGTCGCGTGGGACAGACTAAATATCCGAATCTTGCCCCCGAAGGATTTGCAGGCCGGTTTATTTACACCAATCTGGCCTGGGATTTTGAATAAACATTTTTCCCAGCAGCGGTCAATATTAGGAACCACTTTGGTTTGAACACTATGGAGCAGCGCACATGACAATACTTGAAGCAAAACTTGAAACGCGGCAAATCAACAATCCTGCGCAGCAACTGGATGCCTGGTATACCCGCTGCCCGGTGCCGACCAGTTTTGGCATTGCGTTGCAACGCGGATTCCTGCGTGACGAATTTGCCGATGACGAATCGGTGACATTTCGTGCCTTGCAGGAATCGAGCGATCCGGCGATTTTGCAATCCCATTACACCCATACCCAGCGCAATTCGTTCCGGCACGGGGGAAATTATCCGGCCATCTACGCGCAGGCTACCGGGGCCAATACCAAAGTAATCGGTCTGACCTTTATCCGTTCTTCGCAAACCATCCTTGCGCTTCCGGGTTCGGGTATCAACGGAGTGAAAGATTTGCGTGGCCGGCGCCTGCTGGTGCCGCGCCGGCCTCACGAGCCGATAGACCACGCCTATCTTTCCGCGTTGCGAACCTATGAAACCGCGCTGCGCACGGAAGGGTTGACGCTTGCAGATGTGGAAATCGTCGAGCGCATTATCTCAACTTCCTACATCAATGACCGGCTGGTGCAGAAAACCAGCCACGATGCCCCTGAGCCGAAAATCCAGAAAAAATCGACCGGTGGCTGGACGGACACGCTGTTTCCTCTGGTGCGGGGGGAGGTGGATGCGATTGCTTCCGGCGGATCGGGATCTATCCAGTTTCAGACTCTGGGCGGATTGCAGGTGGTGTTTGATTTGTCCATTCTGCCCTTGGCAGAGCAGGCCAACAACAATTCACCTTTGGTGTTTGCCGTCAAAGCAGATCTTCTGGAATCCCATCCCGAATTGGTTGCCCGCGTATTGCGCCGCTCGCTGCAAGCCGAAGCGCAGGCCAAGCGAGACCCGAATGAAGCCATACGTTCAGTCGCACTGGAATTGGCCTTGTCGGAACGTCTGGTGCGCCACTCTTCGGGTGAAAACTTTCTGCCCAATCTGGAACTGGATTTTTCTCCTTTCAAGATACAGGCATTAAAGTCCCAGGCCCAGTTCCTCTGGGACAAAAAAGCCATTCCGGCGCCGGTGGATGTCGATGCCTGGCTGGCACCCGAGTTGCTGGGGCGCGTGCGTGATGAGCTAAACGCAGACTCGGGCAATAACTAATCCGGTCACTAAATCAATTAATATTTCGAGGATACCACCATGACCAGCAATGCAGTTACCAACGTTGTTCCCCAAGAGGACACCCCCAACCTGCTCGATTTCGTGCAGAAGTTTCAGCACGATTTCGCCGAAGGCGTGCGTCTATTGAAAGAAAGCGGAATTTTTGTTTACCGTGCCGCGGGTAATATCAGTTTGCGTGTACCCGGCGAAGACAAACTGGTCATCGCCAATACCAATGCCCCCCACAGCGGCGTTACGGCTGTGGTTGATTTCGATTTGAAGACACATCAGGGCACATTGAGCCACGGCTTGCGGGAAGTGCTGCCGCTGCATATCGCGGTTCTGCGGGAAAGGCCCGATGTGAATTCGGTGTTTCATTTGCATACTCCCTATCTCACCGGATATGCCGTTGCCGGTCGTCCCCTGCCGAATCAATATATCCCCCTGCTGGCGCGCTCCCCCGAGGATTTTCCAGTGGCCGAGTGGGGCCCGCGTTCCGACGCCGAACCGGTAATTGAGTTGCTGAAAAAACACCCCAAGGCACCTGCCGCGCTGCTGGCCAATCACGGCCCGTTTGCCTGGGGGACCGGCGTGATCGAAGTGGTGAATTTCTTTATTGCGCTGGAAGAATCCGCACATGTGTTTTTTGTCGCCGAGCAGTTGGGCGGGATCAAACAATTGCCGGCGAATGCCTATGAACGCGTGCAGCAAGGCCGGAAGAAATTTTATACCGTCTGATTGTGTTCCAAATCGCTATGTGCCGGTGCCGGGGACGCATTTCAGGCGTCTCCGGCACCGTTACGGCTTTTCCGGCCATAAGCGGCTGTTTACTGCCGCACGGTAAATCAACTCCATAATTTCCTCATGAGCCCAACCCGTTCCTCTCCGGCTGAATCCCCGCAATTGAACGCAATGGCACCCGCATTCAGCCCCCGCATCATTTACGGATTCATGGTGGTGGGGGTGCTGACCGGCTTGGCGAATGGCATTGCCAAGATTGCGATTCCGCTCTATGCCATCCATTTGCACGCCAGCGCGTGGCAGATCGGGATCGTGGGGTCGGTGCAGTTTGCCGGGACACTTTTGCTGTCCCTGCCCATAGGCGCGCTGATCGACCGGCATGGCAGCCTGCCGCTGTTTCGCTTCGGGGGCATCGTCGGGGCGATGCTGTATTTGTTCGCCTATACGCGCATGACCACGGCCTGGGATTTGATCATCGGCGTCACGCTGTTTGGTTTGGTCAATCCCTTTCGTATGGTTGCGACCCAGGCGGAATTTCTGCATCTGCTGCCCTTGATGGGTTATGCCAAAGCGGGTTGGCAGCGGGCATCGCATTCTGTCGGCATGTTTTTGCTGGGGCCGATGATCGGGGCATTGCTGGTTGAGCAGCTTGGTTTCTCCACGACCTTTTATCTGGTTTCTGCCAGTATGCTGGTTGCGGTACTGGTCGGCAATCAAACTTTGTCATTCTCTCCCGCGCCGATACGAAATCAAAAAGTATCCATGCTGCAAAGGCTGCGTGACCAGTGGGGGGTGGTGGCGAGTCAAAAGGATTTGCGCGACAGTCTGATCAACGAATTCATCTCGCAATTGGCCAGTTCCTATTTTTCCGCATTTGCGGTACTCATCGGCCTGACCCTCTACGGCTTCTCGGCTTCGCTCGCGGCAACGCTGGTGGTGCTGCAAGGCGCTGCCTTTGTATTCACTTTGCTGGTGGGCGGCACCCTGGCCACGGTCTTGGCGCGCTCCACGCGTATGGCGCTGGGTTACGCGTTGATTCTGGCCGGATTATGTTTCTTGGGTTTTGCCGTACAGCCTTATTGCTTATGGGTAGGGGCGCTGCTGCTGGGGGTAGGGGTAGGCTGGCAACATTTGACCAATGTGGAATGTTTCGCAGCCGTCACGGCAATCATAGGTCGCGGACGCGCCGGGGGGATGTTCAATATGGCCGGGCCCAGCGGCGGGGTGGCGGGAGCCTTCCTGGGGGGGCTGATTGCCCAGCACTACGGTTACCTCGCGGGGTTTCAGATTTTGGCCGCGGGATATGGACTGCTTATGCTGTGGCAATGTGCCAGGCTGGTGTTTAAACAGAGACGTCCTGCGTTTGCAGACGGAAACGGTGAATAATATGACCTCGCAAGCCCTGACAATTTCAGCCGAACAGACCGCTATGCCACCGGGTTTTCTCGCGCGATTTCTGATGTTTACCGTGGTCAGCAGTATAACCATAGGCATGGGCAAGTTGGTTACTACGCTTTTCGCTGTGCAGATTGGTGCCAGTCCTACGCAAGTCGGATTAATTGCATCAACCGAATGGCTGGGCATGCTGATTGTCACTCTGCCGGCGGGATTTGTGATTGCCCGCTTTGGTGCGCGGCGCGTCTATTTTGCCGCCACCATGGGGCCGATGCTGATCAGCCTGTTGTTGCCGTTCACCAACGTCTGGTATTTGCTGGCGGCTGGCCGCGGCGGTGCCGGCTTTTGCTATCCGTTTCGCATCGTATCCATGAACAGCTCCTTCTGGGAATTTCTGACGCGCATCGGGCATCACAAAGCAGGCTGGTACCGCGCGAGCGGTGCCATAGGCACGGCCCTGCTGGCGCCGTTGCTGGGCAACTGGGTAATCACGGCAGGGGGAGTATTTGGCGCGTATTGGGTGATTGCGGCCTTGTTTGCCGGAATTGCGTTATACAGCTGGACGCTGTTGCCCGAGCGTCCCGTAGTACAGGCCAATCATGCGGAAGCCGGAAGTCCAAGCATAGGCAGCCAGATACGCGCCATTGCCGGTGACCCGCGCATCAGCGAATGTTGTCTGGTCGAGATGATCGATAGCGCCACGCTGGCTCTGGTGTCGACCTTTCTCATTGTTCTTGCCATGCAGGTGCTGCATTTTTCCCAGCATGAAGCGGTCAATTTGCTGATGGCGCAAGGCGCGATGTCGATCACCATGCTGCTGGTATTTGGCCGGCTGGCAGCCCGGCTGAAACGCAGGACTGCCTACATGATCAGTCTGACCGGAGCTGCGCTGGGCCTGATATTATTGGGTTGCGGGGAAGGGTTTGCGGCCATCGCGGTAGGAGTGGTGCTGGTATCGGGGTCGGAAGCGCTGGTGCATCTGGTAAACGTCAACGAACTGAGTCGTCATCCCGGGACCAAAAGCAAAATATCCGGTATTTACGGTTTGGCACAAATGTTGGGCGCATTTGCAGGCTCACTGCTGGGGTCATTCCTAAGTCATTATTTCGGACTGCGCATGGTGTTTCTGATCTGGTTGCCTTTGTTGCTGGTGGCCGGAGTGTTGATATATGTTAGAGCGCGTCGCACAGGCAAACTCAGTCCGGGTTAATGCAGCGTTCCGGCTTCTTATAAAAACGGTTGGTGATATAAACATCTTGCCGCCGATGCTTGAATTTGGTGACATTCAATTGGCGGTGCCGGATAACAACATTGAAACCTCGCGCAGGTTCCCTCCTTCCGGCATGGGCGGTTGAGCCAGTTCGTGCTGATTCAGGACTAATTCTGCCGGCAAATTCCGTTTCCGCATGGTTCTCATTGATTAGAAAGCCTGCCAGCCCATTCCATCCTGTTGCCACCGCAACAGAAGTTCAGCACGGTTGTTTCCTAATCAGCAAAACAAACCGGAATATTTCAAAAATTGCCCGGCATAAATTGCCGGTGTGTTTTTCAATGTATTGATTATTTGATATAAAAATAATATTTACGCTACATGGCACGGCTCCTGCTGAGTAACGAAAGAATAGTCAATCACGAAATATGGAGTGCCGCATGCAAGCAGGTCGATTTCTTTCTATGTTACTCAGTCTGGGGCTGGTCTTGGGTTCGGGTTTTGCCCGCGCCGAGGAGGCTCCTCCCGTGGTGCGTATCGCAACCACCGCTTATGTCGGTTTCGGGAATGCCGGGAAAGTGGTCGGCGGCAATATTCTGACCGCGCGCATCATCCAGGAAAAATGGCTGGAAGCGCGATTGAAAGAGCATGGCGTGAAGCTGGAGTGGTTTCCCATTACCGGAGATGTGGGGCCGGTGACCAACGAAGCCTTTGCTGCCGACCGTATCGACTTCGCCAATATCGGGGACTTGCCCTCGATTATCGTTAACGCAGCCGGAGTGAGGACTCAGCTGATCGTCCCCAACGGGCGCGGCAGCAATCTATATTTGATCGTGCCGGTGAACTCGGCGGCGACTTCAATCAAGGATTTGGTGGGCAAGCGCGTCAGCGTGCAGGCTTCGCGTCCCTGGGAATTGGGTTTCCGTAAACTGGCACAGGAAAACGGTCTGAAATATTCCGACTTCCGCATCTTCAACCTGGCCCCCAACGCCAGCATGGCTGCATTGACGAACGGCAATGTGGATGCCTATTTCTACACCTCGGGGCATCTGCTCGAAGAAAAGAAAATCGGCAAGATAATCTGGTCCAGCGAAGGCGCTTTGGAGCACAAGATCCGCTCGTCCGAACTCTGGGGCAGCAAGTCATTCATCGACAAATATCCCGAGATCACCCAGCTGATCGCAACTGCCTATGTGAAAGCGCAGTACTGGACGGCTCAGGATGAAAACCGCGATGCGGCCATTCAGGAGGGCACGCTCAATGGCACGCCGGAAAGTGTGGTGCGCAGGAATTATCAGGATAGCGCCGTGGCTTGGCGCGACCACTGGTCGCCGTTGTATGACCGGTATGTGACCGATTATTACCGCAATGCCTCAGCATTTGCTTACGACAACAAAATCATCGGCCGCAAGCTCAATGCAGATGAGTTGTTCCAGCCAAAATATTTGGAGAATGCGCTTGCGCAACTAAACCTTGCGCAATATTGGAAGCCCTCGCCGGTAAAAGTCGCCGCGCTGGGCGTAAAGTAAAGGAGACTGACATGACTAGCAATATATATAACCATAAACATCCGGTTCTGGTAATTGGCGCCGGCCCCACCGGTTTATCGGCTGCAAATTTGCTGGGTACCTATGGTATTCCCGCCGTGCTGGTCGAGGCCAATCTGACGGTAAACCGTCACCCCCGTGCGACGTTTCTCGATGACGAGTTTTTCCGCTTGCTGGAGACCATAGGCTTGGCGGATATTGTGCGCCGACAAAGCCTGGGGCCGGCGACTTACGAGCAATATTCTCCCCTTGGTTTCTTGTTGTCACGCGAGGAAGGTCAGATCACCGATCATAACTATCCGACACGCAGTGCCATTTTTCAGCCATGGTTCGATCAGACATTGCTGGATGGGCTGGAGCGTTTTGATCATGTCGAAACGCTGCTGGGGCATGAGGTCATTGCATTGGAGGAAGAGAATGATGCCGTCTCCGTCAAGTTTCGTACCAAGGATGGAAAAGAATTCAGCCGCCAGTTCAGTTATGTGATTGCCGCCGATGGGTCGCGCAGCTGGGTACGGGAACGTCTGGGGATAGAATTTGAAGCCGTGACGGATTTTGAGTCGCGCAGCCTGCGCGTGGATGTCGAGGGAGATCCGGATACTACGTTGGTGATGCGCTCGCGCCCCAGTTTCGGTCGCCATGCCTCAAGTTTTCCGGCTCCCAATGGCCGCCGCTACGGATTTTCTGTAAAGCCGGGTGAAGATACCGAGGCCTTGATGAGTGATGCGTCGCTGAAAAAATTACTCAGCCCGTTCCGCGAATTTTCCGATGTAAAAGTCATACGCAAGGTGGTCTATTCTTTCCGTACCCGCGTCGCCAAGGAGTTGCGCAAGGGGCGGGTATTCTTGCTGGGCGATGCGGCACATGTGCAGCCGCCATCCGGATCGCAGGGGATGAACGGCGGAGCGCGCGATGCAAATTATCTGACCTGGCGCATCGCTGCGGTGATGCGCGGAACCGCGAGCGAAATATTTTTGGATACCTATCAGGAAGAGCGCTATCCGTCTGTGCGCAGCGCCGTGATTGCTGCGGCATCAGGGGCCTTTGGGAGGAAGCGTTCGCCGCTGGCTATCGCGTTAAGCCACATAGGCATCAAGTTGCGCTCATTGCTGAATTGGAACCAATCGGTGGAGCAGAGTTTGGCCGATGCACCGCATGTTGAAACCGGGCGCCGTACCGCAATTAAATCGGGTCTTCTGGTCGGGGATCCCGCGAAAGACAAGGGTAATCTGCTCGGACATCTGTTGTCCAATCCCTGGATAGAACGCAATCACCGCGCCATTACGCTGGATGATTTGTTGGGCCACGAGTTTTCCATTATCGGAGTTGAAACCTGGGACAAAGGTGCCAGCCCCATCCCGGCCGGATTGTCTCATCCGCTGTGGAAGAGTTTGAAGACGAACGTGGTAGTGGTTCAGAGAAGTGTGCCGCAGCATGAGCATGAATCCATCCCCACCGTGCGTGTGCTGGATGCCCGCTTCGATGAGATATGGAAAACTTATGCGGGATTATGGCTGGTAGTCAGGCCGGATCGTATTGTTGCGGCGATTACAACCGGGGGAGAATTGGAATTTGTGGCTGACCAATTTGCCCAGCAACTGGGGTCCCGCTTTCAGCGGCTGGCGGCAGCTGCCTGAGGACCTGATTCGGTAGAAATATATCACTCCGCTTGCCCTCTGCGGGTCAAACCCAAACCGGGTTTGCCAACAGGGGGCTTGCGGCTGCGCGTTTGTGACGGAATAACTTAGCCCATTTATGGAAAGAAAAAATTCGCGGAACCCCCTATCCCAAGGCGCTTTGCCCGGCGATATATTCGGGTTCCTACTGCACTTTCTGAAGCAATACCGCTGGTGGTATGTGCTTATAGCCATACTGGAAATATTGGCGTCCGCCAGCGCCACACTGACACCCTACGCGATCGGGCAGATAGTGAACACGGTGACCGCTGCCGTGCGAACGCCGAATTTCGATCTGGCGCTCTTGTCCTTCCCGCTGATTTTGTATGTGTGTCTGAATATAGGCGAAGTGGTTTTCAGCCGGGCCAGTTCTGCCACCCGCATTATTGTTTCCCCGCGCCTGAGAACCCAGGTTACGTCGGAGATGTATGCTTATCTGCAGGGACATTCCCATCACTACTTCAGCAACAATTTTGCCGGTTCTCTGGCCAGCCGGATATCTGAAACGTCAACGGGTGTGAACATGACGATGGCGACACTGATTTTCGATTTTCTGCCGATCGGAATTACGCTGATTACCGCAGTGATATTGCTTTGGTTTGCCAATACGGCATTATCCCTGCTGACTCTGGCCTGGGCGGCATTGTTCATCAGTGTTTCATTTGTTCTGGCAAAACGTTGTCGTCCCTATGCCCAGAAATCTGCCGAGGCGCGCAGCAACACCAGCGGCAAGGTCGTCGATGCGGTCAGCAATCTGGCAAGCATACGACTTTTTTCCATGCTGAGTTTTGAGAAGCAATATCTGGGCACCTATCTGGCAAAGGAAATTATTGCTTCCAGGCGGTGGTTCTGGTCCAACGAAAAAATACTCTGGTTCCAGTACCTGGCGTCGCTGGTGCTCAAGATAGGCACGATCTTTTTTTCCCTGTATTTATTGCGCGAGGGGAAAATCGGGATTGCGGATTTTGTGATGAGCATCAGTTTGTCTCTGATGATTATCAGCGAGTCGCGCAACATCAGCCGGCGCTTTATCGATGTGTTTGAATATATCGGAAATATATCCAATGGCGTAAAGACGATCGTCCTGAGTCATGATATTGTCGATAACCCGGATGCGACAAAACTCGTAGTCAGGCGCGGGTGCATCGAACTGCGCAATGTGGATTTTGCCTACACGCCGCACAATAATGTCTTCGAGAATTTAAACCTGCGCATTGAAGGCGGACAGCGCGTGGGGCTGGTGGGATTTTCCGGTTCGGGCAAGTCGACTTTGGTCAACCTTATTCTGCGGCTTTACGATCCGGATAAGGGGGCGATCCTGATTGACGGTCAGGATATACGCGAGGTGACGCAAGATTCCCTGCACTCCGAGATCAGTCTAATTCCGCAAGATCCCGGTCTGTTTCATCGCACCCTGTTTGAGAACATTCGCTACGGGCGTCCCGAGGCGACGCAGGATGAAATTGAACTCGCCGCCCAAAGAGCCAATGCGCACGAATTTATCGAACGCATGCCGCTGAAATACGACTCGCTGGTGGGGGAACGCGGGATAAAACTTTCCGGAGGGCAGCGCCAGCGCATTTCCATCGCACGCGTGATTGTCAAAAATGCACCCATTTTGATCATGGACGAAGCGACGTCGAGTCTGGATTCGCTGACCGAACAGGCCATACAGAACAGTCTGGACTCGCTGATGGAAAACAAGACTGTAATTGTTGTGGCTCACCGTCTCTCAACCATCGCCCATCTGGATCGCATTCTGGTTTTTGATCAGGGGCGGATAGTCGAGGACGGCAGCCATCAAGAGTTGCTTGAAAGGAACGGGGCTTACGCGCGCCTGTGGAACCGGCAGGCGGGAGGGTTTTTAGTGGACGAACCCATCGCCGCCTAGATACGAGCATTGAACTATTAAGGCGCATAGGCATTCCTCAGATTTCAGAGGCTGTTTCCTGTTCAACATGGTTGCACACAGGGTTGTTGAATTTGAGTCAGCTCACGCGCATTGCGCGGGGAAAATCCCATTCATGCGGATGCTGAAAAATACCTTTGGAGCCACATGAAATCAGGCAGAATCCGTGACTGAATAATGCGTTGCGGAGCGGAGAGTACCGAGCGCAGTTAAAAACTTCCGGGAACAAAATATTCAAGCAAATCTGGCATCAATATTGCGGATGTCAGCGCCAGCAGCTTTCCCACTCTTTATCACAGGAAAAGAAATATGTCCGCAAAGTGTTTTCGCCAGCACCCCGCTTGCTTCGAGTCGAACATCCCGGGAGGCCGCCATGACTGATATCCGCACGTATTGTGCCCACTGCGCTTCAAAATGCGCGACCGTTGCGAGCGTCGAGTCCGGTCGTCTGGTTTCAGTTCGAGCCGATGCCGAACACCCCAATGTGGGCTTCTGCCCCAAAGCCTGGGCAGCGCCGGAAGTGGTCTACAGCAACAAACGCCTGCGCACCCCGCTGAAAAGAACGCGCCCCAAGACCGATCCTGACGCGGGCTGGGTGCCGATTTCATGGGACGAGGCATTGTCCACTATTGCCGAGCGGCTTAATGCCATCAAACAGGAGTCGGGAGCGGAAGCGGTTGCTTTCAGCAGGCCCGCTCCCGGTGGCAGTCCCGCATCAGACTGGACTCCCTATTTCGGCCGCCTCGCCAACAGTTTCGGAACACCGAATACGGTGGCGACTTCCCACATTTGCCAGTGGGGGCGTGACACCGGGTCTGTCTACACTTACGGGACGGGATTGCCGACCCCGCATTTTGAAGCGGCCCGAACCATCCTGATCTGGGGACATAACCCGGAGTCTTCCCACATCCAGAACTGGCGACGGATTCGTGACGCGCAACAGAAGGGAGCGCGCCTGGTCGTGGTCGATCCGCGCCGCACCGGTACCGTGGAAAAGGCCGATCTGTGGATACAGAATAAGCCGGGTTCCGATACCGCCCTCGCGCTGGGGGTGGTGCACGTTATTTTGCGCGACCGCCTCTATGATCGTCAATTCGTTACACAATGGACCAATGCTCCGTTTCTTGTTTCCGCTGACACGGGACGATTTTTGCGCGGCAAGGACATAGGCCTGGGCGGAGAGCATGACTACGTGGTGTGGGATACACAGGCTGCAGCGGTAAGTGCGGTGGATGTGGAACTTCATCCCGATGACTGGAAGATTACACCCGGGCTCGAAGCCGATATTCCGGTCACGCTCGCGGACGGCGGAGTAGTGCGTGCGCGCAGTGCGTTTACCCTGCTCAGGGAGCGGGTGGCTGAATTATCGCCGCAACAAGTGTCCGTACGCAGCGGAGTCCCACCCGAGCAGATCGAGATTTTTGCGCGCATTCTGGCAACGGAAGGGCCGCTGGCCTATTACAGCTTTAACGGCATCGAGCAACATGTCGACACGGCGCAGACCACGCGGGCTTTGGGCATTCTGTATGCGTTGACCGGCTGGCTGGATGCAGAGGGCGGCAACGTAAATTTCTCGCGTCCCCCTGCCGCCGGGATAGACGGCACCGAACTGTTGGGCAAGGTTCAGAATGGCAAGCGTCTCGGTCTCAAGGCGCGGCCGCTCAGCGCGGCACGCCGCGCGGTGCAGTCCTACGAACTCTACAGTTCGATACTCGGCGAAAACGAATACCGCGTGCGTGCACTGGTTTCTTTCGGCGGAAACCTGCTGATCCAGAATGGCGACTCGGCCTACGGGCAGCGCGCCCTGCGGGCACTTGAATTTCAGGTGCATGCGGATGCGTTCCTGAATCCTTCTGCCGAAATGGCGGATATCCTGCTGCCCACGACCTCGCCCTGGGAAGCCGCGCATCTTGCGATAGGCTTGGGTGGCGGCCCGGATACTCTGGGGTACGTGCAATACCGGCCTGCCGTGGTGGCCCCGCAACACGAATCGCGCTCCGATGTCGACGTGATGTTCCAGCTCGCGGTTGCGCTGGGGCTGGGAGAACAATTCTGGAACGGCGATGTGGAAGCGTCCATGCATGCGCAACTCGCACCGTTGAATTTGACGCTGGAACAGGTCAAAGCCAGCCCCGGCGGAATCAAGGTTGAGTTGAAGCATGCGTTTCGCAAATATGCGCTGCGTGATACCAACGGCCACGCGCGAAATTTCCCGACGCCGAGCCGCAAGGTGGAGCTATATTCCCAGGCTTATCAACAGCACGGCTATGACCCGTTGCCCAATGTACTGCCGCTACTGGAAGGGGGGGGCGAATTTCCTTTGCAATTGACCTCCTACAAACTGCTGGAATTCTGTCACAGCCAGGGCCGGGGGATTCCGTCGCTGCGGCGGCGGGTGCCGTTGCCCTATCTGGATATCAATCCGCAGACTGCACAGAGTTTGAATGTTGCGGCGGGCGAACAGGTGCGGCTGGTCACGCCGCACGGCGCCATCGAACTGCATACCCGGCTGACGGATTCGGTAGCGCCGGGCGTGGTGGCGACCCATACAGGCTGGTGGGAATCCTGCGAAGAGCTGGGTTTGCCGGCACTGGACCCGTTTAGCTCGCTTGGAACCAACCTGAATCTGATTATCAGCAATGCGACACGCGATCCCATATCGGGTTCGGTGCCGCACAAGTCCTATCCCTGCGCCGTGGAGAAGATCACCGGCAGCCCGAAACGGGAGGCGACTGCACCCGTGGCCGCCTCTGCGCTGTGACAGCAGCACATACCCGATCGGCAGAAATTTTTTAATAACTTACCCAATAGGAATATCGTAAATGTCCAACATCAGACTCAAAGCCCCGCAGACCCGCGTGAAAGTGCGCATCGATGAACAGGGATTCAGTGTCACCAACACGCGCGGGCATACGCTTAAAATTGCCGTTTCTCCTTCCACCGAGGGGTTTAATCCGTACGAGCTTTTGTCTGCGGCGGTCGGCGTGTGTACCGGGCTGGGGCTGCGTCGCGAGGCCACCCTTGCGAAGGTAACGGACAGCATTCGCCACTTCGAACTGGATGTCGAGAGTTTCAAGGCGGAAGATGCGCCATCCCGCCTGGAGCGACTGGAACTTCGCGTCACTGTCGAAGGTGACGTGGATCAGGCCACCAAAGAGGGCATCGCGAACAGGGCTGCACAGGCCTGTACCATCGCCAACACCTTGCGCAATCAAACGTCCGTGCAGGAACTCGTTGCATAAACATAGCCGGCGATTCTGCCGCTGAGTATGGTGCAGCCACGGTAAATTTGTTCTTAAAATAATCGTAGGGTGGGCAGACAGCTTTATCGTCTGCCCACGCGGATGGGGAACCGCACGGGCACAAAAACGTGCCCACCCTACATTTGCTGATTTTAAACATAATTATCTGAAGAATATTTGCCCTGCTGTTGCAGTTCTCCCCGACGTTACTAGCGCCGACTTAATCTATAATGGGGTGGCGCTGGTAAGCGTATTTTAAATTTGTAGACATCTCATGGAATTCAAACCCGTTTCCTTGTCGCAGCTCGCATCATTGACTGACTATGATCCGGATTCAATGCCGGTGGAGTTGGCGCGCCAGTTTATTCGGCAATTTCTGGTGCCAATTTCGGAACAGCAGCGGGTTGAGTTACGCGAGGCATTTCAGCGCACGCTGGCGACCGAAATATTGTCCCCCGTGAATGTGCCGCCCCACGATAATTCCGCGATGGATGGCTATGCGCTTCGCCATGCCGACCTGAATGCGGATACGACTAAATTGCAGCTGGTCGGAAGCAGCTATGCCGGGCATCCTTTCGGCGGACGTGTCGCAGCCGGGGAGTGTGTGCGTATTATGACCGGCGCACTGATTCCGGAAGATTGCGACACGGTGGTGATGCAGGAGCAGGTCAGGCTGAACGGGGAAAGTGTGGAAATTGGCGGCGGCCAGCGGGCGGGGCAGAATGTGCGCAAGGCGGGTGAAGACATAAGCGCGGGCGCAACGGTGCTGTCTCAAGGTCGCGTGATACGCCCTGCGGACATGGGCTTGCTGGCTTCGCTCGGCTTGGGCGAAGTGGCGGTGTTCCGTAAATTGCGCGTGGCCATATTTTCGACCGGCGACGAACTTCAACAACCCGGTGCAACTTTGCAGTCCGGGCAGATCTACGACAGCAACCGCTATACGCTGACCGGTTTGTTGGACGAATTGGGCGGGATCGAGATTCTGGATCTGGGCAACATCCCCGACGACCGGGAGCGCATCAAGTCCGCCTTGCTGGATGCGGCCACGAAGGCCGATGTGATTATCACGAGCGGGGGCGTATCCGTGGGCGAGGCAGACTACATCAAGCAATTGCTGGCTGAAGTGGGCGAGGTGGTGTTCTGGAAAATTGCCATGAAACCGGGGCGTCCGCTGGCGTACGGGAAAATCGGTAGTTGTCATTTTTTCGGGCTGCCCGGTAATCCTGTCGCCGTCATGGTTACTTTTTTGCAGTTTGTGCGCGATGCGCTGCAAATTTTGATGGGGCAGCAACCAAAATCCAACTTGACACTCCAAGCCGTATGTACGAGTAACATCAGGAAATCACAGGGGCGCACCGAATTTCAGCGCGGCATCCTGTCGCAGACTGAAAGCGGCGCGTTTGAAGTGCGTACTACGGGCGATCAGGGCTCGGGCATCCTGAGCTCGATGAGCCGGGCGAATTGTTTCATCGTGTTGCCTGTGACGCAGGGCAACGTTGAAGCGGGAAATACGGTAGATGTGCAATTATTCAGTTGAGTCTAAATGGGAGTATCACGCATGAGCAGCCCGTTACGGGACAGCTTTGGCAGAACCATAAACTACCTGCGTCTGTCGGTGACAGACCGCTGCGATTTTCGCTGCACTTATTGCATGGCGGAGAAGATGCAATTTCTTCCGCGCGAAGAAATCCTCTCGCTGGAAGAATGCCTGCTCATCGCCAAAACGTTTGTCGGTCTGGGGGTAAACAAGATACGCCTGACCGGCGGCGAACCTCTGGTCAGAAAAGACTTTTCCTGGCTGGCAGCACGTATACGCGAACTTGACGGTCTGCGTGAATTGGTGCTGACCACCAATGGCTCACAACTGGCGCAACACGCCGTTCCGCTGGCGCAGGCGGGCGTTGATCGCATCAACATCAGTCTGGACAGCCTCGATGCGGACTTGTTTAAACGTATCACTCGCAACGGCAATCTGCATCAGGTGCTGGATGGCATGGCCGCAGCGATCAAAGCTTTCGGCGGCAGCCGCATCAAGCTGAATACCGTCATGATGCGCGGAATCAACCACCCTGAATTATACGCTTTGCTTGAATTCGCCTTGACTCACGCAGTCGACATTAGCTTCATCGAACAGATGCCTATGGGCGAAACAGGGCATCATCATGCGGATTCGTATTTTTCCAGTGCCGATGCGCTGGAACAATTCAAGTTGCGCCATGAAATGATCCCCAGCGTGGAAAACAGCGGCGGTCCCGCGCGCTATTGGCGCATACCCGGATATGCCACGCGCGTCGGTTTTATCTCGCCGCACTCGCAGAATTTTTGCGCCGGTTGCAACCGCATGCGCGTTACCGCGCGCGGCGAACTGTTTCCCTGTCTGGGCAACGAGGGCATGGTAGACCTCCTGCCCGCCGTGCGCGCGGGTGACGAGGCAGGTTTGCGCGATCTTATCCTGCGCGCCGTGGATGAAAAACCGCAGGCGCACGTTTTCGATCTGTCGGAGCAGCAGCCCCACATAGTGCGTTTCATGTCGCGCACCGGCGGATGAAGCGCCCTGGCGTCACCACGGTGATACTCGCGGGCGGGCAAGGCACGCGCATAGGCGGGAACAAGGGCTTGCAGCACTTGAATGGACGGCCTCTCATCGCTTGGGTGCTGGATGCCGTCGCTGCGCAGAGCGCTGAGGTGCTGATCAGCGCCAATACTGAGCAGGACTTGTATGCCCAATTCGGTTGTCCGGTGGTTGCCGACCTGACACCCGGCTTCGCCGGCCCGTTGGCCGGAGTTCAATCCGCGCTGCATTATGCCCGGTACGACTGGGTGGTCGGCGTGCCATGCGACACACCCTATTTACCCGGGTATTTAATCTCGCGGCTGTACACGGCAATCAACTCGGGTTCAACCGAGGCTGTGGTAGCGGTTGTCGAAGGCCGGCGGCAACCCGCCGTCGCTCTGTATCGCAAAACCGTGTTGCCCAAACTGGACAATTATCTGTCCGGGGGCGGTCGCAAAGTGGGAAGCTGGCTCGACACCCTGCAGGTGAACGAAGTCATATTCAACGGTGCAGGCGCATTCCTCAACATCAATTCATCGGAAGAGTTGGCGGCGGCGAATCAAAGTCCGGAGTAAGTCCGCGCAGAGCAAGACCTGGTGCTTTTTGGGCCCTGCCCAGTCAATAATGTAGGATGCGGTTGTACCGCATCCTACGACTGGCGGAGAATGCAAAGCGCAGTGGAATGAAGTTGGTTGAGTTTTAAACGCCGGTCTAATCGTTGTTGTAGGCTGGCGGTGAGCAACGCGAATCCCGGCATGTTCGAGTTCGCCAACTGCCGGGGTTCGTGCCTCACCCCAGCCTGCGGGCTTGATTCAGAAAGTAGACAGTGTGTAAGGTATACACTACGATGTGGCCAACCCTCAGTTGGCCCAATAAATTTTATGACCGACACCCTAAAAATCGGACTGGTTTCCATCAGCGACCGTGCCAGCAGCGGCGTGTATCAGGATGCCGGTCTGCCCGCCTTGCAGGAGTGGTTTAGCCGGGCGTTGAGCAGCCCTTGGGAATCTGTTACGCGCTTGATTCCGGATGAACAGGTACAAATCGAAGCGATGCTGATTGAACTCGCCGACATTGAAGGTTGTCATTTGATTCTGACCACGGGGGGAACCGGACCCGCGCCGCGCGATGTGACGCCGGAAGCGACTCTGGCTGTGGCAGACAAGGTGATGCCCGGATTCGGCGAGCAAATGCGCGCGGTCAGCCTGCGTTATGTGCCGACGGCTATTTTGTCGCGCCAGGTGGGTGTGGTGCGCGGGAAAAGCCTGATTTTGAATTTGCCGGGGCAGCCCAAGGCGATCAAGGAAACGCTGGACGGGGTGTTTGCCGCCGTGCCGTATTGCATCGATTTGATCGGCGGACCTTATGTTGAGACTCGCCCGGAAGTCATTGAGGTATTTCGGCCCAAGTCAGCCATTCGAGTGAAATAACTTAATAAAACAGTTGCTTGGCAATGCAAGGTCATTGCGCATGGAATAAAAAAAGCAGGGTTGCCCCTGCTTTTTTAATTTGAAACAAATTACTTAGCGGCTGGAGCAGCAGCGTCAGCAGCAGCGGCCTTCTTTGCCTTCTTTGCCTTCTTTGCCTTCTTGGCTGGCTTTGCTTCGTCCTTTGCAGCAGGAGCAGCAGCAGGAGCGGCGGCGGCAGCAGGAGCAGCAGCCTTGGCAGCAGGAGCATCAGCAGCAACAGCAGAGAAAGTAACAGCAGCGAATACAGCAGCGATCAGTGTGGACAACAGTTTCATAATTAACTCCGATTTTTTAGTAGTTGATAAACGTTTATGACATTACTAATGTCAGTAGCCAATAACGCACTGAATAAGTGTTTGGTTGACAACTTTATGTAAGAGTTTGTTTTATTACTTTCTGAGAAGACTGCTCCAGCTTGTTGTTTTTATATAACTTGTTGATATGAAGACATTAACAAAGCATTTTAATGGCAGGGCTGGTGGTTAAAAATTATCAGCAAAGAAGATAAAAAGCGGGTTTTTACATAAAAATACAGAGGGATTCCTGATGATTACAGGACGCAAAGGTGGCATAACAGGATAAATTTGTTCTCATCTCATCTCCTCGCCAGCAAGGGGGAGAGCGTAGCGAGGGGGCGGAATCGAACAAAACAGTGTGGCGTATTAATCGTTATTAATTAGACAGTCACGATTGGAGTAATTTGACCCCGGGTGGCATAACGAGTCATATTGGCTCTATGCGCCGGGCTTGCTTTTGTCCGACTCCGCCAACAGCTTGGCTTGTTCCAGGGACATGCCGGATTGCACTGCCAATACCACCTTGGCCAGTTGTTTGTCGGATTCGAGGATGTGTGATTTCAGCCAGTGAGTCAAAAAGGACAGGATATCTTCGAGTACTGCTCCTAGGGGTTTGCTGTTTTCCACATCTTCCAGCCGGATCATAATGGACACAAATCTTTTGTGCTCCATTCTATGCCGGGTTTCCCAAGGGTCATGCGCAAGGAACTCATGCCAGACATTTTCTTCCGTTTGGAAATGGTACATGGCATACTCGGCTAGCTCGGTGAAAATGTAATTCAGGTAGTTGATATCGGGCTGGTTGGCAACATTGGTCGCCAGTACATTGACCAGATAAACCAGACGTTTGTGCTGTTCGTCTATCTCCGGAATCCCGGTGACTAAGTTCTCGCTCCAGTCAAGCACTTCAATCGATTTGTCCATGGCCTGACCAAACTTAATATTGGGCGGGTATCCGATGTTGATCCGCAAAGATTATGCGGGGTGCTACAGGCATTGCTCCGTTGCCGGATTGTAGCACCGGTTGCCGCATCGCAACTCATTTTTGCCGCAAATCATATCGCCTATACATTTCTGATAGGATGGCGTGTAACATTGGTTTCCACACAGTTGGTCATTCTTTCTGCAGACGGTACCGTTCAGGCATTTTTGATTGGAGGCGGGGTAACATTGATCTCCGCAAAGCTCATCCCTTGATCCGCACACCCTGTTGTCGAGGCATTTTTCATGCTTGGGGCTGTAACATTGATTCAGGCAAAACTTTTCCTCACTGTTACAAACAAGAGGCGAGCTATTTTTCTGTTGAAATGCCGGGGCATAAGCGGAAAACGCAATCAGGAGGGCGATCAGAACAAAACGAATTGGCCGACGCAAACCGGCAAGTGTGTTTCTGTTGATTATCAACTTGCTTTGCCTGTTATTGGCTGAATACCGTATGTACCGCGATCAGAATCAGGCCTGCCAACAGGCATCCCCAAAATACGATCCCGTCCGGATCTTTGCTGAAATCTTTCCACATAAATACCCCCATATTGGTTCCCGGTTTAATCACTGCGCAGAGTAAATGGTAACTGACGGGGTATTGGTCGAACGGGTCAGATAGAACCTGAAAAATGCTTCAATTTGAATTTGTCCCAGATAATCCATCTGGGAGGGAAAAACACCATCTGCCACGCAAGCCTTATGTGGACTGCGTTTAATTGAGATGGGAATTTGCGGTTGTCTAATAAAACGGGATTTGTCTAATAAATCTTGTGCAGCGGATCAACTTTTTGGGTGCCACGGTGGTAGTGCCGCTTGGTCACCGCATCGGAAGAATGCCCCAGTATGGCGGTAGAGTCCTGCCCTAAATCCCTTGCCTCAGTCGCCACCTTGGCACGCAGATCATTCTCCGCAAACCGTTCAGCCAGACTACCCGCTTCCATGGCGGCAAGCATAGCTTTTCGCCAATAGCCCTTAAAGCTGCTTTCCGACATGGCGGTGCCCCCATGGGGGGTGTTGAACAAGTAAAGGCTTGTAACACGGTGCCTGAGGGCTTTGATGGCATTCACGGCAGCGCGTAGGTTGTCGTCCCAAGTAAACAGCAGACGCTTGCCAGTCTTGTGCGTATGAACGAACAGGCCATCTTCGCGTAGTTGGTCGAGACGGATATTCAACATATCGCCTTGACGCAAGCCGGTAAGCAGCTTGAGGCGGATATAGCATTGAAGCCAAACAGGACAATGCGGCAGCAAAGCGGCTATTTCTGAATCCAGCACTTCACGCGTACGCGGGTTTTCCTCATTGCGCCGGACTTGCTTGCATGGGTTCAGGTTAACCAACCCCATCTTTACGGCTTGGTTCATCACATTGGACAAAACTGCAACATCGCGGTTAGCCGCAACCGGTGCATCCCGCAAGTACATAAAATTGTAAATGTCCTTCGGCTCCACGTCCTCAGGAAACATATCACCGAAGACAGGGCGTAGAAGTTTGATGGACGCAAGGTATTCGACTTGAGTGCGAGGTTTTCTTGATGGCAACTGTTGCTGGACGTAAGCATCCATGACGGCAGACAGGCGCAACTTCCCGACAGGTGGTTCCAGCATGGCCGACCATTTTTGCATGGCCGTGCTGTAGTCCCTTCCGAGCGCTATCCACTTGTTGGCGGAGTTAACAAAATAATACGCCCCGTGTTTATAGTACACACGTTGCGGAAGGTCTTTTCTCGATTGCCGGATTCTGCCCATGTGTGGCATGCTAACCTCCCGTCAGCTTACTTTGCAAGCTGGAAAAATCAGGATGTGTTTTTGCGTGTTGTGATGCCCCATCCATCCCCCCCATGAGCTTGAGGTAATGACTGCGGTCGACGCGGGGATAGCCGTCGGCAGCAACGCGAAAAATGAATCCTTGCCCTCGTAACCACGCAAGCTGCTTGCCGGGTTTTTTATACCCGGTCAATTCATGCAACTCATCGCTGGTTAGGAACAGGCTCATAACGTTTTTAGTCCCAGTTGATGACTGTCGTGCTGCCCAGGAATTTCTCAAGACCGGCATCCCTAACAAACTTTGGCTGTTCCACATAAAACGGAATATTAAAATCAATTTGGTGAACGTAAAATCGATCCCGCAAATGCTCCGGCACATATAGATCGATAAATTTTCTGATCGCGGAGGGGTAAGGCGTAAAATAGATAACGAAATGCAGCAGCGTGTATGGTTCGTCAAAATCCCCCATGTCTTGCACATAATTTATAAAAACATCCTTCGCACGCTTTGCACTCTTTATATTCAATTCAATTTCAGCCGCATAAACAAAAGCAGAAGCGCCACACCTGAAAGCGGCATCAGGCACTTGAGTAAAAAATTTTCTTTTGTATAACTCCCGTCTACTCGACCAGCCGGATGCACCATAGCTAATGAGATCAAGCCGGATTTTCTGTGTTAGCAAAGTGTGGGGGATGGTTGCAAGATGAACTTTCCCACTCTCGAAGGGTTTGCCAGAATCACAATTGATATATGCGAGACCAGTTGAGGTAATGCCGTACACACGATTACCGTCCGGCAAGACCTCAACCTGAATAAGCTTTTTTCCTGCCATAGCCGCAAGCGTGGCTTGCGTCTGTCGGTTCCCTAATCTCAAAACATGGCTAAGAATTCTTGCCGAGCTGAATGGCTCGTCGGCAAGTAATTCAAGAACAAGCACGGTTTTTTGGTAGATGCGTGCTTTCACGGATCTGTGCGGCATCCGTTCGAGGGTGAATTTTGGCTTTGCTTTATTTAAAACATCATTTGGGTACGTCATCGTTCAATTCCCTTGCGAATTAAGCGATGCGTCAGTTGGCATACAAGAACCTATCCGGCACTAGCCAACCAACGCAAAGCGATAGTTGACCCTGTTGTGCCCACCCTGGGTAGGATGTGATTTCTGCCAATTCCGGCTTGGATGGGGAAGTCCGTTTAAGACCCCGTGTTTGCGGTACGCTGCAAACCCCAACTTTCAAGTTGTCCCCAGAATATGAAATACATGATGACCGTTCTGTACCGGAGCTATTATCCGGTTATTTTAACTTTTTGCAAACACATTTTGATCATATCTTATTGTTCTATATAGAATATATGCAAATTGCACTAAACCATTAAAAAATCCTATATCTGATATAGGATTTTTGAAATTCCCGCATTTTTGATGCGTTTATCTATCGATAAATTTATATTCGAATCCAGCACGCACTCCCAGCACCACTCGCAACATTTTGGATGTTGCGAGTGGGTGCTGGGTAGTGATATTCAAAAAGCACGACAAAAAGTGCCACCGGCAAGGGTGGTCTTCGACCATCGCGTGGGCGCGAAACCCTTGCCTATCATGGCTGGACGCCATGCTTGTCATTTTTATCGTGCCTCCGCTTCGCTCCGCACTCTCTTCGTTCGTTTGGGGTCGCCCTCTCCGCCTTCGGCGGCCGGGAACACCCTTTTTAAGGCATCGTTGAAGCTCACTCCGTTCGTTTCCGCCTCGCCGTTGCTGCCGCAACGGTTTGCACTGGACGTGCACCTCACTCTCGCTTTGCTCGATTGCCCATTCGCCTTGCGAATGGCTTAAAAGGGTGTTCCCGGCCGCCGAAGGCTCCGGGGCGACGAGGGCGTAGCCCTCCCATCTCAGACCGGACAGGTGGCTGTCCTTTTCCCGCTGGGGCGGGAAATCAGTGATGGTACCCTCCCGTTCTCCATACTTTCGCGTGGGCGCTCACGTATTGAGAAGGCTGCAGCAAGACGCCTTCGCTTTGCGAAAGCTTTGCCTTGCCCCATCCTCGCTTTGCTTTCGTCGCTTACGCTCCGAGCAAATCGGCATGGCTCCCAGTACTGCAATCGGGCTGGTCGCCCTCATACAAGCAATCGTGCGTTGCACTCATCATCCAAAACCGACAGCACTAGGCATCCCAATAGCCGATACAACAAGTCCGACTAAGCACGCCCGTGCGCCGCTTGCGCGGTCTGCGCGTGACAGCTTCGACGGCCTATATATATTTCAACTGGCAGTATGGGTTTTTTGCTGCTAGATTATGGGTTATGTGTTTATACTCCCCGCGTCCCTGAACGGGGGGTATAAGTTGAGCGGTCAATGTCCGGCATTGAGTTGCAAGCAAACGGCGCGAAAAAACAAAATAGGCCAAAGTTTCTGCCGTTCGCGAGTGGCGGCTTTCGGGCAGGCAGTTAGCAAATACGAACATCCGCATCGTTGCCATAAGCCGCCATTGAAAGTAGGGCTTGCGACTGACCGCAGACATAAAGCAGACGTTGATTCGATCTTAAATCATTAAGATCGGATGACCGTTCATAGCCAACAGAAATTCGAATTTCCTTGTGGACGACGAATTCCAGAGAATCTGCTGTATTTGCTAACACAGTTATTGAATTTCCACCATATGCCGAACGGCCTATATATATTTAGAAATATATAGGCCGTTCGGCATATGGTGGAAACGCTTCCATCCGGTATAGAATTGCCCCGCCCTGAAACAGGGATAAGGAAGTATCGAATAATAAAGGGGAAACACAATGCAGCAACGCGCACCGGGATTGATGGCGTCTTTCGCACTTGTCGTGCTGGCAGGACTGGTTGATCCCCACACAACCGAAGCCCAGACTGTTACAGCCGGAACGACCCCCGTCCAATTCGCCGTTACCCCTGGCGGAGCCGCCCAATACTCCGTACCCATAGCCGTCCCCCCCGGCACAGCCGGTATGGCCCCCAGTCTGGCCCTGGCTTATAACAGCCAGGGCGGCAATGGCCTGCTCGGAATAGGATGGAGCCTGTCGGGTCTTTCAGCGATTACGCGTTGCCCCAAGACG
>Ga0265327_10000729_pt1 | contig 51312 bp, 37 predicted proteins | sample 41621metaG_FD_202089 | JGI IMG/M metagenome (GOLD analysis project Ga0265327, IMG submission 202089) | Rhizosphere microbial communities from Carex aquatilis grown in University of Washington, Seatle, WA, United States - 4-16-21 metaG | ecosystem: Host-associated > Plants > Roots > Rhizosphere... | reverse complement strand
AAATTTTGATGCTACGGAAAAATCAATAAAACAATTCAGAACAGATGGACAGGCAAACTGCATGGCTGTAAATAAACAAAATAATATCTTTCTTGGCATTGACAATCACATCGATATTTATACTTTTGACGGAAAAAAAACTGACAGTTGGAAAATTGAAGGAACAAAAACAATTCTGACTTCTATCGCAGTCTCCGATTCGTTTGTGTTTGTTGCCGATGCCGGAAATAAATTGGTTTATCGTTTCGATACAAAAGGCAAATTGCTTGGCAAAATTGGCGTCAAAAACCTTGCAAAAGGCGACAGTGGATTTATAATTCCAAGCCCTTTTTTCGACATTGCCATTGGTCGCGACAATGAATTGTGGATTGTAAATCCGGGCAAACATTCTTTAAACGCTTATTCGTTTGACGGACATTTCATCTCGTCATGGGAACGTTCAGCAATGGAAGTTGACGGCTTTTGTGGTTGCTGCAATCCGTCGCACATTGCAATGCTTTCCGATGGTTCGTTTGTTACCAGCGAAAAATCTATCGAGCGCGTAAAAGTCCACAAACAAAACGGCGATTTTAAATGCGTGGTTGCACCACCGACAATGTTTCAGGAAGGCACACATGGCTTGGATTTGGCAGTCGATTCGAAAGATCGTATTTTTGTGCTCGATCCGGTTAAAAATTTAGTTCACATTTTTGTTGAAAAATAATTACAAATGAAAATAATAGAACGCTGATAATGCTGATTTTAAAACGCGGATAAAACGGATTTTTATAGTATAAAAATCAGCGAAAATTTATTAAATCCGCGTCATCCGCGTTCCAATTTTATAATAGATTATGAATGACTCAGAACCAAAAAAAATATCGCGCCGTGATTTTTTAAATAATACCATGCGCGTTTCAATCGGAATCGGTCTTGCCGGTCTGACCGGATTCCTTTTCCATAAATCGTATGCTGGCGAATTGGTCTGGCAGCTCGACGCTTCAAAATGTACGCAATGCGGACGTTGCGCAACTTCGTGTGTCATGTCGCCGTCGGCAGTAAAATGTACGCACGTTTACGCCATGTGCGGATATTGCAATTTGTGCGGCAGTTATTTTAAGCCCGAAACCAAAGCCTTAACCACAGCCGCCGAAACCATGCTTTGTCCGACAAACGCGATTCAGCGCAAATTTGTCGAAAGTCCATATTTTGTTTATCACATCAACGAAGATTTGTGTATTGGCTGCGGAAAATGTGTAAAAGGCTGCGGTGCATTCGGCAACGGGTCTATGCAATTGCAAATCAAACACGACCGCTGCAAAAATTGCAACGAATGTTCCATTGCGCGGGTTTGTCCTTCCGATGCTTTTGCTCGTGTACCAGCAAAAACGCCTTATAAATTAAAAAGTCTCGGAAAATCTGTGATAAAAAAAGATTCTTAAAGCGACATGAAAAAAGCAACCGGATTTATTTTATTGATTTTATTATTTGCGTGGCAATTCTATACGGCTTATGCTGTGCAGCGTTTTCCAAAACCCGAATTTGATTCGGGTTACGTTACACCGCAAACATTGTTGCCAAATCCAAGAGCCAGTGTTTTGGCAATTATGGATGTAGTGGTTTTACTTACATCTTTGTCAGTCATTTCGTGGATGGTCATCAAAAAACGTTGGCGCAACGGCGTTTACTGGATGTCTATTTTTTCGCTGGCATATTTTGGTTTTTATCGCGAAGGTTGCGTGTGTGCCGTCGGTTCGTTGCAAAATATTACGCTCGCCATGTTCGACCATTCTTATGTGGTGCCGCTTTCGGTCATTGCATTTTTTATTTTGCCACTGGCTTTTACATTGATGTTTGGCAGAACGTTTTGCGCAGGCGTTTGTCCGTTTGGCGCGGTGCAGGATTTTGTCGCATTGAAACCGCAAAAATTAGGAACACGCACAAAAACAGTTCTGGGAATTTTGCCTTATATTTATTTGGGACTTGCAGTTTTGTATGCAGCTACCGGAACCGATTTTATTATTTGCCGTTACGATCCGTTTGTCGGATTTTTCCGTTTCAATGCGTCTTTCGGAATGTTTTTCTTTGGTACGACTTTGCTGCTGTCCGGCATTTTTATTGCACGACCATATTGCCGTTTTCTTTGTCCTTATGGCGTTTTGCTCAATTGGATAAGTCGTTTTTCGAAATATCATATTACCATTACGCCATCGAACTGTGTGCAATGCAAGTTGTGCGAACATTCTTGTCCTTATGACGCCATTGACAAACCATTGTTGACTTCAAGCCCTGAAGAACCAAAAACACGATTACGCAAATTTGTTTTTTTGTGTATTTTGATTCCATTGCTTGCATTTGCTGGAGGATTCATCGGGTCGCGATTGCACGAAACATTGGCGCACGTAAACTATAAAATTCGGCTTTCGGAAAAAGTTATGGCAGCTTCGGACAAATTGACATCCGAAGAATCCATCGAATTAGACGCTTTTAAATCGTCAGGGCAAACCAACGAACAATTGTATGCCGAAGCCCGCGAAATTTTAAATAAATTTTATTGGGGTGGTTGGCTTGTCGGTGGTTTTGTGGGACTTGTTTTTGGTTTTATGCTTGCAGGTTTGTTGTTGAAAAAATACAATGCCGATTATGTCCCCAACAAAGCAAACTGTTTAAGTTGTACGCGGTGCGTGGATTATTGTCCTGTAAAATAAATTTATAGAAATGACTGACAAAATTATCAATACCGTAATTTTCGACGATTTAGTTTCTATAATTGAAACATCAAAAGAAAGTGCGATTCGCTCGGTTGATTTTCATCGTGTACAGATGTACTGGAATATTGGCAGACGTATTTTTGAAGAAGAACAACAAGGCAAAGAACGTGCTGGTTACGGCGAGTATCTCATTAAATTTTTATCGGAAAAATTGCAGAGAATTTACGGAAGCGGCTTTTCTTATCGGCAATTAAACTGGTATCGCCAATTTTACAGGACTTTTCCAATTGTGTCCACACTGCGGACACAATTAAATTGGAGTCAATATAAATTGCTGTTAAATATTGATAACGAAGACAAACGCGAATTTTATATTGCCGAAGGTGCAAAAAATAACTGGACTTCGCGACAATTGGAACGTCAAATTAACAGCAGTTTGTACGAACGTTTATTGATGAGTAACGACAAAGCAAGCATTTTGGCTATTGCGCGCGGCGAAAAAATGCCATCTGATGCCAAAGAAATTATTAAAGACCCGATGGTACTTGAATTCTTGGATTTAAAACCAGATGCATCTTATTACGAAAAAGATTTGGAACAAGCTATTATTACGCATTTACAAGATTTTTTATTAGAGATTGGTAATGGATTTTCGTTTGTTGCACGTCAAAAACGAATTCATATTGACGGCGATGAATTTTTTGTAGATTTAGTTTTCTATAACCGGCTGTTACAATGTTTTGTGATAATTGAAATTAAAACACACAAACTTTCGCACGAAGATTTAGGACAATTACAAATGTATGTAAATTACTATAACAGGACTGAAAAACTACCGCACGAAAATGCATCAATCGGTTTGTTGCTTTGTGCAGATAAAAACGATACCGTAGTAAAATTTTCGTTGCCCGAAAACGAAAAACAAATTTTAGCAAGTAAATATCAATTATATTTGCCCACTGAAAAACAATTATTAGCAGAATTACGAAAAGAAATTGATAAATTAAAATGAATAACAAAGACACAGAAAAAACAATTGGTTTGCTCAAACGTATTTCGTTGGTGAGTGCAATATTTGCAGTTTTGCTTTGCGTGTTGATAATCGTAAATTTTGTTCAGACAAACCGCATCGATCCATTGAATACAACGGCGCTCAATGCACTGACGGAACGCCTGAAAAGTAATCCGGCTGATGAAAAACTCCGCGACGAAATTCGTGAACTCGATTTGTTGGCGCGCAAAGCATTTTTCACAAATCAGTGGCAAGTGCGTGCCGGCGGATATATGCTGCTGATAAGCGTGTTGGTGATGTTTATTTGCTTGAAATCAATTGAAGCTATGCAAACACAATTACCTGCAATGCCAACCTCCGACAAAAGCGATTTCTGGAACAACGAAAAATTAAAAAGCAAATGGGTAACTTATACCGGCATTGGCGTTGTTGCAATGTCATTTCTACTTGCATTTTTGACGCATCAGCAACTCGGTAAAAATTTATCAACGGCGTCAACAGAAAAAATTGCGACAAAAGATTCTGTTCAAAATTCGGCAATACCGAACAAACAATCTGACGAAAAACAAGTTGCAACTAACCAACCAACAAAAGATTCTACATCAAATAATAAAAAAGTAGTTGCGCGCGAATTTCCAACGCAAGAAGAAATTAAAAATAATTTTCCATCGTTTCGGGGACCAAACGGAATTGGTTTGTCAAATCATAAAAACATTCCGGTAAACTGGGACGGCAAGTCTGGCAAAAATATTAAATGGAAATTCGAAATTCCCTTAGCCGGCAACAATTCGCCAATAATCTGGAACGATCGCGTTTTTATTTCGGGCGCAAAAGATCAAAAGAAACAAATTTATTGCATCGACATCAATTCCGGCAAACTTCTTTGGACTTGCGACATTGCTTCTGACAATTCTGGACAAGCGCCACAAGTAAGCGCAGAAACCGGACAGGCTGCTCCAACATTAACAACAGACGGAATTCGTGTTTATGGAATATTTTCAACCGGCGATCTAATAGCAGTTGATTGGGACGGAAAAAAAGTGTGGTCAAAAAATCTTGGTTTGCCACAAAATCACTACGGACATTCGTCGTCTTTAATCATGTTTAACAATTTGGTTATTGTTCAGTTTGACCAACGCAGTGGCGCATTTGTGGCAGCTTTTGACGGCAAGTCCGGTAAAGAAATTTGGAAAACACCACGACCCGATGTTAAAATTTCTTGGTCGTCTCCAATTTTAATTCATTCGAAATCGGGAGCCGAAGTCGTCTTGGGTTCTGAGCCATTTGTTATTTCGTACAATGCTGCAAACGGTAAAGAATTATGGCGGATGGATTGTCTTTCGGGCGAAGTTGGACCATCGTTGGCGTATTCCAACGGATTAGTTTTTTCGGTCAACGAATATGCAAAACTTGCTGCAATCGAAATAGGTGCGTCGCCAAAAATAAAATGGGAAGACACCGAATTTTTATCTGACGTTCCGAGTCCGGTGGCAAATGACGAATATTTATTTTTATCGACAAGTTACGGAACCGTAGTTTGCTTCGACGCAAAAACAGGAACAAAATTCTGGACAAAAGAACTTGGAAACAATGTTTACGCATCGCCAATGATAGTCGAAGGAAAAGTTTATTTGCTCGACAAAAAAGGCGTCATGCACATTTTAAAAATTGACAAAACGTACACAGTTGTTGGCACACCACAAATCGGCGAATCGGCAGTGAGCACACCGGCATTTGCCGACGGTAAAATTATTTTACGCGGCGAGAAAAATTTGTTTTGTGTAGGGAAATAAATATAATTCACCGCTAAGGCGCAAAGTCGCGAAGTTCAATAAATCATTGCGTCTTAGCGTCTTTGCGGTGAAAAAATTATTATGACCTGATAAAATGCGGTATCTCAAACGGAATGACATGTGAAATTTCGACCAGTCCTTTAAACTGACCATTTTCGTACCAAGGTGCTTGGAAAATTAATTTTTTCACACCCTTTTTTTCGATGGTATAGACATTTGTTTTTTGGTTTGCCATCATATCATTGATAATTTCATTCGCTTTATCAGGATGACATTCAAACAAATTTTGCCCAACTAAGCTGCCTGTGCTGTCTTTTTCAAAAGTCTTTTGCGATTTGTCGTTTGCATAAACAATAATTCCATTTGTATCGCAAACCGTTATTGCCGAATTGAATTCTTTTTGCCAGTCAATCATAATGTGTTATTTTTAATTATTTTTTAACGCCGGCAGGTCTTGCAGACGCTGCCGGGTTTTGTACCCAAAACCTGCCATCGTGCGAAGCACAAGGCAGCGTTTAATTTTGAAATTTAAAAATCGAAATACAAATTGTTAATTGCGCTTCGCATTCCGATAAAATAATAATTTGTATTTAATGTTGTGTAATTATCTTTGTACGAACGAAAATCGATGCCTCCAAAAATTTGCCAGTTGTAACGCTGATTTATAACAACGCCCATTTGTAAAGTTTTATGCATAATAGTTGTATTATTTGTAAATGTTGGTGTTGCAACAGCGTCGCTTAAAAAAATATTGCTGCCGACGTTTGTTTTTAACGAATCGGTATTCGTTTTTGCATAATTGAATTGTGCTGAAATATAAAACCATTTCAAACGATAATTCGCAATCGCGACAAATTCGCCGAAACCCGCGCCCAACGGATCACCCAACGGTTGATTTTGCTGAGAATAATTCTGATGCGCAATTGTATTCGAATAAGTATATGGAGTTGTGTAATTATATTCTGCCTGTAAATATAAGTTTTTAATTGCCAACACGTCCCAATATTTTATTCCGATTTGAAATCCATATTTATTGTTAATGCTTTTTGTATTCAAAGTTTTCAGATCAATGTCGTCTAATAAAAATTGCGCGTAATTTTGTAGAGCTTTATTGACTTTCCATTTCCACGTCAAGCCGTATAAAATATTATTTTGATTATTCAACCCATATTGAAACCCGCGCATCAAAATTACCGGATTGAAAAAATTGATGCTAAAATGGTTGTTATAAGTCGAGTCCGAAGTATGCCAGATAATTCCTTCGAACAACCCAATTTCTATATTTTTGTTTGGAATCCAACTTAAATAATTGAACGTTGCATGTTTGCGCCAATGGTAAGCGTAATAAGTATTCTGGTAATCCTGTAACGCCGCCCAAACCATGCTGTATTGCCAATGCTTGTGGAGAATAGTTGCTCGAAAAAACGGATAATCAAACGAATTGTCAGAAAGTAAAAGCGAACGGTAACCATCGCCTACAAAAAGTTTGTCAGTACCAATTTGCAGATTAAACGATTCGTTTGGCGAATACGAAATATAGCCAGTTGACATTGAAAAATCGAAACCTTTGCCCGCAAAACCGGGAAATGGTTTTGGTGTTCCTTGCCCGGGAACAACAACTTGTTCTCTAATATATTTGTCAATATAATCCACATAATAAGCCTGATTCTCATAAAAGCTTGTGTAAAACGAAACTTTTTTACCAATGTGTCCTTTAATTTCAATTCCACGCGTGTTGACAATATATGTCGAATCGTTTCTAATATTTTTAGCAGATTGAAAATTGAACAATGGATTCACAGCCAGATAAAAATCGGAAGTATCGAGATCGACAAAATTTTCGTATAACAATTTTCGCTGAATCCAGTAAAGATACAATTGATCATCGCGCGGTAGTTCGTCATTATAGAAAAGCAACGAATCTCCTTTTACATATTTTATTATTTTGCTTTGTAACAATGGTTTGAAACCGGTATGAATTATAGAATCGGAACGATTAATTTCATGAAGCAAAGAAATATTTTGTTGATGGTTTAACGGATAATAAAGTTGTTGCGCCAACAATTTGTTTGACATCAAATTGCTAACATAAATTGTCAGAATAAATATTTTAATTTGAATTTTCAATTTTTACAAACGTATATAATCATCGACATATTTTAGAATAATTTGTGCATTTTCTTTAGCGTTAATATTATCTAAAGAAATACGTTGAAATCTCGATTCATTTGTTTCTGCCGTCGAAAAGTCATACATTTTGTCATAATATTTCAATGCGAAATTTATTGCCGTATTCAATTCGTCACGTTTTACAGAATCAAGACAAATCCGAGTAACCAGATTGCCCAGTTTTTTAGAAATTCTCAAAAACGAATTTGACAATTCTTCTTTGCTAAAAGAACCATAATCTTTTAACAGACGTTGTGTGCGCATTTCGCGCGGCATATCGATTACCAACAATTGACTTTTAAACATTCGTAAATAAAACGCTTTTGGTAAAACTATTTTGCCAATACATTCGCTTTCGTCTTCAACCCAAATATGTTCGTTCAAATCCAACTTATTTATACAATCGAACAAATTATTTTCGAATTGCTCGTTGGTGGGTTGCGGTGGCATTCCAAGCGAACCAAAAGCCGAGCCTTTGTGGTTTGCCAATTTTTCAAGGTCTATAATTTGTTCTCCTGATTGATTTATTTCGTGCAAAATGTCCGTTTTACCCGAACCGGTATATCCACCCAAAACCAACAAATTTAAAGGCATTTGAAAACTTTCAAGAACGTGTCGCCTAAAAGATTTATAACCACCCGTGAGCACACTGCATTTAATTCCGGCAACTTCGAAAAGGAATGCCAGACTTTTGCTACGCATTCCACCACGCCAGCAATGTACCAGCAAATTATTCTTCTTTGCAATTTTTTTAGCTTGTTTAACATATTCCACCATTTTTGGACCGACAACTTCTAATCCATGCATCACTGCCGACTCTGGATTAATTTTTTTGTAGCGTGTTCCTACTTCTGCTCTTTCCTCGTCAGTAAAAAGTGGAATATTGACTGCACCCGGAATATGTCCCTGCAAAAATTCTGACGGCGACCGTACATCGACTACCGGAGTAGTTTTTGATTGTTCAATAAAATCGTTAATATTTAAAAATTCCATTAATTTTCAATTCTTAATTTTTAATTGACAGCGCTCCCGTCGGACAAGCATCAGCACAAGCAATTCCAGTCTTTATCAATCCTTCCGAAATTTCTTTATTAAACGGAACCGTTATTCTGACATCAAATCCGCGTCCAATAAAAGTCAACCCGAAATTTTCTTTTTCGGCTTGTGTTATTTCGACGCACAGTCCGCAGCGAATACATTTTTCAGGTTCGTAAACAATATTTTCATGCTGGAAATGTTTTTGCAATTGTTTGCGCTCCGGTCCAAGAAAACGTTTGCGATTTGCTTGGTAAGTATCCGAGTGATTTCTCAATTTACAGTTTTCCATTTTCCGGCAATCGCAATGCAAACAACGTTTCGCTTCTTTGACGGCTTCTTCCGGTGAAAAACCTACGATATAGCCATTTATTGGTTCTAATCGTTTGTTGGTATTGCTTTCTTTTAGATATTCGTCAAATTCAGGTTCCATTAATTTTCCGAACGCCGAGTTGAATCGTTCATGTTCTCCTGTTGGTTTTCGTCCAGCTAAAAATTCGTGTACCGAAAATGCGGTTATCCGTCCTTGCCCAACAGCACGGACAGCCATTTGTTGTTGTCGTACAATATTGCCCAACGCAAACACACCTTCGACTTCGGTTTCGTGGGTTGACTTATTAATTTTCAATCCGGTTTTGTCGTGCGTCAGATTTAGTTTCTTAAAAAAATCTTTGTCGTGACTTCCGGTAGCTAAAATAATTGCGTCGAATTGTTCGTGAATTTCTTTATCAAAAACTTCTTGCGTTATTTCTTTACCAAGTCTGAACGACGCTCCCATTTTGTGAATAATTTCGATTTCCAAGTCCAACATTTCGCGTGGCAATTGTTCTTCGGGAATATGAAACCGCAACGCTCCACCGGCTTTATCGGCTTTGTCGAACAATGTACAAGAATGACCAAGTCGCAATAAATAAAAAGCTGCAGCCAAACCACCGGGACCTGTTCCTATAATTGCAATCTTTTTGTTCGACTTTTCAACGTTTACCAATAAATTAGTTACAATGCGTTCGACGTCTTGCGCTGTAAAACGTTTTAACCAACAAATAGAAACAGCTTGGTCAATTTGTGCGCGACGGCAAGCTTTTTCGCATGGTGCCGGACAAACATAACCAAGTATCAAAGGCAACGCAATTTCTTCGCGCACTTTTTTAAGTGCGTCTTCGAAACGGTTGGCAGCAATTAAACGGTTCATGTTCGGAATGTCCATAAATGCCGGACAAGTCAAACGGCAAGGCGCTTCGCAATCGCCAACATGGTCGCTCAAAAGCAATTCAAGCGCTTCTTTGCGCGCTTCCAGAACGTCGGCGTCCGAAGCAGAAATTTTCATTCCATCGGCAACTGGCAACGCGCACGACGGCAACAGTTTTCCTGTTGGAATATCTTTCACCAGACAAACCATGCACGATGGACGATTGCTGTACGATGGATGAAAACACATAGTCGGGATTTCAATTCCAAGTTGTGTTGCAGCCTGTAAAACCGTCGTTCCGCTTTCGACTTGCAATTCTTTGTTGTCTATGCTTATATGTAATAATTTTTTCATTCGTTAATCTTGCAATGCCAATGTTATCAAAATATTTTATATCCAATTTTTACGCCCATATTTAGATGCAACGTTGTAAAAGAACCTTCATTTAAATTAATAGGAATAAAAGATTCAATAAAAGGATTTTCTGGAATAATTGTTTTATTTTCAATGTTAGAATACTTTACATTCCCGAAACGCCAACCTATTCCACAATAAAAATCCCAATATATTTTTTCCCCGCGTTCAATCCCAATTCTAAAATCGGGTATATGAATGCTTTTGGAAATTCTCGCGCTATTATAATTGAACCAAGTTCCATCTAAACTTTTATACTTGTTATTAAATTCATTGAATATAGAATATAAATAAAAATATTCCACGCCAATATAAAATTGTTTGCCATGCGGATAATATCTAAATTCTGACTTTATTTTAACGGTTTGTCGATTATTTAAATTCCGCCCTTTCATACCAAAATCTTGTATGTAAAAATTTGAACCAAAATCTATTTGCAAACCAATTTTATTATTTATTTTATATTCGCAACCAACTTGAATAACAGGATAAAATGGATCCATCCAACTTAATAATGCTGTCTTAATTATTAACGATTTTTTAATCGTATCTTGCGAATACAAATAGTTTGAAAATAAAAGTAATATAAAAATTATTATTTTTTTCATTTTTCAATTTACAATCTTTTCCTCTTAAAATTTTACTGCACCACAATCGAATTAACAGGACAAACCTGACGGCAAATGTCGCATTTGATACATTTTTCGTTGTCAATTTTGTGGACTTCGTAAGGCGTAAACGCAATTGCGTCCGACGGACAACGTTGAGCGCATTTTGTACAACCGATGCAAGTTTCAGTTACAAAATATTGAATTACCGGAGCACATTTTCCCGACGGACATTTGCCATGCAAGTGCGCTTCGTATTCGTGGCGGAAATATTTTAATGTTGACAAAACCGGATTTGGTGCTGTTTTTCCCAATCCACAAAGACTTCCGCGCGCTGTGCTGATCGCCAGTGTTTCGAGATGCGTAATATCACTGTGTGTGGCTTTGCCGTTTCGTATTTTTTCCAGAACTTCTAACATTCTGCGTGTTCCGATTCTGCAAAACGTGCAACGCCCACAAGATTGATTTTGCGTAAACGATAAAAAATAATGTGCAATGTCAACCATACAATCGCTTTCGTCGAGTACAATTAATCCACCAGAGCCCATCATGGCGCCGGCTTTTGTCAATGCTTCAAAATCTATGGACATATCAGCCATCGAAGCAGGAATACAACCGCCAGATGGTCCGCCAATCTGAACGGCTTTGAATTTTTTTCCGTTTGCAATACCACCGCCAATTTCTTCGACAATTTGACGAATCGTAATTCCCATTGGCACTTCGATTAAACCACCGCGATTAATTTTGCCCGCCAATGCAAAGACTTTTGTTCCTTTGCTGCCGCTTGTGCCAATGTTTGCAAACGCTTCGGAACCAAATCGGATTATCCAAGAAATGAGCGACAATGTTTCTGTATTGTTTATCAATGTCGGTTTGCCCCAAAGACCTTGTACAGCCGGATAAGGCGGGCGCATGGTTGGCAATCCGCGATTTCCTTCGACAGAAGCAATCAAAGCAGTTTCTTCGCCGCAAACAAAAGCGCCGGCGCCTTCAAAAATTTTCAAGTCCATTGAAAAATTGCTGCTCAGAATATTTTTGCCAATCATGTTGTTGGCGCTGCAAATTTCGAGCGCTTCTTTGATGCGCGTAACTGCCAATGGATATTCGGCGCGGATATAAAATATTCCTTCTGTCGCTCCGGTTGCCAAACCTGCAATCAACATTCCTTCGATGACGCGAAACGGATAAGATTCGAGCAACATTCTGTCCATAAATGCGCCCGGGTCGCCTTCGTCGCCATTGCAAATAACATATTTAATCTTTTCCTGCGAATCTTTTACAAATTGCCATTTGCGACCAGTCGGAAAACCTGCACCACCGCGACCACGCAAACCACTTTTGATTATTTCGTTTACAATTTCCTGTGGCGTCAGTTGAGTCAAACATTTTCGAAACGCTTGGAAACCGTCGTACTTCAAATATTCTTCTAAGTCCAATGGTTTGACGACGCCACGATTTTCTGTCGCAATATTAAACTGCGGACTTAAAAATTCGTTGATGGGCGTGTCGCGCAGTTCCGACGAATATTTGCGGACTGACTTCGGCGCGTCAATAGAAAGAATGTCTTCGAAAATAGTTGAAAATTTGCTTTTAATTCTTTTCGAAAAACTGTCGGGTTTAAAATGACTTAGAACGACTTCTCTGACGTCCTGCGGTTTTATTTTCGCATAAAACGAAGGACTTTCGCCGTGTTTAACAATTTCCAAAATCGGCACCTGATTGCAAATCCCCACACAACCAACTTGTTTTATATTGACTTTTATTTTGTTATTGAAAATAACTTTGTCGAGTTCGGCTTTTACTTCGGCACTTCCGCTTGCGACGCAGCACGAACCAAGACCAATACGGATTTCGTCAATTTCGTCTGGTTCGTCGTTTTTGCTTTGAATGAAAAGATTTTTTGCTTTGTCTTTGTTATGTAAAAAATCAGTCAAAATTTCGCCAGCTTTTTCGGGAATGACGTGCCCAAAAGTAATGCTATCAATTTGTACGACAGGCGCAATGGTGCAACATCCCAAGCATGCAACTTTTTCTATGGTGAAAAGTTTGTCAGCGTCGGTGTGTTGGTTTTCTCCGAGTTTTAGTTCGCGACGAATTGCGTCATAAACCAGTAAAGCACCTTTTACGTGGCAAGCCGTGCCGGTACAAACTTTTATAATATGTTTACCAGCAGGTTGAAGTCTGAATTGCGAATAAAAAGTTGCAATTCCCATGATGCGCGTTGGCGTAATATCAGTCAATTCACAAACACGTTGCAAAATGGTTTCGGGCAAATAATTAAAATGATTTTGAATGTCTTGCAAAATAGGAATGACGGCATCAACCGCAGTGCCGCGCTTTTCTAATATTTGGTCAACTATTTCAAAATCGTTATTCAAATTTAAATTTTTTAAAACCTTTCGGGTTTTAAAAACCCGAAAGGTTTAATATCAATTATTTTCCAATCACTTCAGCAAGTTTTGCTTTTAATTCGGCGCCGCGCAAATCGTTTGCAATGATGATGCCGTTTTTGTCAATCAAAACTGTGTGCGGTATTGCACGAACGCCATACAATTTTGCAGGTTCGCTGTCCCAGTATTTCAGGTCAGAAACGTGCGTCCATGTGAGGTTGTCGTCTTTAATTGCTTTTTCCCAGTTTTCTTTTTTCTTGTCGAGCGAAACGCCAAAAATTTCGAAACCTTTTTTGTTGTATTCTTTGTACAAAGCAACGTTGTTGGGATTTTCAGCACGGCATGGTCCGCACCACGAAGCCCAAAAGTCAATCAAAACGTATTTTCCTTTAAGCGACGATAAAGAAACCGGTTTGCCCAATGTGTCGTTTTGTGTAATTTCGGGCGCAGGTTGTCCAATGTCAACTTTCGAAAGAACATCGATGCGCTCTTTCATTTTTACCATGTATTTTGTTTTGTTCAACGATGTATCCATTTTCGACGCAATGTCTTTCAATTCTTTTAACGAAATCTGATATGCAAGGTTGCGTAAAGTTACATAAGCCGAAACAACTGTTTTTGGATTGTCGGCAACAAATTTAAGCATAATGTTTTTTTGAATATTATCGAGCGAGTCAAATTGTTTTTCGAGAGCATCCATTGTTTTGGTATCTTTGTTTGCCTTTGCTTCTTTGTATTTCGGAATCATTTTTTGACTTTCGGCATCGGTTGGAACGAGTTGTTTTTTCATCGCCGAATACGCTTCATTTGCAGGACTACCGGTAATAACAGCGCCACTTAAACTGTCAATTTTGCCGTCAATTTTAATTGCAGAATTGTCAACAAATAATTGCATCATTTTGTCGTCGCCGAAATTTAATAAAAACATGTCGGTTTCAGGCAATTTGCCTTTAATTGTAAACGCGCCGTCGGTAATGGTTGCCGAATCAATCGTTTTTAAGTCTCGACCCTCCATCGACTGTAATTTTACAACGCCGTTTTTAAGTCCGGCAATTTTACCAGAAATGGTATAACCATCGCTTGTAGTGTTTTGTTTGCAAGCCCAAAACATGATGAGCGCAATGCTAAGAAAAAATAATTTTTTCATTTGAAAGATGTTTTATTTTAATAATTTATTTCCCCAAAAGGTATCAATCAAGTTCGATAAAACAAAATATGATTACATTTTTGGCGCGCAAATATATTTTTTATTTAGAACATTATGTATGATATTTGTATGTTTTTTATCTAAATTAAATTTCAATTAAATATCAACGTAATATTAAATTGAAAAATTCAGAAACCAAAATTAAAACCAGTAAAAATTTGTAACATCGAATCTCTTTTTTTATTTTTGAAAAAATATTTTCAATGACCAATCATTCTGACGAAAATAGATTTAAACAACTCATTGATAATTTAAACGAGTTGGTTTTAGAGTTGGACGAAGCCGGTAAAGTCATTTTTGCAAATGAACATATTATCAGAATTTTGGGTTACACATCCGAAGAATTGATAGGTTGCTTGTTCACAGATATTTTGCATCCCGACGAAAAAGATAAAAACTTAGAATTACTTAAAAACAAATTTGCAGGCGTGTTGCGCTGTCGTCATAAAAATTTAATTTATATTTCGTTAATCGTAAAAAGCAATCACTATTTCGACAACCTTGGAAAGAAAAAAATTGCAATCATTGCATCAGAAACTACCGATGAAATTGTTGAACATATACATATCGAAAAAGAATTACGCGAAAGCAAAGAACATCATATACGCGAAACAGAAACACTGCAAAAATTTATAGACTTAAATCCATATCCCATACAAATTTACAATACCGATGGTTTCACAATAAAAGTCAACCCCGCGCATACCCGCATGTTTGGTGCAGTACCTCCACCTGACTATTGCGTCTTTAAAAATAAACTACTGGAAACAAACGGCGTTTTAGAAGGAATGCGAAAAATTAAAAATGGCGAAGTAGTATTTTTTCCAATCTTTTCTTTTGATATAAAAAAACTATTTTCATATTTGCCCAGCAGACCTATGTGGTTGCGAATGACTGGATTCCCTATTTTTGACGCAAACGGAAATGTCGATAAAATGGTTTTGATGCACGAAGACGTTACAGATCGCGAAAACGCACTCAAAGATTTAGAAAAGAGCAAACAAAAACTGTTGGAACAAAACGAAGAATATGAAAATTTGAATGAAGAACTTAGACAAACCAATGAAGAACTTACAGAATCGAAAATAAAAGCAGAAGAATCGGATAGATTAAAGTCAGCATTTCTGGCAAATATGTCGCACGAAATACGCACACCCATGAATGCCATCAAAGGATTTGCACAATTGCTCGATGATCCAGATTTGCCATTCGAAAAACGACAGACATTTATCAATATCATTGACCAACGAACTGACGATTTACTCAATCTTATTAATGACATTCTTGATCTTTCGAAAATTGAATCGAACCAATTAATATTAGTAAAAAACAAAGGCGATTTAAAAGAATTGTTCTCCGACCTTTTCGAATTTTTCGATTCGCAAAGAGATCCATTTCAATCGAAAGTCGATTTAATACAAAAAAATAATTTAAGCGACATACAAAGCAAAATATCAGTTGACTTTTTAAGACTCCGGCAAATACTTATCAATCTAATAAATAATTCGCTCAAATTTACAAAACAAGGTCATGTCGAATTTGGTTGCAAATTATTAAACAACGAAACATTACTGTTTTATGTCGAAGACACAGGAATTGGTATTCCGGTTGACAAACATGCCGTGATATTTGAAAGATTCCGTCAGGCAAACGACGCATTTTTATCGAAAGATTACGGCGGCACCGGACTTGGGTTGGCAATTGTAAAAAATTTAGTAGAAATGATGCATGGCAAAGTTTGGTTTCAGTCGCAAGAAAATCATGGCGCCACATTTTTCTTTATTCTGCCTTACGAACCAACCGATTGGAATCCCGATTTTCAAGTCGCGCAAAAATCTGCATATAATTGGACAAATAAAAAAATTCTTATCGTTGATGACGATGTTTTAAATGCCGAAGTTATGACACAATTTTTGAAAAAAACAAATGCCAAATTTTTATTTGCCGAAAACGGAAACGAAGCAATAGAACAAGTCATTCAAAACAAAGATATTGATTTAGTTTTAATGGACATTCGATTACCATTATTAAATGGATTTGATGCAACAAAAAAAATAAAATCGTTAATGCCCGAAATACCGGTTATTATTCAGACTGCTTATGCCGCCGAATCGGAAAAATTGCAGGCAACCGAAGCAGGCAGCGATGCATACATTACAAAACCAATTGATAAAATATTGCTGATTAAGTTAATTCAAGAACAATTTGATAAAAATAAATAGATTTATGACCTTACTCGAAAAAGCCATACAAATTGCGACACAAGCACATGCCGGTCAAATCGACAGAGTTGGTCAACCATATATTATGCATCCACTACGAGTTATGCACAACGGCGGCAACGAAATAGAAAAAATTTGTGGCGTTCTGCATGACGTCATCGAAGACACGCCTTGGACATTCGAAATGCTCACTGCCGAAGGCTTCCCAAATGAAATAATTGAAGTCTTAAAATGTGTTACTAAAATTTCTGACGATGAAAATTACGACGAATTTGTTGAAAGAACAAAGCAAAACAAAACAGCCATCAAAGTAAAACTTAACGACCTGACCGATAATTTAGACCTACGCCGTTTAAAACAAATAACCGAAGCCGACATTCCACGCATAAACAAATATCTTAAAGCTTATCATTATTTGAACACATTAAACCCTGAAAAATAAACATCTTTATTCCAACTCATTTACAATAATAAATTTCCAAAAGCATCTAAAATAATGATCAATGTAAATATTTAAAAAATATCGTCGTGATAAAAAAATGCCTATTAGTCAATAAACTAATTTTTATTGCTTACTTGTGTGTTTTCAATATCTTGATCTTGAAAGCGCATAATCTCAAATATGTTGCCAAAGCTGCATTTAATGAAAATTCCAACAATTACTTCACACCTAAAAACGCAACAACCATCGATGCCGGACCGCATTACATCGGCACAGGCAAAGAATATGCAAACCTTACAGCTGTAGCTGCAGACCTAAACACAAATTCATTAATTGCAAATACTGTTTTTTATATTACAGACGCTTATAATGGAACAAGTGAAACGTTTCCAATTACATTTTCAGTTTTTACACAGAATTTCACTGTTTCTATCATGCCCGATCCTGCAGCAACTTCCACTTTTATAACAGAAGGTAACGCTATTGCATCAAATCCATTAATCATACTTAATGGAACAAATAATATTACTTTCGACGGACGCAAAGGTGGCGTAGGTATAACAAATAACTGGACATTCCGCAATACTGGAACCGCCACAGCAACCGCGACATTTCGATTTATAAACGGAGCGCAATACAACACGCTTACATATTTAACACTTGAAAGTCAAGATACAATTTCGACAAGCGGAGTTGTGGAATTTCTGGGAACAAGCAATCCTAAAGCGAATAGTAATAATAGCATAACATATTGCAATATTTGCGGCAGATCGGATGTTACCGGAATGCCAATCAATGGAATATATTCCTATGGAAAGTCATCGGCGGTGCGCAATACGGCTAATACAATCACTTACAATAATATTTTTAATTACGGCGCAGATAATTCAACTTCAGCAGGTATTAACCTCGACAATTACAATGATGCGTGGGTAATTCAAAACAACAGTTTCTATCAGACAGCTCCAAAATACGCATCAACCGGTCAGATAATTATGTATGGCATACAAATAAACTATGGTTCAAATCATACTATTTCTACAAACTATTTTGGCGGAACATCGCCGCTTTGTAATGGCGGTTCATTGACAATTGATTATAGTTCGACACTGTATGCTAACCGATATATTGCAATCGCATTATTGAGTGGCATAACTTCGGCAGACATTAATGGAAATACAATAAACAATTTCTATATAAGAACCAACAGCGCAAATTCTGCAACTGGCGGTGTGTTTTGCGGAATTTATTCTGCCGCCGGAAATAATAACATTGGGACGACATCAGCTAACTACATAGGCAGTATGAGCAAAACAGATGCGATTAAAATTATTCCAACCAAAAGCGGCGCCGGTTTAATTGTTGGCATCAACAACGCATCTTCGGGAACTGTAAATATTTCGAATAATAATATTGGTGGCATAAGCAATGCTTCAACTACGCCTTCGGTAAATGTCAAATTATCCGGTATATATATTTCCAATGGCAGTGTCAACCTAACTGGAAATGTCATTGGAGGAAACATAACTAACAGTCTTTATAATGGCACTGCGTCAACAACGGGCGCTGTAACAATTTATGGCATCGACATTACTGGCGGCAATGTAACAACTCAAAATAATATCATAAAAAATCTTTCGGTAAATTCGTCGAACGCGACTTGCAGTACGACCGGCATCTCATTTACAGCCAATAATACAGGGACAATTTCGCAGAACCAAATTTCGTACATCACTGGTCTCGGTTCGGTTTGCGGCATCAATGTTATTTCGGTAATTGCCGGACAAACAATTTCGTCAAACACAATATCAAATATTACAATCGACAATAATGTCCCGTTGCGGGGAATTGCTATTTCAGCAGGTTCAGGTGCGGCGTCAACGGTACAAAACAATGTCATAAACAATATAAGTCATGCTGGTAGTTTCGACGGAATTTTCATTTCTGGCGGTGATATAAATGTTTCGGGCAACATTATCGGCGACGCAACATCGGCTAATAATATTCTGCTGGCGGGCAACTGCATTTTAACCGGTATCAATAATATTTCGACCGGTACGGTTGTCATTCAAAATAATACCATTGCAAATATTGTTGCAAGTGGAATTAACATTGCTTCAACAGTCGGCTCAAATATTCTTACCGGAATTTATACAACATCAGGAATAGTTTCGAACAACAACATTTTTAATCTGAATACTTCAAATACAACACTATCCACAAATATTGCAGGCATCGCAATAAATTCGTCGAACGGAAATGTAAACGTATTCGCTAATAAAGTGAATCGTCTAACAAATGCGTCATCAAGTGGAACGGCGTCGGTAAATGGATTGCTTTTAAAACCATCGGCAAATCAAATAACGGCATACAATAATATGATTGTACTTGGGACGTCGCAAACAACGCCAATTTTCCGAGGTATCTGGTTAAACGAAAACGCAGCATCAACAGCAAACATTTATTTCAATTCTGTTTATATCGAAAATGCTGCGACATCATACGGATTGGTACGCGAAAATGTTACAACAACATTGAATATTAAAAATAATATTTTCTACAATGCAGCCGGTGGTTACGCCATTGGAAACTTAGGCACAACAACCGGTTGGACTGCTTGCAATTTTAACAGCCTGTACAGCTCCAATGCAACGAAAGTTGGAAATTGGAGCAATGCCGACAATTCATTTTTGCAATGGACAAGCAATTCAAACGGCGATGCAAACAGTTTTTCGAAAGCAACAACTTTTTATTTGTCAACATCAATCTATAATTACGAAATAAATGTTGTTCCGACATCAAGTTGCTGTTTTCTCAATGGTAGCGGAACAACCGGACTTGGTATTACCACAGATTTTTACGGAAACACACGTTCAACAACACGACCGGATATTGGCGCAGCAGAATTTACACCGCAAGGCGCTGCTAACGACAACACCAGCGATTTCTGGACAGGTAACGACGGCACAAATTCTACAGATTGGTCGTATCCAGCAAATTGGGGATGCGAACTGACACCGCTTTCGACCACCGATATTACAATTGGTAACTTATCGTCTTTGCCGGTTATAGCTGGCACGGCAGTTTGTCAAAACTTAACCATTTCGCCCAACGCATCATTAACATTTACCTCTGGGTCATTTCATGTCTATGGTAATTTTCTTTTGAAATCTGACGCTACCGGATATGGCTCGTTTGTGGACACCAGTTCTACCGCAACAATCATCGACGGAACACAAAAAATGGAACGTTATATTGCAGCAAATATTTTTCACGACATTTCGATGCCATTAAGCCTGGTCAATTCAAATATTTTTCTTGAACCTGCTTACGGATTTCAAAATAAAAACTTCTATTATTACGACGAAACTATAGCAGATTATTGGGGAAATCTAAATTCAACTGCTGCTTTTGCCGGCTGGAAAAATCCGGCGCAAAACACAATGCTCAATGTTGGCTGTGGATATTCGCTTTATTATCCGTCGGTAAGAACATATTTAATTTATGGTGGCAATTTTAACAAAGGCTCTTATGCGCTCAATTTAACCAATCAAAACCGTGCAGGCAATGCACCAGACGCCAACGCTTGGAATTTATATGACGGTTGGAACTTTGTTGGAAATCCATATCCATCGGCAATCGATTGGGACGCCGCTACCGGCTGGACAAAAACAAATATCGACGGCGCAGTTTATCTTTATAACGGAACGCAATACCAATATTATCTCAATGGAGTTGGGCTTGGCGGTGCTACACGCTATCTGGCAGCGACGCAAGGTTTTTATGTAAAAATGAGTACCGGCAAAACAAGCGGATTGTTAGCAATGACTAATTCTGTCCGAACCAATAACAAAACAGCGCCACAAAATAAATCATTACAAAATACAATCAACCAAAATTTAGTCAGGTTCCAATTGACAGGCAATAATTATACCGACGAAACAGTTTTCCGGTTATTGCCCGACGCAACTTCCGACTTCGATTCGCAATACGACGCATATAAGAAATTTGCAAACACAGCAACCGTTCCACATTTATATACTATTTCCGGCGATACGCAAATTGAGTTTGCAATAAATTCGCTTTCGGTTAACGATGACGTTATCAATCTACCTTTAGGATATTCTGTCGGTGTTGCCGGAAATTATACAATTAAATCGACTGATTTTCCGCAAAATACAGAAATATGGTTAAACGATGCGCTACAAAATACAAACGTCAATCTCGCAACGGGAACATTTTATTCTTTTTATTCCGATGCCGGAAAATTCAACAACCGTTTTACAATCAATTATACGGCGTCATACATTTGGTCAAATGCCAATGCAACCAATCAATGGAGCGATTCGTTAAACTGGAATTTTAACCGCGAACCGTCAATTACAAAAAATGTTTATATTTCGTCAAATAGTACGCCTATTTTGTCGCAAAGCGCCGGATGCAAAAATTTATTAATTGACGCAAATTCGATTTTGACTATCGAACAAGGCAAGTCATTAAAAATTTCGGGCGACTTGATAATCAAAGCCGATACAATTCATACGTCGGGCATTTATATTTTGGGCAGTTTAAACGTTGTTGGCAACTCGTCAATTGAACGTTTTTATAATTCAACAATCCCAATATTTATTTCGTCGCCGGTGTCGGCATATTTCAATTCGCCAAATGAATTGCTTCAATCGTTCGACGAATCGACAAACAGTTGGACTAATTTACCGACCGGTACAAAATTGATTCCTGCAAAAGGTTACAGACTTTTAACAAGCAGTTTTGTCAAAATAAATTATTCGTCAACATTAAATAGCGGCACTCTGTTGGAAACGGCAAGTCTGACATCAACCGACAAAGGCTGGAATTTGATTGGAAACCCGTTTGCAGCACCGTTACGAATTGACGATTTTATAAACATGAACGTCAAACCCAATAATTCCGACAATGCAATTGCTGGAGCTGTATATTTGCCGGCAACAAATGGTTATGGTTGCATAAATTTAACAGGCTCTGTTAATATGCCCAATGGTTTTGATGCGACAAGTCCAATTGAAACTGGTCAGGGATTTTTTGTAAAAACCATCAGAAACGGAAATTTATATTTCAAGAATAGTTTGCCAGATTATCAAAGAAAAAATGTTTCTAAAACTGATACTTTGTCAAAATTAAAATTGAATATACAAAATGAAAAATCAACCTACGAAATGTTGATTGGCTTTAACGCAAATGCATCTAACACATTCGACGAATTGTATGATGCGCCGTTAATTCCATTTGATACATTGCTGACGTTTTATTCAATCAATCAAGATCAAAATTTTTCAATTCAAACATTTGCTTCGGTTGACAATCTTGATATTCCACTTGGTTTTAAAGTTTCTCAAGCCGGAAATTATGTCATTAATAAAATACAATTGCAAAACTTCGGCGACCTGACAAATATTTATTTGATAGACAATTTTACAAACCAAAGTTTTGACCTGAAAGAATTGGGTAATTATTCTTTTTCGACAGATTCCGGCACTTTCAATAATCGTTTCGAATTGCATTTCGAAAACATGATTATTACGAATGTCAATAAAATAAATTATTCTAAGAGCAGCAAAAATGAAATTAATATTTATGCTTTTGAAAATATGTTGACAATCGAATCGTCTAAAAATCAAGATGCGATAATTGAAGTTTACAACACGTTAGGGCAAATGGTTTTCCAACGAAAAGAGGTTTTATCAAAATATCTGACATTTGCAATAAATCAACCAACCGGTAATTATGTTGTCTGTATAAAAACAAATGACAATGTTGTTAACCGTAAAGTTTTTATATGTAAAGATTAAAATAAGACACAAAGTATTCGAATTAAAAAATAATACTAAAGCATAATAATTAACCTATATTTTATAAGGTAGTTTGTTGCAACGTTTTTAGCAGAGCACTGCAAAGTTATAATAATCAACATAAGTGCTATGCGGTTCTCATCGATTTCTTTGCGGTAAAAAAATTTGATTGATAATTTTTTATTCTATCGCTATTTGACATCTACAATGTCTTTTGGTTTTTTATCGGACAACAATTATTCTATGTTGACTTTTCCGTTCTTTATTTTCAGTTCTATGATTCCACATTTTAGACTGTCGGAAAGTTTATGTATGACATTCAGTCTTTTTGCAGTCGGGTTGTTAATCAATTTTTCGTCTGTCAACAAATAAAAATGTGCGAAGTTCGCCGCCGTCAGAAAAATATCGCCCGATTCTATTTCTAAAAAAATGTTTGAAGCAATGCTGTCGGGCAAAGTGCAATAAATTTTTCCTTTATCGACGTGTACTTTGTAATTTCTTTTTTCGTACAAAGGCAATTTGAGTGCCAATGTATTTTTCAGTTCGGTAAACCAGCCCATTTCCTGCATAATATATGTACTGCTGTCGCCCAAAGTCCAAGTACCGCGTAGTTTGCTGTTCGGAAATCCAAAACCATTAACTTCATATCGCGACTCGAAACAGGTGTCGTTCGAAATTTTGACAGTTGCATTTTTTAAGTCGGCAAATAAAGTCTTGCATTTTGCTTGCGAGAGTTCTTGGTTATCGACTGTCAGATATTTTTTGGAGAAATAGGGTGTCGCAAGTAATAAACCTAATGTTATAACCGGCAATAATATACCAATAATAAGTGTCGCCGTTCGTGCTTGCTTTTTTTGTAAAGACGTGTGGATAATTTTTGGCTCGAAATCTTTGTCGGTCTTAAATAAATAAACGCCAATCAGCGCCACAATCCAGACCATTCCGCCAGCCCAGATGGTGTCGCTTGCAAAATGTCCACCGGCTATCATGCGTGCAACGCCAATCGAACAACCATAAAATATTCCGGCAACAAGAAATCCGTAAGCCAATAATTTTCGACGTTTGCGCAATAATAAAAATGGTACGGCAAGATAAAAGCCCATGGAGCAATGTCCGCAAGGAAAAGATTTTCCTTCGGGCGAATCTCCTTTTACGCAAACGCAAACGAACTGTTCTTTTCCGTCGAACTCAACAATATCGCGCGGACGCGGTCTTCCCCAGTGATCTTTAAACCCAAGATTGATTAATAAACCGGGTCCGAGTACCAAAGTAAAAACCAGCATAAACGCCGCTTTGCGGAATTTTAAATATTTGACATTCCAGTACGAAACCGAAATCATTATTAAAGACGCAAATGCAAAAATATATCCGGGAAAAATTCCGAATTTATAAATAAAATCCCAAAATGGATTAACGCTTAAAAACCATCCCTTGCCGGGCGAATAAAAATAACGCTCCAAAGCAATGTCTAAATTGGTTACGTGAAAAATAACTGTCGTAACGCCGAGTATCAGAAAAATAATCGCAAAATCTTTAAAAGCCTGATGACGTATGATTTTTTGTAAACTCATTATTTTTTGTATCGTTAAAATTTAAACTTTGACAAAGCTAAAAATATTCTGCCAGATTTCTAAAATCTGGCAGAATTACAACAAGCCATCAATTACCGGTTTTAGTTTTTTTTCAATTTCGGTTTTTGCTCTGTCGTCTTCAAAACCGCCACATTTAATAAATTTCACTTTGCCCTTTTTGTCCAAAACAAATGTGGTAGGCCAGCCGAGCCATTTTTTATATTTTTCGGCTATTAATTTGCAATCGGCAACAATCTTGAAATCGAATTTGTAATTCCGTAAAAAATTCTTTTGAATATTTTCCAGACTACTGCGCGACATTCCAATAAAAACAACATCTTTGGTTTTATATTCAGCTGCCAATTTATTTAACGCCGGTATTTCGGCAATACAAGGTGCACATTCGATAAACCAAAAATTAATGACAACAACTTTGCCTTTCAATTTGCTTAATTCAAGCGTTTCGTCGTCTAAAGTAGTAACTTTAAAATCTGGTGCTTTGCAGTTTTTTACGAAGTCAGAAAATTCTCGCTCCACTCTCATAAAGTCATCGTTACATGGTTTTGGAGGATAATTTGGTTTGTACCCTTCAAAACATTTTTGCGAAAAAGCCTGAACGCTTATCAGCAATAATAATTGCAACACAATTTTTTTTAACATAAACTTTTATTTAATGAATAATAGAGTATTTACGAAGTTTTAAAACGAGCCGAAACAAAATTAAGTATCAGTACATAGTTTTTATAGTATTTGGCCTCATTTCAATAAACTATTTTTTAACGCTTTGCGAATTGTGATGTCCATTATCCATTGTCCATTTACTTACATTATATTATTGATGTTCAATATTTAACTTTTGATAATAATTTTGTTAAATTTTAAGTTTTAAAATGTTTCGAGAAAAAAATATGATAATTTTGTAAAATCTAAAAAATCATTTTCGGTTCAATTAGCTAAATTTATTATTAATTTAAAATTCATCAAAAAATGAAAAAAATTGACGCAATCATTCGCGTATCCAAATTCGATGAAGTGCGCGACGCACTGCACGAAGCCGGTATTGACTTTATAACCTGCTGGGACGTAACCGGTATTGGCAATGAAAAAGCAGATTCATTTTACCGCGCACAGGTATTCGAAACACGCTACATCCAGCGAAGAATGATTTCATTCGTTTGCCGCGACCATCTGGCAGAAAATGCAATTGAAGCCATCATCAAAGCCGGACGAACAGGAGATATGGGCGACGGCAAAATATTTATTTCGACAATTGACGAATCTATCCGTATCAGAACCGGCGAAAGAGGACCTGAATCATTGTTTATCAAAGCCTGATGAATTTGATAATTATTTACGTTTAACTTGATTAATAAAAATTAAAAGCAATGAAATTACATATTAAAGCAATATTCATATTTATAATTATAGGCATTTTTAGTATAACAGGTCTTTATGCCGACACCGTAACGCCAAAAATTGATACCGGCGACACCGCATGGATGATTGTTGCGTCTGCGCTCGTAATGTTGATGACAATGCCCGGCTTGGCGCTCTTTTACGGCGGCCTGGTTCGACGCAAAAACGTATTAAATATTTTGATGCAATGTTTTATTTTGATGGCGGTTATAACTTTAGAATGGGTTATTATCGGCTACAGTCTTTCATTCGGTTCGATAAAAGGCTTTTTTGCGCCGTACATTGGCGGTTTCGACTGGGCATTTCTCAAAGGCATTAAGCCGAACGATTTAAGTCCATATTTTATTTCACATTCGCAAAAGGCAGCCAATGGAACAGACATTGGTACAATTCCACATATAGTTTTTGTTTTATTTCAGTGTAAATTTGCGGTTATCACGCCTGCGCTTATAATTGGCGCATTTGCAGAAAGAATAAAGTTCAAAGGATTTTTAATTTTTTCGTTATTGTGGTCAATATTTGTTTACAATCCGGTTGCACACTGGGTATGGTCAGCCGATGGCTGGTTGTTTAAACTTGGCGCACTCGATTTTGCGGGTGGAACAGTTGTGCATATTAACGCAGGTATTGCAGCTTTGGTAATGGCGTTGATGATTGGAAAACGAAAAGACTATCAAAATCACGCGATACCACCGCATAATATTCCGTTTGTCGTCATTGGTGCATCATTGCTTTGGTTTGGCTGGTTTGGTTTCAATGCCGGTAGCGGTTTAGCTGCCGATGGTCTTGCCGGAAGCGCATTCCTTGCAACACACACTGCCGCCGCCGCTGCTGCCTGTACTTGGGCGTTGTTAGAATGGTGGCTACATGGTAAACCAACCACAGTTGGTATTTGTACAGGCGCTGTTGCCGGTTTGGTTGCTATTACTCCTGCTGCTGGTTTTGTTGATACTTTTGGTTCGGTAGCAATTGGTATTGGCGTATCGGTTATTTGTTACATTATGGTTGGTAAAATTAAACCAAAATTAGGTTACGACGACACACTCGATGCTTTTGGTGTACATGGTATCGGCGGTATTTGGGGCGCACTGGCTACCGGTATTTTTGCAACGACAGCCATTCAAAATTATTCGGGTTTATTATATGGCAACTGGAAACAATTTCTAATTCAATGTTTGGCAGTTCTTGTAACTATTGCATTTTCTGTTGTGATGACATATATTTTATTTAAAATCGTTGATAAGACAGTCGGTTTACGTGCCACCAAGCGCGAAGAAGCCATGGGACTTGACGAAACGCAGCACAACGAAGTTGCTTACACCAATATTGATTAATAGTTCACATTAATTGGAACACAGATTACGCAGGTAATTTGTTTAATCTGTGTTCCGGATAAACAATTAAATAAATATTATGTTAGAAGATTTAGTCAGACGAAATCGAAGCTACCGCAGGTTTTACGAAGACGTTCCGGTTAGTAAAGATGACTTGAAACATTTCGTCAATCTGGCGCGACTTTCGGCGTCAGGAAGAAATGCGCAACCGTTGAAATATTATATTTCGAATGACGTTGAAACGAATGCACAAATTTTTTCGACATTGGGCTGGGCAGCTTACTTTCGCGATTGGGACGGACCTGTAGAATCTGAACGTCCGGCGGCATACATAATTTTACTTGGCGACAAAAACATTGCTTCCAATTTTTATTGCGACCATGGAATTGCAGCGCAAAGTATTTTATTAGGTGCGACGGAAAAAGGTTATGGCGGTTGCATCATTGCAACGATTCAGCAAAAGAAGTTACGCGAATTTCTGAGTCTTCCAGAGTATCTCGAAATAATGTTGGTGATTGCACTTGGACAGCCAAAAGAAGATGTCGTAATTGAACAAATGCGCTCTGAGCATGACATAAAATATTGGCGCGACAGTCAGGAAATACATCACGTTCCGAAACGAAATCTCGAAGACATCATTGTCAATTTGTAAATAAAACTTTGTCAAAGCTTTAAGCTTTGACAAAGTTTTCGTTACCATAAAAAATTAGACTTAACCGATAGTTTTTTCGTAACTTGCTTTGTCGAGTAAAGCATTTAATTCAGCCGGATTGGATAATTTTATCTTAACAATCCAACCTTCGCCATACGGGTCGTGGTTTACTAATGCCGGATCGCCTTCGAGCGTTTTATTAAAATCGACAATTTCTCCACCAACCGGCATAAACATATCCGAAACGGTTTTTACAGCTTCGATAGTTCCAAAAACCGCGTGTTGTGCAATAGTTTCGCCAACAGTGGTAACGTCAACAAAAACAATATCGCCTAATTGACTTTGTGCATAATCGGTAATGCCAACCGTAGCAACACTTCCGTCGCTCGATACTGAAATCCATTCGTGTTCTTTTGTGTACTTTAAATTTTCGGGAAAATTCATAAAAATATTTTTTGTTAGTTTATGTTGATTAAATTTAATATGAGCGTTTTGCTGTTGTCGAACCGTGAATTAACCGAATCAAAAGTACAAAAAAATTAATAAGCACAAAAATAATTATGATTTACGATTTTTTAATTTTCTAACCGTCAAAACCAATAATTAAGCGATGCCGAAAATTGAAAGTCGGAAAAAGCAGTGCGGCTGTATTTATATGCATAATAAGCGCTGCTGCTTAATGTACTTAAATATTTGCCGGTCGATAAATTGTAATAATTAGTTGCCTCAGAATAATCGGAATAACCCTCGATATTTAAATATCCGCAAAATAAGGTAAACTCCATGCCCAGCGAAAAACGCTTATAAATATTGTAACGATAACCGGCAAATGCGCTTGCACCTGCTGCCCAGCCGCCAGGATAATGCTCTGTGCGCTCGCCTTGCAAACGCAGGGTGTCTGATGTGGTCGATAAAATCATATCATAATAGGCTCTTGTATATTGTTTAAATTTCAGTTCGGCGCCGGTATAAAATTGAAATTTATCGAAGGTTTTGCAAACTTCCAGACCGCCGGAAATATCCCAATCATAAGCGCCGATTGTGCTAACAGCGTTGTTATAAAAATCGGCAGTTGTTCCGGAACAATAAATGCGGGTGTCAGAAAAATCATAGTTTAAACGCAAATATAAATCTTCAGTCAATTTGTAGCGACCGGTAACGCCAACGCTGAAAGAGCGGTTTTCGAAATAATTTTTCGAATAGTTCAAATCATAAAATTGTGTGATGTCGGGTGCAGTGTTTAGCTTTATTGCAAATCCCCAACGGTTCTCCTGACTTTGAGATACAATCGCTGTCAAACAAAAAACAAAAAGTATCATAAATCTTTTCATCTGTTTAAATTTTATTTTAAATTGTCAGCAAAAGTATGAATTGTTTTGTTTGTATGCGAAAATGGTTTTTGTAAATTAAAGTTCTTTAACAAAATATTTTTTACCGTCAATTATATTTTCTTTAAATCCCATTTTAATCAGGTATTTGTCATGGATTTTGTCTTGCTGCGCGGAGATTAGTTTCTCGTAACCTTTTTGTGTAAAATATTGCGGATTTTTTTGGTAAATATATTTTCCAAGTTTAAAATCGCGGTAGGCAGGAATGGCAAAGTCTATAACTATTGTCAGTGTTTTGTTGTCCGTTTGTTGTGCCAAAAATACGCCGGCAACAGCCATGTCGCGTAAAATAAAAAAGCAAATTGTATTTTTGGCCGGATTAAATGAAAACGCCGGAAAAAAATTATTGATTTCGGCGCTGTAAAATTCCATAAATTTTGCCAGATATTTGTTGTCAGACGGAATTTCGAGCACCGTAAAATATTCTTGTTTCGAATATATCTGACGCAAATAATAAATGTCTATCAAAACAATAAAACCATTTAACAACGCCACAGGAAGCGCGCCGATCAAAACGCCATACAAACTGAAAATAAATGCGCCTGTTAAATTAATCCAGCGCAAACGCACAATTGAATTCATCACCATCGAAACTGCAACCACAATAGAAGCAGCATAACCAAGTATTTCAAAGACATTCATCAAATTAAATTGTTAATTTTAAATTGTCAATTGTCCATTGTCAATTATTTTGTGTTGCTTTACTATAAAAATCTGACAAATTTGTCGAAATAGAAAAATGATTTGATGCGCCGGCAAGACTATATGACGCGCGTCCATAACTGACATTGAATTTGTACAACTTCAATCCAAAACCCCAAGAGAAACCAACAAATCCGCCTTTCGTATCGATTGACATTTCTTTCTGACGTTGATAATTGTAACCCATATTGAAAAAGAAGTTTTTTATCGGCACTAACTCGACGCCAAAAACAAGATGACGCATTGCTTTGTCAGCAAAAGTCAACCACTGGCTTTGTTGTGGTGCACTGCCTAAAATTTGTGATGTAGCATTGGGATCGGTAATTGTATAAGTCATGTCAAATTTCTCTAAATGTGTTGCTGTTATTGAAACACGAAAAGGCGCGTGTGCTAATTTTTTTGTAATGCCCAATTGTATTTCGAAAGGCAAAGGTTCGTGGTTATTGCCTTCGTAAGTTTCTATCTGATAACCTGTATTTTTTATGACCAACGATGTCGATAATAAATAAACCGGCGAATAATAATTTAATCCTAAATCTGCAGCAATTCCATAGGAATGGTAAGTTTCCAGTACCGACGAAATTTGTTTTATATTTAAACCGACGCTAAATGAGCTGTCAATTTTTTTCGACCAACCAAGTTCTACGGAATATTCTGTCGCACGAAAGTCGCCCGTAATATTTCCTTGCTCGTCGGCTGCAATAAATTTTCCGTAATTCATATTAATTAAATTTACGTCGAACGTGCCCCACTTGTCCCAGTGGTGGGCAAACGCAAACGAACTGATGCTGATGTCGGCAAAATATGCGACGTAATTTATGGCGAAGTGATTGTTCATGTCGCTATTAAGCAATGCCGGATTGTAAAAAGCCATATTTAAATCGTCCTGCAAAGAAATATTTGCACCGCCCAGCGATGCAACTCTTGCCGACGTTGGGAAATTCAAAAATTCCCAAATTGCTGTTCCGCCGATTTGTCCAAAAGAAAACGTTGCAAAAGTCAGGAAAAAAAACAAAAACAAAAGCTGTTTTTTCATGCGAATATTTTTAAATATGAACCGCTAAATTAAACTGAAAAAATTGTATAATATTGTAAAAATAAAAATTAAGAAAAATTAGTTTGATTTGAAATATTTCACACATTCATTATAAAGTTGTCCGGCATCAATTGGTACGACGCCAATTTTTTCGCAAACCAAGCCACCACCAAGATTTGAAATGGCTGCGATTTCGCCGGCTGTCAATCCAGATTTTAAGCACAAAGCCGCGATGCTGATTACTGTATCGCCCGCGCCCGAAACATCAGATATATCGCGTATTTCGGCAGGAATATTTATTGACTCATTTTTGTAGCTTATAAAAACACCAAGTTCGGACAATGTAACCATTACGTAATTCATTTCCATTGTGTTTTGCATGAATTGTGCGGCTTGTTTCAACTTTTCGAAATCGCCTTTCTCGATGTCCATTTTCAAACCTTCTTTTAGTTCTTTAAAATTTGGTTTGAATAACGTAACGCCTTTGTAATGTGCAAAATTTCTTTTCTTTGGATCAACAAGCGTTGGAATGTTCAAATCATTTGCAAGACCAACAATTTTTTCGATTAACTTCGGTGTGATAACGCCTTTGTCGTAATCTTCAAAAATAATGACGTCGATTTTTTCATTCAGAATTATATTTTGTAAATGATTGACAAATTCTATTTCGTTAATTGGCGAAAGATTTTTGTCAATTTCGTCGTCAATTCTTAAAAGATGTTGATGTTGACTGATGATGCGTGTTTTGACAGTTGTTTTTCTTAGTTCGCTTGCAAGAATTCCGTTGCTTGACATTTCATGCTTGGTTAACAAATCGAAAAGTCTGCGTGAATTATCGTCTTTTCCAATAACACTGCATAAAACCGGCGTCGCGCCAAGCGCTTTGATATTTAAAGCGACGTTTCCAGCGCCACCCAAGCGGTTCTCACGTTTTGTGCAGGCAACAATCGGTACAGGCGCTTCGGGCGAAATGCGTTCAACGTTTCCCCACAAATACGCATCAATCATCACGTCGCCAATAATCATTACTTTATATTGACCGAAACTTTCGAATAGTTCTTTTATTTTCAATTCATTCATGGTGAAATTATTTTACACTGGATCGACATCCAAAACAATTTGCAAATTTGAGAAATTAGTTTGAATTTTTAGTTGCTGAATTGTATTGGTTATTAATTTTTTTGCTTGTTCTGCCGATTTATCCTTTTCAATTTTAACCAAAATATTTTTTAAATAATAAGTTTGAATTCTTGCAATCAAAGGGTCTTGCGGACCTAAAACCCGTTTCTTAAAAATCTGTCGCAGTTCATTTGCCAGCCAAACCGAAGCATCGTCAACCGTTTCGTGGTTTTTATGTTTCAGCGTTATCATAATTAACCGGTAATAGGGCGGATAATGAAATTGATGCCTGATATTTAATTCATTCAAATACATCAACTGATAATTATTTTCTTTTACGTAATCGATTACTTCGTGTTTGGGCTGGGCTGTCTGTATAATAACTTTACCGCGCTTGTTTTTTCGACCGGCACGTCCGCTAACCTGCGCCATCAACTGATAACTTCGCTCGAAGGCACGGAAGTCTGGAAAATTGAGCATTGTATCAGCGTCCATAATTCCAACCAAAGCAACATTATCAAAATCAAGTCCTTTTGTAACCATTTGCGTCCCAATTAAAATATCGACTCTGCGGTTTTCAAAATCTGAAATAATATTTTGATACGCTTTTTTCTGTCGCGTTGAATCTAAATCTAATCGCGCCGATTTTGCAGCCGGAAAAAAGATTGCAATTTCGTCTTCAATTTTTTCTGTTCCAAAACCTTTGGTGTTCAGCGACGTGTCGCCGCAGGCTTTGCAGGTTGACGGAACATTCTCCGCAAATCCGCAATAATGACAAACCAACTGATTAACAAATTTGTGATAGGTCAAACTAACGTCGCAGTTTTTGCAACGCGGTATCCAGCCGCAGGTTTTGCACATTAGCAAAGGCGAAAATCCGCGCCGGTTCTGGAACAATATAATTTGCTCTTTGTTTTCTAATGTCTTTTTGATGTTTTCCAAAAGTGTCGGCGAAAAAAAAGAACTCATTTGTTTTTTGCGCAAGGCTTCTTTTGTATCGACGACAAGTATTTCGGGCAATTGAATGTCAAGATAACGTTGATTTAATTCGACCAATCCATATTTATTGTATTTGGCATTGAAATAAGTTTCTATTGCAGGCGTAGCCGTTCCGAGTAAAGTTTTTGCACCGTGCATTTTTGCTAAAACCATTGCTGCGTCGCGCGCATGGTAGCGTGGCGCCGGATCATACTGTTTGTAAGTATTTTCGTGCTCTTCGTCAACAATAATTAATCCCAGATTTTTAAATGGCAAAAACACCGACGACCGCACTCCAAGAATAATAGAATATTGTTTGTTATCTGTTTCAAATTCGTTATACGTTTTGCTTAGATTTTGCCAGACTTCCACGCGCTCGCTGTCGCTGAAACGCGAATGATAAATGCCGGTTTTGTTACCGAATATTTTTTTCAAACGGTTGATAATTTGCGTTGTCAAAGCAATTTCGGGAAGCAAATACAAAACCTGTTTTCCTTGCTGCAAATATTCGTTTATTAAATGAATATAAATTTCGGTTTTTCCACTCGACGTAATTCCATGAAAAAGAACAACATCTTTTTCCTGAAACGATTGTTTTATATTGTCGAATGCAAATTGTTGGTCAGCGCTTAGTTTGACAGTTTTGTTCAATGGCATTTCGCTTAAATCCAGACGACTGATTCCTTTTTCATACATTTCGAAGACGCCTTTTTTTATCAGCGCATTTAATGCTTCGGATGTCGAACCAGATTTTTCTATTAATTCATTTTTTAACAAACCGTTATCTGCCGGCAATTTTTCTTTGACCAACGTTTCTGCTGGCGATTCACCAATATACAAAGGACTTGCAGGATTTATTTTGTCGATAAATATCATTACCGGTGGATTGACGGAAATATAATACATCAACAAATTCAATTGTTTGGGCGCGCGTTTTTCGAGTTCGTTATATAATTGTTGTAACTTTTGATTGTCGCAATAACTTTCCGACAAGCGTACAAATTTTTCGGTTTTAGGTTTGTAATTTTCTTTTATTTTTTCTTCGATGTACAAAGCGTTTTTGTCAATCAAAGACTTTATATACCGCAACGGGTTTCGGATTCCGGTTAACTCAACTATTTCGTCGATACTAAGCGATTTATTTTTTTCGACATGCGTAATAATTATCTGTTCTTTTTCAGTCAATAATTCCGTTTCGATAAAATCAGTATTATAAAAAACGTGGCTTTCGCTTTCGAGTTTCAAGCCCGATGGCAAAGCAGCTTTGTAGATTTCGCCGACGGTGCACAAATAATAAGACGCCATCCAATCCCAAAACCTAAATTGTTTTTCCGAAATCAACGGTTCGTTATCCAAAATATCCGAGATGTCTTTTACATCGTAAGCTTCAGGTTTTTGATTATGGACTTTGCGAATAAGCGCCGAATAAAATTTCTTTTTCCCAAACTGCACAATCACACGCTTTCCGGCAAAACACAAACCAGCAAATTCGTCGGGTACCGAATATGTGTAAAGTTGCGGCAATGCCAACGGCAGAATTACATCGACGTATGTTGGGTTTTGGAGCATCAGTTTAAAACTTAAAAACCTGATAGGTTTTGAAAACCTGTCAGGTTTGAGAGAATATTAATCAAAAGTATAATTATCAATTATTAATTGTCAATTATTTTATCCTTCGCTGGTCATAATAAATAACGGATTCATTTCGAAACTTTTGAAATGTGGTCTCAATCTTTCAATGTTATAAAAACGGTTAATATTTACTAATTTTTTGGTTGACGTTACCACATCGACCGGCATGTCATCATAACGACCGTTTTTCAAAACAACAAGACGTCCATGAATTCCTTTGAGCAAAAGGTCAAGCGCAAGGTTGCCGTAAGCCATCGGAACAATTGAATCAATAGCATCCGGATCGCCACCACGTACAAGATAGCCTAATTTTTGGTTGATAACATTGACAGTTCGACCTTTGTTAAATTTAGGCGACAAACTTTTTAATTTCGACGAAACCATGTCGCCGATGCCACCAAGTTTTGCGTGACCAAACATATCTTTTTCGGCATTTTCGTAAACCATTTCTTCTCCTTCGAATGTTGCGCCTTCAGAAACGAGCACAACCGAATATTTACTTGGATTGTTTGTTCTGTCAACGGACATCAATTCAGCCAGACGGTCGATATTGAATTGATATTCGGGAATTACACAACGGTTTGCAGCGCCTGCCATTGTTGGCAACATTGCCGTAAAGCCGGCGTAACGACCAAAAACTTCAAGTACTAAAAATCGCTCATGCGAACCGGCTGACGTTCTTAAACTGTTTGTCATTTGTATTGTTCGTGTAATGCAGGTGCTAAAGCCTATGCAATAATCGGTTCCGGCAACGTCGTTATCCATTGTTTTTGGAATAGCAACAACTTTCACACCTTCCTGATACAGTCTGACTCCGTAACTCAACGTGTCGTCGCCACCAATTGGAATCATAAAATCGATACCAAGAAAATCAAGATTTTTCAGCACTTCGGGAGTCAGATCATTCATTTTTTCTTTGTATTTATCTTTTAAATGATCTGGAACTGCTTCAAGTGGAACGTGGCTCGGACGTGTGCGCGAAGTGTGCAGAAATGTTCCGCCGGTACGACCTGCTTTGTTAACACTTTCTTCTGTTAAGATCTGAAAGTTATTGCTGTTGTCGTAGTTGTGGTCGCGTACAAGTTCAATCATGCCTGCCCATCCGCGACGGATACCAATAACCTGATAACCTTCGCGTTTTGCCCGGATGGTAACCGCTCTGATTGCCGGATTAAGTCCGGGAACATCGCCGCCGCCTGTTAAAATGCCAATAACTCCTTTTTTCTTTGTTGCCATAATTTTCCTCCAAAATTTTCTATTGTATTTTTTATATATTTAGACAAATGAAAGAGTAAAAATAAAAAAAAAATTAGAAAAAAAAGACAATTCAAAAATTGTTTTATTTTTAGATTTATTAATGCGATGATTTATTCAGATACCATCGATTTTATTTTTGACGCTATTTTTTCCATTAACCAACGTGGCGTTGAAGTCGCTCCACAAATACCAACTGATTGGTCTTGTGCAAACCATTGACAGTCCAGATCGTCGATGTTCGAAACAAAATAGGTTTGTGCATTTTGCTTTTTACAAATTTCATATAACACTTTTCCGTTCGAACTTTTTTTTCCGCTGACAAAAATAACAATGTCGTGAATTTTTGCAAACGTGCGCAACTGTTTGTCGCGGTGCGAAACTTGTCGGCAAATTGTATCGTTGGTAATTAGATTTACTTCTTCGGTTCCTTGCGCGGCAATCATTCTTCTCCTGATTTCGTCCACCAACAAATTAAATTCCTGTAAGCTTTTTGTAGTTTGCGAAAATATGCTAATTGGTTTTGTGAAATCAATTTTTTCTATATCCGGCATTTTTTCAATTACAATTGCTTTGTCGCTTGTTTGACCAACCAGACCAAGTGTTTCGGCATGACCGATTTTCCCGTAAATGACAATCTGACCTTCAAATTTTTCAATTTCTTTATTTCCGACCGCAATTCTGTTTTGTAATTTCAACACCACCGGACAAGTTGCATCAACCAATTGGATGTTATTTTGTTGAGCAATTTTGTAGGTTTCGGGCGGTTCGCCGTGTGCGCGGATAAGAACCTTGCAGTTACGCAGTTTTTTAAATTCTTCGTGATCAATTGTAATCAAACCTCTTGATGTCAATCTGTCAACTTCTAAATTATTATGAACAATGTCGCCTAAGCAATAAAGTTTGTCGCTTTTATTTAGCTCGTCTTCTGCCATACCGATTGCATAAACAACACCAAAACAAAATCCTGATCCTGCGTCTATTTCGATATTCATAAAATAATTAATTTATTGCTTCAACTTTGTCTAAAATCCATTGCAATTGTTGTTCGCGCGTCATGTTGCTGTTGTCGAGAACAATTGCGTCTTCGGCTTGTTTCAAAGGACTTTCGGCTCGTGTCGAATCAATTAAATCGCGTTTCTGTACATTTTCGAAAACTTCTTCCAATGTAACAAATTCGCCTTTTGCTGACAGTTCGTCGTACCTGCGTTTTGCGCGCACCTGAACGTCGGCAGTCATAAATATTTTTAAATCGGCATCCGGAAAAACAACCGTTCCAATATCACGTCCGTCCATTACCAGTCGTTTGCTTTCGCCCATGCGCTGCTGCAAACTTACCAAATGCTGACGCACAAATTTAAGCGTGCTTATTGCGCTGACGTTATCCGAAACCTGTAAACTTCGTATTTCATTTTCGACATTGCGTTCGTTCATCCAGGTTTCGCTCATTTTTGTTTCGTCGTTATAACGAAAACTTATTTCAATGTTGCTTAGCTTTTGTTGCAATTGATACAAATTTATTTTGCCATTATAAACAAGGTTGTTTTCGAGTGCAAGTAAAGTAACACAGCGATACATTGCGCCGGTGTCGATATATGAAAAGTTCAATTTCTTGGCTAACTCTTTGGCGACGGTACTTTTGCCGGTTGACGAATGTCCGTCGATGGCAATAATTAAATCTTTGTTGGTTGTCATTTTATGTTTATTAATTTCAGACAAATTTAATCATTATTTTTGGATTTGGTGTAAGCTGAATATTTGGTTAATTTAATTTGCCTATTTTTGCGACCTCATTTAAATAACTAAATATGATTATAGTAATTCAATGCAAAGACGGCGTGGGACTTGTTGCCGCAATTTCAACCGTTTTGGCAAACGCCGGTTTCAATATAGTTTCTATGCGCGAACACGTTGATAAGGATGAAAATAAATTTTTTGCACGGATTGTTATTGAAGGTGAAGTCGTACAAGAAAATTTAGAAAGTTCAATTGCAGCTGATTTGCCCGATGGCGCAATAGTAAAAGTCAATCCATTGCCCGAGAAAAAAGTTGTTGTGTTGGTAACAAAAGAATATCATTGTTTAAGCGACATTTTAACACGCAATCATTTCAAAACGCTTGGTGCGAAAGTAGAATGTGTTGTAGGTAATCATCCCGATTTGAAAAATATTACTGAACGTTTTAGTATTCCTTTTCATTTTGTTTCGCACGAGGATAAAACCCGCGAAGAATTTGAAACCGAATTGCAAAATGTTATATTGACTTACCAAGCGGACTATTTAATTTTGGCAAAGTTCATGCGTATTTTATCGCAGGCGTTTATTTCGGCTTTTATGTTAAAAATTATCAATATTCATCATTCGTTTTTGCCCGCATTTATTGGCGCAAATCCTTACCAGCAGGCATACAAGCGCGGTGTGAAAATTATTGGAGCGACGGCTCATTTTGTTACCAACGATTTGGATGATGGACCAATTATTACCCAACAAATTATTCCGGTTAATCATTCGCTTTCGTTTAGTGATTTGGTAAAAGCCGGCAGAGAAAACGAAACGGCTGCGCTCGCCAAGGCAATGCAATTGGTTTTCGAAGATCGCGTGTTTGTATATAATAATAAAACTGTTGTGTTTGAATAATTATTTAGACGCCGGCAGGTCTGCGACGCTGCCGGGTCTGACAAAATAATCATTTCGTCATCCGTCTGCTAATAAATCTATATCGCCAAAATAGCAATGATGCTGCCGTTGAAAGTCCGATTAAATAAGCAAACCAAACACCTTTTGCACCAAGACGTAAATGAACGCCTAACAAATAAGCGAATGGAATTTCAATTATCCAATAAGCAACCAAAACAATATAAGTCGGAAATTTAATGTCGTGCAAACCGCGTAAAATGCCAAGTAGAACTACCTGACTGCCGTCAAAAATCTGAAATATTGCCATAATGATAAAAAGACTTGCTGCAATTTGTAAAACATCTTTTTCATTGACAAAAAACGACGGAATCAAAAACCGTCCGAAGACAATGCAAACACTCATTAGCGACATATATGCAACCGCCATCAAAATTGAAGTATGCGCAACCAATTTTATATTTACATAATCTTTTTCGCCCAAGAATTTACTTACGCGAATCGTCGCCGCCGATGCAATGCCACTTGCCATTAAATACGTCATCGACGCAATATTTATGGCTATCTGATGCGCTGCCAATTGTGTACTACCGTTCCAGCCAACGAAAATTGCCCCCAACGAAAATGACGTAATTTCGAAAATGTATTGGAAACCAATCGGAATACCAATCCGCAAAATGTGCAACATCGAACTGATTTTAAATCTTGAAAATATGCGCAGACTTAAAATTTGACGTGCGTCTTTATTCATATACAAAATTGCGAACATCATAAACGGCATTATTGTACGCGAAATAAGCGTTGCATAACCAGCGCCAATCAATTCCAATCTTGGAAAACCCATTTTACCATAAATAAGCAAATAGTTCAAACCAATGTTTATTAAATTAGCCGTTACCAACACAATCATTCCGGCTTTTGTGTTTTGTAAACCTTCAGCAATTTGTTTCAATGCAAGAAATAACATATACGGAATCATCGAAAGCGCAAACAGTTTATAAAACGGAACAGCATATTTAACAACTTCGGCGGGTTGATTGAGATGATTCAGAACGCCGGACGTCGCAAACATGGCGACACCCAAAACATGACCAATAATAAATCCACAAATAACACCATGCAACGAAATTGTTTTCATTTGTTCCACGTCTTTTTCGCCAAAAGCTTTGCTGATAAGTGGTGTAATGGCAATTAAAATTCCCAATCCAAACAACATCGGTACAATATAAACCGAATTTGCTAATGCCGATGCAGCCAATTGTGTACTGCTGATGTGCCCCACCATAATAGTATCGGCAAGACCGCCAATCATGTGCCCCATTTGTGCAATTACTACCGGATAAGCCAATTGAAAATTTGCGCGGTAATGTTGTATATGTATTTTTTTAAACACGCTTTTTAATTACGAATTAGGAATTACGAATTACGAATATCAAATTAGAAATTACAAATTAAATTCGTAATTCGTAATTCGTAATTCGTAATTATTTTATCTTTGCATTTTTAATCAAGCGAATGATAAGTTATTTACAAGCCGAAGGAATCAGCAAAAATTATGGCGAAGTTACGCTTTTTAGCAATATATCTTTTGGTATCAATAAAGACCATAAAATAGCGCTTATTGCTAAGAATGGCGCAGGTAAAACGTCGATACTAAATATTATTGCCGGCAAAGATTCGCCCGATACCGGTTCGATTTCGTGTCGCAAAGATATTACAATTGGTTATCTTGAGCAAGACCCTGTTTTTTTTGACGACCGCACAGTTCTCGAACAAGTATTTATGTCGTCGAATAATATTTTGACGGCAATCAGCGAATACGAAGCCGCGTTAATTTCTGACGACAAAGAAAGACTGCATCTGGCATCCACTCAAATGGACATTCTCGAAGCATGGGATTACGAAGTCAAGATAAAACAAATTCTTCAAAAGCTTAAAGTTACCAATTTTCAACAACGAGTCAAAGAACTTTCGGGCGGTCAAAAAAAACGAATTGCATTGGCAAACATTTTGATTAACGATCCCGATTTATTGATACTCGACGAACCAAGCAACCACCTTGACCTTGAAATGGTAGAATGGCTGGAAGCGTATCTGAACAAATGCCGCAGCACATTATTTATGGTGACGCACGACCGTTATTTTCTCGACAAAGTTTGCGACGAAATTATTGAACTCGAAGACAACACCATTTATAAATATCGTGGCAATTACAGCTATTTTTTGGAGAAACGCGAAGAGCGGATTCAAAACACACGCGCAAATATCGAAAAAAACAAATCGCTTTACCGTACAGAACTTGAATGGATACGACGAATGCCAAGTGCACGCGGCACAAAAGCTAAAGCGCGGGTTGACAATTTCGAAAACATCAAAGAACGCGCGTTCCAAAAAATTGACGACAAACAAATTGAACTCGACATCAAAACCACACGACTCGGCAAGAAAATTATCAATATGTACAGCATCGAAAAACGCTTTGGCGATTTGCTGCTTATCAACGATTTTACGCATCTTTTTGCACCTTACGAAAAAATTGGAATTGTCGGCAAAAATGGTTCAGGCAAAACGACATTTCTCAACATTATGCTGGGATTAGAAACTTATCAGAAAGGTCGCATAGAAATTGGCGAAACGTTGGTTATTGGTTATTATCGTCAGGAAGGAATAAAATTGCCCGAAGACAAGCGCGTTATCGAAGTCGTTAAAGAAAATGCCGAAGTCATTACGCTTGGGAGCGGGCGCAAATTATCAGCCGGCGAGTTTTTAGAATATTTTCTCTTTACTCCAGACCAACATTATACGTACGTTTCGAAACTCAGTGGTGGCGAACGGCGCAAACTTTATTTGCTGACGATTCTGATGAAGAATCCAAATTTCCTGATTCTTGATGAGCCGACGAATGACTTGGATATTATGACGCTGAATGTGCTGGAAGAATACCTGATTAATTTTAAAGGATGCGTATTAGTAGTTTCGCACGATCGGTATTTTATGGACAAATTAGTTGACAGTCTGTTTGTTTTTGAAGACGATGGAAAGATTAGTCATTTCCCGGGAAATTATACCGATTACCGTTTCAAAAAAGAACAACGCGAAAAACTACAACGTTCTGAAGCAAGAAAAAATGAGGAAATAGAAGTTGTAAAACGTGTGAAAGAACCGTCGAAAAAGTTTTCGTATAAAGACAAACGCGAATACGAATTGTTGGAAAAAGATATTCAGAATTTGGAAGTCGAAAAAGTTGAATTGGAAACATTGGTTAATTCAGGTCAGCTGAAACATCCCGAACTTTCTGAAAAAGCTAAACGTTTGCACGATGTTATCGAGTTGATTAACCTTAAAGAATTTAGATGGCTTGAATTGAATGAGTTGATGAACAGTTAATTTGATTTAGAATTACGAATCAAGAAAATAAAAAATTAAATCCAATTTTAATTTGAAAATGGTTGACTTAATTTGTACTTTTAAACTCGTAATTGAATTCGTAATTCGTAATTTTTAATTCGTAATTGATATTGTTATGATAAAAAAAACACTTGACCCGATTGGTAAATTGATTGGTTTGCGTTACAAATCGCATCCATGGCATGGCGTCGAAATTGGTGAAGACGCTCCCGAAATCGTTACATGTTATGTCGAAATTGTTTCCACCGATACTGTTAAATATGAAGTTGATAAACTGACAGGTTATTTAAAAATTGACCGTCCGCAGAAATATTCTAATTTTTTACCAGCACTTTACGGCTTTATTCCGCAAACGTATTGCAATAAAAAAGTTGCAAAAGTCAGCGGTGATATTTTGGGACGACCTGATATTGTTGGCGATAATGATCCATTGGATATTTGCATCCTGACCGAAAAAAATATTTCGCATGGCGATTTGTTGGTAAAAGCGCGTCCAATTGGTGGTTTCAGATTAATAGACGGTAATCAGGCTGACGATAAAATTATTGCCGTTTTAAAAGGCGATGCTGTTTATGGCGATTATCAAGACATCAGCGATTGTCCGCAGACAGTTATTGATAGGCTAAAACACTATTTTTTGACGTACAAAGATATGCCGGGCAGTGAAGTTCCTCGTTGTGAGCTTACACATATATATGGCATCAATGAAGCACAGCAAATTATTGGTTTTGCAATGCAAGACTATAGAAAATATGTTGAAAATCTGATTTTTGAATAATCTATGTCACAATTTTTTTTGACTTTGTTGCCTTTGTGAAATCCTTTGTGCGACTTTGTGATTTAATAGTATCGTTTAACCACAAAGTCGCACAAAGGATTTCACAAAGGCACGCGAAGATTAATTAAGTAATGTCACAATAAAATCATGAAATTAAATTCCTTCAAATTAGAACGCTATTTCGCGAAGTACGAATTTCGCGCTAAATATTTGTTGTCAAGTTCGGACTGTGGCGGTTATCCAATGAGCGATTTATTAAAACTTGCAACAGCAGACGAAATTGATAAATGGAATAATTTAAAACTTGGTTACACCGACAGTCAAGGATTGCCTGAATTGCGCGATGAAATTTCGAAATTGTATAAAACCATTTCTGCGCAACAAGTTTTGGTTTCTGTACCCGAAGAAGGAATTTTTATTGCAATGAATAATCTCCTCGCCACGAACGACCATGTAATTTGTATCGCACCGGCTTATCAATCGTTATCCGAAATTGTTAAAAGCGTTGGTTGCGACATTTCGTATTGGTTGCCAGACGAAGAAAAGAGCTGGCATTTTGACGTTGAAGAATTGACAAAGTTGATTAACAATCGAACAAAATTATTAATCATCAATTTTCCGCACAATCCAACAGGATTCAATCCGTCGCTCGATGAATATTTGCGCATTTTTGAAATCGCGTCAAAATACAATTTATACGTTTTTTCTGACGAGATGTACCGCTTTCTGGAACATCAACCTAATGCAACTTTGCCGTTTGCGTGCGATTTATATCGAAACGCAATTTCGCTATTCGGCATGTCGAAGACCTTTGGACTTGCAGGTTTGCGCATTGGTTGGCTGGCTACGCAGAATGATGAATTGATGAATCGGTTTTTTTCGTTCAAAGATTATACAACCATTTGCAATAGCGCACCGTCCGAAGTATTGGCGTTGATTGCATTGTGTCATAAAGAAAATTTAATAAATTACCATCTTACAACTATTTACCGCAATTTAGCTTTACTTGACAATTTTTTTATGCGCAATAAACAATTGATTTCCTGGAATAAACCAACAGCCGGAACAATCGGTTTTGCAAAGTTGCATACGGAAATGTCAAGTTTCGAATTTTGTGAACAATTGGTTAAACAAACAGGAATCATGCTTGTTCCATCAGAAATGTTTGATTACAACACAAAGTACGTCCGTATTGGTTTTGGTCGCGTGGATATGCCTGAAACGCTTGAAAAGTTTGAAGAATATTTGCAAAATTGTTAATTGTCCATTATCAATTATCCATTGTCAATTTACTCCGTTCTCAAAGCTTCAATCAGATTGCCTTTCAAAGCAGTTTGGGTCGAAACATAAATCCATAAAAAACCGTTTGCAATAATAATTGTTATAATTACAAAAAGATATTTCAAAGGCACTGTAAAAGCGGGCGATAGGAGCGAAGGTAAAATGCCAATAAATGCTGATAATATTCCAATTGATAAACCAACGATAAAAATAAAACCATTTTCAATAAACAATAATTTGTGAATGTGTTTTTTTGTATAACCAAGACTTAGATACAGCGCCAGTTCTCGTTTACGTTCCTGAATATTTCGCAGAATGACAATTCCCAGCCCAATTGTTCCTAAGACAACGCCCAACGTGCCAAGCAATACAAAAACCGATAAATAAGTATTTTCCACAGCATTGAAATCTGCTAATTTTTGTGAAGTAGTTTTAATAGTTATTCCGTAATCGTCAAATAAATTTGTAAGACGGTCGTTAACTGCTTTTTTGTCGGTAATCTTTCCATCTATCAACATAATTTTTGTTCCTGCCAACAATGGATAATTTCTTAGTAATATTTTTTCATTAATTAAAATATGTCCTTGAAAAATAGAATTATCTAAACCGGCAAGCAAGCGTAATTTTATTTTTTTACCGGCTTCGTTTTGGTAAGTAAGTGTATCGCCTAAATTTTTTTGTAGCTGCCAAGTAATTACCGATTGATCAGCGAACGCAGGAATGATGCTATCGTTTGTTATTTTATTTAAATACAACCACGGATGTTTTGTGTCAACTTCGGGCAACGAATTGATAATATTGAAAACTTGCAAACTGTCGAAATAATCTGGATTGACGCCTAAAATATTTGGTTGCATAACTTGATTCAGATTCAAACAACTGGCATCAGTTCCGTCCAACCGGTGCAATTGAACAAACCGGATGTTTTGCAATAAAGGTTCGTCGTTTAAAGTAAAACGCTTTTTGCCTTCAATCGAATTTAAATCGTACAAAATAGGAATGGAAGTTTCTGTCCAAAATGTAAAACCGCCCGTTCCCGATTTCCTGTTATTTTCGGTTTCAAAGAAAGTGCGCCGGTTTGCCGCTGTTATAACGATGCTAAAAATTCCCAACGCCAAAAGTGTTATGGTTGTAAGTGTCCTGCTTTTTTTAAGACTTGCATTTTTGATTGCACACAACATTAAAGTATTAACGATATTTTGACGTCCTTGAATTTTTTTTAATATAAAAAATGTAAAACTAATTCCGGCAATCATAAACAATGCACCGGTTGTCAGGAACATTTCGCTGTTATCAAATTGGTTGGTTGTAAATAAAAATATTAAAGAAACGATTGTCATAAAAAAAGAACCAATGCAAATGATATTGATTAAATTTTGTTTAAATTTTGACGTTTTGTTGATTAGTAAAACATTACCGGTAATCAAATCGATAGTATTATTTTTTAATTTCGATTTCAATATAAAAAATAAAATAATTAATATGAGAAAAATTCCTGAAATTCCACCGGTTATGATTGTTGATGGAAAAATAAATACTTTTAAGATAGTGGTTTGAACTGCATTTTGCCAGAGTGTGTTTAATCCGGTAATAATTAATTTATCGTAAGTAATACCAGCGAAAGCGCCTATTAAACAACCAGCGATTGTAATTAAAATTGCTTCGAAAAATATAATTTTGAAAATTTGATTTTTTGTAAAACCTAACGTCGAATAGACTCCTGTTTCTCTTAAGCGATTTTGTAATTGCAACGAAAATAGTAATGTGCTCAACAACAATGCTGCAGCGATGATAAAAAAACTCAAACTCAAAAATAGTTGTCCAAAATCTGTTGAATTGGAAGCTGCAAGCAAACCTTGATTTAACACCGGCATGAATGTCAATCCAAAATTTGCCGGATTTAATTTTTTAATTATTTCAGTTTGTAAATTATAGACATTGCTGACAGGATAATCTAATCTAAATGCTGTATAACCACCGAATTGATTCGCCCAGAGTTTATGCGCTTTGTCGATTGAAATAATTGCTTTTGGAGTACCTTTAAAATCGTTCCAATATTTTTCGTCTTTAGTTCTGATTTTTTTCAAATCAATTGTTGCGCCTGTTTCCCAGTCGCGGCAGTTGCCAACGTTAGACATTCCGGGAAAGTTGGGCATCATTTTTCTATCCACTAAATCATTTTCAGTCGGAATAATTTGTTTAACTACAAATTTTGCGCTGTCTTCGTGCAGTTTGCGTAAGGCGCCCATCAAATAATATTTTAGTTGGACAGAATCACCGGTTTTTGTGTTTAAATCGTCCGCCAACCATTGATTAATAATTATTTCGTTCTCTTTTAAATTATTTTCGGTTGCTGCGACAAACGAATATGGTGTTGTCTTATCTTTGATTTTAAATTCATTCACTAAATAACTAAGTACCGGTTTTGCTTCTGGCAAAGTTGATTTAATTGCTTTTGCTTCGTTTTCTGAAATAAAAATCCGTTCCGATATAATTTCAAAATGATTGTTGCTATCGAGTCGGTTGAATTTTAAACCAATGTCATCCGTTTTCCAAACTTTGTTAAGTGCTTGGTTTAATATTTTTTCGTTAATAGAATTAGTCTTGTTTTGCGTAACAAGAATAATATTTGCATAACCGCTAAGTTCAAGTTTTTGAGAAAGAAATTTATACGAAACAAAAATATTATTGGGCGATGTTTGATTAGCTTTTAAACTAAACCTGCCAAAACTATTTTCGTCAACAATTGATTTAATTTTTAAACGCAAACTTACGACCGTTTCTTTTTCTGCAACAAACGGCGCATTCTGTGGCGCTAATGTCGATTTTGGAATTTTCAGAATAATATCGTCGCCAATTTTCAAATTCAAATATTGCGCAATGTTTGTGCTGATGCTGACTTCATCGTCCTTTAAAATTATTGGTTCGACATTCCAGAACGACGAAAAATTTTCGTCAATTCCAATTACCTGTACCTGATTTAATTTGTTATTCGTTTGGGTGTTGACAACGCTACCGCTTTGTTGCAAAACAGCAACAGCACAGGTTTGTGCGACATTGACTAAATCATTTGCAAGTTTGAATCTGAAAAATTGTTCTCTGATTTGTAAAGCGAAACAAGTTTTGCCAAGTCTGTTTTGTGTTATATTTATCAAACTATGTTTGACAGAATCGCCGATCACAAGCGCTCCGGTTAAAACTGCGGTACTGATTATAATTCCGCAAACAATTGCCAGGTTTTGACGGCGATAAAAAATTAGATTTTTTAAAACGATTCTTACAAAATTCAGCTGTAACATTTTCAATTTTCAATTTTCAATTTTCCATTATTTAAATGATACACTTTATTCGTTCTTCCGGCAAGTTCAAAAGAATGTGTAACAACCACCAACGCAACTTGTTGTTCGCGGTTCAACTCCAATAATAAATCGCCAAGCAGTTTTGCATTTGAAGCGTCGAGCGAACCGGTAGGCTCGTCGGCAAGCAGCAATTGCGGCTTGTTGATTAACGCCCGTACGACCGCCGCCCGTTGACACTCGCCACCCGACATTTGCGACGGATATTGATACATTTGTTTTGTCAAACCAACACGTCCAATCAGTTCGTGTGCGCGTTGTTCGGCGTCTTTCAAATTATGTTTGTTCGCAAACACCGGTAATAACACATTTTCTATCAATGTAAACTGTGGCAATAAATGGTGCATCTGGAAAACAAATCCGATTTGCGTATTTCTCAATTTAGCAATTGCATTTTCATCAAGTTTCGCAACATCAGTTTCATTCAACAAATAAATACCGGATGATGGTTTATCTAAGGTTCCTAAAATATTCAGCAATGTTGTTTTACCTGAACCGGATGGTCCAACAATAGCAATGCTTTCGGCTTTATCAATGGTCAGATTTATTTCTTTGAGTACAAAGTTCAATTTGTTGTAAGACTTTGATAAATTTTTTAATTCTACTAACATCATTTTATTTTTTCAAATCAATAACTTTTTTGTAAATATCAGTCATCTTACTTGTTAAAACCGTGCAGTCGAAATTTTTAATGACTGATTCACGTCCATTTAAACTCATAAGTTTTAATTTTTCTTCGGACGACAAAACTTCAGTTAAAGCCTTGGCAAGCATCGACGAAGTATTGGGTTGATAACAAACGCCACCGCCACTCGTTTCAATTATTTCGGGAAATGCGCCAACAGCAGGCTGCACCAACGGAACGCCCGACGCCAGCGCTTCAATTTGATACAAACCAAAAGCTTCGCCGTTTATAACCGGTACCGACAAAGTTGTCAATGTTTTAAAAAATTCTTTAAGCGACGGCAAACTAAAATCTTCAATTATTTCGACGTCATCTAACAAATTATTTTGTTTGAGTTTTTTCATTTGTTGATTGAAGAATTTTTTGTCGTCACCGGTTTTGCCGCCGGATGCTTTCATCTTCAGATTTTTAAATGTCGGATTTCTTTTCAGTTCGATAAGTGCATCGACAAAAATTTCAAAACCGTTTTCGTGATTCATGCGCGAAAGAAAACCAATGGTTTGCGGATTTGACGCGGGTGGGTTGAAATCGTATAAAGACGGATTTATGCCAATATGAATAACGTGCAATTTTTCGTCTGGTATGTTCATTTTTTGTTTCATCACTTTGGCGTAAAAATCGCTCACAGCAATAAATGCGTCTGCGTCTTTTCCTTTTTCGGTCATCAGATTCCAAAGTCGCGTCCGGTGTGGTTCTTCCATTGCGTCTAACCAAACGTCTTCGTCCTGCAACGAACATACAACCGGAACATTCACTTCGTCGCGGATTTGTTTTGCCATACCAAGCAAAAGCGCGTTTGAAAGATGCACAACGTCAGGTTTTTCGTGATGTTTTAAGTAATCAACCAAGATTTGTAATTCTTCATTTTGACGACCGTCTTTTCCAAGAAGCATCGATTCTGTCATGTCTTCCAAACCCGTTGCGCGTGTGCTGCCGGCTTTCTTTGCTGCATATTTTAGAATTGACGGTGAATTGAAAAATCGTTCCATCCACGCAGGCATGTGATGCAGAAATTTAAAACTTTGTTTCAAATAAATATTCACTGCTCCATAAAATACCGGTACTTCAGAACTTTGTACATAATTATTCATGGTCAACGGCAGATAAACCGGTATCACCATCGCCTGATGTCCCGCTTGTTTGAGCGAACTGGCAAATGCGCTGTCGCGTAAACAATTGCCACAATAAAATGTGCCACCAAACCCCGGAACTATATTTACAATTTTCATAATTGACAAAATTAAATGTTGAATTTAAAACACGAATGTATAAATTTTATTTTAAAACCCGAACGCATAAATTTTTCCGTCGTCGCAACCAAAAATAATCATTTTCGAAACGACTGCCGGCGAACTGTTTATCGGACTTCCGGTTTCATACTTCCAGATTTCTTTTCCGGTTTTCAAATCCACCAGATATAAACGTCCGTCCGACGAACCAACAATGACTGTGCTACCGGCAACAACCGGAGAAGCGTCAAGTTTTCCCAATACTTTAAATTTCCAGATAACATTTCCTGTTTTTGAATCGAAACAAGTTAGATAATGATTTTGTGAACCAACAAGAACTTTATTATCAACAATTGCAGGCGAACCTAATATGGTCGCACCAACATTTCCTTTCCATAGTATTTTATTTTGTTTTAAATCGACGCAATAAAAATCGCCGTCGTAATTTCCGAACCAAGCGCAATCGCCTTTAATTGTTGGCGACGAAGCAATGTAAGTACCTATTTCAAGTTTGTTGACAAGTTTTCCTGTAGTAATATTTACCTGATATAAAAAACCGTCGCAGCCACCGAATATTGCTGATGTTCCGCAAAGCGCCGGCGTTCCGTTGATATAATTGTTCGATTCGTATTTCCAGATTTCTTTGCCGGTCGCTGCGTCAACACAATGCAAGTTGTAATCGTAACTTCCGAAAAAAATCCGTTTTTGTTTTGTGGTTAACATAGTATAACAATTTACTGAACCCGAAATTTGTCCGTCGGTGGCGTATTTCCAATTCAGTTTTCCATCTGAAATGTTGACTGCATAAAGAATTCCTTCGAGCGAACCAACAATCACATTTTTGTCTGACAGCATTGGCGCGGCTTCGATAGATGTTCCGGCTGCAAATTTCCATTTCAATGTGCCCTTCGAATTAACGGCATATAAATTTCCGTCGGTTGAAGCAACGTAAACCACTCCACCACAAACTACCGGCGACGATTTGATTGCTCCGCCGGTTTTGTAAGTCCATAGAAGTTTGAGTTTGTTTGAAATTTTGATGTCGCAAGTACCGGTGAGTTGTGCGTCGCCACGAAATGATTGCCAGCAGTCAGTATTGTGCTGTTGAGCAAAGGTTTTAATTGAAATTAAAATGAATACAAAAATTAAATATTTATCGACTTTCATCTTATTGAATGCTTTTTTTTCAATTTTAAACTTCAACTAATTAATAATCTTTTTTAAATCAGCAAGTAATAATATAATCTTATTAATTTTAAATTTTTTAAGATGTTCTGACAATTCGATGCCGACAAGTTTTAGTTCATCGAAATTCAATGCTTCGCCGGTTTTGATAATCATATTTGAAAGTTCTTTTATTTTATTCATCGACAAAGTTTTATTCGCGACATCAAATATTGGATTGATTGTTCCAACCATTTCGAGCCATCTATTTTTTAGCGCGACGTTGGTTTCAAAAATTTGTAGTATTTTATCTACCAGTTCAACTTTCTGTTCTGTAAATGGTTCTTGAATATTGGTAAATGTCAGATATTTTTTAAGTAATTCTATAACTTCTTTGCGGACTGCTGGTTTATATAATATGTCGTCGAATATTTTATCTTCGGATTGTAATAAATCGATTGAATCGCCAACAGCAGTAATGGCTATAATCGGAATTTTTTGTCCCACAAGAAATGGATCAGTTTTAATAATTTTTGCTGCCTGATTGCCGTCGAGTACCGGCATCTGAATGTCCATAATAATTAAATCGGGTATTGCGGTGCGGGCAATTTCAATGGCTTGGAGACCGTTGGTTGCTGTAATAGTTTCTACCTGCAAATTGTCAAGATAATCTTCCAATATCAACAGGTTTGCCTTG